>Ga0209450_10000013_pt1 | contig 155140 bp, 123 predicted proteins | sample FrelakmetLWP11LW_FD_187149 | JGI IMG/M metagenome (GOLD analysis project Ga0209450, IMG submission 187149) | Freshwater lake sediment microbial communities from the University of Notre Dame, USA, for methane emissions studies - LWP11 LW (SPAdes)... | ecosystem: Environmental > Aquatic >... | reverse complement strand
AACAACTAAAAACGAACAACTAACAGTGATGGATTTGTTATATTACGAACTATAGTGAAATCATTTTTGTATTCAAAAGAAAAAATCCGACTGAGTTGGCCGGATTTCTTCTCCCTTTTATATCTCTTATTATATACTCGGCGATTTAAGCAGTTTGAAGCATTCTCTTGAGTTCGATGTCTGCGTTAATTTTTTCTAATCTGATCAAAGCTTTCTCAATCTCTTCGATACTTCATTCTGTCTTGAGTCTCTTGATCTTTTCTTCAAGAGTTTTTTTGTTCTGAAGTAATGTGCTTTCTGATTCCTCAGGTGCGAGTGTTGCTTCAGCGCTTACGATGCGAACTATCTTTCCGTCGATAAATACCATTCCTTTTGATGTGCTAATATACATTTCGTTTCCTACTTTGATGTGATTTTCCATAGGTCGTACTTTCATGATGCCAGGTTTTACTGAGGTCACCATAGGAGGATGTCCTTCCATGACTTTCATATTCCCTGTTTCTGTTGGAATAGATATTTTCTCAATTTCTCCTTGAAAGATCACTTTCGCTGGTGTTGAGATTTTTAACTTCATTGGTTTTATTTAGATTATAAAGCTACATTATTATATTCCGGATCGCTTTCTGTGCAAATATCATGCTTCTTGGGTACATATTTGACTTGACAACTTTGAATTTAGTGAATAGTTAATAGTGAAGAGTGAACAGTGATGGTATTTGCTAAAATAAACTATTAGTATCTTACAATAGTTGATCAATAGCTAAAACATTCGTTTTTCATTTTTAATTTTTCACTTTTAGTTAGTCTTCTTGTTGAGTGATCTTCTTATAAATGCTGGAGTCTCTAGGTCTTCACTTGGTTGTTCGTTTTCAACTTTATCTTCTTGGACAACGTCTTTTTTGATTCCTCTCATGATGAAATTTTCAGATTCTCTTCTTACAGGTACTCCCATAGTAGGTCTTCCTAGGATATCTCTTTGTGGCTGTTTGAGTATTGCTTCTTTGCTTTGTTCTTCGAATCATGTAGCTATGATGGTGACTTTCACTTCATCTTCCATACTATCATCCAAAGTCATTCACCGGAAGAAATTGACATCTGGGTCTATGATTTCTTCGACAACCGCAGCAGCTTCTCTTACTTCAGCAGGTGTCAGATCATGTCCACCTGATACTGCAAATATAATGCTCTTTGCTCCGTCCAAATTTTCTTCTAATAATGGATTTTCGATAGCTTTTCTTGCAGCTTCTACTGCTCTCTTTTCTCCTGCACCGTATCAGATACCAAGCAATGCGTTTCCAGAATTTGTCATCACCGCTTTGACATCAGCAAAATCGATATTGATATCTCCTGGCTTGATGATGAGGTCAGATATTCCTTGTACGCCTAAATAAAGAATTTTGTCTATCATAGTGAATGCTTGTTTGAAACTTGTCTTCTTGTCGATAACGTTGAATATCTTATCATTTGGTATGACGATAAGTGTATCTACCGCTTCTTTTATCTTTTTGACTCCTTCTTCTGCGTTGGAAGTTCTTCTATTTCCTTCAAAACTAAATGGTTTGGTGATGATACCTACGGTAAGTATTCCCATACCCCTTGCGATGTTAGCAATAACAGGAGCTGCACCGGTTCCGGTTCCTCCTCACATTCCAGAAGTAATGAATACCATATCAGTATCTTTTAACATTTCTTTGATCTCTGCTTCGCTTTCTTCAGCGGCTTTTCTCCCTATTTCAGGATTTGCTCAAGCACCGAGTCCTTTGGTGAGATTGAGTCCGATATTTACTTTTTTTTCAGCCAAATTAGTTGCAAGATCTTGCGCATCAGTATTGATAGCGACGAATCCTACTCCATCTAATCCTTCAGTGATCATTCTATTGAGGGCTTTGTTTCCACAACCACCTATTCCCAATACTTTGATCTTAGCTCCTGGGATAAATTCTGGATTGATTTCATGAATTACCATTTTTTAAATGAATTAATAATTAAAATTTTTTTGCTTCAGATTGCCACATGTTGTTTCAAATCGTTTCAGATTGTTGTGGTACAGCAACCTGAGTCTATCTGTGGCGATCTGTATCTATCTGTGACGATGTTTTTTTTAGAAGAGGTCTTTGAAGAATGTTCCTATTTTGCCGACGAAGTCGAGATTGAATTTGATTCCGACTCCTTTTCTTCCTTCTGTATATTTATTGGATCGTACATAGGTTCACAAAACGTTGATGAATTGGATGTTTGATGAGATATCACCCAGATTTAATATATTATCTTTTCCATAGAAAGTAGCTAATTTGAAGACATCTTTGGAGAGTAGGTCGAGATTTGGCATTCTTGCTCCTCCTCAGATCAATAGTACTCCTCCAGCCAATCTGCCGTCTCTTTCCAAACTCTTGAGATGATTGTTTATTCTCATAAATATTTCTTCATATCTTGCGTTGATAACGTCTGAGAGGAATAAGCTGTCGATAGGACTGTCGTCTGCTGCTCTTTCTTTTTGAACGATAGCTGATCCATGGGTTCTTTTGATTTCTTCAGCTTCTTTGATATCTACTTGCATACCGATAGAGATGTCTTTGGTGACGTCTTCACTTCCGATAGGCATAGTTCCGTATCCCAATGGATATCCATCTTCGTAGATGACATAACTCGTCTGATTCTTTCCTATGTCGACTAATATAGTTCCTAGATCTTTATGATCGTAATCCAAAGCCACTTCGCTTGCTGCGATAATATTGGGAACAATATCGACAATATTCAACCCTACTTTTTCAAAAGCGTCTATGACTCCATTGTAGATGTTTTTGGGTATCATGAAGACATCAGCGATAAGTTCGAGTTTTTTTCCTTTCATGCCGATAGGATCTTTTTCTCTTTTTGTCTCGTCTATAAGGAAGTGTACCGGTACGATTTTGATTGTTTCAAAATTACTTTTGTTGGAAATCTCTGCGATGACTCTTGAAAGATGATCTACATCTTCAGGCACTATTTCATCGGTCATAATCCTTTTTTGTTCGATTATCCTATTCACGATCATCTCAGGATGTGAGATTCCTACAAAAACTTCTTCTATAAAGTCTCCTCAGAGTTTTTTGATGAAAGATTCTGTGATTTTGTTTATGGTGTTTACAAAACTTTCTGAATCGAGGATTTTACCCTTGCGCATTCCTTGAGTTGGTTCCATTTGTTTGGCTAGGATGATCTCCTTACCATCATCATTAGCGAATACCACTCATTTGATGACATCATTTCCGATATCGAAAACTGCCTTGATGTCTTTCATATCACTTATTGTGTTAGATAGATAAAAATGGTAGTAATTCGCCGATTGTTTTTGAACTCACAATTACTTCACTTTCATTTGTAATTGCCACTTCAATAATCATCGGCATAATCAAGGCCTCATAAAAAACTTCATTACTCTCGTTTTTTATTGGGACGTGATTAAATTGTCTATCATGGATGTATCAATACCATAACAAAAAACAAACCCATTTATATTGATTTTGATATATAATGGTTATCAGTCATAAAAACAGTAAAAATACTCTTGATAATGTATGGTTATCAGTTGAATTTACTAGATGATATCTGGTCTTTTTGATATAAAAAAAATACACTAGTTTGACCTAGTGTACGGGTTTTAGACAGTGTGTTTGTCGTCTTTAATAGTCATTTCGAACAAAGAGAGAAATCCACGCTATTTAGTTTTGTAGCGTGGATTTCTCCTCATTTTATTCGTCGAAATAACTATCCACTGATCTTTTTCTTGTACATCATATAGAGTAAGTGGATCTTTTTCCTTATATCCATATGGAACTTGAGCATATTTTTGTTTACTACGACTCCCCGTCCCCTCTCTCAAAGCTGTTTATTTTTGTAGATAACTATAGGTAATCGGACAAGTTGTATGAGATATTCTCGTAGACTTCCAAGTATTCATCCAGAGAGAAATTCCACGATTTTTTTGAATTTACTCTTACCTGACGTTGCTTTAAGTCAAATATCGATACAATGTCTGCCTGGGAAGTTGGGTAATGCACTTTCCAACCATTTATTGTGCTTATAGATGTTTTCTGGGGTCTCTTGGTATAATGGCACCAAATGTGCTAGCCAGTAGATGAAATAGATATCGTTTTGTGGGAGCATGATATTGTAGAGGTTCTGATGACTTTGTGTTACATAGAAGCTTAAGCAGAATTTCTTCTTCTTGCCCCGTATCGCTCCTCTTTTGAGTCCGAAGAGGAAAAACATAATCGCACTCCAAAGTCTTGCACGTCGCAATCCTCATTTTTTGGTTACGATAAAAACATCTATATCAGAATCCGCATGCAAAGCATTGAAAGTGATTGAGTTGCAGAGATAGATAGACTGGATAAAGGGTATGGATCTGTATAATCGGTTGAATTTCTGGATGTATGACAAGAAATCGTCCATATACGCGTTTTTTTTGTCCCAGCTGTACTTTACTTCATCCGGAGGAAATTCTTGCCCTCTCAGGATATCTTCTTGCTTCTTCCATCACTTTTTTTCAAAAAGGAAATAGCTGTAATGGCGTGGAACGTCATAATTCATGATCTTATAGAATACCAAATACTCGTTATCCTCTAAGGTATTGGCTATTGGATGGTCATAATGTTCGGCCATATACTATATATATAGTAAAGTGAGAATAGTATAGAGAATGTATTTAGAAATTCCATTAAATTTTATCTTACATTAAATCTATAGAAAAGAAGCATCATGTTCATTTATCGAATCAATAGTTCTCATAAAATTTATGAGCCGGTTTTCTCTTTGATGAACATTCTAATTCTATACATACGCATTTATTTTTCTTCGCAAAATTAACCATAAAATCAACTAATTGTCTTGCAACTCCCATCTGACGGCATGCATCATCTACGATTAACTCGTCTAAAATAGCAACTTTTCACATTGCGTATAATCAATTCTTTATGTTAAAAGATCCGAATCAAATTATTCTCCTGTTATTTATCGCACAGAAATAATGCTGATTATTTGATTTTAATGCTTCGTTAAAGATGTTCTTAATATCTTTGTTTACAAATTTGCGTTTTGGCCAAAGCTGTTGTAATAAATTCAATACTCATAAAAAATCATCTTTTTTACATTTTCTTATTGTTATATTTTTTTTCATATTTTTTTAAATTTTTAAAATATCTTAGTTATCCCATTCACTACAATCCCCTGCTCCGGTGAAGGTAAGACACATCTGTCTTTTTAAACTAATAGTTCTGGTATCGCTTTCAAAACGTGCCATAGTTCTGCATCATGTTCCACTAGTATCGCATTGTAGAAAAAGATTTGCTCCGGTGCTTGTAGATACTCATGAAAGATAAAAAAATGATTTTTCTTGTGTTGCTTGCAATCATTTACTGATGTGAACTTCGTAGGTATCTCCTGTGAATGCTATAAGATAATCATTGTCTGAACAATAATTGCTTGTATGCCCTGTGATTGATATTGTACTATATATAGAGTATGAATTTCATGGTGATTGATATCATAGCTTAATGGATTGTTCTGCTGGGATGAAACTGATAATATACGTATCAGGAAATATCTGTGTCCCTCATGAGTTTATTGATTTGCTACTGATCGCTGCATGCAAAAAATTATTGACCTCTCCATAGATGGTCTCAATACATGCTTGTCCATAGAGGACATCTTTGTTTTTTACTTGGAATGATGTTCTGAAAACTACGAACAAAATACCCACGATCATAATCACGATGAGCATTTCTAAAAAGCTAAATCAACTTTTTTTATACATACTTTATAATAAAAAAATAATGTTGAGTGCTAAGTTCTAAGTTTTAAGTGTAGGAATTATTGGTTTACGAACTATTGTATATTACGGTAGTCTATAACTAATACAGATACATTCACTTAACATTTAGCATTTAACATTTAGCACTGTTTTTATGAGTTTATAAGCGGTCTTACTACGTATCTATAATTAGTCTCATCCTTATCCATAAGGATCAATGGTTTCTGATTGTCGATGACATTGAATACCAATTCATCGCCCTTGATGATCTTGATGAAATCAGTGATGTATTTTCCGTTGATTCCAAAGGTCACTTGCGGTCACTCGACGATAGCAGGGATGTTGGTTGTACCAGCTCCTTTATCAGTTTTTCCTGACGAAATAACGACGCTATCTTTGGTTGTTTCTATCTGAATATAATTGTTGATGTCTCTCGTAAGGATTCCTATTTTTCTGATGGCTTTTTCACAAAGATTCTTATCTACCAATATCTTGGTATTGAAACTTCTTGGCATGATTTCTTCTCTATCGTATTCAGGGAAGTTTCCTTGAATCAAGAGTGAAGTAGCCAATATTTTCATATCCTTTACCTGTACTTGGAAGGCAATCAGATTCTCTGAATATTTTACCGTGATGGTATCAGTTTCATTGCTCATCGCGTATTCAGATATTTTCTGGATATCTGTCATGGTAATCTTAGGTACGATAAGCGCAAAATCGCTTTCTTTGATGCTTGATTGTGCTTTGAATTCTGATAGTCTGAATGAATCAGTTCCTACAAATATGAGATTATTTTCTTTTGCTTTCAATAACACTCAGGTAAGAACCGGACTGAAGTTTTTTTCTGTAACAGCGTATTCTACTTTGGAGACTCCTTCTGCAAACAATTGTGTCTCTACATCCATGGTGTTTTCATTTGGCATCTCTGGCAATGCGACATATTCGCTTGCTGCGATACCGTTGATATCAAATGTATCTTTTGCTGATTTTAATGTCATGATCTGTGATTTTTGATCTACACTGAGTTCAAGTTCTTTTTCTTCGATAGTCTTGATGATATCGGTGAACATCCTTGCGTTGACGGTGATAGCACCTTCCATAGTCACTTTGCATGGCATCTCTATCTCGATATATTTTTCCATATCGGTCGCTCTCAGGAGTAATGAATCTATAGATGCTTTGAAATAGAAATTTTGCAAAATCGGCAAGGTTGCGTTTTTTGATACGAATCTCAATCCGAGATCAATAATCTCTAACAGTTTTGCAGTTTCAATAGTAATTTTCATCTCTTTTTGACTAAATGACTAAAAGGAATTGTTACATATCACCTCATGTTCGCCAAAGCGAACGCTACAGATTGTCGTAATTCAGTAGCGATGTGTGGCAATATGTGACGTCTGCCTAAGCGGACTTGCGACAATCTGTAGCAAAGTTTTTTATTTTCCGTAGTTGCGTAGATCAGATATATCATTGAATCGAGTTAGTGCTTTTTCTAAGTCATAAGTATCAAATTCCGGACATTTTTTCGGGGTAAAATACAATTCTGCGTATCCTATCCATCGAGACATAAACCCTGATGTTCTCTGTGCTTGATCCCCTTTTGTCCTAATTACTAGTTCAATGGGAGGAACATTTCCCAGATCCAAAGCGTTTGAAATATCGTCTTCCGTGATAGTAGTCATATCTTTTCCTTCTTTGGCTAATTTTTGAACTCCTCTCATGATTTCATCTCTTCCGCCGTAATTGATAGCGAAGACGAAATATCTATCAGTATCATACGTGTTCCTTGCTTGTTTGGCTAATAGATATTCTCTGAAGTCATCAGTTATTCAATGGAGGTCTCCGATAGGTTTGAAATTGACTTTGTTCGCTTTCAAAAATTCATCGAGATCTTCTTCCACGATCTTGTACATAGTCATCAGAAAATCGAATTCCTCTTTTGGTCTTTTCTTCGCGTTTTCTGTGCTGAGTCCTCGCAGCGTGAATACTTTTACATCAGTATGGGTAAAGGTATATTGTATTAGTTCCAATGCTCTTTCATAGGATGTCATATATGCTTCAGCCACTGTTTTCCCATTTTCTTTGGCTCGCGTCCTATTTCCGTCAGGTACTATAGCAACGTGTTTCGGGTAATTCATGAATAATAGATAAGAATCAAAACGCCGATTTTTTCGGCAAAACTTCGACATCACTCTGCAAAACTGCGAGAGTTGTATCTCTCTATAACAACAAAAATATGTTCAATAGAATGTGGTACAGTGATAGCAATTTATCGGGAATATTCAAGTGAAATACATGGACTAGAGAATCTCTCCATAAAGCTTGAAAGGAAGGGCTTTTGTGATTTTTACCTGAACAAACTCACCTACCTTGAAATTAGCTTTAAGCTTTAAGCTTCAAGCTTTAAGCTGTAGTATAGTTTGTTTCATAGTATCTGTATAGCCTTCAATTACTCATTTGCTGATCTTATTAATCAAAACCTCTTTCGTGTTTCATATTTCCTTTTCATTATTTTTGCGTGAAATGTCTTTCAAAAGGTCGTTGAGTCTGTTTCGTCTGTCTCGTTTTACAGAACGTGAAATATTGTCAGGATATTTTTTTTCTGCCAAGGTTCCTGGTCTCTGAGAATAGATCCCGATGTAAATCATATCGAAGTTTCCGTAGGTCATAAGGTCCAGTGTCTGTTGAAAATCCTCTTCGGTCTCGTCGGGGAATCATACGATAACATCTGTTGTAATGCTAATATTCCTCTTAAGCTTTTTGATATTGTCGATAAATTCCTTTGCTTGCTGGACAGTATATCCTCTAAACATTCTTTTTAAAACACTATCTGATCCTGACTGCAACGGCATGTGGATATGCGGACAAAGCTTTTCTTCCTTCTCGTGCAATGCTAATAATTCTTTGTTGTAATAGGTTGGATATGGTGAAGTATATCTCAATCGTTTCAGTCATTTGAGCTTCAAAATCTCTTTTATTATTGTTACAAATTCTGGGTGTTTGTTTACTATCTGGCCCAATAAGACTATTTCTTTGGCTCAATTTTTTAGATGTATTTTTGCTTCATCGACGATTTGTTTCACGGGAAAATATTTTTCTAATCCTCTCGCATACGGGACAATACAGTAGGCGCAGAATTGGTTACATCAGGTAGAAATAGGAATGTATGCAGTCGTGGTATGTGCATTCATTGATGTGGAAATATGTTCTGGAATTATTTTTTCATATTCATTGACGAGCTCTTTATCATAAGAAAATTTGTATCCTAATTTTTTTAACATCAACGGCAAAAATCATGTATCATCTATCCTCCGCATCAGCTCTATATTTTTTCGTTTTTGTATAAGACTATGGAAAACTGGATTGAAGACATTATTTACTGGAATGATTGCTGATGATTCTTCTGAAGATTGCTGATGATTAATCTCATCGGCTGTGAATCAAAGTGTTTTTGGATTTTTATTTACTATAGTTCATAAAAAATTCCCTACTTTTAATTTTGAATTCTGAATTCAGAATTTTGAATTCCTTAGATTGTGTTGTATCATACATCAGGTAATCCGTACTTTCTGATCTGGTCTGAGTGTCTTGAGTTTTCCGGTGATTTTATCTTCAGATTTCTGTTTGATAGAACAGGTGTCGAAGATTACTATGTCTGCTTCTTTGATATGTTCCGTATACGAAAATCAGCAGTTAACAAGTACTGCTCTGATTCTTGCACTATCTGCATAATTCATCTGACATCCGAAGATGAGGATGTGGAATTTCATGTATACGGCGATTTTTTCGAATAAATGAACTTCAGAGTATCGATTTGGTTTCTCTAGTCAATATTAATCGAGACGCCGACAATCTAGAAGAGATTGTAACGTCGAGATTATCCCGTGAGAAAAGTAAAAAAAGTGTTGTATTTTTTGTGAAAAAGAGTATATGTTCCATCCTAAAACATAAATATATATCCAAAACACATCCATATGCAAAAAATTGTTATTACCGACAAAAATTGTCCAGACTTACATGAAGACATTCAAGATCTTAATGCTTTGTTTACTCAAGCAATGGGTAAAGATGTTTCTGTGCCACCTTCTTTTGTATTATTGAAGATAGATGAGGTTTATGATAAGATACGAACAGGAATATTAGATATTACAATAATGGAAAAAGATCTGAAGATTTCCTATACAAAGATTTTTAGTTGTCCTTTACCGGAAAAAGAAATATTTCTTCATATTAGTCCTAATAAATTAGCAATATATTTTTAGCTAATTATATGCTGTATTGATTATTTCTATGCAGCATTTTTTTATTTGAATACTAATGTCTTTTACGTATCCTTTCTTGTGTTTATTTTTTTCTGATTCTTATGATAGCGTTGATTTTTGTCGTCATACTTATATTGCTCTTTCCTTTCTTTTTCCCTGGATATTACATCACGGAATTGATGATGAGTTTTTTGCCGTATCTCGTATGAATAGTCGCGATATTCATGATTATAAGTTTTGTTCAATTGAAAAAGAAAATGAAGTCTGGATATCCACATGCCGCTCGTCGTTATTTTCGAGGTATTTCGTTCTTAGCATTCTGTGGATTGTTCTTTGTGTGGAGCAAACAATTCAATAATTTCTATACGACAGAATCATTTACCCAACAACAAACGACTGGCTCATTGACTATCCTTTTTGCTAATATCCATAAAGACAACAAACAGTATGATGAGATACAAACAACTATCTCTGAAACCAATCCTGATATGCTCATGTTCGTGGAATTTGCCGATCATCATTATGCTCACCTCAAGGCGTTCCTCCAAAAGAATTATCCATATACCAATAGTACTAGCCGATCCAAAACCTTTGTCTGAAATATGGTTTTCAGTAAATATCCTATCAACAACAAGGCTGATGACTTTCCTCAGGGAGCTTGGAGATATGGATATTTTTCTATTCTTCACGAACATCAAGAACTCTATTTTTATCTTGTCCATACAAGTTCTCCGGATAGTTATAACCATTTTTTGATGAGAAACGAGCAATTGACCACTTTCGTACAGGATTTTCAAAAACACGAATCCGACAGAAAACATGATAATATAGTGGTTGTAGGCGATTTTAACATAACACCACGATCAGCAGATTATCCTATCCTTGATGCTGCATTTTCTGGTAAACTCGTGAATGCCACAAGACATATCCCCTTTCTTTTTTCTCGAACATTCAAGGAGTTTCCGCTCTTTTCTGCTCATATAGATCATGTTTGGACTACTCCTTCATTTACTATTTCTTCTCTAAAAACCGTTGATATTCCTTGATCTGATCATAAATGATTCTTGGTTGCTTTGGAGTTATAATAGAATTATAAACAAATCCACCCCACCCTCCTTTATCAAGGAGGGAGCATCTCTCCCTTGATAAAGGGAGATGAAGAGGGATTTGTTTATGATAACTAAAATTTGCAAAATTACTCAAAAACACTATAATTAGAAGTGATATTTATATTGTTTCTTAACCCAAACAATGGTAAACAAAAAAGAAAGACCAATAGAAGATTGACAATTGTGATCCATCAAAAAGGACTTTTTCTTCGAAATGGAGGAATGAAGCGAAAAAGGTGATCCCAAAAGAGAAATCAAGAAGCCTGCTTGTTTGTTCAGTTCAGATTCTCTTTCTTGATATGGATTGGATCTGATATTCGATCTCGTCAAAGAAGCTGGTTTCGATGGAATAGATCTCGCTATTCGAAAAAATTTCGATGCACGAAAAGTAGATTACGTGAAAAAGCTTTCAGATACCTATGAACTTCCTGTCAAAGTCATCCAGACTTCTGACAATCTCAATGATAAAGAAATCAATAGAGCTATAGATTTGTGTTACGAACTTGGTGCTGATACTATCGCCATCAATGCGCCAACCTTCTTTAATTTCAAATCATTTAACTTTATCGCAGACAATATCCTTAGATGGAGAAAAGAGAACAAAGCTATTCACTTCACCATCATCAATCCTGAGGATTCTAGTGTATTTGCTCTGCCTATACCAAAATATCGTTTCAGTAACATGGTCGAAATCGTGAAAAAATATCTTTGTTATATCGGATTGGATATTGCCAATCTGGATTCCGATGCGTTCGAAACAGATTTTATGAGGAAGATAAAAGATTTTCTTCCCTATCTTGCTGTTGTTTATCTCTCCGATAAAACGAGAGTGGGAGAATGACATATTCTGCCTGGTGAAGGTGTTTTGAAACTACCTACATTCCTCAAGAAACTCAAAGAATATGGATACAATCGTTATATCAGCACCAAGATAAAGATCGCAAAATGAGATCTTGCTGATTCTGACAAAGTGAAGATTATCCTCAAAAAATCTAGAAAATATCTTCAAGAAAATTATGAAGAAGTAGAGTTGGATTAACATAGCTATACAACAAACTCACCTTCGTTTCCTCCCTTAACAGGGAGGTTTTTGGTTATAAAAAATTCCCCCTGTTAAGGGGGAGAAAGGGGGTTTATTTATTTCTGTTCTGCTGTCTTTTTTGTCTTGAAGATATAGAAGAGCATTACAAACGGGAATGCTATAATTTTCCTGATGTTTGGTTTAATTCGGAGAAATGCTGGATAATCCTTTACGAGCATTTTGAGGAAACCAGCAAACTTGTTTGTTTCTTTGTGAGAATCAAACGGATAGATGATGAGATCTCGTATAAATTTAAACATGAAATTTGGTGTTGAATGCTAAATGCTAAGTGTTAAGTGTGGGAATTTGTATCATTATTTACTATTGTAATATACGATAGTTTATACAAAAACAAATCTTTCACTTAAAACTTACTTGTCCTCGAATGAGGGGAACTCAAAACTTAGCACTTAAGTTTAGTGAGTGTGTGGATTTTTAGTTTTGCTTGTATCTCATTTTACGAGCTTATCGTAGAGCTTCTGTTCTACAGCAAAATGTTCTGATTTGTTCCGATCTACCTCCAATTTGAGCAATTGTGTAAACTTCTGTAAAATGAAGAATTTTTCTAAACTTTCTTCAGCAGCTTTGGTGATGTCTTCAAAAAATGCTTTTGCTTTTTCATCTCCCATATTTTTGAAATATGCTTCCATTTTATCTTTTCCTCCTAACTTTTGTTCGAGATTTTGTATCCTTGATTTCAGTTCTTCGTTGATCAATGTTTGTGGTATGATTACTTTCATAGATTTATTTCTGATGGTTGACAACACTTCTTCTATCTTCTTGATGAGTTCCTGATCGTATTTTTGATGTTCGATAGATTCGCTTATGTACTTGATGAGGTCTTCCTGATTTTGTAATTTTGTATCATCTCCAAAGAGCTTCTTGAGCATCTCAGGTGTCATCTCAGGCAATACTATTTTTTTAATATCTTTGATAGTTAACTTAATTTTTTCTGTCTTTACCTCTCCTTTTTTGTTATGTAATGTGACAGGAAGCTTTTTTTCATCATGATCAAGTTCAAAACTCTCATCCTTTTTTTTGTTGAGAAATGTCTTTGGAAAAAATGGATCTTCATTGAACTCCTGTTCTCCTATATAGGTATGTCCTGTATGAATTACCTTCCCTTCTTTGTCGAGATATTCGAGTGCAATCTTTGAAATTGTATCAGGTTGGATGATGTCTGTATCTTGATAATCAGCATATTGTTTCTTGATATTCATCATTGTCCCTTCTATTTCTTCTTGAGTTGCCGTATTGTCGATAGGAGTAACTGATGCTTTTCCCCAATCGTCGTTTATCACTTCAACTTCAGGAAAGATATCTAACTTAAGATCAATAATGGTATCTTCACCTTTTTTTTCTTGTTTGAGATCGTATGGCTCCCCTATCAATTTTAGATCTGGTTGCTCTTTGAGCAATTCTTGGAGTCCGATATTGATGAGTTTTTCGTATGCTCACGCAGAGATATATTCTGGCTTTACATTTTTTTCTACCATATCGAGGGGTGCAGATCCTTTTCTGAATCCAGGCGCCTCATAATCTTTTTGAAATTCTTTGAGCATTATAAGTTTAGCGTCTTCATGTTCTTTTGGTGTAATAGTGAGTTGAATTTCATAGTTTGCATGTACTCATTTCTTTACCTTTTTTTTCATTATAATAGTAAATAAATATAAAATATAATTATTTAAGTATACTATATTATTGTAAGATACAAAAAATTTGACAGCATATCTATCAGTTTCTTTGATAGTGAAGTGTATTTAGATTGCAAATCCAAATTTATTTCCTATTTTAAAATATTTTTTGTATTCTTTTAATCTAATGGCACTATTATATTAAATGCTACGTAGTTTCATAGGAAAGTGGCTGGTCGATATACTGAAACATTCCCACCTGTCTCTATATCGTATATTGCGCTTTCTCCGTCAGCTCTACTTGATAATATCACTCATTGTGTCCTGTATATAGGTCTATACCCTATCGGTAATGTAAATACAAGATGAGAACCATCATTATTTATTATTCTTTTTGCGTCGCCATTGATAAGTATAAATTGTCCACTTTTATCTTTTTTGTATGATAATGGTCTATGCCCAGAAGCTCAACCATTTGTAAAATAGCTTGAAAATGTTACAGCATGCCGTACATCAATTGTTGTATTTGTTACATTATCGATATATGTTTTTACTGCTTTTTGTGTTGGGATAATTTGATCTGAATTTTCACTTAGTCCTGTATTTGTAGAAAATTCATTTATTGTTGCTCCTATCTGAAGTTGTAGTGAGGTTGTTTTTGTCTTTCAATTTACGTCCAATATCCCTGTAGGAGTTGATGTTCATATTCATATATTTCATGAAGCATTAATGATCATTCTTGTGTTCGCTCAAGAGGTATTAAATCTTATTTGATTCAATGATTCTATATAAGCATAAGTAGCGGCTGAATATAATTTTAATGCGTTTCCTATCTTTACTTTTCCATTCACCTCAAGAGCTTCTGTAGGTCCTGTTGTTCCTATTCCTACATATCATCCTGTCAAAATATTTATAACTGATGTCCCTTTGATCCCTATATAAAATCTATCTTCGTATCATCATAACATCCATACACTTGCATTATTCTCCAGATTTATGTTTGCTGCGTTTGAATCATTATTCTCTGTAATATATAACTCCGTAGATCCTGAGCTTGTGAGATGAAGTTTCCCTGCGGGTGTATTTGTTCCAATTCCTACATTTCCTGTGTTGTTACTGTAGATATTGTTTCCGACACTTGTCCAATAATTTTCTCCTGTTCATCATCCAGTTTCTGCTCATGAAACAACGAGACTTTGAGTCATAACGTAGATAAGATTCCCGTTATCATCTATTCCAAGCACTTTGCCTGTGTATACAAATTGTTGCTCTATAATACTATCATTGATATAGATTCCTCATGAGGACATTTCGATCAATGATGATCCGTTAGTTCCATCGCTTGTTATGGTTATTCTTGCTATAGTCTGCCGTGCATTTTCTATATCAGAAAGAATATTGATCTGAGCAAGGGTAATCACCGATGCGAATCCTAGCACGATCGTCAAAAAAAGCAAAATCAGATTTCTGAGAGAAAGGCTGTTGCTATTGATGTTGTGAGTGCTGAACATAGTAGTAACTTAAAGACTAAATGAATTTTATAGATTGCTACAGATTGCCGCAGATTGTTGTAATATAGTGGCGATATGTAGCGTTCGCCTAGGCGAACTTGTGTCAATATGAGGCGCGAATCTAATGAGCTTGTGACGCGAGCATAGTGAGCTAGTTAATTATACTCGGAAATACTAAAAAAAGCAAATTTTTTTCTATAATAATTTCTTCATCCCTGTACTACATTATATCACTTCATCTTTATACTGGGTCACGTCATTCCCGACCTGCCTGCGGTAGGTAGGCTTGATCTGGAATCCAATTTGCTGTATAGCAACCCCGCTAAAGACGGGGCGGGTATGGATTCCCTTTTTCAAGGGAATGACGTAGTATAGTAAAAGGGAATGACCCCGTAGCAAGTACGTGGCAGGTGTAGTGTAGTTTGAGACGAGGAAATAACTCTTTTTACTTGATATTGGGGTGTATATGTATACTATCATCTGCACATTAAAAACGACGTTACTTCGTAATGCAACAAGTTACGTCTTATTTACGTTATTTTACGTTATTCTCTATTCTATGCCGAAAGCACTAGCAAAAACTCCAACAAAACCAGCAGCCAAAAAGGTACCAGCTAAATCAGCACCAAAAGCCAAAGCTCCTTCCAAAGAGAAAGAAGTGAAAATTTCTGCGAGCAAAGAAAAAGATACCAAAGTACTCAAGGCCGATGAGCTTATGGGTGGATGAGGATTTTTGTCATGACTCGGTTTCAAAAAAGTGGAAAAGACGGAAAAGCAGAAACAGGAAGAAAAGCGTATAGAAGAAGAACAACAGGAAAGTATCGTCTTGGATAAGCCTAGACGTGCAAGTTTTTCGTTCGATAAGGTTGAAGTCTGATGAACAAAGATAGTAGGAAGAGAAGATGATTCTTTTGTATGAAGAGAGAAAAGATCAGCAGCGCCTCAACATGGAAGTAAGCCATTCCCTTCCAGACCTGCCAATAAACCAAGCAGACCACCACAAAGAGGCGACCAACAACATAGACCATTCAACAAACCGACCTTTTCTCAAGGCAAACCTCATTTTCAACAACAAAAACCAGCATTCCAGCATCACCACAAACCAACAACTCCACAGGCACCTGTGTATGTAGCTCCTAGAGTACAAAAAATAGCTACAACATCAGCCAATCTTGTCAAAAAAGCTGAAATATATATCGACGATAAGATAACAGTCAAAGAATTCTCTGAAAAGATGGGAGTTCCATTGCCAGAATTGATGAAAAAATTAATTCAAAATAAAATCATGACAGGTATTACTGCGTCATTGGATTTTGATACTGCTAATCTGATAGCAGGAGAATTTAATATCGCCGTAAAAAAACATGATAATAAGGTTGATGTACAGACATTTATGAGCTGAGATCTTCAGGCTATCCTTGATATGGATAAAGATGCTGAACATTTGCTTCCTAGGTCTCCTATTGTTACCGTTATGGGACATGTAGATCATGGAAAGACATCATTACTCGATTACCTTAGAAAGACTGTTGTAGCTGATGGTGAAGCAGGAGGAATCACGCAATCTATCTGAGCATCAGTAGTAGAGTATGATGGTAAAAAAATATGTTTCATCGATACTCCAGGTCATGAATTATTCACGAGTTTGAGGGCGAGATGAGCAAAGTTGACGAATATAGCTATTATCGTAGTAGCTGCTGATGATAGTGTGATGCCACAGACAATCGAATCTATCGGACATGCCAAAGATTCAGGTGTACCTATTATCGTAGCCATCACCAAGATAGATAAACCAGGAAAAAATCTAGAAACCATCAAACAAGATCTCGCTAAATATGGACTCACTCCAGAAGATCGATGAGGAGATACCCCTATGATTTGAATCTCTTCCAAAACAGGACAAGGAATACCTGAACTTCTCGAAACGGTTTTGCTTCAGGCTGAACTTCTTGATTTGAAATACAATCCTGACAGATCTGCCGTAGGAGTTGTTGTAGATGCACACAAAGATCCTAAACAAGGAGTTGTTTCTACCATCATCGTTATGACCTGAAAATTGAAAGTATGAGACATCATCGTTGCCTACAATACTACCGGAAAGATTAGAAGAATGCAGAATCGAAAAGGACAAAGTATTGTTTCAGCTACAGGATGAGAACCCGTACAAGTGCTTGGTATCTGAGAACTTCCAGAACCAGGACGTATCGTCGAAGTAGTGAAAAATGAAAAAGAAGCCCAAGAAAAAATAGGGCTTATCCAAGAACAAGTAAACAAGACTTCTGGCGAATCTATTGTTCATCAATTCATTTCCCAATTACAATCTGGTTTTGTGTGAGCTGAGTTGAAGTTGATTCTAAAGTCTGATTGATCAAGTAGTCTAGAAGCATTACAGCAAGCAGTCAGTGGTATCCAATTGCCAAAGAACGTTACGATCAAAGTAATTCAAGCAAATGTAGGACATTTTTCTGATTCTGATCTTTCATTGGCGCAGGCGTCAGGCGCATTGCTTTTGTGATTCAATATTTCACTCAACGCATTGCTCAAGAAAAAAGCAGATAGTCTCAAAATAGAAATGAAAAACTTTGATATCATCTATGAACTTACTGATTACTTGAACAAATTACTTCTCGGAATGGTTGAGATAGAACAACATGAAGTTATGTTTGCAAAACTTGAAGTCCTTGGAATTTTCTTTACGAAAAACAAAGATATGACGATCTGAGGAAAAGTTATTTTTGGTAAACTTCATGGTAAACCAAAATTCACGGTCATGAGGCCTGCTCCGGATGGAACTCCGGGGGGTGAAGATATTCTCTGTACTGGTCACGTAGTATCTCTCCATAAAAATAAAGATGAAGTCAAAGAAATTGGTGAAGGAGATCAGTGTGGAGTTAAGGTAACAACCGGAAAGAAAATAGAAATAGGAGATGTCATAGAATTTTATGAGATGCAAGACGTAGTCGACTAAAATTAAAGATTTTAGTCGAATGCTAAGTTCTACGTGTTAAGTTTTGAGTAAAAAAACAAAATAATGTTTACTATATTGTTTAGTACTTAACATTGTTAGTAATGACTGTTCAAGAAAGAAGCTTTGAATTTGCTTTAGATATTATAGAACTCTATAAAAAACTAACTCAGAGCAACGAGTTCATCATATCCAAGCAATTGTTAAGAAGTGCTACGAGTATATGAGCAAATATAGAAGAAGCTTCAGCTGGTCAGACCAAAAAAGATTTTCATACTAAAATGACTATAGCGTCAAAAGAAGCTAGAGAAACGAGATATCGACTTCGTCTTTTAGATAAAAGTTCTCTTACTGATATATCTTTGAAAAAATATTTAGATGAAATAGAAGAAATAATTAGAATGCTAACAAAAATAGTAAAAACCACTTACGAAAACCTTACTAGAAAATAGCTACGATATATTACGATAGTTCATAGTACAACAAATACCATCACTTAGCATTTAACACTTAGCATTTATATGAAGTTAATAGTCTGACTTGGTAATCCAGGTAAAGAATACGCGAACACCAGACACAACATCTGATTTATGATGATTGATGATTTTGTTGATCGTGAAAAATTAGGTGTATGGGAATATAAGAATACACGAAAATGAGAAGTGATTGAGTCGAATAATAATGGTCATAAAATAGTTTTTTTGAAGCCTATGGAATTTATGAATCGTTCATGATGAGCATTGAGCACAGTAGCAAACTTTTACAAGATAGAACCAAAAGATATTCTAGTAATTCACGATGATATAGATTTGCTCGTTGGAAAAATTCAGTTGAAGTTATGATGAAGTAGTGCTGGTCACAACTGACTAAAAAGTATCATAGAAAAACTTTGAACCAAAGATTTCCGAAGACTTAGGATAGGAGTAGATAGACCAGTGAATCAAGATGATGCTAGCCACGGTCGTAGCACCGCGGTGGCTGATTACGTCCTCCACCCTTTCAAAAAAGAAGAAAAAAACCTTATCGATGATAAGGCAGGAGAGATAGAAAGCTATATCAAAGAATTTCTTGCTACATAGTATTATTCAAAAAATCGTTCAACGGCTTCATAACTTTGAAAACCGAAATACAATACTCGATGAAGTCCTCTTGCAGGACTTTTTTGTCGGAAAGATTATGTCCTACAAAAAATGATTTCATCTTAAGGAACTTTCCTGCTTTATGGTCTTTATCGAATCATCTTGGCACTCTTTGTAGTTCATCTCCTTGTAAAGAACCAAAGGTTTTTTTGAATGCTGGCGTACTGATTATTTTTTCTAATTGTTTATACTTCTTTGCAATATGAGTTCTCACTCTTTGTAAGGTTGGTGCCGGTGGCATATACATTCCTCCACCGATAAAACATTCTCCTGGCTCTATATGTACGTAATACCCTGCTCCGACTCAATGTTTTCCTTCTTCACGGATAATGACTCAAAAATTCGTTTTGTAGGGAGATTTGTCTTTGGTGAAACGGATGTCTTTGTTGAAACGGAAGGTACAATCTTTGACTGATAACTTACCGATAGTTTTGTCTATTTTTTGCGTAGCTTCGATAAGCTTTTTTGCAAAATCGAAAAAATTATCTCTTTCCATATGATAAAGATCTCTATTTTTATTCATCCATTCGAGATTATTGTTTTCTTTGACCGCCTTGAGAAAAGCGAAAGTTATTTTGCTAATCATTATTTTCTATTAAAATAAACTCTGGATCTTTGGTTTAGCTCATTCCGTTGAAATATTTTTTAGAAATGGGAATTGTTTTATGATAGCATCTCGTCATTCATAGATGGTAATTCATAGCTCTTGTGCCTTGATTTTTTTGCTTCCTGCTTTTTCTCCGATAAGCATGAAATCTGTTGTTTTAATAGGAGATTCATGGAAAAAGTAGCCGTTCTGTTGAAAATATTCAGCGATTTTTTCTCTTGGTAGATCGAATGATCAAGTAATAGAAAAGCTTCCTTTCGCTTCACTCGCTTTCAAGGTGTCTGAATATTTTTTTGGATCCATATTCACTCCATAAACTTTTAGTTGTTCGAGGAGCTGTAAGTTTTTTTTGTCGCTAAAAAACGTACTAATTGTATCCACACTCTTTTCCCCGATACCATATATTGATTCTAAAAATTCTTTATTTGTAAGTATATATATCATTTCTCATTCATTCTGAATCCTGAATTCTGAATTCTGAATTGCTTCAGTTACGTCTTGTGCCATTTTCTTTCCTACGTGTGGTATTCACAATCCATTCAATAATCTCCGTAATGATTTGTGTTTGGACTCCTCTACTCCTTTGACTATTTCAGCGACTTTTTTGTCTCCAATCCCTGGAAACTTACGTAGGGTAATTTGTATGTTTTGATCGGTAAGTTTGTAGATGTCAGCTATAGTTTCTATAATCTTATTTTCTACCAAAATATCTACAATACTTTCTCCTATACCCTGAATATCCATACAGTTTTTACTCACGAAATGCTGAATCTGCTGTTTCGTCTTTTCCGGACAATGAGGATTGGTGCAATAATAATGCATATCTTTCTGTATAACTGATGTATGACAAGATGGGCAAACTTTTGGTGGAGTTATTTCATTCTGCATTTTGAATTCTGAATTTTGAATTATTCTTCTATCAGTAATAACGCTTACGATATACGGAATCACTTCACCACTTCTTTGTAATCGAATCCGATCATGAACATGAATATCTTTTTCTTTGATGAAATCGAAATTATGCAGACTGACTCTTTGAAGTTTCGCTCAGCTTAATTGCACCGGTTCGAGATTGGCAACTGGCGTAATGATTCACGTCCTTCCTACTTGAAAATCTACTGAGAGCACTTGCGTAGCCGCAAGTTGTGCAGGAAATTTATACGCAACTGCTCGTCTCGGATGATGATCGGTAGATCAAATAATATCGCGTTGCTCTTCATTCTCTACTTTTATGACGAGTCAGTCGAATTCTATATCCTGTTCTTCCAAGAATTTCTTGGTCTTGGAATCTTTACACAATGAGATAATTTCTCCTATATGGAGACCTGTCTTTTCTCGCGAAAATACTGGGAATATGTCTTTTAGGTGCATTCATTTCGGTAATACTACATCATTCAAAATATCGTAGATATAGATTATCAATCCTCTTTTGTTTACTTCTTTCGGGTCCAAAAGCTTAATGCTTCCTGCTGCAGCGTTTCTTGTATTCGCAAAAGGAGTCTCTCCCTCCTCTTCTCTTTCTTTGTTAATCTCTTTCCAGATAGATTTCGGCATCAATACCTCTCATCTTACATTGATATCAAGCGGATGTTTCAATTTCTTTGGAATATTTTTTATCGTTCTTACGTTCTCGGTTACATCATCACCTACTCGTCCATCTCCACGAGTTATTGCTTGTGTGAATTCTCACTTCTTATAAATAAGTTCAATACTGAGTCCATCAAATTTAGGTTCTACGCGATAGGAAATATTTTTTTGTGAATTAGCTTTCAGAAGTATTTTTTTTATTCTTTCATCTCGTTCTTCAAGATCTTTTGCGTTGTAGGTGTTTTCCAGCGACATCAATTTCGTCTCATGCTTTGCTTGTTTAAATCATTCACTTACCTGGCCAATCAACGACTGTGTCGGACTATTTGACGTGATGAGGTGAGGGAAATGTTCTTCAATCTTTTTGAGATAATCAAACAACTCGTCGTATTCTTTGTCAGATATGATGGGGTTTGTCTCAATGTAATATAAGTGATTGTGGTCTACTAAACAGTCAATCAAAGTAACATAAAAATCTGACACTTCTTTTTCATTCAGCTTGCTGATGTCAGGATGTGTTTGTATAAATGATTGAATTGCTTTCGTCGATTCACTTAGATTCAAGATAGTAATTAATTGATTAAAAAGATTGCGAATTATTTTTGTAGGGGACGTTCGCGAACGTCCCTTACGATATTTTAGTTATATTATTTTCCTTTAAACACTACGCCGAAGGTAGCTAAAATAATATATACATCGAGAAACAATGATCGGTTCTGGATATAATACAAATCAAGTTTTGCTTCTTCATCGAAGCCCAGATTATCTCTTCCAAATACTTGTGCATATCCAGTAATTCCAGGTCTAATGGAAAGCAATCTCTTCTGTCGTGATTCATAGTTCTTCACTTCATTCGGCAGATGTGGTCTTGGTCCCACCAATGACATCGTCCCTCGTACTACACAGAATAATTGTGGTAATTCATCGAGCGATATCTTTCTGATGAATCTTCCTACTCTTGTGACTCTCGGATCATTATGAATTTTTGGCAACACGCCTTGTCTGATATTCGCGTCGGATTGAATGAGTTTGGTATATAATTCTTCAGCTTCCTTACCTCCATATCCCACGCTGAGATGTGTATGCATACTACGAAATTTTAGAAAGGTGAAAAGTTTTCCGTATTTGCCTACTCTTTTGGATTTGTACAATACTGGCCCGCGTGATTCTATCTTGATAGCGATAGCAACCAAGAGCATAATAGGAGAAGTTATGATGATCAATAATGATGCTGCTAGGATATCCACGAGTTTTTTCATGATAATAGATCGTCCATCAAGTTTGGAATGTTTATATTCTAGTGCGATGATATTGTCTATATTCTCAGGAGAATACACTACATCCTCCAGGAAAAATCCTTCACTGATATGGTAAAATCTTGTATTATCACTAAATCTCACTCTCTCGAAAATAGCCTGCATGACTTCTTTTTCAAAACTTCCTACCGCAACTATGATAAAATATTTTGTGATATCGATATCTTTAATATCATTGTGTGTGGCAAATTCTGTTTTAAATGAAAAACCATTTTTGATCTTTTCTATCGCCTTGTAGCTTTCCAATGTATCGCTTCCTACTATCAGTATTTTATTATTTCCTTCTCTATGTCTTCTGGCTTCCATATAGTTCCATACTTGATCAAATAGGAACAAAACAGCAAAACTCACCAAAGCACCAAGCACGATGATAAATCTAGAAATTCAGAAAAAGAAGACGAATCCTTGTCAGAAATATCAGATGAATGTTATGATAATAATCCAATAGATCCATGTCTTGGTAAATGTCTGGAAATATCTTTGTATGGGTTTATGAAGCTCATAGAGACTTTTTGTTATCCCTATAAGTACGAATGCAAATGCTGCTATGATACCAAAAGCCATATTTTCCTGATAATTTATGACGGGTATTCTGAGTTGTACTCCTGGTATCAGATCGGTAAAGAGACGGATTCTATACATTACGTAAAATACTACGATAATCAGCCCTACATGAAGTAATGGCCTGAGCAAGCGGAGAAGTACGTTATACTTTTTTTTCATACTAGAAGGATAGTAAATAAAACTATTATCCTTTTTTTATCATGATGTTTATATATTTCACTGTAGTCTCTATCTGTTGTTCAAAATCCCCCTTTACAGGAATACCGAATCCTGCAGCGAGCTTATGCCCTCATCATCAAAGCGTTTTGGCAATCTTATTGCAATCTATACTTTTACTGCGCAATTCCCCTTCTATTTTTTTTGCTCTTAATGATCATCTGATAACATCACCTATTTTTCTCACCAACAATACTATTTTTGGACCATCGATATTCTGGATGATATGTAATCCATATGCTGCTTCTTCTTGATCGATATCATATTTTCCCAACTCATCTTCATCATAATAGGTATAGAGGAGATCATCTTTTTGCTGGATTCTATTGAGCAAAAGTTTGAGAAATTTTATAGAATTCAATGATCTTTTGCGCATAAGATTGTTTACTATAAAATCCTTATCAGCGCCCAATTTCAAAAGTTTTACCACATTTGTGAACGTTCTGATATGATCTTCTTCAAAGAGAAAATTTCCTGAATCCGAGGTAATACCTAGATAAAAATACGTGGCTATCTCTTTGTCGTACAATTTTGGCCATCGCTTAGAAGTATATTCAAACAATATTTCACATGCGCTTATACTTTTGACGTCTTTGATGATAACGCCATGATCCAATCCATTGCCTATATGATGATCAAATACTACAATAGGCTTTTGAGCGAAATATTCTGGTTTTACGCTTCATATGATTCACATACGATTTATTCCCGTAAAGTCCACAAATATCAAGAGATCGTATTTTTTGTAATCAAAATTACTTTTTAGTCTTTTTATTCATTTGATGAAATCAAAAATCTTACTCGGTTTGTTTGGGACAAAATAGCTGACATTTTTCTTTTGTTTTTCTAATAATCTTCCCAATCACAACATCGATCCTATACAATCACCATCAGGGCTCATATGTCCAAAAATCGCTATCTTCTTAGCTTTTTCTATCATATTTTTTGCTAATACCACTTTCGTGCTCATGGAATATTTATTTGACAAGTAAATCTTGAATTTTTTGGATTCCTTCTTCATTGAGGAAAAATATCTTGTTGCTTATACCTATTTCTTTGTCGCCTTTGTGCGTCTGAATGATTGCAATAAGTTCATTGATTTTCTGTGCGTTATCAGGTAGAGTAAATGTCGTTTGTTGGTGTGGTGAAGTAGGAGATGTTTCTTCGATTTTTTTTTCTTCCTTGATTACTTCTCCAATATATTCGTCTGTCGTTCTCATCCTCAAAGATTTAGCTCTGACTACGGTCATTTCAGGATCATATTTGCTTCCTGCCTGTCTGATCAGATGTTCACGATCCACTTTTACGATTTTTTCTATAGTCAATGATTTTCATTTGAATCAGATAATCATCAAGATATCAAATTTTGCAAAATTCAAAGTTTCTCTCACAAAGAATTCTGTACTTCCTGAAATATCTTCAATCTGAATGAAAAATCATTTTTTCTTGGCTCTCTGGATATTCTTGATATATCCTACTATCACGAAATTACCGAAACCTTCTTTTTCCTTGAACTGGGAAATAAAATTATATTTTTTGATATAGGTATAGAGTCCATCCAATGGGTTCCCTGAGACAAATACTTTGAATACCTCATATTCCAGCATCAATCTTTCCATCATTGTCGTAGTAGGTCATTGTTTAAGCGTCATTTTTGTGCTCATCTCCATCATACCAAACAATCCAGTGTTTGAGTCTTTTCCCTTTTTTGCTCGTTCCAGTATAGTATCTCCATTAAGCAACAATGTTCAACGATCGCCGAAATCATCGAATGCTCATGATTTGATAAGTCACTCTACAGATTTTTTATTGATGATAGATGCACATCTATTGATGAAATCTTCTATGGTCGTATATGGTCCGTGGTCTTCTCTTTCTTTTTGGATGACTTCTCCTATTTCCAACCCCAATCCTTTGATACAAAAAAATCATAATCTGACTTCACTACCTATGGCAGCTACATGATTGAATGAATAATTGATGTGTGGTGGGAGTACTGCTATTCCTTGATTCTGTGCTTCATAGACATAAATACTCAATTCATCTGTATCTTCTTCTACGGATCTGATCAACGATGCATAAAATTCTACCGGATAATATGCTTTGAGATATGCTGTTTGATATGCAATCATTGCATAACACACGGAATGTGATTTGTTGAATGAATAAGCTGCCGCAGGCTCTATCATCTTTTCATAGACATAGATAGCAGTTTCTTTTTTATACTCTCTGAATTCTTTAGCTCTTTTGGTAAATTCTTTTTTCAATTGCTCGATAATCTCTTTTTTCTTTTTACCGACTCATCTTCTAAGCAGATCCGCTTCGGCAAGAGAAAATCATGCCATAGATTGTACCAAAAACATTAGCTGTTCCTGATAGACAGCGATACCATACGTAAGATTCATGATTGGCGCAAGATCTTCTACGAGCTTGATATTCTCTTTGTCGGTCTCCTCTTCACCATATTTTTCTACAAGAGTTTCTCTGAGTTCGGTGCTCATATAACTAATAGGTTCTTCACCATTCTTTCTCGCGATATAATTTGGGATAAATTCCATAGGACCTGGACGATATAACGCATTCATCGCCACAAGATCATTGATAGAATCGGCTTTCAATTTAATCAAAAATTTTCTCATGCCGTTGGATTCGAACTGGAATATTCATGTTGTATCCCCCACCTGAAACACTCTCTGGAAGGTAAATGGATCTTCCAATGGCGGCTGAAACGAGGTATCTTCAAAGAAACTTTTGAACATTTCAGGAAGTTCTTTTTGCTCTTTTTTATATTTTTTTTGTAGGATCTTGATGCAGTTCTTGATGACCGATAAATTCCTGAGGCCGAGGAAATCCATCTTCAAGAGTCAGATAGTCTCTAGTGTTGGTCAGTCGTATTGGCTCACCAGTGTTGTATCTCCTTCTTTTGCATATTGTACGGGTGAATATTTTGTAATCTTATCAGGTGCTATGATTACACCGCAGGCGTGTACTCACAATTGTCTCATATTTCCTTCAAGTTTTTCTGAAAGCTCTGCTGCATTTCTCACTTTTTCGTCGGATTCGTAGATAGCCTTCAATTCTTCTGTTACATCTGGTGATTGCACCGCTTGTTGCAATGACATCTTATCCGGCATGAGTCATGATATCTGATTTGATTTTTCAAATGGGACTCCAAGCACCCTGGCGACATCTTTGAATGCCGCTTTGCTTGCCATCTGCATGTACGTTCCTATAGAACTCACCTGATCCTGTCAATATTTTTCTGTCACATATTGTACTACTCTTTCTCTCTGCACATCTTCAAAATCGATATCAAAATCTGGCATAGATATACGCGCAGGATTGAGAAATCTCTCAAAAAGCAATCAAAATTGCAAAGGATCAACATCGGTTATTCTCACTAACCAAGCGAGTATCGATCATGCCCCTGATCATCTTCCAGGTCCTACGACAATCATATTCTTCTTTGCCCGGCGCACAAAATCCGCTACAATCAAAAAGTAAGAATTAAATCCCATCTCCTTGATTACTTTGAGCTCATATTCTAAACGATCCATATATTCTCCTAGTGTTGCGACACCTATCTTTTCGTCTTTATACTCTTCAAGAAATTTCCTTTTGAAATTGGTATATGTCTCCAATGTTATTTCATGGAGCTCTTGAGGCTCTATTTCCTGTATTGGTTTTGTTGGTACTCCTTTGTTGGAGATTTTTGTCATTTCTAAAATTGTCTCCTGTTCTCGTCAGAGGCTGAATTTATAATTTAATCATTTGTATGCGCGATAGCGGAGTTCAAATTCGTGGATATACATTTTCACTAATTTAGAATTAAGAATGTAGAGTTCAGAATACAAAAAACATTTACATGTTTTGTATACTTATTTATTGAGGTTTTTCAAACTGAAATCCGCTTTTTTATATAAAAGAAAACCCCGCTTTTGCGGGGTCTCTTGTCTTGAAAATATTTTTCTATACTCCAACTACTCATAGCAACCAGAAGATTACACTTACTACCAGCCGAGAGACTCATATAAATACCAAGCCGATAGCTGCTTGTTGTAAGATTTTGAATCCTTTCTTGTATTTAGCATCGTCTCCAGCAGCAGTAACCATTTGGAAACCTCCCCGAAGCAAGATAACCAAAGCGATAAGTGCTAAGATTCCTAGCATCCAGTTGATGAAGCTCTTGATGACATCGATAAGCTTTCCTCCTTGTGCTGTTCCTGTTCCTGATACTCCTATATTGCTTGTAGCTCCTGCATCACCAAATTGAGTAGTGACTGTTTGAGCGAATGTAAGCATGCTTGATACACTAAGTATTCCAAGAATGAATAAAGATACCACCTTTAACGACAATTTTTTCATTTGTTTCTTTTTGTAAAGAAATTAAAAAGACTTGCTTATCTGTATACAACCTCCTTTTATTGAAGATTGTATAGGTAACAATTCAATAATTCCTTGATTATATCATCTTTGGAACTATTTGATTGTTGACCATAATAGATTTATAGAATATAAAATCAAGTTTTTCTACAAACCGTATTTTCTATAGTATTATAAATTTTTACCCTATTTGCAACTATTTTTTCTCCTTAGTTGGGGACTTGAGATTTTGTACATGGAATAAGGGACTTGGAATATACCATCACCTGTTTGTTTATATTCTGAATGAATAGTATAGTAGAGTTGAAAACAATATATGAATAATTAGTATGAAGCCACAATCAAAAATTTATCCCTTATCCCTAGGACCTTTTACCTTGTCCCCGAATATGATAAGATCAATATCTCGCTATAAAAATTTCGATCAAAAATTGGAGCATTGGTTGCATACCAATACTTTTTTGAGACGTATCAATGTTAGCAGGGAATTTTATCTGCTCTGTTTTTTTTGATTTCTTTTTCTTATACTTGTATTGAGATTGTTTTATCTCCAAATTGCAAGACATACCCATTATGATACACTCCTCAATCAACAACATGTAAGCGAGACCTCACTCAAAGCCAAAAGAGGTAATATCTACGCTGATGATAAAGCAGAAAAACATATCCAGCTGACTGATAATATTACGATGTACAACATCTTCGTGGATCCGAAATTTATCCGGGACAAAGATAAATTTATAGATATTATCACTCCTGTAGTTTATAAGCATTTCTGTGAACTTTATGGTATGCAGGAAATGACGCAATTGCAATGCATCAAAAATATAGAATTATTTACTCAGACCAAAATCATTCCTCCCCAACCACAATTTTTCTATTACGGAAGTGGAGTCATCTCTTCTTGATGGTACTTTTATGATCAGACTGGGTACGATCTCCAGCTTCAACAGATCATCAGCTGATTCAATAAAAATACCGCACAGAGTCTTATCAAGACCAGACTGGATACTATGATCTATATAGGAATCAAACCCAAAAATTATCTCTGATTCTTTGCCAATACTAATTTTTTGACAGATCTAGCAAAACTCAATCTCGATTATATTGATATTCAAGGCATAAATTATGTATATATTATCCCTGATAGAGTCGGTAATGTACATAAGGATATTATAGCTCTTCAATGAATTTTAGAAAAATATTGATATCTCGATAATTTTCCTAATCTAGAAAAATCATTTTACAAACAAGAAAATAGATATGTGAAAATCATTTCTGATGCTAATCCCTTGATAGCCAAAGAGATCAAAGATCTCAAACTCAAATACTATCAAACACGTTCAAATGATAGAATTCCACTTCTCCATTGACTTGGAATGGAATCCTATATAAAAAGATATTATCAGTATGGATCGTTTCTTTCCAATGTTATGGGATATGTGGACAAAAATAATAACGCCTACTATGGTATCGAACAGTATTTTGATGATACGCTTCGTGGGAAAGATGGAAAGATAGTATGACGTGCTTCTGCTTGGATAGGTCCTGTAGGTGCCAATGAATTTGAATTGGAGTCCGCAGAAGATGGTAACGATGTCTATCTTACTATAGATATCGGAATCCAAAAAGAAGTGGAAAGTATCATCCAAAAATATCATAGCATGCTCGAAGATGATTCTATCAGTGTATTAGTGTACAATCCATTCAATGGTCAAATAAAAGCATCAGCAACATATCCTTCATACAATCCGAACAATTATAATGATGCTTTTACGATAGAACCTTTGGGACCCGAACATTGATATATCATTGATGACTTGAGCCATGTAGAGACACCTGTGTATATCACTACCTGAGGCGAATATAGGATTGCTACAAGCTATGAAAGACTCGATACAACACTACCAAAATATATTGCAAGAAATATTTATGGTCCACAAGTGCTTGTCGACAAAAATATCTCTATGGCATATGAACCAGGAAGTGTTTTCAAAGCATTCACCGTCGCTGTAGGTCTCGATACTGATGAGATAAGATTCTATGATCCATACAACGATCCATGAAAGGTGAAAGTAGGAATCTATACCATCAAAAATGCTGATGATGCTTGTATGGGAGATTGGAATTTTCTTCATGCTTTTGTTTGGTCATGTAATGTCGGTATGGTGAGGATAGCACAAAAACTTGGAAAAGAAGTCTTTTACAATTATGTAGAAAAAATCGGATTTGGGAAAAATACATGAATAGAGCTAGCCAATGAAGACCCGTGATATGTAGAATCTGTTACTTCTGTATCTGATGCAAGATTTTTCAATAATACATTTGGTCAATGATTGCTTGTTACCCCTATTCAATTGGCTGCAGCATATGGTGCTGTAGTAAATGGTGGATATTATGTCCAACCCACGATCATCAAATGAACCTTTGACAAAAAAACCAATACGTATCGTCCGACTACGACCAAAATAACTAAACAAATTTTCAGACCTGAAACTGCAGAAGCACTCAAGATTTGACTCTTTAGTGTTATGGAACAGAATCCAGAACTTAAATATGCAAGAGTTGAATGATATCTTCTCTGAGGCAAAACAGGAACATCGCAGATTTCCTACAAGGGGAAATATATGCAATGAGAATGATGGACGAACGGATCATTTGTCTGAATTATTACCAAAGATGATCCACAATATGTCATCGTCATACAAGTACGTAGACCGAGACAAAACCAATGGTGATTTGCTACAGCAGGAAAAATCTTCTGAGAAATAGCCAAATTTATCATCAATTATTCATTGATAGAAAAATAAAAAAAGTTTCAGATTGCATCATATAGCTCCATATAGCTACAGGTTGTAGTAAAATTACAGCAACTTGCCTACCGGCAGGCAGGTCTGAGTCTATCTGTGACGATCTGCAACTATCTGTGACAAAAAAATTGTAGTTGAAAACGTGAATGGTTTGTATACATATATTAGTAATATTTTATATTGTTATATAGTCAGTATGTTTGGAAAAATCTGAGAAATGAAAAAAATGTATGATAAGTATAAGACGTTACAAAATGCACTAAAAAATTTAATCATTAGGGGAAAAGAGGGAAAATTCACCTGATGAGATGGCACCGAACAAGATGCTATCGTTGTAGATATCAATGGAGAGATGAAATTAAAAGATCTTAAGATAAATGATATAGCATTATTGGATCCTACCAAGAAATCAGAGCTTGAATGAATCATCATAAAATGTTTCCAGAAAGCGCAAGAAAAAGCGCAAGAAATAGTCGGAGAAAAAACAAAAGAGATCCTCTGAGTAGATCCTTCTGATATGGCGAGTATGTTGTGAGGCGGCGGGATGCCAGGAATGAACTAAAAATAATTAATAGTGAAAAGTGAATAGTGAAAAATGTATGATTTGTCTTGATATGAATTATTGTATACTACAATAGTCTATGATAAGATATTTCCATCGTTTTTCACTTTTAGTTTTTAGTTTTTCACTAATTAATGTAGTTCCAATATTTTTGGCTCGTAGCCGTGATTTTTGTAATAATCGAAAACTTCCTTGATATCCTCTATCGGTGTAGATGCTCATCCGGTAATAGCCACCGTATCGTGAGCAAATAGCTCCTCTTGGGGATTTTCTAAGATATCTTCCAGAGATTCGCCATAAAAACTCTTCTTGTTGTGACTGACTCCAATATGGTAAAGTTCTTTTGTATTGTTACTTTCTTTTCCTCCTATAACGATAAAGGTATCAAACTTATTTAGATTCTGTAAAACGACTGTCTGTCTTTCGTATGTTGCTTTGCAAACATCGGACAATATCGGAATCTTCGCATGCGGAAATGCTGCTTGCATATCTTGTAAAATATTTTCTACATAACTAAAATTTAATGTGGTCTGAGAAAGAACTGCGAACCATTCTTCCTTGCCGTAAGGAATATCCTCTATTGTATGTTTCTGTTCGTATACAAATACTTCTCCTCATTTATTACGTATATCAGCGATTACATTCCCTCATTCTTGATGATTTTCTTTACCTATATAGAGAAATTTTCTGATTCATTTTTGTAAAAAATTATCGACTTCTGTGTATATCTTTGTAACAAAAGGACATTCGAGATTGTAGACCGCTGTGTATTTTCCCTTTGCTTCATCAATGATTTTTCTATTAGTTCCATGAGCAGAAAAAATAATGATAGCATCATTGTCATCAATTTCTTCCAATGTTTCTACAAAAATCACTCATTGTTTTTCAAATGTTTTAGTGACTTTGGGATTATGAACTAATGCGTGTATACAAAAAATTTTCTCGCCAAGATGACGAGAAATAATTTCATCAAGTTGATCTATTGATCTTTTGACTCCAAAGCAAAAACTAGATGGAGTAAGATAATATACGGTTTTTGCCATACAGCACAACAAACGGTAAAGCGCTTATTTTTCTCCTATGAACGAGAATATTATTTCTCTTTCTCTGCTGTGATCGAGTTCAAATAACAATACTCTCTGCCGTCTCCCGAACAGTATTTTCCCATTATGTACAGGAATAGTTTCACTGCTATTTCCCATCAGCATTCCTCTGATATGTGCATGACCATTGAGACATTCCTCTTTACTATCGCACATTGTTTTTGGATCTCTATTCTCCAAATCATTATGCTGGTACCATTCATCTATGGATATGTTTTTATCGCATCGTTTCTTCAAATCGTTTCGGAATCACTCCTCTGCTTCATTGATTTTCAATACCGCAGTCGTATGGCGAATAAAAATATTTACGAGTCAATCTTTACATTTGTAATCTGTAATAAATTGTTGTATATCATCAGTAATATCTATGATATCAAAAGGTTTCTTGGTTTGGTATATTTTGTTATAAGAACAATACATTTTTTGATTACAAATAAAAATACGCTTCGTTGTTATATAAAAAGCTACACCCATTTCAACAACTTCCTTGTTATTTGTATTTTATCTATATTTTTACTTCTGTAACGTCTCTATCATGAGATCCTGATGTCTGTTTTTGAGATCGTTCACCAATGTTTTTTTGTTCTCCATAAATTTTCTAATATCAAATCCATATTCCTCCAGCATCAATGACGTATGATCTACACCGATATAATGAGGAAGAATGATATAATCCGCACCTTGTTCATAGAGCTTGATCGCTTCATAGATATGATTGGAGACAAGAATGACTATAAGATGAGGCGCATGTACTTTAACCGTTTTGAGCAATACCATATTCTCATCAAAATTCTTTACGGTACTGATGATCATTTTTGTTTTTTTGAGATTCAACTCTTGGATAAAATCTATATCGCTGATATCTCCATAGATGCATGGTATTTTATTTTTCTGTAAATGCCCTATGATACCAGGATGTTCATCTACAACCAATATACGTTTATGTGTTTTATGAAGTGTTTCGTAGATATTGCTTCCAAATCTTCCGTATCAGAATAACGCTATTTCGTAGTCCTTTTTATTTATTTTTTTCGATTCCTTATTTCGTACTCATGGCAACAAAGATAAGATCGGTTTGAAGAAGTGATATAACTTTTCTCCATATATCATAGAATAACTTGATCCTGCAATGGTAATGAGTCACAATAATGTCACCATGGAAAGAATTGTTGGATCTTTGATATATCATGAAGTGATTCCCATAGTTATTATCAAAAAAGAGAATTCACTAATCTGCCCCAAAGACATTCCTGCGAGGAAATTATTTTTTCTTGTATGTCAGAGAAATCATAATACCACCATAGTAATGATAGGTTTAACGATAAGTATGAATCCCGCAAAGATTAATAACGGAACCAAAGTGGATATCGTGGTTGCTCAAAAACTGACATGTGATCCAAGCAATACAAAGAAAATTACGATAAAAAAATCTCTGAGCGGTTTGATTCTACTTGTAATCTCAAATCTATACGATGAATTTGCCAAGGTGATTCATGCTACCAACGTTCCTATCTCTATACCAAATCATAACCGATAGAAGAGTGCTCCGAGGATGAAACATCGTCCTATCGAAAAAAGGAAAAGATATTCTTGAGATTCAGCGATTTTTTTTGTTATTCTTGGGATGAGATATTTGCTAATGAAATACAATCACACTGCTAGTCCTATGACTTTGGCGATAAGGCTTACAATAACAAGTGTTGATTGGGTCTGTTCTATACTTTTGAAAGTTGCCATACCCAATATAAGCAGCATAACTATTAAATCTTGTACTATAAGTATTCCTATGCTCAATCTTCCAGAAGTGGATTCCATCTCTTCTCTATCTCCGAGTAGCTTCAAAACGACGATAGTACTACTGAAAGCAAATCCTATAGCCAAAAATCATGAGGTCATAGTATCAAACCCCATAAATGTCGCGATGAAATATCATAAGACTCCGGTCACCAATACCTGAAAAAATCATGCAATCAATGAAGTTCTTCCTAGATCTTTGATAATGGTCGGATTAAGTTCCATACCCACGATAAACAACAGTAATGCTATTCATAAATTTCCAAATGACTGAAATGCAGTATTCGCATGAAGCAAAGACGGAAAAAAGATACTGATAGCGGTACCTGCGATAATATATCAGATAATCATAGGCTGTTTCAACGCCTTCATCAGGCCGATGCTGAGCAGCACTATTCCTATTACGATACTCAATGACATAAATACTTGTTCTGCCATACTAATACTAGCTTAACGTTTAAAGCTTGAAGCTTAAAGCTTTGGGCTTTTTGCTTATAGTTAATTATACCTATAATTGCCATATTTGTCAAATTTTATCTATACATTTGACTTTATTTGAAAATATTCTACCATTTTACTGAATATATCCCTTGCTCGACTACATTTTCTTGATTTTCCTCCTAAAATTTCTATTTTTTTACTATCTTTTATTTTTTAAACATACCCAAACCATGGTTATTACAAACAAATTTCAAGGTAAGTTCATGTACTATGAAAACATCAACGGCAAGGAGAAAAAGGTCGCTAAAGAGTTCACGGATCCTAAAAAATTCAATGAATTCGCCAAAAAATACCCCATGCCTACATTAGGAAGTATGTTCGGTCTCGTAGCACCAGCTAAAAAAGTGCTTCCTGTCAAAGCAGGTAAACCTGCTAAAAAGACTACCAAAAAACCAGCGAAAAAGAAAAAATAAGCTATCATTGACTTTTTCGAAAAAAATTTATACCACTTATATAATAATTTCACTATTTTTTACCTATTTTCTCTGTTTTTCCTGTTTTTCTCCATTTTTTCTTAGATACTTTCGTTACCATATATACATATTCGCCTATAAACCATTACAAATATATATTCTATTTTTTTGTTTTTGTCAACTAGTTATAGCGGGAAAGCGTTGAATTTTTATGCGCCTTTACTATATTTTAACTGCGAAAGCACCAAGATGCCGAATTTCTTTAGAAATCGGCATTACTCTCGCATCCAATCCGAATGTTTCGGAATTGGCGGTCGAGATAACTTTTTGGGCTACAGCCTTGAATTTTTTTGTTTCATAAGCACTAAAATCTTTTACATCATTTAATTATATCACTATGAGTAAGAACGAACAAGATGAGAAAGTAATCGCTACGGGAACCGTAACTCCTCAATCTATCGAAAATGAAATTTCCAAATCGTATATCGAATATGCGATGTCCGTTATCGTATCTCGTGCGTTACCTGATACAAGAGATGGATTCAAACCAGTATTGAGGAGAATTATGTTTTGAATGTATCAGATGAACAATTTCTTCAATCAGAAACATAAGAAGTCAGCGAGAATTGTCTGAGAGGTTATGGGAAAGTACCATCCACATGGAGATAGTAGTATCTACGACGCTATGGTGCGTATGGCTCAACCACGATCTATGAGATATCCACTGATTGATGGACAAGGAAACTTCGGTTCTATCGATGGTGATGGTGCTGCGGCAATGAGGTATACAGAAGCAAGATTGACCAAGATAGCTGAAGAGATGCTTAATGATCTTGAACAAGATACTGTCGATCGGAGAGATAATTTTGATGGAAGTCTCAAAGAGCCTATCATGCTCCCTACTAAGTTTCCAAATCATCTCTGTAATGGTACTATGGGTATCGCCGTAGGTATGGCGACCAATATGGCTCCTCACAATTTGAATGAAGTGTTGGATGCTTCTTTGTTGCTTCTCGAAAAAGAAGGGAAACCGCTTACCGACAAGCAAAAAGCAAAAGCCATCAAAGACAAGGCAGTAAAAGATGAAGCTGCTGTTGAAATAGACGAGACTCCTGTTAGTGATGTATACAGCGTCAGTATCGACGAAATCATGGAGATTATCAAAGGACCAGATTTTCCTACCGGAGGTATTATCTATGATAGCAACAACATCAGAGAAGTATACAAAAAAGGGAAATGAGGTATTATCATGAGAGGAAAAACTCATGTAGAAGAAAATAAACATGGAAATATTATCGTCATCGACGAAATCCCTTATTTGGTAAACAAATCTTCATTAGTATCAAAGATTGGCGAATTAGTTGTTGATAAAAAAATAGAATGAATCTCAGATATGAGAGACGAATCAAGCAAAAACAAGATCAGGATTGCTATCTATCTCAAGAACGGCATAGATGCAGACAAGATTTTGGTTGAACTCTATAAATATACAGAGTTGCAATGTGCGTTTAATTTTAATAATGTATCACTCGTCGAAGCAGGTATACAACCAAGATTATTGAATATCAAAGATCTCTTAATGGAATTCGTTACCTTCAGAAGATCAGTCGTCTACCGCAGATCAGTATTCCAATTGAACAAAGCAAAAGACAGATTACATATTTTGGAAGGATTGAAAAAAGCGATTGATGTCATTGATGAGGTCATAGAAACCATCAAAAAATCAGAAACCAAACAAGACGCAAAAGAAAATCTGATGAAAAAATTTGATTTCTCAGAAGCACAAGCTGAATATATCCTTATGATGAGATTACAATCATTGGTAGGTCTAGAAATACAGAAGATTGCTGACGAAATCGAGGAAAAGAAAAAACTTATCGAAGAACTCCAATCTATCATCAACACCCCTGAAAAACTTGATGGTGTCATCAAGGATGAATTCAAATATATGAAGAAACAATATGGAGATGAGAGAAAAACAGATCTTTCTCAAGATCTCAGCGTATACAATGTTTCTGGTAGCTTGAAAGCATTCATGTCCGCTGCTGATAAAGTGAAAGAAGATGTTATCGTCCGGATCGGAAACGATTATAGTGTAAGGATATTATATCAGTCTAGAATCCAAGTAATACCTGATGAAACCATGGATCTCATCTATACTCACAATCAAGACAAATTGATTGTCATCACCGATATAGGAGAATTGGTTGTGCAGAGATTGAAAGATTTTGGAAGCTTTGTTATGAAACAAAATGCATTGAACTTAAACGAACATTTCTGACTTAAAGGAAAGATTATCTTCGCCAAGACGCTGCATTTCGATTATCATCATCTTATCTTCCTTACCAACCAGAATAGCTGTAAAAAGATCAATAAGGAATTGGTATTATCATTCAAAAAATTTCCTACGGTCATCATGAAATTAGCAGACAAAGAAAAGATATTAAGCGTAGAAGCAGTGAATGACACAGACAATGTTGGTATAGTAACCAAGCACGGATGGATGTTGTTATTCAAGAGTAGTGACCTCAGACCTATGGGTAAGACTGCGTGATGAGTCAAATCTATTGAATTGCAAGAATGAGATGAAGTAGCTAATATGTTCTTACACAAAGGCGAACCATTTATCCTTATCCATGCAAACAAGAATGGAAAACTCCTGAATCTTGAAGATCTGAAAATATGGAAAAGAGCGAGAAAGGGTCAGGTAGTTATGACAGGAAAAGAAATTCTTGAATGAGGAATCAGCATCATCGAATGAGCAATCAGAATCAGATTCAAAGATAGCAATATCAAGACTTTACATTCCAACGACATTCACTTGGATGAGACAGATACGCCATTAGCAAAAATGGTAGATAAAGATATTGATGTCATCTATAGGCCTCGAGAAGAAAAAGAGGAGAATCTCAGATACAAAGAAGAAAGGAAAAAAGCTGAAAAGGAAGCTGAAAAAATGGAAAAAGGAATAATTGACTCCGAGGAAGTTGAAGAAAGCAATGACAACATAGAAGCTTCAGAAACAGAAGCGGCCGAATAATACGCTTTACTATATAACATATCTCGTCTCCATGTCAAAAAAACAAATGATGTTCGTAGTCGTTTTGAATATTTTTCTTATCTTTTTGGGCGGCATTATAATTCGATGAATTACAAACAATAGACTGAAGTCATTTTGAACATCAGTAGAATCAAGCATGGGAACAAAAGTAAATGATATCAAAAAGTCTAATTTTCTAGCACTACAATCTTATCTCGTAGATACCGTCACTACTGCCAAAAAATCCGTTGTGAGTATTACTATAAGCAAGGATGTAAAATTTTATGTAGAAGATCCTTCACAACTCAATTGACCATGAAGCATCCAGCAACAAACAACCAAAGTTGGCTGATGAAGTGGTATATTGGTTACGAAAAATGGATATATTATCACCAACAAACATGTCGTACAAGATACTACTGCCAAATATTCTGTCATAGTCTCCGACGGTAGAACCTATAATGTAGATAAGATATGGTTCGATGATTTACTCGATATCGCACTATTGAAAATAGTGAACTCTGAAGGTATATCTCCTACTGATCTTACTGCCACAACATTCTTACCTCTCAAGACACAAATCGATATAGGACAATTTGTACTTACTATAGGTAATGCTCTTTCCAAATATCCACATACAGTTACTATGGGCATCCTTTGAGGAAAAAATAAACAGCTTACGATAAATGGGAATAATTTCTATATCGGTCTCTATCAAACTGATGCACACGCAGGTCCTGGAAATAGCTGAGGTCCTTTGCTTGATATTGATGGTAATACTATAGGAATGACTACCGCTATCGATGAATGAGAAGGTATGACCTTTGCGTTGCCTTTGAGCCAAGAATTCATGGCATGAACAATCAAATCTATAGAAACCTTTGGTAAAATATCCAGACCTATCATTGGTATACAGTATGTGGAAATCAGCTCATCACTGAAAGCTGAAAAAAAACTTACCAGCGATACTGGTATTTTCGTAAATGACGTACTCACTGACTTGCCCGCATGGGAAGCGTGACTCAAGGTTGGCGATGTGATCGTTGCTATCAATGACAACGAAATCACCAGGCAAATGCCGTTCTTGTATCAGCTTTATACCTATATTCCTGGAGACACTATTACACTTAGCATCATAAGAGATGGAAAAACAATGGGTCTTACCGTCGTATTAGGTGGAAACACTCAATAATATCCGTGTTTTTTGACAAAACTAGCTAGTTATGTCACTATTTCTATAAATGTAAATCTGAATGCCCTTACTAAGCCAGAAAAAATTGAAAACAGATGCTTTTCGGGATATACTTGAATATACATAATGTATTTATTTCATGAATTGACCGTATGCCTACGTATATCCCTGATTCATTGATCAACGAGATAGAAGAGCTCAAAGAATTATGAAAGTTTGACGATGCCATCAAAAAGGTGAATACTATCCTTTTTAGGGATCCGAACAATGAAGATGCGCTTTTACAAGTGACCGACATCCAATATAGAAAAGGTGAAATCTGAAAAGCAACCAAAGCGATAGATTTTTTGAATGCGAAGAAAAACAATACAGATCCGTTGGGTCTCTATATCAAAGGCGTCTTGGAAATGGAAAAGAATCATCGATTGGAAGCCAAAAAATATCTTCAGCAAGCCTTGGAAATCACCAAAGCAGAAAATCATGAGATTCTTAGATGCTATGGTCTTTGCGAATATCGGTACGGTAACAGAGAAAAGGGACTTAACTTTCTCAAGGACGCGTTCCACATCAACAATACTGACGCCGAAGTCATCTATAATTTGATAGAACTATATATCCTTGAACATAAATACAAAAAAGCTAAAGATATGATCAAGTATTTCTACAAGCATCGTGAAAAATTACAGGTCATCGACAAGGGTATGGATTTTTATGACCAAAAGATCTCCCTCTTCGAAAAGTTCATCACTACGCAGCATATGTTTAAAAAATAAAAACACATTTTATACCTTATCCTTCTCAGGATGTTAAAAAGCTCACTCTCAAAAATTTTCAAACAAGATCTTGCTCACCTTCTCAAGACCTCTTGGACCAATGTCTTTGGTGTAAGTATCTTCATCGGATTCTTGTTGTTTCTCTTAAATATCTTCTTGGGTGTCTCCTTGTATGCCAATCAATTTACTGGTGATCTCAAGGATAGGCTCGGTATGTATTTTTATATCAAAGAAATCTCAGACAACGAAACAGAGACATACAAAAGAGTTATCAACCTCAAAGACGAATTGGAAGGTAAATGACTCAAAGTCATGTTCTCATCAAAAGATGACGCATTGGCGTTCTTGGAAAAAAAGATTCCTGATGTCGTGAGCAATTTCCAAAAATTTGGTATAGATAATCCACTGCCATCGACACTCTACGTGATGTTTGATAGCGACAGCAAATACGAAGCATTGAAAACCATCATCCTCAAAAACAAAGATATTATTTTGAATACCAAAGATCTGGACACATGATCAACCCTCAAACAACAAGAAAATAGAGTGCTCACTATCATCAACATGAGCAACTTCATTGTAGGACTTTCTTATGTAATTATTGCTATCCTCCTCTGTATCATCATTGCTTTCCTCTGATTCCTCTTGAAAAATATTTTCCATACCTTTCACAGAGAATTAGAAGTCAAAAAGATATTATGAGCAACGTACAATCAGATTGTTCAATGATTTGTAGCACTTACGGTCAATGTCTTGTGATTCTCATTTCTTATCTGTTTAGCATTGTTACTTATCAGCTGAATCACTATCAACTACTATATCTACCATCTCTTTGATATCACACTTTGGAGTGTGTTTAGTAATATAGCACTGATTATTGGACTCTTTGTAGCAGAAATTGCTCTTGTTACATGAGTTGGATTCCTATTCTCATACTTCTTTGCTCGTGCACTCAATAAGAAATTATAAGATCAAAAAATAATATAAAAAAAACAGACTCGCTATCACGCAGGTCTGTTTTTCGTATATATGAAATATTGATATCTAATATTGTATCTGTATTCCAGGTCCCATAGTAGGAGCAATAAATACTTTCTTGATCAATTTTCCTTTGACTCCTGTGGGCTTATTGTCTTCCAATGCCTTGAGGAACGCCTTGATATTCTCTTCTATCTGCGTCTCGCTGAATGATAATTTTCCTACTGCTGCATTGATGTTTCCTGTCTTATCAAGTTTGAATTCCATCTTTCCTTTTTTGAATTCAGCTATCGCTTCTGCGATATTTGCTACAACAGTTCCTGCTTTTGGAGACGGCATAAGTCCTTTTGGTCCTAGCTGTTTCGCTGCTGGAGCAAGATCTCTGATAAGTTCTGGAGTAGTAAGCAAAACGTCAAAATCAAATTTTCCTGCTTTGATATCGTTCAAGAGTACTTCTGTGCCAACAAGATCAGCTCATGCTTCTTTTGCGGTCTTTTCATCGTTGGTGAATACTGCGATTCTTTTTTTCTTTCCTGTTCCATGAGGAAGGATAGTTGTCCCTCTCATCATCTGGTCATTGTACTTTGCGTCTGCAAAAGTCTTGACTGCGATCTCTACAGATCCGTCGAATTTGCTGTATCCTGATTTTTTGAGCAGTTCTACTGCTTCATTGATAGAATACGCTTTAGTTGAATCAACCAATTTAGTTGTTTCTTTTCGTTTTTTTCCGTGTGCTGCCATTTTCTAAACATTGTAAATAATAAAAACGGTCATAATGAGCAAAAGCTCTCCCGTACTAAATAGCTATGATTAAAAGATTATTTGATTGCGAATTTCGAATTTCGAATTATTTTTTTAATCCGCAATTCGTTAATCCGTAATCTTTAAAATCAATTAATCTGTTTTGTTGTGTTATTTTTCTATTTCTATACCCATGTTCTTCGCAGTTCCTGCGATAGATTTCATCATAGATTCGATATTATCAGAATTCATATCTCCCATCTTGAGCTGAGCTATCTCTTCCAAGTCTTTCTTGGTAAGCTTTCCAATCTTGTTCTTGTTTGGTTCTCCTGCTCCTTTTGGTAGCTTGAGTTTCCAAAGAATCAAGTTTGAAGTAACCGGACTTCCTATTTTGAGATCGAATGATCTATCAGCATAGATAGTCAATGTACATTTTACTTTTACGTCCGCTCCACTGAATTGCTTCATGATTTCCATGGTTTTATCGTTGAATTCTTTGATAAATTGTCCGATATTTACACCATTTGCTCCGAGCATAGGCCCTAGAGGAGGTGCTGGCTGAGCCTTTCCAGCCGGTATCTCAAGATTGAGAATGTTAGTAATTTTTCCTGCCATGTGAATATTAATCAATAAATAAAGATTTTAGATATGCTTTGGATTTGTGATACAAGCTATATTCTACTTGGATGAGCCATATACCATCATTCATATAGACGAGCATAATGACTTGTTTATCCTTGTATTCCGGAAGATTGATATAGATAACCTTATTTCCGAATAGCTTATTTTCCAGAAGCTCTTGTTCTGTGGCCATGGTATAAGTACTTCCTTTGAGCGCTCTCGCTATGCTTGCGAAGTCATAGCTCGGTGTGCCGAGATAAATATACCATATTCACTTTTCATCAGCCAATGCATACTGATATTTTATGCCCAATTGCTCTATGATAGCTATCTTTCAGTAATATATACTTGTTCCGGAAAGCATTTTGATAGTAGAGTTTTTGGTCATTGTCCCTGTAGTGGTTACTGCAGAAACTGTTCCTGTTGTGTTTGTTCATGGAGAAGTAACAATCCCTGTAGATGTTGATCAGGAAGTCATTTCGTCTTCGAATGAACTGATACTTGGCATCGTATCTCAGCTTACGCTCAAGATTTGTATGCCGGTTCATGAGTCTTGGTCATTTGCCTGTTCTTTTAGCTTTGTTCCTTTTACTTGATACCATACGATATACACGATCATCAGTGCCAAAAAGAGCAACATCATGGAGAATCTCAGGATCTTTTGGTCTTTGGTATACATCCTAGATAATCAGTAAGTAAAACCGCTTTCTACAGAGAAGCAACATAAATTCAGTGAAAAGTGAATAGTTAATAGTGAATAGTGTGGGATTTGTTTTCTTATAGGCTATCGTATATTACAATAGCATATAGTTATACATTTCATTCGTTTTTCACTATTCGTTTTTAGTTTTTCATTAGAATTTGTGTCCTGTAGTCATATATAAGATTAGCTCATGAGCTCTACCTTGTCCAAGTCGATAACGACTGGAGTAAGTCTTCATAACATTTCGATATTCACAATTGCTGTTCACTTTTCCGCATCAATATTCCTCACACTCCCCTTCATTCATTTGAAATCTCCTGTCTTGAGCAGAACGACATCACCTTCTTTGAATGGTATCTTGAGTTCTGATCTTTCTTGTGATTTTTTGATCTGTTCTATAATCTTTGTGTATTCATCTTCCGTCAATGGAATAGGGCGAGTCTCAGCTCCCACAATCAACCTAACTCCTGGAGTATTTCTGATGACATACCAGATCTTATCGTTCATCTGAGATTTGATGAAAACGTATCCTGGATATAATTTTTTTTGCTTGATGATTTTCTCTCATTTTTTGAGCGAAGATTCGTTGATCATAGGAGACATATAATCCTCTACGGTCGGTTCAAGATCTTGTTTTTTCATCCTCTCTCTAAGGTTTTCTATCACCAATTCTTCCTGCCCTGAAACCACACTCAAGACATACCATCTGAAATGATTATCTTCGATTTGCCTTTTGATTTCTCAGGTATTAGTTTCTGCTTTTTGCATACGAAACGATTAAACGATAAAATGACTAAACTACTAAACGTTACGTATTATTTCATGACGCTGTAGAATCGTTTGGACAGACCGGAAAATACGGTATCTGCTGCGATAAAGTAGACTCCTGCAACCACGATAGCAACAAAGATGGCAATCGTAAGATTGATAAAATCCTTTTTGGTAGGATGTTTAAGTTTTTTGACAGTTTCCAAGCTATCATAGATAAATTTCATCATGGGTTATTTTTTTTACCAATAAAAAAAAAGTTTGGCACCACTATACTATTAAAGTCCAGTAGTTTTTCAAGAGAAAATAACGAAAAAGCTTTAAGATAACAATGTTAAGTATTAAGTGCTAAATGCTAAGTTATGGATTTTGTTTTTAGATGAATTATACTTATGTAATACCATAACAATAGTCCATAAATAAGACTCTACTTTCACTTAAAACTTAACACTTAGAACTTAGCATTTTAGTTATTATCCCACTGCGCAAACATATCTAGTCATCAATGATGACTTTTCGCCAAAATCACCAGGATTGACATAGGCTATGATTTGAGCTTTTTTCTTCTGAGAAGCTAATAATTTTTGGAATATATTCACTACAGGATTTTTGGGAAACGTTTGTTCCATACTCTTTGTTATTTGTTTCTGTTCATCGGTTTTTTTTGCAGGCTTAGTAGTCAATTCGATATTGGTGAGCAAAACGACGTTGTGGTCGTGAGCGTGTTTTTTGGTCTGAGATATAAGTTTTTTGATTTGTGTCTCAGAAATATTTTTTCCTACACTAATATGCAAAAACTCTTCCGTCTGGGTAATTACTCTCAGAAATGGAAGCTGAAAACGTAGTTGATGAGAAACAGATTCTTGCTTAGTAGTCGAAACTTTGGCACCGAACTGACGAGCAATAGCATCCATATCGGTGGATGATTTTTCCCGGTTCTGGCCCAAAATTGTTCCATGATTGTTGATATCAATGAGTATGTGGTTTGGATCATCCACTTGCTGTGAAATCATCAATAGCTTCTTTTTTTGACTATCGAGCAATAAATACCCAGCCGCTTGGAGCAATCAGGTATAAAAATGCGGTCCTTGAGGGAGGATCGCTATACTATGTGGCTTGGATACGGGTTTGAGTGTCGGAATCAATTCTGACGCACCCACAACATACCCCATGACTTGTTCAGCTAGTATTTCAGGACTTATCATTGATAATTATTTTTTAGACGTCATTTCGACCCCCAGCTTTTCGGGGGAGAAATCTCCTTCTTTTCTATAAGATTTCTCACTGCTAAAGCAGGTTCGAAAAGACTAAAACACTATTATTTTTTTATAAGTGATTTTTTGATTTGGATGACAAATCTATCTGCCAATCTATCACGTTTTTGCCACTCTTCCAGGCTCATAAATACGACGGATACAATTTCGATGAAGTATGCTCTGAAGATTTCGTTGATGTTATCCTTGATCATATCTATCTGTGGTTTTTCACAGTTTTTGTAGACGACTACGAGATCCATTTCCAGGTCGACGTTGAATTTTTTGCCGAAATAATACTGATCGATCATCACTTCATAGGTCTTGAAAAGCGTGATAATATCGTTTTGGAGTCAAAAATAGAAGACGTTTTTGAGCGTATCATAAAATTCCGGCTTGATAGAGATAGCTCGGCCTTGATTATCTTTGTTTACATTGATGACGTTGGATTCGTTGAGAGAGTCTACTTGTTTTTTGATTGCAGGGAAAGTCCGCTCGATTTCGCTTTCGAGGGCTCTCATAGAGATACCTTGCCTCTTGAATAAGAGATATTTGAGGATATCAACTTTTGTCTTGCTACCAAAGAGTTTCTCTAGATTCATACTTCAATGCTAAAGCGTTAAAATGATGAAATGATAAAACAATAAAAAAAGCTACCATCATATATATGTGATAGTAGCCAATGTAGGGATTTGGGAAGAAATTACAAGTACAGGGGAATTATTATAAAGAAAAAAGATCTCTTATGATTCTTTGTGTAAAATACTATTTTAGAGAGAGCTTTGGATTATCCAACCATTCTAAAAGTTCTTTATCGTTTCTTGATATACTTTCTGTTAATGTTTCTGGTTTTTTTCTATCCCAACAATCTAATTGGTCTATCATAAATCATAACATCTTCTTCTGATTTGCCTCCTTTTCACTGCTTTGTGTAACCAATAATTTTACTATAATATTTATGTATTTCTGTTTTCGTAAGAAATACTCTCTTGTATAGATATTCATCTTTTTATAAATACCAGTTATTATTTTCTTATTTTGGTCTATAAATACTTGTGCGCTTTCTTTATTACGAAATGGTAAATTGGAAATAAAAGGACTTTTACTTCACTTAATATACCATTCCTGGCCTGCTTGTTCAATTGTTAAGTATCATGGAAACACACTTTCAGCATATTGCTTACCTTCCATTTCAGATTCCGCTGATTTATATTCATTTTCATTTGTTGCTACTTTTATGTTATTTCCACTATCTACGATGTAATATTGCTTATAGTTCCACATAAAATTATTTTTCTCTTCAAGAAATGCTTGTGTAAAGGCAATATGGAAAGATTCATCCGAGAAATTTTTTAATACATTTTCTTTAAAATATTTCTTGACTTGAATAAATATCTCAGTCTTTCTAGTGTTGTCTCTTGACTCTATATATTCGCTCCTTATCTTTTTTATACTAGCTAATTCTGATAATTTTGCTGTGACTACAATTTCATTTATTAATATACCTTTAGAATTATTTATATCACTACTCTCTACTTTCCTAGCTGATAGCCTTCTTGATGTATTTGTATTATTTGTATCATCCTCTGTTTTAACGATTTTTCCTAATTTATTCGTCTCACTATCTCCAGGAATAACAGACACTCCAAGATTCTCAAGCAACTTTGTTAAAGTATCCCTTCCTGCGGCACCGTCAGAAGTAAGTCAATTTTTCTTCTGAAATGCTATTACAGCTGCCTTGGTTTGTGGACCATACATACCATCAATCATTCAATTTCCATAATATCATAATTTTTTTAATGCGATTTGAAGTGCAAGTGTAAATCCTGCTCATTTCAATTCTTCTGTGCTTGTATCAGAAAATACCTCCTTGAAGTTATTGTTTTTATCAAAGCGATATTTTGCATCTTGGAGGATTTTCTTAGCATCATCTATATTGATATTTTCTATTATCGATTGTTTAAGCTTGATTGTTTCATCTTTCAGAGTTTTAAGATCCTCAAATGAAGACTGAATCTGTTCTTTCAATCGCCCGCTATTTACCTTGTCAGAAACATTGTTTTCGGTGAGTTTAACTTCTCCCATTATGATATGATACTATATAAAAAGATAGTATCTAGATTATATCCAGAACATCTTCATTTGTCAAATTTCTCAATACATTCTTTTAACATTTTTTTACCCCAGAAATTTGCTTTTTTTTTGATTCTCGATACAATTATACTATATTTACCATATATTCCTCACTATGCACGCATTCAAAAGATTCATCAATCATATGTTAGCCAATCATTCTATCCTCTTTTTTGGAACTATTATCATTATTATCGTCATTATAGGCACGCTCTGTTTTCATTTCATCGAACGCCGAGATCTTTTCCATTCATTTTATTTCACTACCGTGACAATGGCGACCGTAGGATATGGAGACATGGCTCCTGTCACCTATGCAGGAAAAATTTTTGCTATCATCTACGGCTTTATGGGTGCACCACTTTTTATTGGACTGACGTGAATCATCCTTCAATCAAAATTTCAAAAAATCGTGAAAGGCAGTATCCACGAATATCACAAAGAACTCAAAGAAGCAGCCAAAGCAGCTAAAAAATTATGAGAAGATCTCAAAAAAGAACATGAACTCCAAGAAGAGACAATAGAGCAAATCGAAGAAGCCTCCCCTGCAGCCAAGAAAGCACGATGGAAAAAATTATTCAAAAGAAAATAATCAGATATATAATTTTAAATTTTAAATGTTGAATTTTGAATTTTAAATGAAAGAATTCTCTATTTTATAGACTATCGTTATTTTACAATAGTCGATATCAGAACTATTCCATCATTCAATATTTCCCTCCTTCGAGGACAAGAGCATTTATCATTCAACATTATTTTTGTTTGGAAGCGATATACGCTAATGCTAACGCATCAGCCGCATCATTGAATTCAGGAAATTCCTTGAGATTATATATTTTCATAATACATTTCTGAACGAGATTTTTTTCTGCTTTACCATTTCCGGTGATGAATTTTTTCAACTCGATAGGCGTATATTCTTTGATCTGGATATTGTTTTTGAGGCATAGGGTTATCAATATTGCTCTGATACCGTAGACAAATTCTGCGTTATTCTGATTGAACTTTGTGAAGAAGAGTTTTTCCATACACATAGTCTGAATCTTGTGTTTTTTGATGAGCTTAGTGAAATACTCATAGATTTCTCTCATTCTTTCAAATTGATCCATCCTCGTCGGTGATTTTTTTTCCAATAATAAAATACCTGAATCTACTATTTTCAGTTCCGGTGTGATAAGCGCATATCAGAGCTTTCTAACTCAGGGATCTATACCTAGGATCATCTATAATAAATTAAGGATTAAGATCGCCATAGGCGATTATTAAGAGCTTCGCTTATTAAGGATTACTCATATTTTTCTTTGTAGTATTCACAATTCTTACCAATATTCAAACAATACTATTAGATTCTCTTATGTACTCGTTATAATCTTTTTCAAACATATTACTATCTTGTAGTAATTTTAACCAATATAGTGTTTCATTTGCTTCTTTTAGAGCAATTACAAGCTTATTAAGAAAATCTTTTTTTGATGCTCAAAATTTGGATTCGTTTATATTGGCTCCTATACTAGTTCCACTTCTTAATAATTGTTTGGATATAACAAATTCGTTGTTTTTGGTGAGAAACTTATATATTTCTATTATCTTTACACTAAATTTTGAAGCTTTTTCCATAATCAAATTCGGCTTTTTCTTGTTCGTATCTACCATCTCTCCTTTTTACGTATAAATTTCTTAATCCTTAATTCTTAATCCTTAATATCGTCGTAGTAATTTTAAAAAAGATCATCAGTAATTCAAGACAATATCTCGTATCCATCCTTGGTTATAAGTATAGTATACTCCCATTGAGCTCAGAGATCTTTGTTTTTGCAGTAGATATTCCAATCATTGCCCGATCTATGAACGAAATCCGTAGAAGTTACTGCGGTGATAGGCTCGAACGCCAAGACCATCCCTGGCTGAAAGAATATTTTTTTCATGTCAGGATTGGGGGTGTTGTAGATATATGGTTTCTCATGTACTTTATTCCCTACACCATGTCCAGTCAATTTTCATAAAACAGAGAATCATGCGTTCGTGATAATCGAGTGAACGCGATGAGAATATTCATAGATAGACTTCCCCGGTCAGATATATTGTATCGCTTCATCAAGTCATTTTTTAGTTGCTTTGGTTAGCGCATATCACAGCGGATTCGCTAGCTCACCTCAAATGATTACGGTAATGGCTGAATCAGTAATTCCTCCATTGTAGGTGATTCCGCAGTCTATTTTCAATACATCTCCGTTCTGCAATATATAGTCATCAGGGATCCCATGGACGACACAGTCGTTGACTGACAGACAAAGATTCGCCGGATAGCCTTCATATCATTTGAATGCTCATTTCAGCTTATGTTCGTTGATATAATGCTCCGCGATGAATTCGAGTTCGATGAGGGAAATCCCTGCTTTCGCCTTGCTGTGCAATAAACGGAGCAATGAAGTCAGATATTTTCCTGATTCCCTGATATTTTCTATCTGCTTCTGATTTTTTATTTGACCGTCCTGTTGCATGAGTCGTTCTTTAGAAATGGTAAATATCTTGGAAATTTTATATCCAATCCAGAAAAAATAGCAATCCGAAAATATGATCAGGATTTGGAATGGTTTTTGTACATTCAATTGTATACCCATAGAAAATCCATATAAGATATTTCGATAATCAGTATTTTTTTTATTCTTTTATCCTAATCGTTATGACTCATCCAGAACAACAGTATCTTGACCTTCTCAAGGACATTATGGAAAATGGGGTAATGAAGAAAGATCACAATACCGGTATAGGTCTCACAAGTGTTTTCTGACGTCAGATCAGATTTGATCTCTCACAATGATTTCCTCTCCTTACTACCAAAAAGACGTACCGAAAATGAATATTACATGAATTATACTGGTTCTTTTCTTGACAATCAAATATCAAGTATCTCGTAGACAACAATGTTAATATCCGAAATGATTATCCATACAAGATATATCAAAAGAAAGCTGAAAAATGAGAATTTCCGATTATGACGCTAGACGAATTTATCCAGAAGATAAAAGATGATGCAGATTTTGCACAACAGCATGGCGAACTTCCTATGATTTATGGGCAACAACGAAGAAAACGACCTACAAGCGATGGAGACACTATAGATCAATTGGCTTGGATTGTAGATACATTAAAAAATTATCCTGATAGAAAACATGCAGTATTGTCAGTGCGAAATCCCGAATACCTCTATGGTATGGCGAAACCTGGAAAAGCATTAAGTTTCCCTTTGTGTCATATCCTTATTCATTTCAATGTAGCCAACAACAAACTAAGCTGCCAACTCTATCAAAGGAGTGCTGATTCTTTTCTCGGAGTACCATTTAATATATGAAGTTATGCATTATTAACCTATGTTCTCGCTAAGATATGTTGATATGAGGTTGGTGATTTTGTCCATACATTCTGAGATGTACATATCTATGAAAATCATATGGAGCAGGTAAAGGAACAGATATCACGCGAACCTAAACCATTCCCTACATTGATCATAGACGACTCCGTCAAAACTATGGAAGATTTCACTCCAGACAAGGTCACTCTCCAATGATATGACTCTCATCCTGCACTCAAATGAGAACTGACCGTCGCCGGTGGATTCGACGAAAAAGATAGGATAAAAAAATAGGTTTTATTATATCACACGTTTCATGCCTACATTTGAAATCGAAATAAAGGTGCTTCTCGGTGAAGAACAAAAAGCACAAGAAATCATCGACAAGATCAAACAATATGATACAAACACTACGCTAATTGACGAGAATGCTCAGCTCAATCATTACTTCTTGGCTCAGGGAGATTTTGAAGCACTCACAAAAAAGCTCAAAGCATATATCCATTCTGATCATCATGAAAAGCTGTATCAGGTTATCCTTGAAGGCAAAAACCATTCCCTTCGTACAAGAGAAATGGATGGTAAAGTACTTTTTGTCGTGAAAGCGTCTGTCGATGATACGACAAGCTCCAACGGGACAGCTAGGATAGAATTCGAAGAAAATGTCGCTGGTCTTGGATTGGCTGAATTAGATCAGATATTGCTTGATCACTGATTCCCTTATCAATCCAAATGGTCCAGGAAAAGGCAGGAATATAAATACAAGGAGTATACTGTATGTATAGACAAAAATGCTTGATATGGATATGTCGCAGAATTCGAAAAGATTATCACCGATCAAAATCAAGCAGAAACCACCAAAAAAGCTATCAGAAAAGAGCTTGAACTTCTGGGAATAGAAGAATTAGCTCAGGATAGGCTTGAGAGGATGTTTGCTCATTACAATAAGCATCGACCTGAATACTACGGCACTGACAAAACATTTATTATAGAATAATACGCTTATTCCGAAAATTTTCGATCATCCGCAAATTGTTGAGAAAATGTTTGGATGATAGTCGGATCGAGAAGCAAGATTCAGATTTCCCTATTTTCATCCAGAGAAGTCTGAGAGAGATTCATACTGCCAAGCAACAAAATCTTATGATCTATAAGAATCATCTTGGTATGGTTGTAGTGTTTTTTAAGTTTTCTTGCGTAGTCCTTACCAAAATATTTGACCAGATCATCATTATCATCGGTATCCGCGACAAGCATCTTGAGATCTGGAAGTGATTTTTTGGTCTTCAAAATATTCCGAAGTGCATCGTCAGTGATGTATTGCGTCTGGATGATGATAGACTGTTTGGCTGATTGTAATAGTTGCTCTATCACTCCCCTGCAGTTGATATTGCAGACGACGAGATTTGGATGAATATCTTTCATCGCTATTTTTTCTCAATTCCAATCTTTCTCAAATATCGTATGTAAACTTGTCCAAACACCAGTATCATAACTCTGGAAGAAATGCTCACGATTTTTTGCGAATGAACTATGAGTTAAATTCGCCGTTTGTATGATAAATCCACTATCGATGAGATTGACTTTTGCATGAGTATATTGCGTACCCATCTGTTTGTCTGATTTCAATTGAATATTTTGATATCAAGAAAAATACTGACTCAATTCTTTGAGCGTATTCTGATATTGCTTATACTTATTGTTTTCTACGATAATCCTGATATTCACCTCGTTTGATGCCAATGTTTTCAAAGCGCTTTTAAAATCTTTTTGGGTGAATTCGTAGGTCCAGAGGTCTAGATTTTTTTGAGTGGCCAAAAAATATCCTAATTCCTTATCTAGACTTTCTCCCGGCGAACGGAAAAACTCTCCTTGAATATCCTGCAAGTTGCCTAGTTGTTTAACGACTGTTTTTGTGCTTGCCTGTGGCGAATAGGTGCCAAGTTCTATTTTTATATCACCAAGGATAAAGCCAATAACAAGAAAGATAATCACCATAATCCATCAGAGATATTTTTTCTTCATCTAATATTTGACAGACAATAAAAATTATATATAATAATTATAATAAATCGGTTTAGTTTTTCAATACCACCTACTCAACGCTAAACAGATATTTATTATATACTCGCATGTATCATGTCTACACACAAAAAATCACCCAAAGGACTTTCAACAGAAGGAAAGAAAAAACATTTTGAAACTGGTAAGCATCTCGGGAAATTTGTCGGAAAAACTGGTATAAGTACATATAAAACCATAGATGCATTGGACAAAACTATTGGACAGGCTATCTGAGGTAAATCACACAAAGTGACTGATACAATCAAAAACAATATCTTCAAAATACTTATATCGGCAGGTATTCTCTTTGGATGATCATATGCAACCTATAACACTTTCACTAAGAACAATGATAAGGACAAGCAAGAGGAAATAGTTAATGATGATACACATATAGCAACCCTAAAAGATCTTTTTCAAAAAACAGAAATAGATAATCTTTTCGGTTGATGAAAAGACTATCAAAACAAATGGGAAAAAAATTATGCAGGGAATAATGAAGAACGAGATAGAATGTACGATGGAGAAAGCCATCGCAAGAGAATGATACAATGATTTATACATATGATAGAATCCTGAGATCTCGCTATGGTTATAAAGAAACTGAAGGACAAGGATGTTCCTTTGGATATGGTTTTTCTCGCTATCACAGAATCATATTGGACAGCAAATGCAAATTCCTGAGTTGCTGGATGATATCGACAATTTACCGAGGCTTCAGCAAAAGCATTTGGAGCTATAGATAAGCAATGAAATGATTTTCGCAACGATCCTGAAATAAGTACGGATGCCGCTATTGAGCATCTAAGAGCCAACTACAAAATAGTCACTAATCGATGTGAATCCACTGAATGCAAAAATCGATGAAATGGTGTCAGTGAAAACGACAAATGGATATTTGCCATGTATATGTACAACGGAAGCCCAAAATTGGTAAAAAAATGATTCTTGAAATGTAAGGGAAATGCTAACGAATATCCTGTAGCACAGGACAACACTGAAAATAGAAACTATGTCCCTCGTATATTAGCTATCAAAAATGTTCTAAAAACCTTTTTAAAAGTCTATGAATATGATATAAAAAAAATCAAGAATAGCTACAATATCATAAGTAAGCAATATACAAAAACTAATGCTGATAAACTGTTTGAATCTTATACTGAGACAGTCTTCTTAGATAGTGCATCAAGACTACAGAGGCTCAAAAAAATCAAGGACACATATGATAAGGAGCTAAAAAATGGACAGATCACCCAAAAATACTATGAATGAGCAATGCAAGTACTCAAAGAAGAATTAAACAAAGTAAATAATCCTGATGAAGATCAACAAGAATTGAAATCATCTGTCAAAGAAGATGAACAGACACCTGGAACGTTCGTATTCCTCAACAAAAGTGTCGATAAAAAATATAAGGTCTATTCCTACATCATCAAGGAAGGTGGCAATGTCTGATGAGTTAAAAATCAATTTAATACACAGATGAAATACAATGGTATATTACTCGTAACCAATGTAAAAGGAGAGGAATATGTTGTATCTACTAATTTTGATGCATGAACCAAAGTATTCGTCAAGCAGCTTATCAAATAAAAAACACATAAGTAATCACCCATTGATTACTCATATCTACTTAAGTATTTCTTATACATTTTTGACGCCGACGACGAATTCTCATTTGATTGGCATTTTTTTTGATGCAATTAATTCCAAGGCCTCCTCTACTGTTCACGTGAAATTTTGTTCAAACATCTTGCTCAATTCTCTCGCGATAGCAATCTGTCCGGTGAATCAAGTCTGAGAAAGTTCTTTCAAAAGTTTCTCTATTCTATGCACAGATTCATAAATAAATACTGGTATTTTCGACGCTAAAATTTCTTTAATTTTGGTTTGTCTCCCCTTCTTGGTCGGAAGAAATCCGAGGTAGATAAATTCAGACGTATCGAATCATGCTGCGACAACTGCTGGTATAAGTGCGTTCGCACCTGGCAAAACCGTATAGGGAATACCGTATTCATTACAGAGTTGAATCATGGATTTTCCTGGATCTGACAATCCTGGTGTTCATGCTTCAGAAACTAATCCGATATCACTCGCTTTCAAAATATCTACATAACGAGCCAGTTGATTGTTTGAGGTAAAACTGGTGAGTGAAAAAAATGTTTTATCTTTGTAGGGAATATCATACATTTTCATAAGCTTCATGGTAGTTCTCGTATCTTCACAGACGAAAAATTCTAACGACTGGAAAAGCCTCATCGCACGAAGTGTAATATCGTCTTTATTTCAAATTGGCGTTGGGATGAAGTAGAGCATAAATTTATAAAAGGACTAAAATTGACGAATGCGCTTCGCGCGACAAATAATGGATGAAAGGTTACCTATTTTAATGCTTGTATGAAATTATTAATTTTTACTCATAAGCATACACATTCTTTACAAAATTCATTGAACTGATTCTCAGTAATGTATCAAAAGTCTAATGCAGAGTATAACATATTTCTAACTTCTCATATAGATCACTTTGAATAATAAAGAAATTTTACAAAATCTTTATCACTTCATCTCTCACGTCATTCTGCAATATTATTACTTACCGACTGACAAGCCCTCATAATCTGATCTTGAAAAGAATAATTTCTGAATAATTTATTATAAAAAATCACACCTAACTTTTTATTTAATCATCTTGCTAAATTTCGAACATCAAGTTCTTCAAATCTTTTACTCATCATCACAAATACAAAAAAATAAATAATAATTTATTCATTTGCATATTAGCAACAATACAGCGACTCTTTGACAACCTTTTGGCAATTTTCGGCTACCTTTAGTCAATTGAGATTATACCCTTTTTCCAGTTAATTTCAATCAAACCTTCTTCCTGTAACTCCTTCACTATTTTTTTTACTTCTTTATGTGGGAATTCCTCTTCTATATTTTTTATAGATAATGTTCAATGCTTTACGAGTTGTTTCATAGTTCGTCAGCGGACTTGCCTGTCGGATCATTCGAATTTTGATTGTTTGGAAAGTGGTTTTATCTTTGTCTTGCGAGCGGTGAGAAGTAATGCTCATTGATCCATGAGTGCATTGTGTCGGTCACGAGATTTTCATGATGGAATTATTTTAGTAGCGAATTCTTCTAATTCTTTAGCTGTAATACTTTCCGGAAGTTTAAAGAGAAATATGAGTACTCTTCTAATATTTGTATCGATTACTGGTACGGGTAAATTTCGTGCAAATGCCATGATGGCAGCTGAAGTATATGGACCAATTCATGGTAACTTTTGTAATTCTACTCTGTCTTTCGGTAATTTTTTGTTTGCTACTATCTTCGCGCATTCTTGTAATCTTAATGCTCTTGAATTAAATCCAAGCCCTGATCGATGTTTGAGTAAATCTGTTTTCGAAGTCTTGGTCAATGTTTTGTAATCAGGAAAATCTTTCATTCGTTGATGAAAATACGGTATCACTCTATCAACCTGGGTTTGCTGCAACATTACTTCAGAAATATGGATCGCATATGGATCTTGTGTTTGTCTTCGAGGCAATGTTCTTCAATGTTTAGCATACCAAGAAAGGATATTTTGCTGAATTTTCTTTGTGTCGTGAAGCATATTAGAGTGAGAATAATAATACAATCGTAAGTATGATTCGTGCAGTAGCTATCAATCGAAATTTGGTAAGGAATTTTCCTTTGATGGTTTTGTGGCGGAATGCCTGCATACCAAGAATGGCTCCTACTCGCCCACCAAGTCAGGTAAATCGAAGTAAGTTCTTCTCAGAGATTCTTCGTTTCTGGGCAGTTGCTTTCCATTTATCCACTCCTCGAACGATAAAGGTGATAAGGTTGATCAGGAGCAGATACCGAATAAGTAAGCTAGTTCGCTTCATACGTGATTATAAAAAATAAAGATAGTCAAAATGTAGTCTTATGGTCAGAATTTTCAATATAAAAATTCCCTAAAAATTTGATTTATCTTTCTTTTTTTTAACCTTCTTTTTCTATTTAAAGATTTATAAAATATTTGCATATCAAATATTTGACAAGAAAATTTTTCTGAATATAATTGATTATATATCATTATGATTTATCTATTATAAAAACAAATGAAATCAAAAGGAATTTTCGGTAAATTAATTGTGTTTTTCTTGTTTCTCTCCCTAGCATGTATCTCTTTGTGAGTATTTGCAAATGAGGCAGATATTGACCCCAGTATGGCTGTATGAGTTTCTCCGGGATTCAATCTATGAGTCAGCTCACTATACGTTCAACCTGACGGAAAAATAATAGTAGGAGGATGATTTGATACATATAAATGAACAAATATGTATAGAATTGCAAGAATTAATAATGATGGTACCAGAGATACGTGATTTGGCACCATATCAAGTGGATTTAATAATGTTGTCTACTCTATAGCTGCTCAATCTGATGGTAAACTAATTGTTTGAGGAAACTTCACTACATACAAATGAGTCAGTAGCAACAGAATCATTAGACTCAACTCTGATGGCTCTAAAGATGATTCTCTTACTATTGGTACAGCTTTTGGAAACATCGTATATTCTATAGCCCTTCAATCTGATAATAAAATCCTTGTTGGAGGAACGTTTACTACATATAGTGGGGTAACACTCAATAGACTTGCAAGACTCAATAGTGATGGTATACTTGATACTGGCTTTGACATAGGATCAGCGTTTAATAATTTTGTAAGGGTTGTTAAAGTGCAAACTGATGGAAAAATTCTTGTTGGAGGTGAATATACAACCTATTCATGAGTTTCTGCAAACAGAATAGTCAGACTTAATGCTGATGGAACAAGGGATACATGATTCAATATAGGATCTGCCTTCAATGGGAAAGTATACACTATAGATATTCAATCTGGGGGCAAAATCCTTGTGTGAGGTGATTTTACTAGTTATTCAGGAGTGACTTCAAATAGAATAGTCAGATTGAATACTGATGGAACGAGAGATACTTCATTTACTATTGGTACAGCATTAGCTGACTGATATGTAACTACAGAAGCCCAATCCATACTCACACAGGCTGATGGTAAAATTCTTGTGGTAGGAAACTTTGGCACATATTCATGAGCATCCTCAAGCAAGATAGTCAGACTCAATGCCGATGGGACGAGAGATACCTCTTTTGTTGTATGAAATTGATTTGTCGGTAACAGCGCAACATCTTTGGCTATTGATGGAAACGGAAAAATTCTTGTAGGGGGAAGTAATTTCTGATATTACAAAGGTATAGGCGCAAAAAACATTATCAGACTCAATGATGATTGATCTAGAGATACTTCTTTTGATGATGGCAATGGCTTCTGAGAACAAGTAATGACATCCCTCATTGATGCCAATGGGAAAATTCTCTTAGGTGGATCTTTCCGTAGTTATCAATGAATAGAATCCAATAAATTCATTAGGTTAAATGTTGATGGTTCTATAGATAATACATTGGTTATTGCTTCATGATTTACAAATGCAAACGATACCGCATTTGTTAGTGTTGTCACTCTTCAACCTGATGAAAAAATTCTTGTATGAGGACAATTTACTGGATACAAATGAATTGGAGCAAGAAATATTATTAGACTCAATCCTGATGGTTCTATAGATACATCCTTTACTATAGGAGTATGATTTAATAATGCTGTCAGAGCTATAGCATTGCAATCTGACGGGAAGATGGTTGTCGGTGGAGCCTTCAGTCAATATTCATGATCAGTTAATCGATATATTGCAAGACTCAATAGCAATGGAACGAAAGACACTGGTTTCAATATAGGAACTGCCTTTGATGTTCCGCCAGAAACTATAGCCATACAAGATGATGGAAAGATTTTGGTCTGAGGAAATTTTACCACCTATTCAGGAACAGCTGCTAATAAAATCATTAGACTAAACAGTGATGGTACGAGAGATACTTCATTTGAGATAGGAACATGATTTACTGATATTGCTGGTGCTATTGTAAATAAAATCATATTAGACTGAAGCTGAAATATTTTTGTTGGTGGAGATTTCACGCACTATAGCTGATCTACTGCAAACTGTCTAGTAAAATTAACTACAACAGGAGCAATAGATCCTTCTTTTAATCCATGAGTCTGATTTACTAACGATATAAAGACATTAAATATAGATGTGAATGGAAAGATATTAGCCTGAGGATATTTCACCACCTATCAATGAGCTACAGCAAACTACCTCATCAGACTCAACCCGGATGGTTCTAGAGACACAACGTTTGATATTGGCAATGGCCCCTCACAAAGTGTAAGTACTATTACCATAATGTCTAATGGGAATATACTCTTAGGAGGAGGTTTTACTTCCTACAGATGATTCCCTGTAGCATATCTCATGATGCTGTACGGAACAACCGATATTGTCACTTTACCTGATTCGACAAATGTAGCAATAGTAGAACAAGAGTTCTTTGATCATTGATATACAAAAATAGGTGATAACTTAGTCTGAACGAAACCTATATCATTGGATGTCACTGATGGTCTCATCCCTATAAATATAAGTCTCAAAAACAATGATGTAATAATAGAGCTTCCAGCCAATACTCAGTTTAAAAAATCGGATAATACAACAAATTATAGTGGTGTTATAGGTATTCCTATAAATACTTCTGTAGGAAGCATATCCAATAATGATGTACTATCATCATTTAAAGCATGATCTAGTACAGAATCAATCAAATTGGCCTGATGAGTAGCTACTATTTACGCTCCAGCACCTTGAGAGAGTCCATGAAATACCGTGAATATTTATTATTCTGAGAATAACTGAAGTGACTGGTATATCGAAAAGATAGCTCCGGTTATCGATTACAACGGTTCTCCATATACCGTATTTACTGCAAACCATTTCACCGATTTTGCTATCACACTACCTGTCGATATGACCGGTACTTTCACTATCAATAATGATGATGCTTCTACTCTTTCTCCATCAGTCACTCTTAACATCTCTACTACTCCTGCGGCCTCTTACATGAGATTCTCTGATGATTGAATCTCTTGGTCTGCTCGAGAAGCATATACTACATCCAAGGCATGGACTCTACCCTGAAGTTATGGTGTCAAAACCGTTTATGCTCAATTCGATGCTGATGGTGACCAAGTAAGTGATGTAGAAACTAACGATAGCATCAACTATACTGATGGTACTAGTCCTTGTGGAGCTGGTGGTCCTAATGAATGATGTATAACCTTGGAACTTACCTGAGACAATGATCGTTGCGTTTACGGAACATCTATAAACCTTGGTAGTCATTCCATGGACTATAATGCCTTCAATATGACTGGCTTGGATTTTACTCCATCCACTTGGTATTGTGCAGATATGCAAGGACATGCTCCTCGAACGTTATCCGTACAGCTTACTGACAATCTTACTAACCAATATGGGCAAAGCATCCCTACAGGTAATGTCTATATGTATAGCACTCCTAATTATATCTTATCATGATCTTGCTCTACATGAATAACTGAAATAGCTACTCGAAACGAAATAGGAACTGCAAGAGTTGTCCTTGAAAAATCTTCTGCTATGTGACAGATTTGTACAATAGCCACAGATACTGTTAATCTAGCTGTTGAAATACCTGCTGCTCAACCTATTGGAATGTATACCTGAACTCTTACCGTCACTCTTCCTCGATAACAAAAAGTATGTATATATTACTTATCCTGATTTTTATACATATAAGAAAAACCGCGTACGCGGTTTTTCTTAATTATTTTTATTGTCTTTTACCTCTTCTTGGTATGCTTTTTATCTTTTTTATTACCTGTTTTCATAATAGTTACGAACAATCGTATCGCTAAGATAGCTATAAGGATTTTAAGTATTGTTTGTTTATTATCAGTATATATATACTTAATATCATCTCGTCGTCAAAGTGTATATACGGATCATGTAATATTGATATATATAGGAGCTATCTTACGTACAACAACAAGAAACATTTGTCCTGTAGCAATTCTCTCTTCTTGATTTATCTTGTATACAACGCAGCCGAACACGTCTCCACTAGCAGTCTTTGGTGCCACGTATCTTACTCTCTGTATTACATTTCCACTAGCAGGAACAACTATTCACGTCGTCGGCCCTTCCATAATGTATTTTGAGAATGGGTTATCATATGATATATCGTTTCCACAAGATATCCTTCATTTTTCATCTACCTTAGCCTCTGCAAATCCAACCAACACATTCAGTGCTATATTTCATTTGTTTGAAAGGACCATACATATCTCCTTTTTCTGTCATGGTCTTATGTCCAAGGACAAATCATCTGTATATATATTTTTTTTTATTTCATTACAAAAACGAATTTTCACATTATTCAGATCTGCTGTAGAATCTGATCCTAATTCTTGATTCACAACTTTTGTCATTCCTGGTTCTATGTTGTTTTCTGTTTGTTGTGCATAAGAAATCCCAAAGCACATCATACCTGCAAGTATTCGAATATATTTTTTCATGGTAGCATATATAATAAAAATATAAATACACTTATGCCGTAGTTGTTCTCTTTCTTCTAGGAATCAATATCTTGTAAAGAAGGAGAAGCAAGATCACAATAGCTATTATAGCTATCCAGGAGAATACAAATACCTTTACCTTTTCGTCTATATTGCCTGGCATCTTCAATTTTTCATCTGAAATAGGAAACATGAATTGAGGAGTATTTTGTACATTAAATTTTATAGTAAAGAATCATTTGTATGACGGCAATATACCTGCATCTACTGAAAATTCATTAATGACTCATGGAGAAAGCGTTTTCCCAACTATAGCAAAATCTTTTTGGAATCATAAGGCATTGTACACTTTTCATGTAATAATTATATCCTGAGATATATTTCATTCATTTTCTATACGGAAGCTTAATTTCATTGCATTTTCCTCATCTACTTCTACTTTTATCTTGTTGCTTGTAACAAACACACCTCCAGTAATATTCAATAGGTTTATTTTTGATTTTACCGTAGACTCTCATCATATTATTATACTCAAATATCTTGAATGACGAATCTCCATATTAAACATTCCTCCTGCCACTACAAATTCTGGTTGTTTGAGCTTATATGTCAGACATCCCATTTGTAGTCCACTCATTCCAGGCGGGATAACCACCTTTTCTTTTATTATTTTATATGTCATTGGATCTATCGTAATAGTTCTCTCTTGAGTCTGAGGGATTAGTCTACTAAAATTGTTTCCTGTGTCGGCGGTTCACTGACACATAGGAGTCCCGCTTGCTGTAGCTTTTCCCATAGTGAATCCATAATCAAACACGATTTTTTTGCTTCATCCATTGACAATATACAAACAAAGTTCTTTCTCTTTCCCTGGCTCTATATACAGAGTATCTCTATCTTTGAGGTTACCTGTACCTTCATTACAAAAATCTATAGAAACTTTATTTAAATCCTCTTCTGTGTACTCTTGAGCATATCCATGATTTATTAAAATACCAGAGATAAGTCAAAGAAACGATAATCACCCTACAACGATTTTCTTCCGCATCATTTTTTGTTTAAAAATTAAAATACAAAAAAATAAATTTCATGCATATGAATAATCATCTATATACCCGATACAAGCATTACTTTAGCATTTTCTCTAGTTTTTTATTCTTTTTTGTTCTTAATATCGGTTATTTGTATTTTTTATACAATTATACAATTGACAAAAAAAATCTATAATCTTATGTATCATAATTCTTTTTCCTAAAATTGCATACAATTTTATCTTTTTTATTGATTTTTTTATAAATTCCATAGATTTTTTTGCTATAGATCTTTTTTATCAATTCTTAAGCGAATTCTTTTGTATATAAAAAACTACCTTAAAATTTGACAGGGAAAAAAATCTGAATATAATTGTATTACATATGAAGCTATGATCTTTAACAACACTATACAATGATATATTATATAGTCTAGGACGACCTAGATATGATAAAAACATATCAAGGATTTTATATTATATTTTGAAACACAAATGAAAAATTTATTTAAAATTTGAGCTTTATCTTTGGCTCTTATCGCTACTGTATTTATGTTAAATACAAACGCACAAGATAATGGTCCAGTAACATTGGAACTTACTAGCGGTGCTAATACTTGTGTCTATGGTACTTCTATAGATCTCGGTCAGCATGTAGTTAGTTATGATGCTTTCAATATGACTGGTTCAAACTTCACTCCATCTACTCGGTATTGTGCAGATGGTGAAGGTCTTGCTGATTGGACTTTGTCTGTAGAATTAACTGATAATCTTACAAACCAATATGCTCAAAGCATTCCTACAGGAAATGTATACATGGATAGTTCAGTTAACTATCTAATGTCTGGAACTTGTACTACAGGATTAAATACTATCAATACTTGGATTGCTATCGATTCTGTTCAGACTGTTCTTGAAAAAGATTCTGCTGCATGACAAGTTTGTACAATCGCTGCAGATACTGTTAATCTAGCTGTTGCTATTCCTGCTGCTCAACCAGTTGGAATGTATACTGGAACACTTACTGTTACTCTACCTTCTGGTTTCTAATTACTCCAGATTTATCAATACAATACTACTAGTCTAGAACACAAAACCCCCGTTTTGTATGTCCTAGACTATATAATATATCAAAAATCAACTAACAGTTAATAACTAACAACTAACAGTGATATGTATGTTGTGTTTTTGTTGTTGATTTTTTTTTGTATTTACCTAAAAAGCTTGTATCTTTATCTTCTTCTTGAAGAAATGATTGTTATAACAAAAAAAATATTTTTCTGAATATCATTGGTAGTTGTTTTATGATGTATCTATTCTGTCTTTGCACAGGGGGAACAATGAATTGTCTCTTTAGAAATTGTTGGTCGTGGCATCAGACATGGTACCCCAGAAAACTTCACCCTCTGAACTATTACTAGCTCTCCTGGAGACCAATACATCAGTGGTCATTTCACTGATCCTTTTCGAGTGGAAGATATCGAAGGATATATCACTGGTCACTATACCACCATCCAATGCGATGGCGTCTACGGACCTTATGATTACGTACTTACCGGAGTGGAACTCATGGCAGAAAATTCTGATCCTGAGCTTCTTATGTGACTTACTGGGCCTAATGTATCCATCAATTCAGCATTGACTACCTATACTAGCATTATAGAGCCTATCACCTATATCTATAAAACCACTAATACAAATAACGTATGAATAGTTAATAGATACGGTGATAAACCTTGGCTCAAGATTCTTATACCACCCACAGCTCCCGCAGGGATTTATAGCGGTACTATCGTATTCAGTTTCTATATGGAGTAAACCACCTTTGGTGGTAAATGTTAAGTGCTAAATGCTAAGTTCTAAGTATTTTTCTTTTTGATGTTTTCATAAGTTGTTTTAACAATTTTTGTTAGCATTTTAATAATTTCTTCTATTTCATCTAAGTATTTTTTCAAGGATATATCAACAAGAGAACTTTTATCTAAAAGACGAAGCCGATATCTAGTTTCTCTAGCCTCCTTTGATGTTATGGTCATTTTAGTATGAAAATCTTTTTTAGTCTGACCAGCTGAAGCTTCCTCTATATTTGCTCATACACTCGTAGCACTTCTTAACAATTGCTTGGATATGATGAACTCGTTGCTCTGAGTTAGTTTTTTATAGAGTTCTATAATATCTAAAGCAAATTCAAAGCTTCTTTCTTTTATCATCATATATTTAGCACTTAGAACTTAAAACTTAGCACTTGATTTAATCTCCTCTGGCGACCATTTTTATAAAAACCCCGTAGCTTCGTACGGGGCGAGCATCTTTTTTACATAGAAATTTTAGTCTCACCTAGCGACCATTTTTATGAAGACATCTGATGGCACATTAACTGAGCCTATGGCTTTCATTTTCTTTTTTCCTTCTTTCTGTTTCGCTAGCAATTTTCTCTTTCTGCTGACATCTCACCCATAACACTTCGCGAGGACGTCTTTTTTCATAGCGGAAATATTTTCTCTGGCAATCATTTTATTTCAAATTCATGCTTGCAATGGAATAGCGAACATATGTTTTGGAATCAGTGTTTTGAGTTTTTCTACGACTTCTTTTCATAAATAATACGCTTTATCGTTGTGAATAACCCAGCTCAATGCCTCGACTTTTTCGTTGTTGATATACACATCCAATTTGATTAAATCTGCTGGCTGATATTTTTTGAATTCATAATTCATCGTCGCATATCCTTTGGTCGCGGATTTTAACCTATCATAGAAATCGATAATAATTTCCCCCATCGGCAACTCATAATGTCGAACTACTCTCGTTTCGTCGATATAATCCATATTGATAAGTCTACCTCTATATTCTTGACAAAGTGCCATAATATTGCCTGCATATTCCTGTGGTCAAACGACCTCTACGGCCGCTACCGGCTCCCGGATTTCGTCTATCAATCACTGGTCTATCATATCTGATCATGACTTCACTACCAATCGAGGAATGAGTTCGTTTTTTCTTTTTTCCACATCTTCATCGGTCGTAGTCAATCAGAGAATTTGTTTGTATAATCAGGTTTTGAGCAAACTGGCGATATTGGCTCAGGATTTTATTTGATCTAGTGAAAGATTTTTTGTCTTAATCAAATAGATAACCGTTGGAATGGTGAAAATCGTCTCCATATTGTATTCTCTAGATAATCTCTCTTTGACGATATCCATATGAAGCATTCATAGAAACCCACATCTAAATCAGAATCCAAGTGCTTTGGAATCTTCTAATTCGTATTCGATGGCACTATCATTGATAGATAATTTTTCCAAACTATCTTTGAGCTTATCATAATCCGTAGTATCCACAGGATATACTCCTGCATACACGAACGGCTTTACTCTTTTGAATCCCGGAATAACTAACGAAGATAACTGAAGATTTTCAGAAGATGTTTGAGGATTATTTAACTGATAATCTTTTTCTAATCTTTTATATATTAAACTTCTTCATCAAAAATCTAGCAATAATCAAACTGCCAATTTACTACTACTTAAATATGTTCTTAGTTGCTTATAATCGCCATCCTGTAAAAATCATTTTGATTTAAGCTCAATGATTATTTGGTTTTCTACAATAATATCTACATATTGGCTTGCCAACTTAACATCTTTGTACATAAGATCAATTTTTTCTTCTCTTTTTATGTGTAATCATTTTTTTTCTAATTCATGTATGAGCGCTAATTGATAATTTTTCTCCCTCATTTTTCATCAAATATTTTTATGTACTTCCATAGCACATCAAATAATATCATATGTTAATTTATTTACATCATCAGTCATTTTCGATTTATCTTCAGTAATCTTCTGTTTCATCTTCTGTAATCATCAGATTATTGTGTCTCAGATACTGACATCTCTAACTGATTTTTCTCCCGTGACGATGTACCCGATTTGTCACTCTTTGAGTATCTTATCGACTTTATAATCTGGTGTAAAATATCCCACTTCTGTAGGCGATATATCGTTTTCTGTATAGATGAGATGCAAGTCCTGCCCTGCTTTTATTTCGCCATCTACGACTTTGACGTAGGCTAATACTCACTTGTAGGGATCGTATACGGAGTCGAAAATAAGCGCTCTAGAAATTCCCGTTATCTGAGCTTGGTCCTGCCCTATCGGTCGAAATTTTTTCGGATGAGATTGTTTGAAATTCTCTGGATCCTGAATTCTCTCTATAATCGCATCTAATACCGCTTCAACGTTTGCTCAGGTCTTTCCTGACACTTGAATGATTTCTGATTTATCGATTCCGATCACATTTTCTATTTCGTGCGCCACTCTTTCTGGATTCGCTGCTGGAAGATCGATTTTATTCAATACCGGAATAATCGTCAAATGCTGGTCTATAGCCTGGTACAAAACCGATAATGTCTGGGCTTGTATTCACTGACTTGCATCAACGAGTAAAATCGCTCACTCTACAGCAGCGAGTGAACGGGATACTTCATATTGGAAATCTACGTGTCCCGGAGTATCTATTAAGTTGAATTCATATCCTTTTCGTTGCATCCTTGCAGGGGTCAATTTGATCGTAATTCCCCTCTCCTGCTCGATATCCATGCGGTCAAGCATCTGATTGTGATCGATTTTTCTGACGGTTCAGGTAATCTCTAGCATTCTATCTGCCAGTGTTGATTTCCCGTGATCTATATGTGCGATGATACAAAAGTTTCTTATATTCATAAATGACTATATAATGAAACAATAAAATTGTTGCCTCAGGTTGTCTCAGATAGCTACATGTCGCCTCAGGTTGTAGTACTATTACAACAATCTGGAACAATATGTGACGGTCTGCTAAAGCAGACCTTGTGGCTATCTGCAACGAACAAGAGATAGATTATGAAATAGATTCTTGAATTCAAGAAAGAGTTTTTTGTTATCAATATATTTATCTGAATACTATCACAAACAATCTAACTATTCGTCACATCAATCCCCCCTTTATCGAACTCCTGCGACAAGAAAACTGGAGTTTTCTCCTTTCCAAAATAGATCATATGGATTCCATGAAAAACACTATTATCATATAAAGTCACAAGTTTCAGGTCACAGTTTTGATGTTATTTCACGTGTGTCTTGGGTCATTTCGCGTGTGTCTTAGGTCATTTCGACCCTGCTAAAGCAGGGGAGAAATCTACGCCATATAGCTATAAAGCATAAATTTCTCCCCACATAGTACTGCGGGGTCGAAATGACTAACCACACGCCTACAATCTAATTTTCACTATTTTTTTTAATGTTTCATTCCATTTTTTTTCGCCTATATAACTAATCGGCAATGCCAATTTTTCAAACAACCTCAGAAAATTTTTCATTATTTTGATTTTACCAAAGATAATATCCTGATACATTATATCGTACAATTCTATACAGAACGAATTTACTATCCCGAAATCGTTGTGTCCGTTCTTCATTTTTTTTATCATTTGCAGGAGAAATTTTGAGAGGTCTTGTGTTCAGCTTTTCTGAAAACACGCAAAGACTTTCTTTCTCGGTGGTATATTTTTATGCAATACCTGGAGAAGCTCCATACATAAGATGAACGATAAAACATCATTACGCTCCGTTTTTATCTATACCAAAAAAGAAAAAAACTGACAAAGCTAGGAAAAAACTTTTGTCAGTTCTCAATACTGTTCTCTTTATCGATTTTATATAATATGACTTATTTTTGGACTTTATCTATGACAGCGATATCGATATCTGAAGGATTTAGTTTTAGATAGAATTCATAGAGACTTCCTTTACAAACCAATGGTAATTTTTTGCCAAGCTCTTTTTGAATAAGTTCTAATAATGGAATAATAATTTTTCCCTGCATATCATTCTTGTTTTTGGAATAACTTGAAGTAAGCAATTCCTTATTTGAAATATCTTTACCTATATTATTTATCAGTATTTTTAGAATATCCACGGTAGCGGTCTGAGAATGAAGATCTTCTGAGGTAAGCTTGCGTCCATGAATATACATTTTATTATTGAGCATATCCAGAAGAATTCATTGTTTATGCATTGATATCATATCTTCACACTGTCACAATTGTATTTTCCCATCTCCCCCCTTCAATACACAACTACTCGAATCGAGAAATTCAGAATATTTTCCTTGGCTAATATCCTGTTCAAATTTTAATCACTCGTTCTCCACCCCGTCGATCCGGTTGAGATAGATAATCTTAGATCATACAAAATCCATGCTTATTTTCTCTGCAGCATTCACCAATGTCTTTCTGAATCATTCCAATGGCATCGTCACTATTACCGATCATCACATTATTGTGCTATCATTTGGTGAAAGCGACATATATCCTTGTGGACCGTGAAAATTTTCCAAAAAATTCTTGATAAACTTGAGATATGTCTTTGAACTCTTTCTTGTCACACAATCTGCTTGTCTTAATTTTCTCAAAGAATCAATAAATTGTATCATATGATCCTCTTCGTATGCCTCAGAATAGATTTTGGACATATAATAGAGAATCCTTAAACTCATAGAACCCATAAGTTTTCCGTAGATTATATCAAATTCATCGGTCTCCGGAGCAATGAAATATTTATAAAAACTTGGAATCCTATTATGATGAAGATTGCTAAATAAATCGCCAAATAATCTTCTGAAATCAGATTTTACTATCTTGTTTGTCGCTTTATTGGTCTTGTAGTTGTTTCATGCAATCTGTTCAAGCAGGACTGGTTTCCCGGAATATATCACTCCATAATCTATAGGGATATAAGGATTTTCTCTCAGTCATTTGAACAAATTATTGAGCCTAAATCCATAACATCTCTTTACGATTTCCTCTTCTGATAAGAGAGATTTATCTCCATCTTCAGAAAATGATACGATAGGATAATATCCATCAAAAAATGTCGCTAATTTTGTCGCTGTAGAGATCATCCCATAGACCGATTTATCAAAATTCAGAGCATCTTCCATGATTTTATGAAAACTACTATGATGATCGTTCACTACTTCATTGATATCTTTTGTCTTGAGTGCTTCTGTCGTAAGAATATCTACATTTCACAAAATCCTCTGCACTACAACAGAAAGCAACAATGCTAATATAGACCCAAACCCCAATCAGACACCTCTTGGCAATTCTGAAAGGATATTGATCTGAAAACCTTCTCCATCCGGCAGTAATTTTCCATATTTTTTTTCTAGTTCTTTGTTGATATCTGTGAAATACGGCGCATATTCCACCGCATTACTTTCAATGAATTGATACTCGCTTATATCGAGATGAAATATCTTATTCACTGAAATCCCCTTGGTTGCACTTCTTGTATATCCCATATACATACGCAATGGAATTTTTTGTTTGATACTCACCCCACTGTAATTATTCAGGATATCGCCTGATCGATTAAGGATAAATGGAGTGGAAACGATTGTCTGATTTTCAAGGAAAAATCTTTCATACGTTTTAACATACGTTTTCTTCAAATTCTTTGAATTCATACAACGCGGATAACAAGATAAAAGATTCAGATCGCTACAGATTGCCGCATATTGTCTCAGATTGCTCCAGGTCGCCTCAGGTAGCGGCAGATTGTTATTAATCTTTGAGTACTTTTATAAAAGTACTTATTTTTGTTCATAAACTCAAACATTTATCTTTTAATTCTTCAAATTGTTTTGTTGTAATATATCAAAACATATGTGCAGAATATAACATGCTTCTTACCTCACCACACGATCATTTGGCATAATAGAGAAATTTAACGAAATCTTTGTCTGATCATCTTTCATTGCCTTCAGCTATATTGTTCGCTATCGAAATGCTTGCTCTCATAATCTGATCCTGAAAACTCCGATTCTTAAAATCTTTATTGTAAAAAATAATTCACAAGTCATGTGTCAGTTCTTGCGCAAGTTCTCGAATTTTTAGTTCCTCAAATCTTTTTCCCATTTTCACTTATAGATTTAAATACACAGCAATCTGTATCTATCTGTAACGTGACCCCGACTTCTCGGGGGAACTTGTGGCTATCTGTAGCAAATTTTTTATATCTGTGAAATTATTCGTTTGATTACTTCTGAAATATTGTCTTTGGTGATCGTGCCTTCGTATGTTTGAAGTGTGCTTTTGATCTGATCTGCTCCATAGCCAAATCCCTTGAGCGATGAAACGATATTTTTGTATAGTTTTTGATCAATATCCATCCTCTGCAAGTCTTCCACATCAAAAGTTCATCTGAGTTGGAGGACGATCTTTTTAGCTGACTTGGGACCGATTCATGGGATAGCTTGGAAAAATTTAACATCCACGTTTTTGAGTGCTTGCTGGAGATTTTCTTTTGGCAATTGGGAGATCTGGAATGCTGTCTTGGGCCCTACTCCGTTGATTTTGAGTAAAGATTCAAACAATGCCTTCTGTTCTATAGTATCGAAACAGTAATAGAAAATGGTCTTCTTGTTATCATCGATATATGGATACAAGAAAAATTCTCCCTGATTCTGTTTTCCGAGGTAATGGACCTGTATTCAGAATATATCGTTGCTTAATAGTGTTTCACCTCCTAGATGACGTATTTTCCCTACAAAATAATGCAACATACTTTATCACTAATATATAAAATGGCTTCAGATTGTCCCAGATCGTCTCATATTGCCTCAGGTTGCAGTAATATCACAATAACCTGTATCTATCTGGAACTTGACCCCGATTTCTCGGGAGAACTTGAGTCTATCTGTAACGAATATTAGTTATTTCCTGGGTTTTTTCAATGAGTTTTTGGGTTGATATTGGGGGGTAAATTATTATTCTCTCTCTGTCATTGCACCAACGGTGACTATTTTTTGTTGTCATCTACGAATATTATAAAATAGCGAAAAAGAAACACCATCTTGGGTAAGACAGTGCCTCTTCGTTACGCTATATACGCGTATGGCTTCACTACGCATCTATATTATATGTATTTTTATATAAATGTCAAATATTCGAAAAGCATCTCTATAAACTCAATTACTACCTAGCTTTTTATATATTTTCCCCCTCTATGCAGAAACTCCAGAAGCAACTATGGGATAGTTTCCAAGACGATATCGGAGAGCTCAGCAAACCACTGCAAGACCTTCTTCAAAATGGCTTTGAAACTAACGTTATCAATGAAGAAGACGTAATCGCAGATGTCGATGATATGGATCTCAGTATCAAAATGATTGAAAAATTCTATGAATTAGCGGAGAAACTCGGCGTCAAGATCATCACTATCGAAGAAGTATTGGAAAAAGAAGCAGAAGAAGCCAAAAAAGAGAGCAAACTCGGAAAGGTCGAGCTGTATGATACCAAGAAAAACGTCTCTGAATCACAGCACAAGGACTTCATCAAGCTCTATTTCAATGAAATATCCAAAATCCCATTATTAAATTCTGAAGAAGAAAGAGATATTGCCAAAAGAATCAAAAAATGAGATGATGAGGCGAAGAAAAGGTTGATAGAATCCAACCTCAGATTGGTCATCAGTATCGCAAAAAGGTTTTTCTGATCGAGATTGAGTTTCTCTGATCTTATCCAAGAAGGGAATATCGGACTCATCAAGGCAATCGAAAAATTCGATCCAGACAAGGAGTTCAAATTTTCAACCTATGCGACACGGTGGATCAAACAATCCATTACCAAAGCTATCGCAGATATGACAAAACATGTAAGGATACCTGTCCATCTGATAGATGAAATCAATTCATACAACAAAACTTACCAACTCCTCTTCCAGAAACTCTGAAGAGAACCGACCTCCAAGGAAATCGGTCAAAAGCTCGGTTTCCCTATCAAAAAAATCAAAAAACTTGAAGAAGTTATCTTCGGAAATGTATCATTGGATAGAGAAGTTTGAGATGAGGGAAGAGATACGCTTGCGGATTTGATTGAAGATGGAAATACCTTGAGACCTGACCAATTCGCCGAGAAGAATGCGCTGAGAAAAAACCTCGATATGATCCTATGAATGCTCGATGATAGAGAAGCAAAAATCGTAAAAATGAGATATGGAATCGATGGGCCAAGATATACGCTCGAACAAGTCTGAGAAGAATTTAACGTCACGAGAGAAAGGGTCAGACAGATCGAACAGAAAGTGATTCAAAAGCTCAAGGAGCATGCTGGATTACAAAAAATACTTGGAATCGAAGATGATATTGCTAAGCTTGAAGCTTGAGAAGGCAAAAAGAAGAAAAAATGAAGAAAGAGCAAAGAAGAAAGTGACAATTACGAAGACGAAGAAGATGATTATATGAGCAGGTTTGATGATGATGACTACCTTGAAGACTAAAAACTAATTAATAATGAATAATGAATGAATTGTGTACTTATCTACTATCGTACTATACAATAGTCCACAAAAAGATATATCTAACATTTTTCATTTTTCACTCTTCACTAGACTTCATCCCTACATTACTATTTTAACTAATTTACTATAGAGAGTTATGACAAATTTGAGTTCAAAGGACTATGACGCATCGCACATTAAGGTATTGGAGTGATTGGAACCAGTCAGACAGAGACCTTGAATGTACATCTGATCTACTGACGCAAAAGGTCTTCATCATCTCGTTCAAGAAATCGTAGATAATGCAGTTGATGAAGCATTAGCGTGATTTTGTACTACTATCACTACCTGCTTGAATGAAGACGGATCAGTTACTATCCATGATAATGGAAGATGAATCCCTGTCGATAAACACGAAAAAACAGGTAAATCAGCACTTGAAACAGTTTTCACTGTTTTGCATGCAGGAGGTAAATTTGATAAATGAGCATATAAGATTTCATGAGGTCTTCATGGAGTAGGAGCTTCTGTCGTCAACGCATTGAGTGAATGGTTGGAAGTAACTGTATATAAAAATGGAAAGAAATATTTTCAAAGATATCAGAGAGGTATCCCTGACGGAGATCTCAAAGAATTGGGCGAAAGCGACAAAGTAGGGACAACTGTCAAATTCATGCCTGACGCAAAAGTATTTGAAACTATAGAATTTTCTCAAAGCATCGAAATAGCCAGAATGAAACAATCCGCGTATCTTTCTCCTGGCATCACCTTCAATTTCGTCAACAAAAAAACAGGATTCAAACAAAGATTTTATTATGAATGAGGTATCAAAACTCGATTGAAAAATCTTGTGGGAACTCAAATGCCTCTTTCTTCACAGCATTATTTCAAGGCAGAAGGAAAGGATTGTCTCGCTGAGATAGCATTTGAATTCGTAGATAGTCCAAATGATCATATTCTCTCCTACGTGAATAATATCCCGACTATCGACTGAGGATCTCATATCCTTGGATTTAAGTCAGCATTGTTGAATATCATCAATGAAGTAGGAAAAGAAAAAGACAAGATCAACAAAAAAATCTGAGAATTCCAATATTCTGATGTAACTGATGGATTGTATGCTATCGTCACCGTCAAGATCCCTGAACCACAATTCGAAGGTCAGACAAAAGGAAAATTATGAAATAGTTATGTTAGAGGTGAAGTAGAAAAAATCGTCTATGATTATCTCAAAGCGTATTTCATAGAAAACGAATGAGAATTCGATAGGATATTCCAAAAGGTAGAACTTGCTGCAAGAGCGAGATTGGCGGCTAAATTTGCCAAAGAAACCGTCTTAAGAAAAAACATCCTCGCATGAGGAGTCCTTCCAGGAAAATTAGCGGACTGCGCGAGAAAAAACAAAGAAGGAACAGAATTGTATATAGTAGAGGGAGATTCAGCGTGAGGTAGTGCGAAGCAAGGACGTGATAGTAATTTCCAAGCCATCCTGCCATTGAGAGGTAAGATCTTAAATACAGAACAAGCAGTCATCCAAAAAATCATGGCAAATAATGAAGTGAAAGCATTAATTACTGCTATCGGAACTGGAGTCAAAGACAACTTCGATTTCGAAGGATTGAGATACGACAAAATCATCATCATGACGGATGCCGATGTGGATGGTGCACATATCAGGACCTTATTGCTTACGTTCTTCTTCAGGTTTATGAGACCGCTCGTAGAGCATGGTCATGTCTATGCAGCCTGCCCTCCTATTTATAAATTCGCTCAAGGCAAAAAAGAAGAATATATCTATGACGAAGAACATACACCAGATATGTATGGATTCGATAAAGATAAGACAGAAATTCAAAGATATAAAGGTCTTGGAGAAATGAATCCAGAACAACTTTGGGAGACAACTATGAAACCAGAGAATAGAAGATTAAATCAGATTACCATAGACGATGCTGAAGAGGCAGACAGATTGTTCAGAATCCTTATGGGTGAAGACGTACAATCTAGAAAACACTTTATCCTCACTCATGCAAAAAGCGTCAAAGAAATCGATATCAAATAGAGAAAAAAACACCTGTTGTCAGGTGTTTTTGTTTATAAAAACTAAGATATAAATAAAAGGCGAATAGTATTCGCCCCTACAATATTCTATTCTGAATTCTAAATTCTGCATTATACATTCTGAATTTTTTTGATCATATAGCTTCATTCCAACTTATATCAAAGCTTTCTGTAATACGCTCTGACTCAGATACCAGAGATAACAGAAAGCTTTTTATATTTGTGTCATTGTGAGATTGTTTCTGCTATTTCCATTAGCTGTTTACCAAATCACTTGTGCTGAACAACTGAAGAATCTGAAAAATTGTCTGACATATCTGATAAATTAACTCAAATGTTTTTATTAGATTTTTCAGATTTTTTTCAGATTTTTCAGATATCTATCAGATTTTTCAGATTTCCGTAGACATGAAGTTCTCTGATTATTGCTGTGTATTTTCCTAATCACGGAATATCCACTACATTCGTTTCTGTAGGTAACAAAAGTCTTGTGAATCAGTAGAGGTAGCCCAATTGATCTTCGAAGGAAATGAAATATTCCACTCCCCCACTACTCAAATATTTTCTTATGACTAAGTTAGTTACAGCTTTGAGCTTTGAGCTTTCGGCTTTCGGCTTGTTTCTTATTTCCCTACTTCTAGTATCTAAACTCACAAAGTTTCTAAAGCTTTTCACGTCAGGATCTTTTCCGACGATGGTTATTTGAATATCTTCATTTTTTCTAATGATTTTTCCTAGTTCGTCTTTGAGTGCTTTTTGCAGAGAGGTAAATAAAATGTATTTTCAATATAATCTCTGGTAAAACTTTTTTCGTGCTGTTGGTTTCATTTTTTGTTCCTTCAACAACTGGTTGTGCATAAGTTGAGAAAGATTTGTTATCGTACTTCATGCAACAATCTCGTTCGCAGGGATATCGCGTATCAATCTTTTGATTCTGGTATATGGCGGGATTACAGTCAAGAAGGTCTCTCTGATAAGCTTCTGAATATCTTTGGTTTCCAATGGTTTGTATTTTCCTTGTTTGTAGAGTTTACAAAGTTGGGTATTGGGAATGACGGAGGTCGGATAAAATTTGATCTCATCCGGTTTGAAAAATGGATCAGAATAAAGGTCTTTGAATGTTTTTAGATCTTTAGCATAGGTTGATGAATAGAGTCCTGGCATGATATGCAGAGAAAATTTGAAACCGTATTGTCTCATCTTATGACATGCTTCACGCGCCTCATTGACGGTATGTCATCTCCTATTATTCCAAAGCACTTCTTCATCCAAGGACTGCACGCCCATTTCGATTCTAGTAATACCGAGTTCGCGCCAGAATTGGCAGTTTGTGTCGGTCACATATTCAGGCCTGGTTTCTATGGTCAGTCAGATAACTCTATGGGTTGCACTTTCATTTTTTTTGAGCGCTTCTGTGATATTCTCTGAATACTTTATCGTTTTGGTTGTATCAACTATCGCATGAGAATATTTTTTGGTCGTGGAGATTTTTATATTCTTGAAATATTCGTCGAAGGTATTGCAGGCATCATAAAGTTCTTTGATGAATTTGATTTTATACTCTTTCGTGTACACATCGAAAGTTCACCCTAAGACGATGAGTTCTATCTTATCGGTCTCATGACCCGTCAAGGTGAGTGAAAGTAATCTATTGTATACTTGTTTTATGGGATCGAATTTATTGAGCAATGCTCTCATAGCGCCGGGCTCGGATTTGATATAGCTCTTGGGCATGCACGCATCATTGGGACAGAATATGCATTTACCAGGACACACGAATGGCTTGGTAAGCACTTGTACGGAAACAATTCCTGACTGCGACCTAATAGCTCTTTTTTTCAATACCTGTTCTATCTGCGGATCTTTAATAATCTTTTTTGCTTTCAAAAGCTCATAATAGGCTTGGAGCAGTTGGATATTTGATGGTATATCAGCTAATTTTTCTGTTCTCGCAAAATCCCTCTTGAGACTGGTAAGGAGGTCAAGATTGCGGTCACTGGGTTTGGTTTTAACTAATTGTAGGATTATTTTTTGCATGATGACGCTACTATATAGAATCCATTCCTTTTTTCTATTGAAAAAACAATTCTAACTGCTACAATTCCTTTGAGCTCAAAGCATGAAGCCAAAAGCTTAAAGCTATGATACTTTTTAATTTGTAATTCGTAACTATGTTCAAACTAGCACCCCTACCCTACGAATTTAATGCTTTGGAACCTGTAATTGATACACAGACAGTTGAAATCCATCATACCAAACACCATCAATGATATGTAAACAAGTTGAATGAATTAGTCGCTGGTACGCCCTTTGAAGGAGAAACATTGGAAGAGATTATAAAGATTTCTGACTGACCGATTTTCAATAATGCTGCCCAAACACGAAATCATACGTTCTATCGAAATGGACTCAAATCACCCGAAGATAACGGTGAGCCGAGAGGAGCTTTGTATGATGCTATCATCGCAAAACGATGAACCTTCTTGGAATTTCAAGATGCTATGACCGTAAGTGCCGTAGGTAATTTCGGATCATGACGGACCCGATTGGTGAAGAATCCTGACGGAAGCCTAGAAATTATGAATACGAGCAATGCAGGATGTCCGCTTACAAGCGACAAGCAACCAATCATCACTATAGATGTCCGAGAACATGCCTACTATCTCAACTATCAAAACCGCAGAGTCGAATACGTCACAAATATCTGGAAATGTATCAACCGAGACAAAGCATTGGAATTATATAATTTATAGGTCGTTTCGAACGAAGAGAGAAACCTACGCTTTATTCCCAAGATTTCTCCTCATTATATTCGTCGAAAATAGAGAGAAACCTACGCTTTATTCCTAAGATTTCTCCTCATTATATTCGTCGAAAATAGAGAGAAACCTACGCTTTATTCCTAAGATTTCTCCTCATTATATTCGTCGAAAATAGAGAGAAACCTACGCTTTATTCCCAAGATTTCTCCTCATTATATTCGTCGAAAATAGAGAGAAACCTACGCTTTATCACCGCCATGCAAACATGACCCTTATATTCTTATATGGATCATGAAAACAGGATATATCTATATCATAGCTAACACATACAATACTGTATATTATATATGAGTAACTAATAATCTCCTTAGGAGACTCTATGAACATAAAAATAAAATCAACGATTGATTCACTAAAAAATATAATATCTATAAGCTTTTATATTATGAAGAGTTTTCCGATATCAATGAAGCTATAGCAAGAGAAAAAGAAATCAAAAAACGAAGAAGAGAAAAAAAAATCAACCTCATAAAAGCAAAAAATCCAACATTACGTGACATATATACTGACTTTTTTTAGGATTTCTCGTTACACTCGAAATGAATACTGACTTTTTTTAGGAATAACCGTGGATAGTCATTTCGACGACCAAAGGGAGGAGAAATCTCCACCTTTATATAAGATTTCTCATTATCATTCGAAATGACTCCTGACTTTTATTAAGATTTCTCGCTATGCTCGAAATGAACCGCACAAAAAAAGATAAAGGCGACGAAGGAGAAGCTATCGTAGCTGAATACTACCAAAACAACTGACATATCTTACTCAAAAAAAAATATACCATCCAATGATGAGAATTGGATCTGATTTTTGAAAACAATAAACTTCTGACCTTCGTGGAGGTGAAAGTGGTAGACTCTATAGATGACCTCCAAGACTACGTAACACCAAAGAAACTCTGACATATAAAACATACCATCGAATATTACCTGGCAGCGCATCCGACCAGCAAGGAGTACGTACTTGATATTGTATTTGTAAAGGATAATTCTATACTTGAAGTCTATGCTAATGCAACGAATATGTAGATTTATTTGTACTTATGATTGTTATGAAAAAAAGCAAAGTAATTATACTCTTTATCTTGGGAATTCTCTTATGAGGATTTATGTGGCAGATTGGCCACGAACGAACATCGCTTCGCCAACCCATTATCCAGGAAGGGAAAATCAACCTGAACGGTTTGATCGCTTCAATCAAAAATGTCGTGAATGCGGAAGATCTCTGATTGGGAGGCAAGACCTACGAACGTTTCGATACCATTTATGATGTCCTTCAGAATGCATATTATGATGTGGAGAAACTCAATACGGGAAAAATGCTTGATAACGCTATCAAAGCCTATGTAGATGCTATCGAAGATCCCTACACCGTCTATATGGATAGTAACCAGAATTCGTGATTCCAAGAAGAGCTAAAGGGAGAATCAGCATTTGAGGGTATCGGTGCAGTCATCAGCAAAAAGGACTACTATATACAAATAGATGAAGTCATCAAATGATCACCAGCGTTCAATGCAGGACTTATGATTTTGGATAGGATTGTTATGATCAACACCTGATCTACCAAAAGCCTAGATGTAGACGAAGCGGTTGCTCAGATTAGAGGTCCAAAATGAACCAAGGTAAATCTTACTATAGAAAGGGTCCACAAAAGCTGAGAAAAAGAAATCATCGAAAAAGAGATAACTAGAGACAAACTCATCATTCCTTCCGTAAACAGCAAACTCATTACTTGAGCAGATAATCAACGTATAGGATACATCAACATTTCCATCATCGGAGAGGAAACAGAAAACCTTCTCAAAAAAGCTATCAGTGAACTCAACACACAAAACATCAAAGGCATCATTCTTGACCTTAGAGGTAACGGATGAGGGCTCTTGCCGGTAGCAGTAGAAATCGCTTCACATTTCGTACCAAAAAACAAGTTAGTAGTAAGCGCAAAATATACTACCTTCGAAGACGAGAAAATGCTTTCTCTGGGATATCAGGAATTCAAAGATATGCCAGTCGTTGTACTCATCGATGGATTAACCGCCTCTGCAGGCGAGATCATCGCATTAGCTTTGCAGCAAAATATATGAGCACAACTCGTAGGAACTCAAAGCTTCGGAAAATGATCCATCCAAACCATGGAAGAATTCGATGACGGTGCTTCACTCAAATTCACCGTAGGTAAACGATATGCTCCTAATGGCACCAATATAGATACCACAGGAATAGCACCTGATGTTGTCGTAGAATTCGATACAGAAAAATATCTCGAAAATGCTACAGACAATCAATTAGAAAAAGCCAAATCCGTGCTTTCAGAGATGATAAAAAAATAATTTACCTTGTTCTCTACTAGATGACAGTAACCATAACACTACAACAACCTGACGGCACATTGATAGCATCGTTTCCTGCTGAAGATAAAATAGGCATAGCACAGATGGCAAAAAACAATGGTATAGCATTTCCCGTTTCCTGTGGCGCCGGTGTTTGTGGCGTCTGTAAATGTAAAATAATCGCAGGAAAAGAATACGTTCAAATAGATAAGATCTCTACACCGATGAGGCAGCTCGAAAGAGCTGAAGATGGTAGCTTCAATGAAGTATTTGCCTGCGTAGGCGGCATCACCAAAGAAGCCATCAACGATACTGAAAATCACGAAGTTATTTTAGAAAAACACATATAATTCTACTCTATGAACACAGCATTTGATCCAGAAAACATAAAAAAACTTAAGGAACAAGACCAAAACGCATTCAATCAGTTCTATGTGCAAACGGTCGATATGTTTTTCCGTTATATCAACGCAAATTACTTTATTCCAAAGCAAGATGCAGAAGATATTATCTCTGATTTTTATGTGAAGTTTTGGGAAGCCGTCAAATCATTTAGAGAAGATCAATCATTTACTGCATACTTCCGGACAATATTCAAAAACACGATCAAAGATTTCTTCAAAAAAAATACAGATACACCATTCACGGATCTTCAAACACATGAAGATGGAGAACAATTTGAAGATACGCTCACCGACGATACCGATCTAACTCAGCTTCTCGAGCAGGATTTCAAATTTGATCAGATTCAAAATGCTATGAAGAAACTCGACGATATGGGTAAGGATATGATCTATTTCAGATTTGTAGAAGAAAAAAGCAACGAAGAAATATCAGTCCTTACCTGACTTTCCAACGAAGTGGTAAGACAAAGATTATCGAGAGCAATCAAGCAATTGAAAAAACTTCTTGAGAGTGCAAAATAGTACTATATATAGTAGTAATTTTCTGACCCCATTTTACAGCCCCGCATCTGGTGGGGCTTTTCCGTACTTTTATCTGTTTTTTATTGTATATATTTAATAAAATGTCAACCCTAAATCATCAAATATGACCACAAAAACATGAGAAACACCAGTTCTTGACTGTTATTTATACACACAACAATATATGATATTTTTTTACCAAAATCTCTTGAAATACAGTCCCTGTATGCTAATATCATTGATGTACACAGTACTTTTTATTATGTAATTATTCGTACAAATGACAAAGACAGCTCTTATTGCTAGCCTAGCAGAACAATTAGGTGTTTCTAAGAAATTAGCTTCTGAATTAGTTAACGCGTTCATCGAAACTGTAATCGGTGGTGTTAAGAAATCTGGAGAAGTTAGAGTTCAAGGATTCGGAACTTTCAAAGCTTCAAAAAGAAAAGCTAGAAAAGGTGTAAACCCACAAAATCCTTCACAAACAATCAACATCCCTGCAATGAAAGTAGTTACTTTCAAGGCTGGATCAGAATTCAAGGGTGCTATCAAGAAATCTTAGTTCCTTAATTCATTATCATAAAAAGACTTCCGCTTCGGCGGAGGTTTTTTTTAATTGAGACCCAATGAAAGGCTGAAATGAAATGAAGTTTTTCATGAGGTCGAAATTATATATTTTGTTTCAAAAATATATGTTTGATTTTACCTACTAAACTACTATATATACTAGTAATTCTAAATTTAAAATTTTAAATTCTAAATTTCATACTATGCCGTGATATATCATTTTAGCTGCGTTAGCATGAGGACTTATAGGATACTTTGTATTCTATCTCAGATACCAGCACAAGGATACCGTCAATCAGCTCAGATCAAATCTCAAAGAAGCAGGCAAAGAAGTTGAGTATCTCAGCAATGAACTCGATGAATATGTTCAGCAAAATGCATTATTGAAACAGAAGACGACGGAATTATTGGAAAAGAATGACGACTTGAATGACGTGGTAGCAGAATTGAGCAAATATTACGTACATATCAAAAGAGCTGCAGAAAAAAGCTCAGAGCTCAGCAAATTCCTTCAAGCTCCGAATCCTAATGTAGAAGAAAAAATGCAACCATTCCTAGAAAAAGCTAAGGAAGAAACCAATAAGACATTCTTTTAAAATAACGAATAACTAATAGTGAAAAACTAAAAATGTATGAATTGTATTTTAATGAACTATTGTAAGTTATAATAGTCTATAATATAACAAAGTCCTACACTTTTCACTATTCACTTTTCATTATTCATTAGTATTTCAAATGTCCTACAATCAAAAACACATCCTGATCCACGACCCAAAGACAGGATACAATACGATAGCCAAAGAATACGGCGCTTACCACAAACACCTTGATAGTTTTGACAAAGGTGTTTTTGTTAAATTTTTACCAAGAGGAAAAGAACATTTGGAAATTATCGATCTCTGAGCTGGCGATGGAAGATTATATAAATATCTTGAACCATTGAAGCCAACAAAATATGTCGCTTGTGATATCGCTGATCAATTATTGCATAAACATCCCGGTAAAAATGTGGAAAAAGTGATCTGTGATTTAGAAGGTACGCTCCCCTTTGATGACGAATCATTCGACTTGGCGACAAGTTTTTTCGTACTTGAACACATAGAAGACGTAGAAAATCTCTTTAGTGAGGTGTATAGGATATTGAAAACGTGATGAATATGGATCATCGGACATTTCATTCAGAGACGTGAATTTACCTGGAAAAAGGATAAGGATCAGTTTAGAATTGAATTTCATCAACATAGGATACAGGATCTGGAAAAACTAGCACATAAACAGTTTTTTGACACCCATCTCCTTCCTCTCCGCGAACAAGGGAATATTATGGGACACATACTTGTCTGTAAAAAAGTCTAATTCACCGACTGTTTTTGAAAAACACTTGTCCACGAAGGTGGGTAAATTACTTCGTTAGCACTCGTACTTTATGTATCAAAAATTGCCGGTATATATCCTCCTTCAAAAATATTTTTCATTTTTGATTGAAGGATATATATTTACTATCACAATAATTCCTCATTACATTTCGGACTTACTTAGATAGTAAATATAAATTCGACATCATAAAAATTTTCAATTTTTATTGGGTCTCATATAACTTGAAAAAAGAAGCGCTTTGTATAAGGTAATAGGCAACTATTACTTTTTATTGTTAATAAGAAGGTGATGAAAAAATTCTATATTACTACTGCTATTGCCTACACGAATGCAAAACCACACATGGGACATGCTTTGGAAATTATACAAGCTGATACTTTTGCAAGGATGTATAGGATCATAGGCAAAGATGTTGTTTTTCAGACCGGAACTGATGAACATGGTGTAAAAAACCGACGTAGCGCTGAAAAAGCGGGAAAAGAAATCAGAAACTTCTTGGATGATATTGTTGATTCATATAAAAATATGTACGCTAAATTACTTGTATCATACGATACGTTCCTCAGGACATCTGATATAGAAGCACACTATCCTGGTGCGCAGAAATTCCGGAATAAATTGATGGAAGCAGGTGATATCTACAAAAAGAAATATATCTGACTCTATTGTGCAGGTTGTGAATCTTTCAAAACAGAAAAAGAACTCGTCGACGGCAAATGTCCTGACCATCCCAATGGAGATATCGAAAAAATAGAGGAAGAAAATTATTTCTTCGCCTTACATAAATATAGAGAACAAGTTGTTGATGCTATCAAGAGTGATACCTACCAAATCATACCGGAAACTAGGAAAAATGAGATATTATCATTTTTGGAAAATGCCAACGATGTGAGTTTCTCCCGTCCCAAAAGCAGTTTACCACGAGGCATACCGGTTCCTGGAGATGATGACCATGTAATGTATGTACGATGCGATGCGTTATCCAATTATATTACCGGACAAGGATATGCAACTGATGAAGAGAAATTCAAAAGTACCCGGCCAGCAGATATTCATATCATAGGAAAAGATATTTTAAGATTTCATGCAGCATTCTGGCCAGCTATGTTACTATCTGCCAAAATTGCTTTACCAAAAAAACTTATCGTCCACGGACACGTTACGCTCAATGGACTAAAAATGAGTAAATCTACAGGAAATACTATAGACCCCATGGAAATATTGAATGACTTTGATAGAGATGCTTTTGTCTTCCAATTGCTTTATGATATCAGCGTATCAAGTGATGGAGACTTTTCCGTAGAGAGATTGGGAAATTTATACGAAAGCATGCTCATCGGATGACGAGGGAATTTGGTAAATAGAGTCACTAGCCTTTGCAAAAAATATTGAATCACAAGTGGAAAATTCAATAAGAAAAAACGAGAAGTATTCAAAGAAACCACCAACAGCAAATTAGTTCATTTCTTTGAGGATGGACGAGATGGAAACAAGATAGAAGAACAATATCTCAGAAAAGCTGAGATCAAAGGATATCTCGATGATCGATATCAATTGGTCCAAAGAGCCAACGAATATATTACAACCGCTGAGCCGTGGATCAAATACAAAAACGAAGAGACCAAAGCTGAAGCATTATCTGATCTACAATTTTTACTCTACATCGTCAAAAACATCGCACTCTTCTCAGCGCCCGTATTGGTCAATGGATTCAAAAAAATCCAAGCCATATTCGGCAACGAAGAATTTAGCACTATAGATTCTACAGCGAACAATGCGAATAGTACCTTTAAAGAAGTCTTTGATTTGGAAGATTTTCCAGTGAACTTAAATCCTGAGATTATTTATAAGAAGAAGGAGGAATAATAAATGAAATATTTTTTGTAGGGGCGGATAGTATCCGCCTTTTTTATTGTAGGGAACAGTTTCAAAACCGTTCCTCACTCATGTATACTTTTTTATATTCATACATCAGAAAAATCAGTATGATAATTATGCTGACTGCAAATGTTATATATCTCAGAGAATATATACACTCAAAATTATAAGTAAACGTAAAACATTTTTTCTTATTACGGGAGAAATGTGTATTTTGTATTATCAGCTATAATTTCTCTAATTCTATTTATACCTATATCTATAAAACAATCCTCTTTATCTCTTTGGATATGTCATATTTTGTTAACGATAAACTCAGGATAAATAGATATATGCCTACTATCAAGATTACCATCTCAGGTACCATCGAAATCATCATCTCAGATATCATTTCAGTCATCATCAAGATCATCATCTCAGTCATCATTATATTCTCCTACTTCTCAAATGGTAACCGATAATGCTATCAGCTGGTCATTCCCTACATCATATTTCAAACTATCTATAATCAATCACTTTTTTCGGATGTATATCAATATATCCATTTTCTCTTGATCCCCAATCAGAGAAATTTTTTCTTCCCATTTCACATTTTCCCACACATCCTTTGAACGATTTTGACGATACTCACTATCATTTCTTTCATATAGATCATTATACGAGTAGTGTAATTGTTCCTCAAGCGCATCTTGTATGTATGTTTGTTTGTATCTCTTCAAAATTACTCGCACTATTGCTTATATCTTCACTCTGTAATAAGATAATAATATCCTTGATTATATATTCATCTGGAATAGAAGGTTTAACATCCAATCTTTCTTGGATATCATCATGTCCTTTAGGGATATCTTCATATGGAATCAATTCATACTTCATGTACTGTCATACCCATCAAAAAATAAATTTTTGTTCATATTTCTGTTCTTTTGATTGTATATATTTTTATACTTATTATTCAATGTCAATTTATTTCTTCTTATATGTACTGATATGAAATATTGTATACAAGCCACAGAAACCTGTAATGCTTGTCAATAAAGCAATCACACCAATCACATATATGACAATTTGCCATATTCCGTGTAATCGTACATATCATCATACTATTGCCACAACAGCAACCAACACTCTGATCCAACGATCTAATGTTCATTCATTTCTTTTCATGAAAATAGAAAAAAGAATAAAAGAAATTATATATGCTCTTGTTTTCTTGCATTTACAAAAGTAAACAAGAGCATAATTACAATACCTACAGCGAATGCAAAGAGAAATGTTGCCTGTGGAGAGAATTTATCTCGAAGCATTCAGAGAATATATCAGCCAGGAAGTGAAACGATTCAGATAGCGGTATGGAAAACGCCCAAAGCTGTTCCTTTATGCTCCCCTGCCAAATCCACGACCATTGCCCTTTCTGTTCCATCTATGATAGCAAACACGATACCAAAAAGAACAAAGAAGAATATTACTCGTCCTATTTGTGTCATCAATGCCAGTCATAAAGTAACCACCAAAAACACACTATATGCTATCCAGAGTATTTTCTTTCTTCCTATACGATCGGATAATATGCCTAAAGGAGCTGACGCAATCGTATATATTCCATAAAATAAGACATAAAACAATATTGATCTTTCATCACTTGCACCAACATCTTTGGCTTTCAACAACATAAACGCATACCCGAAATTTACGAGTCCAAACAATGCTGCTACGAGAATAAAGAGTTTGAGATTATTTGGTAGCAATCTGATTGCTTTGTCTAATGATGGAATCTCTACTTTTGGTTTTATGTGCACATGTTCCCAATGTCTTTCGTGCTTCATATTCTTCGCTTCTTTTACGAATAAGATAGCAAGCACAGCAATTGCTCAAGGGATAAACGCAAAGAGAAATAATTTCTGATACCCTAACAACGGAAACAACACCAATGCCAACACCGCACCCAATACGGATCCTGTTCCATCCATAGCTCTCTGGATACCGTAGGCTTTCCCCATATATTCCGTTGGAGTCGACTCTGCAACCAAGGCATCTCTCGGAGCATCTCTCAATCATTTTCCTATTCTTTCAATCACCCTAAATACAAGAACTACTGGCCATGTCTGTGCTAAAGCGAAGAGTGGTTTAGTAACCGTAGAAAAACCATACCCAACTAGAATAAATATTTTCCTCTTTTTAAATTTATCTGACAGATATCACGAAAACACTTTCAACAAGGCAGCTGTCGTATCTGCTGCTCATTCTACGATTCCTATCACCGTCGCTCATGAACCCAAACTCACCAAAAACAATGGTATCAAAGGAAATACCATCTGTGAACTCAAGTCCGTAAGCAATGAAACCAGACCAAGCAAAAGTACGTTTCTAGAAATTCATTTGAGAAAGTATTTGAGATTTTTCATAGAGATTCTTACATATTAAACAATGTGTTTTAGTCATTTCGACCCTGCAATACTGCGTGGGGAGAAATCTGCGCTATTTAGCTATACAAGCGTAGATTTCTCGGCTTCGCCTCGAAATGACGTCTAATTATAAATTTCCTATTTCTTTTTCTCCACTATCTTCAAAACCAAATACGCTCAGAAGATAATATAGTGATGTAGATATGCTCGGAAATCGATGAATGCGAGATGAAGTAGAGTAAAGAGTAATGCGAGATAAGCGCTGTATTGGATCAGTTTCCGATTTTTTTTGAAGCGTCTGATGGAATAATTATTGGAGGTGATGTAGCCGATAAAGAGCATAAACAATCCTATGTATCCAGCTAACAGTCGAAACGTTTGCAATTGTGTCCGCAATGAAAGATCTATCTGTATTCGTTGGATAATTCGAATCCCTGCATGTACGGCTATGATGAGAAAGCTCGTAATTCCTAATTGTCTCCTCCACTTCATTCCCAGTCTAGAAATCGTATAGAATAGTTGAAAAATAATTTTTGCTATTCATTTCATGGGGATACGAACATATCTCGTCATAATCATAAATACCGGCTTCACGAGCATGGCCGCCCACAGTACGCCTATCCCGATATTTGCTGTGAGTCTTGGTAGTTTCGCTAAGAGAAATTCCGTTGGCATGACGTAGGAGAGTACGAGAAGGATGATACAGAGTAAGGTTACAGAAATATAATAGAGCATAAAAATCAATGATAAATGATAAATTTTAGATGATGAATTAACGATTTATCTTCTTATAAACGATTTAATCTACAATAGTCTATTCCAGCAAATTCAATCATTGTTAGTTGTTAGTTATTCACTGTTAGTTAATTTTTAGTTATTTCATATCCATCCTTAGTATCTTTGAGTTGAAATCATGCTGCTGCGATGTTGTTTCTGAGTTCATCAGCTAATGCATAGTCCTTGTTTTTCTTGGCTTCTACTCTCTGATCTGCGAGCGAAGTAACTTCAGCTGGGATATCGAATTTTTCTTCTATGATAGTTTCAAACAATCAGAGCTTGAGGAAATTATCTTCCAACCAAGTAATGATTGCATAGGTATGTTCATTGACTGAATTTAGCGTTCATTGTACTGCTGCCAATAGTTTCGGCGTATTCATATTGTCGCAGATGGCTTCTATAATTTGCTGAAAAAACGGATCAGATTCAAAATCTTTTTTATCTTTCACTATTCTTTTTCATTGAAGTTTTTTGATCAACGCATGTCTTGTGGTTTTTGCTGCTTCCAATTGATCCCATGTAAAGTTTTGGAAGTTTGAATATTGCGCCATGAAGTAGAAATATCTTAGATCGAGTGGAGAAAATCCTTTTGCTTCTATGTCTTTCAAATTGTATACATTTCCTAACGACTTGCTCATTTTACCACCGTCGACCTGGAGAAATTCGTTGTGAATTCGATATTTTACTCGAGGATGAACGTCGAAACCACATTCAGATTGTGCTATTTCGTTGGGATGGTGAATCGTGATATGGTCCGCTCCTCCATGATGAATATCAAATTGTTGTCATAGATATTTCGATGACATTGCGCTACATTCTATATGCCAACCTGGAAATCATTTTCCCCATGGTGAGTCCCGTTCCATCTGTCTTTGTTCTCCTGTCGGAGAGAATTTCCGTAGAGCGAAATCAGTGGGATGTTTTTTTCCTCCCATCTCTACCCTTTCTCCCGCATTCAAATCTGCCAAACGTTTTTTGTAATTTGGTCACATAAGTTCACCGTAATTTTCTACTTTGCTTGTATCCATATAAATTCCGTCTCATTCGACAATATAGGTATATCATTTTTCTTCCAAAGTTTTTACTAATTCGATTTGTTGCTTGATATGTTCGGTCGCTCTTGGCATCACGTCAAATTCGTCTATATGCAAGAGTTTCATTCCTTCTTTGAAAATTTTTTCATATTTCTGAGCCACTTCTCGAGCTGTGATTCATTCACGTTTCGCTCACTTTTCCAGCTTATCTTCTCCATCATCAGCATCTGAAACTAAATGTCCGACATCAGTAATATTCATCACTGCTTGTACTTTGTATCCAAGAAGTTTTAATGTGTTCCTAATTAAGTCTGCCGTAAATGTCGCTCTGTAATTTCCAATGCTTGGATCCCAATAGACTGTCGGTCCGCATGAATACATTCCCACAAAATCTTTTTTAGGCCCTTTATACTTAGGATCTTCCATCAAGGGAATAAATTCTTCCTTCTGACGAGTGAGGGTATTGTAGACAAACAATTTCATCGAATATAACAAAAAAATAAAGTCACAATCACTGTACAGAAGCAACTGAAAATTTCAAATGAAATACATACAAAAACTTGTAATTATATAAAAAGAGGTGAAAGACACTCACCTCTTTTAGCAACGTAGTAATTCCATCAATCGACTAGTTCCACCAGCCGAAATTGAGGAATCCATTTTTTTTGTATTCAGCCTTTGCGTTTGGATTTTGTGCGAAGTTACGGAAGTAATCCCATAACCTATCACGATATTGCCAATCTACATCGGGGTTGGATAAAAACAGTTCTATAATTTCTTTTTCTTTTTCCGGGATTCTTTCCCCGGAAGCCCAATCGACACCTCCATTCACAACACTTTCGCAGTACTCTCTTAGACGTAACAGAAGTTCTTCACTGTACGACGAACAACATCTATACACTTCACGATGACATCCGACATCAATCTTCGTCCAGACTTTTCTCTGACGGTTTGGATGATGTTGTCTCCAATACTTATCATAGTCACCCACTACACGATCAATTTCACCGGGTAGTTCATTCATAAGTACAGCATACACTTCTTGTGTAGCATAATTTGCCAAAGCATTATATGCGTCTGGGTCATTCGTCGATCGATTCTCATCGATATACTTTTCCATCCGTAAGATGGTACCCGCTGTGGTTGGGAGTATCTCGATTTCAATGAATCGAGGCTGTTCATCTTTTTCGCAACTAGGTATCGTTAGCATAAAGATGATTCCCATCAAAAATTTTATTAGTTTTTTCATATATTTTGTTTTACATTATTTTCTTGCTTATTGTTTATATTTTATTAATTTATAATAATAAGTCAAGCTTTCTTTGTATAAAAATCTGTTTGAGCAAAAGATTGATTTTTGACTACTTTTTACTATATAAACGATGAAATATTATTTTTAATTTACGTAGTAAAGTATGCTGGATTTTGGGATCCTCGGCAACAACGCCAGGAACCTTCTCTATATCAAGAAGTTCAACGACAAAAAAGGTATCCGTCTAGCGAACAATAAGCTTCAGACCAAAGATTTTCTTGTAGAAAGAGGTATCCCGTTTGCCAAGACCTATGGTATTATATCCTCCCGCAAAGAGCTCTATGAGTTTGATTTTTCTTATCTTCCCAAAAAAAATTTTGTCGTAAAACCAAATCAATGAAGCAAAGGGCAAGGCGTTTATATCGTAAAATATCTCCCCGAAGAGCATCCAGAAGAATATATTGAACATAAAGATATATCATCTCCTACAAAAAGATTCCAAAAACGATGAGATAACGTCAAGAAAGCATTCTTCCAAAAATTTGAAGATCATCATCATCCTGGCACGTATCAGATAGGAGAAGAAATACTCACTGACCAGGAATTTAGGAGGCGTCTCCTTGATATCCTCGACGGAAAATATTCTATGACGCTCGGATGAGACAAGATTATCATTGAAGAAAAATTGGTCGCCGGCGAACTATTCAATGATTTTTGTGAATACTGATTGGCCGATATCAGAGTCATTGTCTTCAACCTTGTCCCCGTCGCTACGATGATTAGAGTTCCAACCAAGGATTCTTGAGGCAAAGCCAATCTCGCGCAATGATGATTGTGATTTGGTATTGAAGTAGGAAGTGGAAAAATCACTTCATTGCTCTGGAAGAAGAAAATATATAAAACCAGATTCCCAAAAAAATTTAGTCATTTTCAAAATAAGAAAATCCCGTATCGAAATGATATATTATTCCTCTCTTCCAAAGTACAATATTTCGTCAACTTATGATATCTTGCACTCGATCGGGTCATCACTAATGAATGACCTAAGCTTCTGGAGATCAACGCAAGAGCTGGGCTAGAAGTACAGAAAGTCAGTGATACAAGATTGAAAAAAGTGTTGGAAAAAATTGGCGATCTCAAAGTCATCGATCCGGAAAAATGAGTCGAAATAGCCAAAAGTCTTTTCAGTCCCGAAAAGTCTGATCTTCTTGGTACCAAACTCCTCTATCTCTCACAATATGCCAAATTCATTACCAAAGAAAAAGAGGAAGAAGAAAAAATCGATATCATCGTTGAGGTCGACCTGAATAAGTCTGGGAATTATATGTCTCAGAAGCTCTTTGATAAGATTAAAGAGAATAAAAGAGAATGGTACTTAGATCTCTATGAAAACGAGATAGTCCTAAAAAAATCCAAATTTTCTAGTCTAGAAAATTTACCTGATAATAAGATAATCTTAGGAAACAAAACCGCCAGTCATTATCTTATCAAACCCATACACAAAACCTATGATACTATAGATATCATCAATCCGAAATATATCGACTCATTGGAAACTGCAGAGCTCCATATTATCGATCAAAAAGTCGAAAAAATCAACAAAAGACTTAATCTCTCAGCGAGATTGAGACCATTGAATTATTTCAGCGAGCTCGATAAATTTATCACGCTTCACGGAAAATACAACCCCGTATTCAAATATAAATGGCCTGAAGAACAGAAACTCATCCAAACCAAAGAAGAGATATTGAAAATTCAGGAACAGTTGACCAAACTCAAGAGCCCATTCAAAAAATTCTTTGTTGAAAAACTCGAGGAATTGGAACTCAGAAGGAATCTCATTTTTGCCTATAGCAAACAGGATTTTGAAAATATAGCAGTATATAATAAAGAACTCTTTGGTGATTTCGATGAAGATCTTTTGAAAATATCCAAAGAAAAAGTATTTTCACTCAAAGAAGATAATCAGAAACTTTTGTGAGAACCACTAAAGCTATCAGAAATAGAAAAGGCTATAGAAAAATATCTTGCAGAAAGAAAAATTTACGGTATCGATATTGTATTCAGTTATACTAACTTATCAAGAATATCGGTTATTATGTGAAAAGACACCAAAATAAGTATTTCTAAACATGGAGTCTTTAGAGAAAAAGAGCTCCTTTCTATCCTCGCTCACGAAATTGATACTCATCTCATCAGACATCTCAATGGTATCAAATCTGGATGGAATATCCTGAAATCTGGCACAGGAAATTATCTTAAGGATGAGGAGGGATTAGCTATATATAATGCAAGCAAAATATTGCCTGAAGAATATGAAAAGGATAGTATTTATAAAAAATATTTCGTCACCAAAGAAGCTGAGAGATTTGATTTCAAAAAAACCATAGAAATTTTGAAATTTTTATATCCAGAAAGAAGTCTAGAATGACATTTCAAAGCAGCATTGAAAATCAAAAAATGAATAATAGATACTTCAAAAATACACTCATGAACAGTTATGATAAAAAATAAGGTATATCTTGAAGGATACGACAATATCAAAAAATATATAGATAGTTGAAAATTCAATGAGAATATATATAGGGGCAAAATAAAAATCGAAGATTTAGATTATATACAATAAAAAATGATCAAAATATTAATAGAAAATTCCAGTTACAAGAGCACATCATGAAATGATGCTTATTGAGCAAAATTTTTTATGCAGGAATATTTCAAAAAACATAATATACAATTAGTCTCCTGAAGTATACATAATTATAATAAAGTAAAAAAAAACTTTTCATGCTATTACACTGTAGATAAACAATGAAAATATAATAAAACAAATAAAGCATTTATTCCTGATATTATATGGAATAGAAAAAGTTCTTGAACTATATATAAATATGATCTTCTCAAAGACTTTATTATTACACCTTCTGAAAAGATAGCAAATATAGGTAATGATAAATATGAAAATTATCTTTTTTTACAAAAATATCAGCCCAAAACTTTTTTACTAAATATGTTTTTCAAAAACACTATTATACAAAAAGAACTACCTACACAAGTTGTAGTGAAACCACTGAGAGCTAATTGATGAAAGTGAATTCTTTTGACTACAAAAAAAGAATTATTATCTAATCGTGACAAATATCATGGTATGGAAGAACTTTATATTATTCAAGCATTCAAAGATTTTAGCTGATGATATCAATGATTAGCAGAATGAAATCACGATGTGAGATGTATGTTTGCTGGTGAAAACATAATAGAAACAACAGTTAGAATACCCAAAAAATGAGATTTTAGAAGTAATATATGATCATGAGGGAAACAGATATTTATATCCAAGAATAAACTTCCTAAAGAACTTTTATCTATGTTAAAAAAAATATATAAGGAGCTTCATATAACAGACACAAATATTTTTTCTATGGACTTTGCTTATTGTAAACAAGAAAAAAAACGATTTCTTATAGAAATAAATACCTCGCCATGAACATGGTATTATCAAAGAAATAAAAGAAAACTTGAGACAATTTGCAAAGGACTAAGCAACTTCTTTTTATCACTTAAAAAATAAATGGAATCCATTTCTTCAAAGATAATAGCTCAAGAAGCTGAAAATATGTGATATACTGTAAACATTATCTTCGATGATTCTGATATTTTTACCGTAAAAAAAAATTGACAGAAACGTTTATTTAAAAATATAGATTGTTGAGCAAATAACAGTCTATGAGTCAAATTTGCCAATTACAAATCATTAACCTATCTTATGTTATGAAAACATTGAATAAAAATACCTAAATCCATCATAGCAAAAAAATGAGAACAAAAGAAAAAAATTATGAGAAGTATACAAGAGATATGATTATCTTTTCCATTAGTCGTCAAACCATCTAAGTGAGCGCATTGAGATTGAGTCAGTGTAAATATTACTAATGAAAAAGATCTTAATAAAGCAATAGATCGTGCTCTAAAATTTTATCATCACATTGTCATCCAAGAATTCCTGGTAGGAGAAGACCACAGATTAATTGTTATTGATTATAAATTTGTAGCAGCTATGAAAAGAATTCCTGCACATATTATAGGTAATGGTATTCAATCTATACAAGATCTTATAACTCAAGAAAACAAAAATCCACTAAGAGGGAAATGACATTCTTCATCTCTAACAAAGATAAAAATAGACAAAGAACTAAAATCATATCTTAGCAATCAATGATTTACTCTAGAATCAATACCAGGGAAGAATAAAATGATATCAATAAGAAAAAACGCCAACCTTTCTACATGATGAATATCTATGGATATTACAGACGATATTCATCCAGAGATAATAAAAATGGTAGAAAAAGCATCAAAAATTTTATGACTCAAAATATGTTGAATAGATTATCTATCTAATAACATAAACAAACCATTATCATACCAAAAATGATGAATTATAGAAGTTAATCATACTCCATGACTTAGATGACACCACTTCCCTACTATAGGAAAACCAAGAAACGTTGCAAAAGCTATATTACAATTAGCATTCAAAAAATAATATATCTATTATTTAAACATATATATGGTAAAATCTTTTTCATGATAATAGCTTTTGAAAATGATTTTTTTTGTGAGAGACAAACAGTAATCGAGAATCTCATGAATGTCGCTATAGTATATTCACCTATCTTATTCTCTATCTTGTCCATAACACTATTCTAAATGGGTAGAACTATATAAAACTTACTTAAAAACCGAACTTTTTCAAGCATTTATACATACCGATAAAACAGTAACAGATAAACAAAAAAGATTATTAGTTAAAATCTTATAACTCATAAAACAGCACCGAGAGTGAGAATAAGAATAATCCACTTGAATCCTCCTATCAAATCACTTAAATACAGACGATTTATTTATCTGTATTTTTTTTATGAAAAAAATCATACTCTCGCTTTTGTTCGTCATGGGAAGCTTTTTCCTATTAAACATAACATCAGCACAATTCACTTCTACCACCTGTGAATGAGAAGCACATTGTGCTGCTCCCACACCTGGAGTGAATTATAAAAATACCATCATCTATATTTGAACACAGGGTGACGAATTCGATCTCGGATTCCAACAGAATTTTGATAAACAGAAAACGCTGCTCCAGGAAATTTTTATTGCCGACAACAAAAGTTTTTCTGAAGAGGAGATTATGGGGAAAATTATGGAAAACTTAGAAGAGATCCAAAAAACAAAAACACTCATCATACATACGTCAAAATTTGATGTTTTACTCCAATTGCTTGCCAGAATACATGCTTCTGACAATCTTCAACTTAATGAAAAAACTATTTATCTGATAACCAACAGCAATAAGTTTTTCCTCAAGAGGATACTTGCCAATCACATCAAACCACTTGAAATCACGAAAATATACACACTCCCTCAAGACAAATCGCTGAATTTTCTCTCTACTTTATCACTAGGAAAAATCACTAATCAAGAAGAATACATTACACCATTTTCCATGTCTTTCAAAGAGACGCCAAAATATCTCCCCATTTCCTATCTCGTCGATCGTCTTATCTATCATTGATTCCCGATAGAGCTCATCACTATATTCTTGATATTATCTCTCTGAGCATTAGTCATCAATATCTTGAGACAGATAGTCGGATTCTCTGTCTTCGGTGTATATAGTCCCCTTCTCTTTGCCGTCTCTATGTCCATATTATGAATCCCCCTAAGTTTAACCTTTTTGGTTGTTTGATTGATTACAAAATTATTGATAAAACTCATAACCAAGAGAATGTATCTTCTGCATAATGCAAAAAGCGCACTTCTGATTATACTCTATTTTTTCATCTTACTATTGGTGTTCTGATTCAATAGCATTCTCTGACTCAACTGGATAGATATCTCTGTGTTCACTAATGGATACATCATCTTCCCACTCATCTTCATAGTACTCGTGAGTGACAAAGTCTTCAACGAAGGATTCAAAGTTTTCAGCAAATGACGATGGGTAGCATTCACAGAGTTCTTAGCAGTCTCTTTCGCGGTATTCGGACTCTTCTATCGAACCGGACTCAAACATACCCTATTGGCTTTCCCAGAACTTTTGATACTGATTTTCTTCTTGAACATCGCCGTCGGAAGATTTACCGGACTCCAGCTTCTCGAATATTTCCGTTTCATGCCATTACTAAAAAACTCCTCAGGAACTGAGGAGGAAGAGGAATAAAAAACCGTATCTACGTCATTCCCGACTTGATCGGGAATCCATACTAAGCAAACCTGCCTGCCGCAGACTGGCTGGCTGGATTTACATTATTTCTTGTACCTTATAATTTTTAAAATAAATAGTCATTAATTTTCCATTTTTTTCGTCTTCTATCGCTTTTTCAAGTGCGTCTATTTTTTTCTGATTTTCCGCTGTTTGTTCTCAATTTTTAAGTTCTAATACTCTTTTTTCATATGTATCTTTATATAGTCAAAACTTAAAGAAAAAATTATCTTTGTAATATTTTCAGACTGGATATTCTTCATCACTTGAGCTTACTTTTCCATGGAATTCCCATAAAAGAATTCAGTTATGTTGTATTTTTACATATCCACCATCTGTTTCAGAAAATTTTATTTCATATTCCGCTGCAATCCATTTTCACACAACATCTTTTGCATCTAACGCACAAACAGTAACATCACCTCATTTAATTTTTTGATCTCAATGTGCATTAAATGATATTGTATATTTTCAGTTTCTAAACCTTTGTGCAATAAGAGGTCTATTTTTAACTCATTTTTCAAATTGTTGTTTCCATTGTCAGATAACCAATCTATTATCTACAATCGGGAAGTCTTCAGGAATAAAAAAATCGAACATAAATTTATATGCCCTCCCTAAGTAATAATGTTCTTTATCTTCTATTTCAGCTCTTTCAAGTGAAGTGTCTGATATTGTTATATTTGCTAATTTTTCTTCTCTTTGTTTATCTTCCCAGATTTTTTCATAATTAAATTGTAGATAATCTCATCTTCATATCTTGATTGCAATAGTATTTTCTTCATCCTCAAAAAACATCAATCTATCTGGTTCCATTTTATGAACAAGCCAATTATGTCACCATAAAATAGTTTCGGGTCTTGCTCAATTTTTTCATTCTATCTCCCATTGTTTCGATTCGGCTATTTTTTTTGAAACTGCTGCTGTTTTTTCAGAATCAATTTTCAAAATAATTGGATTATTTTCCATGTCTTACACCAGAGAAATAAAATTATCTTTATCCAAAATATTTCTTTTTCTTACTCAATCGCCAATCAGACTGCCTAGTAAGTTCTTGCTGATCTTCTGGATTTATCAATAAATGTTTCACCGCTTCTTCCAGGAAGATTGTGTTCTGACTTCATTTGCAGACGATCAAATATTCATCTCCTGGCTGTTTCAGAAGTTTCTGGATATGTTTGCCGGCGATATTTGCGTCGTAGAATTTTTCTACATTTTTACTATCGTATCCTACTTTTTCTAATTCATCAGCTAAATAGTCGGTCATATATTTTCCCACTAAAATAACATGGTCAGCGACCTGTGAAACATATCCTGCTATCATCCTATGTTCTCTTTCCGTCAAATCACCCAGTTCTCTCATATCTCACAATACGAGAATAATTTTCCTGTTTGGAAACAACTGTGATTGGATATTGTGTGCGGTATTGATAATTTTCCTGACACTGAGTGGTGAGGCATTATAGGTTGAATCTATGACTACGCTATTTTCTATACCATGGAAGATGGAAAGCCTTCCTGGCTGGAGTTGATATTTGAGCTGAAGCTGTTCATGAGAACCATTTCTGAGAATAGGATCTTCAGGTCTGGATTCCAGCTTAGCATACTTATAGTCTAGAATTCACGCAATAGCGAGTCATACGCCTATGTAGCCGTAATTCGCTTTCCCGAGGATATTGGTACTGACAGCATATTTTTTTTCTTTGATCCACGTATGAAATTGTACTCAAATTCAGCCTTTGAAATCAGCGAGGTAGAAGAGTTCGTCTTTGAAATAGAGATCTGCGGTGATATCACTCCCTTCGGTTTGATAGGTCAGATAATCTATATGGAGCTGATCTTTGAGCTGCATTGCGTACATATCATTGGCATTGAGAAATCCTATTTCCAGCGTATTTTTTAGCATCTTCACTTCTTCTCTCGCAATCTCTGCAGGATTACCGAATTGTTCTGAATGCACAGAATCGATAGCAGTGAATACTCCTATATGTGGTTTTGCTATACTCACGAGAAAGTCCATCTCCCCGGGACGATCGATGCCATATTCGAGAAGAAGGATATCGTAGGGTTTGTGTCAGAAAAATCTTTTTCGGATGAGTTTGAAAAGTGTTGTGATGAAATAGAGCATATTCGGTTCCCGTTTTTCTATCTGAAAAATAGAAAGCGACATCCCGAGTTCTCCGTTGAAATTTTTGGGTGAAGTATAGATTTTCTTGTTGGGCAAAAATCTCTGCAAGGTCTGATAGATAATCATGCGGCAGGAAGTTTTTCCTACGCTTCCGTTGATTCAAATCACTTGCGGATTGTGTTTGGCAATATATCCATGTGCCAGTTTACCTAGCAGTTTATAATACCATCGCAAGAATTTCTTCTTCATGTATTTTTTACATAATAAAGCATACCATACTATTATCATTATGTATTTCTATATACGAATTTCAACTAACAGTGAACAGTGAATGTATTTGTCTTTTTATAAACTATTGTAAATTACTATAGTCGATACATCAACAAATCTTTCGTTGTTCGTTGTTAGTTATTAGTTGTTAGTTATATTTAATTATTCTTCAAATGTTTTTTCGAGAATGAGCGTAATGATAACTGCGATAGGCACAGCCAACAATATTCAGACTATTCACAAGATCAATGCTCAGATAATCATACTGATAAAAATCACGACGGGATTGACTCCCAAAGTCTTGTTCATCAACAATGGGACGAATACATTATTTTCCAACCATTGGATCAGAAAGATTACTCCGATCACGATCAACGCACCGTAGATTCAGAAATTGATGAATGCAACCAATGCCGCAGCCAATCCTCCGACAAATGGTCCTATATAGGGGATAAATTCTGTCATAGCTACGATACCTGCAAGCGCTCATTTCTGAGGCAAATCAATACCAAACAGCGCAAGTATCCATAATGCTGCATACATTGTCACTCCCATGAAGACACAAAGAAACAACTGTGATTTGAGCCAGATACCCAGTTTTTTGTAAATCCTTTCAAGCTTCATATAGATGAATTTATATTTTTTTTCTCCTCATAATCTTGCAATAAATCTCATGACCGCATCTTTCTGGATAGAAAACAATACGGCAAGAGTCAAAACAATAGAAGTTTGTGTAATGAAGGTCAATAATGTACCTACTGCGCTGACTGCTATATTTCATATATTCCTTGCATATGTCGTACCCATGCTGATTATCTGAGAGATATTCTGTTGTAATTGACTCTGGACACCGACAACGACATCAGGATTACTGAAAGACTCGAGTAATCCCATCTTGAGGCTAGCTGGCAATCGATGAATATCCTGGATAATACCCACAAGTGATTTTGTTTCTAGAATTGTCTGAAAATTCGCTATATTACCTACAAATATAGTTACGATATCAGAAATTTGATTGAGAATGAATGGAATGATAAAAACCAATGCACCCAGCAATACAAGCACAATAAAAAGATATGCAAGAAAGATTGATATCCCCCTATAACGCAATTTTCTCTGAATAAAATCTATGATTGCTTCCATAGCCAAAGAAATGATATAAGCCATAAATATCAGATAGATAATACTCAAGGATTTATAGACGAATAATCCGATAAAAATCACCACCAACCCTAAGATCCAAAATTTCACAAACATCCTATTGGTGAAGACGAATGGGACTACTGATTTTCTCTCTCCTTTTTTTTGCTCATCTATTTTTTTCTCTAATCTCTGTAATTCCAAAAGCTCTTTCCTATTGTCCGACTTGATCGACTTAAAGAAATTTGAACCGCCTTTGATAATTTTATGGATAAAAGCCATACTACATAACTAAACAACTAAAATCAATTTTGAATGTTGAATTTTGAATGCTTAATGAAGGTTTTTGTTTTTGTATAGACTACAGTAATTCATAATAGTCCATAATATAGCAAGTCTTTCATTCAAAATTTAGCATTTAGCATTCAACATTATCTTTTCTGATACAGTTTATCATTGAGTCGTTTCCATGATTTTTCGAATTCATTCTGAATATATATAATTGTATCTTTTTTTGGGAGATTTGCAATTTTTTTCTCTATTTCCGGGATGCGGTCTTTGGACAAGACGATAAAGAATTTATAAAACATATCATTTATAGGATATTTGACAAGATTGTGCTGCTCTACACGTTGGATAATCGCCCTTTTGAAGACATGTCTGACGACTGATCTTTTGGATAATTTGATGGTGATATGACAAGAAAACTGATTGTATTTGACGCCTGGATATTGTTTGATATAGAAAAACCCGAATAATCCCTGGCTGAGATACTGCCTTTTTCTGGTGATAAATATTACATCTTTCCCTGTTAGTCTCTGTCTTTGTGGAAGCAAAACTGCTTTATTACTATATAAAATTATGTGCTAAGTGCTAAATGCTAAGTGTAGGTATTTGTAATACTATTTACTATTGTAATATACAATAGATTATACAAAGACAAGTCTTTCACTTAAAACTTAGAACTTAAAACTTAGCATTATTGTATATTAATAAGTTTCATCTTCGTTCACTCAATAATCTCATGTTTTTGAGCCATGCCTGCATTGATCTCCAATACATATCTTACAGGGACATTAGGAGTATATAAGGGACAAGGATCAGTTGTACATGGTTGCGCAGTAATCACACTAAGTACATTCAATTGTTCGTCAATCCGGACCATATCCAAAGGAATCAGCGTATTTTTCATTCGAAACCTATGCACGGCAGATTGATCGAAAATAAACAACATACCGTCATTTTCTTCCATTGATTCGCGATACATCAATCACTGTTGATGTTCAGCTGAAGTGCGAGCAAGTTCTACCATAAAGCATCGATCACCACCACATGCTCTAGGCATATAGTCCTCATCGGTATTCCATCAGCTGATGACAATAAAAGACAAAGCTCACACGAGAAGTCCAATCGTTATTCGGAACCAATTTTGTTTTATTGCATCTCTGGTACACTTCCGTTTGTTTTTCATTCGTATTTTCATAAAGTAAAAGTCCAATAAATATGATTCATGATATAAGACAGATGATATATGAACTATTAGGTTATATTGCCAAATAGTTGTTGCGTCTTACATCTTGTTTCTTGCATCAAGTTTTTATTTATCATATTATTCTCATGAAACGTTTTTTGAAATATCTCGTAGTACTCTTTGTAGTGCTTGTCTGTGTATATGGTTTTTGGCTATGGTTGCAATATAAATGAGCTACTGTCATCAAAAAAACCACAGCTTCCATCATGACCGAGCTTCAAGCAGTAGAAAAATTGGAGACCGTCACCAAAAGATTCACCAAGACGATAGAGGGTCAGCAAGAAATGGCTGTGTTAGTACCGACGATAGGAGCAGATGAAATCATTAGTAGTGCTCTGTTTAGCAACAAAGTAGTCCTTGAGGTAGAATGAATAGTCAGCGCATGATATATGATCAAAAATATCACTACTGGAGATATTCAAATCTCTCGTGATGGCACCGTCACTATCATCCTCAGAGAACCTGAAATCTTCTCAGTCACCCTTACGGGAGAACTCCAGACTGCTAAACTCGGTATCGTCACCAAGAGCGAAATCGCTATGGAAAATAAGCTCAGAGAAAAAGCTGGAGAATTAATACTCCAAGAAGCGCTCAGCGGAGGCATCCTCGAAGCAGCCAAAAACAATGCACAAAGCGCACTTCAGGACCTATTCCTCAAAGCCAACATCCAGATCAAGGAGGTGAATATTCAGGGAACAGGGACTTTAGAACATACCGAACAGCTTTCGAAATAGGCAATTTTTTCTCTAAAACAATTATTAAAACTTGCCTTTTCTCAAGTCGTCGGTATATACTAAATCACTTGAAAAATATGTAATATGCATATTTTTCTAAGGCTTTAGTATAAAATATCTATTTTCATTTGAAATCAGTCTAGGAATTAGTATATAGTAAGTCGCATATTTTTTATTAATTGCACAATTATTTGATTACGAATTACGCATTGCGAATGTTTTAAATTCGTAATCCGCAATCCGCAATTGACAAATTTTTTAATCATTTAGTACAATAAAATGCCAAAAAGAAAAGTAGAGAACAAGGTGATAGAAGTCATCCTCTTGCAAAGTGACAAACATCTCGGAGAAAAATTTGAGATTGTTAAGGTTAAACCAATTTTCGCTAGGAATGTCCTATTACCCCAAAATATAGCAGTATTGGCTGACGCTATGAACAAGAATAAGTTCGCTCAGAAAATGAAAGCTGCTGAAGATGACAGAAAAAAGAAAGCTTCTGGATTGGAAGATCTTTTCACAAAACTTCATGAAATATGAGGAGTCACTATCGTGAGAAAAGCTAATGCTGATGGTACTCTCTATGCTAAGGTTGATGAAAACGATATCGTTACTGCCATCAATGAAACTCATGGCGTAGCTATTGAACCACATTATTTGAAGCTCAAAAAGAAAATTACTACTCTTGGAAACTTCACTGTCCCATTTCTTTACAAAGAACTCAAAAAAGATATAGCTGTCAAAGTCGAACAGGATCCGGAAGAAGCGGAAAAAATAGCTAAGCACAAGTCTTCAAAAAACGCTAAATCAGAACCTGAAGAGGAAGTCAAAGTCAAGAAAACAAGAGAAGAGATAGCAGCAGAAAAAGAAGTAGCAAGATTGGCTAAGAGAGAAGAAACTATCAAGAGATTAAAAGAAAAATTTAAAGACTAAATTTTTCGATAAACATCCCAACAAGTCGGGACGATAAATATCCGCCTAAGCGGATGATAAAATGATAAATTGATGAATTTCATCGCAAAGCGTTTATCGACCAAAAGTCATTTATAGCAAAGCGTTCATCGATGAAATCATATTGAAGCATAACCATGCTTATCATATCTCGCTTTCGCGGGGTGAAAAACTCACTTTGGTGAGTTTTTTTCTTGATTTATTTATACAAATCATTATATGTCAATAAACATAAACAAAAACTATATATTATGAGAGACAAAGAACAAACTTTGACCTACATTAAACCCGATGCTATGGAGCATTTGGATGACATCCTGAACCATATACTCAAATCAGGATTTGATATCATTTTTGTGAGCGAACCTATACAATTAACCCGAGAGCAAGCAGAAACCTTTTATGCTGAGCACAAAGGTAAATCGTTTTTTGAAAATTTGGTACAACATACTATTTCCGGTCCTATTGTGGTAGCTATGCTTGAAAAACATAACGCCATCAAAGATTTTCGAACATGTATAGGAGACGCCGATCCGGCAAAAGCAGAGATAGGGACCATCAGAAATCTCTACGGAAATCCTGAATTGTATGCTCAAGGGATTCCAGCTAATGCTATTCATGGTTCGGATAGTCCCGAACGTGTAAGAATAGAAGCAGCTGTTTTGATTCCTGAATTTGAGTTTGAAGTCTAAAAACTGTTATAAAACTGAAGTATTTATTGCTTCAGTTTTTTTATTTACCAGTGAATTCTTATCTACAGCATCGATTCTGCTATTTTACTTTATGTGAAAAAATATCACGTCTACCAAATACATGATGGATGATTATTCCTGTCTTATCAATAATTGATGGACAAGATATGCCATCTGACCACGAGTCATGGAAGTATTTGGAGAGAGACTATGAGAAGGAAAAATATCATTATTATAGACATAATCAAGATAGGGTGTATATCGTGTAGTACCGCTTCATTCCACGACACCAAGATCAAATGTATTGATTCATATCTTGAGTCACTGCGCTATTGTTGTCATATCCTGGGGTTTGAATATCCCATTAGAAAATCACTTAACGATATTATGTGTCTTTGCATAACAGATATAGTCAGCAAACCATTCCGCACGGACATCAGGAAAACAATTTATTTCTTTGGGGAGTGTTGTTCCTAACGTATGTGCTGCGACGATAATCTTCGTCATCTCTGCACGACTGATAGAAGCATCTGGCTTGAATGTTCTGTCAGGATATCATTGAACGATGCCTTTATTGTACAAATATTCTATACTTTCACGATACGTATGTCCTGCCGTATCAGTGAATATAAGCGAAGGATCGTTTACCGTGACATAATCTGCAACCTGCATCGTCAGATAATATTTTCCATTACCCGCAGCGATACCGACACCCATGATTTTGTATTTTTTTTCTATCACACTCAATCGATGCGGTTGATATGATCTTCCTGCCTCACTGGCAAAAAAGTTATACGTATAACGTATTTTATCTATCAATGATTGCGTACAATCATGAGTGCAACTATATACATTTCGACCGTTGCTTTCGGTGAAGAGTCATGGTGTCACTCCTTGTGCTTCGAACCATCTACGAATTGCAGCAGTATCTCGAAAAGACTCATCTTCTCTGATATGAGTTCATTTGGTGATATCACCATCTCTGAGATGATTCGCCCGAGTTTGAGCAGTATTGGTAAGAGAAGGATCGAGAATATATGGATTACTTCAAGCATCCGCCCTTGCATCATTGACCCACTGAAGCCATGCCTGTCTGACTGCATCGCTATCTACCTCGTCAGCGCTGATAGGAAGAATCGTTGTACTACTAGCGACAACAAATGAGAACAAAGAAAAAGTCATAATGATAATTCACACTATTTTTTTAGGGAAAAGAGACATGAGAATAATAATTTATTGTATAAAAAGATATATGCTTATTCATCTGACATCTCAACCATATATATTTATCATAAAATATCAATTCTACTTATCTGTGGACTTCGGGACTGAATTTTCTATACACTATTGGTTAATAGTGAATAGCACAAGATTTTGTTGTAGTATGAACTATTATAATCCACGATAGTCCATACAAAACTTTTCATTCGTTTTTCACTTTTAGTTTTTAGTTATTAGTTAATTATTGTATGTTCCAATTACAGTCCAATTACAAACCAGCCGGAGATCAGATCAAAGCTATTGAGGAGATCAAGAAACTTTTTGAAAGCGGAAAAAATAAGGCTACCCTGCTCTGAGCTACAGGTACAGGAAAGACGTTTACGATGGCGAATATGATCCAGCACTTACAAAAACCGACACTAATAATTTCACATAATAAAACACTTGCTGCGCAGCTTGCGACAGAATTCAAGTATTTTTTCCCGAATAACGCCGTACATTATTTCGTATCGTATTTCGATTATTATCAGCCGGAAAGTTATCTCCCAGCTCAAGGACTCTACATAGAAAAAGAAGCGACCATTAATCAGGAGATCGAAATGTACAGACTCGCAACTATGGCATCATTACTGAGCAGAAAAGATGTAATCGTAGTAGCATCAGCGTCGTCATTGTATGGTCTATGACAGAAAAGATTCTTCGAAGAAAATTGTCTGCAGTTTGAAGTCGGCAAGCAATATGATTTCAAAGCATTGAAAAGACAACTTCTCCATATGCAATATAAACCTATCGTTGCGAAAATAGAACATGGAATGTTTGAATTCAAATGAGATATTCTGGATATTTTCTCCAGTACAGAGAAATTCGTCTACAGATTACATTTCAACGAAGAAGTGCTTGATTTGATAGAATTGAAAGATGCACTGACCTTTGAACACAAAGAAAATAAGAACAAAGTGACGCTCCGACCAGCGACACAATTCTTGCAAGATGTTTCTGATCTCGATACCATCTTGGAACAGATGAACGCTGAGAAAGAGCTCAGAGTCAAAGAATTTGAGAAACAGTGAATGTTGGTAGAAGCAGAAAGAATCAAAAAAAGAGTGGAATACGATATCAGGATGATCAAAGAAACATGATTTGTAAACGGGATTGAAAATTATTCATTATATTTTGATAATAGACTTCCTGGCGAACCACCAAACACGATTTTTGATTATTTTCCCGATGATTTTTTGTTGATCGTCGATGAATCGCATATGACCTTACCACAGCTCAGAGCTATGCCATGAGGCGATAGATCAAGAAAAGCAAACCTGATAAAATATGGTTTCAGACTCCCTTCAGCGGTCGATCATAGACCATTGAGATTCGAAGAATTGGAAGGAATCTTGGGTTGGAAAGATCTGAAAGACATCGTTTTGGATCAAGCGTTTGATATTAGTTCAAATGTATCAAATACGCACGTAGAAATTTTCAATACATACAAAAAACTGAAAGAAGCGCGTGGAGAAAATCAGTTAATTACGTTGGTAAAAAAACACAAGAAAGACACAAAATCCATCTTTTTGTCTGCTACTCCGTCTGAATATGAATTGAAGTTGTCCGACAAAATCGTCGAGCAAATAATCAGACCGACAGGACTTTTGGATCCAATTACCTACGTCTATCCTAAATCCGGCGATTATGATTCGCTCATCCTCAGTATGGAGACCTTGATGAAGAAAAAACCACACTTGAAAGAATTTATGGATGGATATAGCTTGAAAGATAGTATAGAAGAAGTATTTACTAATGAGTAAGTGTACGTCAAATACAGAAGCAATAATAATTCTTTATTAGTCATTTCGACGAATATAATGAGGAGAAATCTCCACCTTTTAATAAGATTTCTCAGCTACGCTTCGAAATGACATTCCCTTTCTCTATGACAAACATACTTAACTTTTCACTCATCAACTTATGATGCACCAAAAACCTGGTCGACAGCCAGTATTTCCTTGGTCGTTTTTTTGATATGAGTTTGAAGACTCCTGAATATCAGTTGAACTATTTTACCGATCCTTTCGACACAAAAGCGAAGATAGTTTTTTTGAATACCTGCGCATTTATTTCTTCTGGTAGAGACGAAGCAAGTGAAACCGTTAAGAAATTATTGAAAGCAAAGAAGACGGTATACCTGCTTGGATGCGCCGTGCAGTATTATAAAAAATTGAATCCTCCTTCGTTTCCTCCTTTAGCAAAGGAGGCTTCTAGTAAGCGTTCCCTCTTTGCTAAAGAGGGTGAGGGTGATTTAGTTCACTATCTTTCACGAGGTGATTTGAATATAGTAAATTTAAAACAAATTCTGCAATGATATGATAGCAAAACTTTCTGAGATTTTGAATTTGCTAGCTCGCCGAGAGTGTATACTAATCTAGAACAAAAATTTGAATATCTCAAAATCGCCGAGTGATGCGACAATCATTGCACCTTCTGTATTATCCCCGCCATCAGAGGGAAACAACAATCATTGCCGATAGAGAAAATTTTGAACGAAGCGAAGCAGATGATCGCGAATGGGATTCAGGAAATCATTTTGATAGCTCAAGATACCACAAGATATGGAAGTGACTTGTATGGTGAACCGAAATTATTGGAATTGTTACAAAAGTTAGACAAACTGAAATGAAATTTCACGTATAGACTCCTCTACTTGTATCCGGACATCGTCACGCTCAATCAACTCAAAGAGCTGAAAAAATTGAAAAAGTTTATACCGTATTTTGATATCCCATTACAACACATCAGTTCACCGGTCTTGAAAAAAATGGGAAGGTTTGGTGATGAAGTATATATCCAAAAATTTATTGATCAGATTAAAAAAATATTTCCGGTCAGATTCATCAGAACGAATTTGATCATTGGATTCCCCGGTGAAACGAAACAAAATTTTGATAAACTTCTGGAATTCGTAGATGAAACGAAGTTTGATAATATAGCATTATTTGAATATCACGATGAGCCGTTAGCGGCTTCAAGCAAATTGCCGAATAAAGTCGATGACCACGAAATCAGGACGAGATTTACGAAAATCAGACAGCTCGTGAATAGGCAATTATTGGAAAGCGATAAGGCAAGAAAGTGAAAAGAAGAAATCGGTTATATTATGGAAATAGAAAAAAAGATTTTGGTAGTAAGACCATGGCTTCACGCACCGGAAATTGATAGTTATGATGAGATTGATTTGAAGCAGGTAATTGGGACTTTTGAAGACAAAGGTAAATTAGAAATCTGAGATAAAATAATGTATACTGTATAAAAAAAGCCTGTTTACACAACAGACTTTACCTATTATTAAGGGATTTATTCTGATTTTGATAAATATCCCTCAAATTTTTTAATTGTTTTCTTTATATCTTCATCCAAAACAAATTCGAGATGCATTGTTTGAACCGCAAGATCATGTCTATGTTGTGCTTCATGAAGCTCACTTAATGTTGTGCTAATTTTATTCTGAGCATCTTTTTTTCTCTGAGATAGATACTCACATACTTTCACTTTATCTGTCTTAGACATTTCTTCCAATAAGTGAGTTGGTTTATCTTCACGCATAATATGAAGATTATCTGTCTCTACATTGTTAGAAAAAGTAATAAAACGAAAACAATTTTTCTTATGATTGACATAAGTAATCATAATAGGTTGTGCTTTGGATTCTCCCTTCCACCACAAAAGGAGTCCTACTTCTAATGTTTTTGGTTCCATAAAAATTAATTTTAGTTTAACATTCTATTTCTAATAAATTTATATATAATCAATAACAAAAGTCAACGCATAATAATTGGGGATTTATACCTTGAAAATACCCTATAGCTTCCTTACACTGCCACTAATAGAATTTAGATATTTTTCTTGATACTTTATACTTTATACTTGATACTTTATACTTTAATCTAATTTCATGTCCCTTACTCCAGAACTTCAACAGCTCATCGACAACGCCTTGTGTAAAGAAAAAATAATCGGGCTACTTGCACCTAGCTTCCCGGTGGATTTTGCATATCCGCAAATTATTTTGGATCTGAAAAAAATGGGAATAGCAAAAATCGTCGAGCTTACGTACGCTGCGAAGCTTATCAATATGGAATACGAAAAAATTCTCAAAGAAAATCCGAGTAAAAGATATATTTGTCCCAACTGCCCTACTATTGTAAAAATTATAGAATTTAAATATCCAGAACTCAAAGAAAATATCATCAATGTCGCTTCTCCTATGGTCGTTATGGATAGATTCATCAAAAAACAATACGGACCCGAATGGAAAACGCTCTTCATCGGACCATGTTTAGCGAAAAAAATGGAAGCAAAAGAATACTGAATTGATTATGCTATCACCTTCAAGGAACTTCAAGATATTTTTGACTATAACAAAGAAAACAATATCAAACCACAAGAATTCACCTATTCTGTCACGGAAGACGGTACTCCTGACTTCGATCATTTTTACAACGACTATACCAAAATATATCCACTTTCCTGATGAATCGCGGAGAGTTTACATTACAAATGAACACTTACTAGAGATCAGGTATATGTTGTTGATGGACCAGTACAAATCGATGCCGGTATCCAGGAATTTAAAAACAATAAAAATATCAGATTCCTCGATATTCTCGCTTGTGAATGATGATGTATTGGCGGACCAGGTATGATATCCAAAGAAGCTATCGAAGTAAAAAGACAGAAAGTACTTGATTACAAAGATTATTGCAAAAAAGACAAAATTTGATCCAAACTCGGAAAATTTGAATACTCCGAAGGATTAGACATAACCAGAGAATAATCGCTCCTTTAGTCATTTCGACGAGTGAAACGAGGAGAAATCTAAGCTTTATAGCGTAGATTTCTCGGCCACGCCTCGAAATGACGTTTTCATTATAGTATGCTCAGTCTCTATATCCACATTCCCTTCTGTGCCAGCAAATGTGCCTATTGTTCATTCAATAGTATGCCGATAGATTTTTCCGATACATTGATAGATGAATATATCGTAGCATTGAAAAAAGAAATCGATCATTATGCAGAAACACTGACAGACAAACAATTGAAAACACTCTATATCTGATGAGGAACTCCGAGCAGGATCTGATCACCAAGGATCATCGATATCATCGAATATATCAGGACCAAATTTGATTTTGAAGAATTAGCGGAATTGAGCATCGAATTGAATCCCTATCCCGAAGAAGAGGTGTTGAATTTCGTCCAAGATCTGAATAAAAAATATAATAGAATATCTAGATTGAGATATAGTTTCGGTATCCAGAGTTTCGACGACGAAGTCTTGAAGATAACCTGAAGAGCATACAATTTCAATAGTATCGTAGAATTTTTGAGAACGCTCAGCAAACACAAAAAAGAGAATAATGTCTTCAATTTCGATTTCATCGCTTTCGGAAAATTCCAGGTCAGCAAAAATGGTCACAAGCAACTCCGACACGAATTCAAACGTGATTTTTTGCAGAAATTCCTGGCAAGTGGATATGCGGATAGTATTTCGTTGTATACGCTGGAAGGAATCAGTCATTTCGACCCTGCTTTAGCAGGAGAGAAATCCTATCCGAAGTGAGGAGATTTCTCGCCTACGCTCGAAATGAGGTGCACCACCCCAACCTATTATGGCACCGATGAAGAAATTATGGAAGAGTTTTTGATCCTCAAAGAAATGATCGAAGATGCAGGATTCATGAGATACGAGATCTCCAATTTCGCAGCAGCAGGCAAAGCTTCCATCCACAATATGGTCTATCGGAATATGGAACCCTACATTGGGCTCTGACTCTCCGCTTCATCGTTTCTTCCAATGCAAAATGTAGAATGCAGAATGCAGAAAATTTTTATTAATTCTGAACGCTGAACTCTGAACTCTGAATTCTGAACACGTTGGACGAACACCTGAGATATCAAACAATATATTGAATGAAATCGAATCGATGAAAAGGAAGTCCAATCACTGAACGAATCAGATCTCTTGATTGAAGAATTTTTTCTCAGATTAAGAACTAGGGAAGGAATCGCTGATATTTCAAAATACATTCCTCTTCTTGTGCCGACTTACGAATTACTCTTGGAAACATATAAAAATGAATGACTTATAACTTTTGACTGAATAAAGCTCAGACTTACCGATAGTGGAATGAACGTCTATAATTCCATAATCACAGACCTCCTACAAAGAATATAAAAAAAGCCCTTGCCAAAAAGCAAGGGTCCTAGCACATAAATTCTTTTCTCAGACGAACGCCTGTTATGTCACTAGTAATTCTTCTTTACCACTCGGATAATCAACCTTTCGGCCTAAATAACGCCTTCAGCTGATTTGTCTATGCCACCAGATTTTCTACATATCTCGTGCGAGTGTTGTCATCAGAACTTAGAAAAATATAATTATTTCTTTATCTTTGTCAATCTTATTTGTCTGAATTTTACTTTTTGTACGTCCTCTTTTCTTGTCTTGGTATTTCCTATCTAATAAAAATAAAAAAAATTGCTGGAAAAATTATAAACATCAAAAATCCCCCGACAAGTCAGGGGAATAAAGAAATCAAACATTTGTTTTGCATTTTGTCCACCGATATTTTGGATATTTTTCACTAAAAATAGTCAAATAGTCGGACAATCCGCCTCTTCGAGCCGGTCTAGTTCTTGAGGAGACGCAACGAAAAGCCAAACTCAGGACTACCGTTGTAATGATACATACCATCTCCATCGAGTCCTACATTACCACCATCTGCCAACCAATAATCCGCTCGATGACCAATACCCTTGAACTCCTCGCCACTCGGACCCCAACACCCAGGAAACAGATTTTCTCAATTCTTTTGGAAATTATTTTTTAAGAAATTATCTTTTTCTTCTTTAGTCTCTCATCTCATTGCTACCATATTCTCCCATGTAGGCAATCTATCTTGTAATCCAAGACTAAGTACAGCCTTCCAGTTAAATAACTGTTCTCCTATCAAATGTTTTGGCATTTTACCATCATCTTGATATTCTCGTACGAAAGCGCCTGGTGCAAGTTCTTTTTTGAGAATTTTTATTTTTGTTTCAGATCCATTAATATATGCATGTCTTTCTTCCTCTTTCCATCATTCTGCGAGTTTTTCTTTTTTATACTTTCATTCATCAATTTTATGATTATTTTTTTCAAGTTCTGGTGTTTTCATCTTTTCCTTGGATTCGTTTTTGTCTTCTTTATTTCACATTTTCTTGTTTAAAGCATCAAGAAGTTTTTTTCTTTCTTGTTCATCAAGAGCGTCGACAATGCTGTCGGCTTGTTTCTCTGTTTTAATCTCAACATCCTCGAAAGATCATTTGATTGGTGGTACCATGGTAGGAAAGTCAAAAGTAAAATGGAATTGTATGCTTCAATTATAGTCAGAATTATTTTTTTGTCAAATCCTGTTTGGTAATGGACTTGCTGGAAAAATTGTAATACTCTTGCAAATCCACATAAAAAATATATCCTCTCTGTAACCTTAATAAGATAACAAGATTATCTTATTTTTTATTTACTCAAAAACACATATGAGATTAGATGGAAAAAGTATCCAAACCGCTATTATGGCTTTGGTTGATGATTATAAATTCGATCCGTATCAAGTATTGGAGATCGTAAAAGCCGGTATCAAATCTGGATTCAAGAAGGATTATCCTCAGTACAAAAAATCTGAGATTATCGTAAACATCGAAAACGATGGAACCGTCACTATCTATAGAGAGCTTGAGGTTTCCAAAGACGTGGAAGATGACGAATTACAGATCACTCTCGCAGATGCGAAGAAAATTAGAAAAGATGTGACTATGGGAGAAAAACTTTTGATTGACGTCACTCCAGAAAGCCTTGAACTCTCCAGAATAGCTGCCCAATCTGCAGCACAGACCATCAAACAAAGTTTGAAAGGAATCGAAAGAGAGAGGTTCTATGAAAAGTTCCAGAACAAACAAGGAGAACTCTTGAAAGCAAGAGTCATCAGAGTACATGCAGATAGCGTCATCTTGGATATTGAAGGAACCGCTGTGGTATTGCAACCAGATGGTCAGATTCCGAATAGAATGTATGAACCAGGTGAAGAGATTTTCGTTTTATTGAAACAGATATCCAAAGGACAAGGCTGAATTATCCTTGAAATCACCCAATCTACGACAGAATATATCGAAGCAATTTTGAGAAAAATAGTTCCTGAACTCGAAGAAAATATTGTAGGTATCGAAAAGATTGTAAGGATTCCTGGAAAAAGAACCAAAATCATTGTATATTCCAACGAAGAAAAAGTTGATCCGGTCGGTGTGATGGTCGGAAGTAAGGGAGACAGAATCAATACTGTGCTTTCATTGTTAGATGGAGAAAAAATAGATTTTATCGAAGATACAGAAGATCCAATCCAGTTGATCAAAAACTGTTTGAAACCTGCACAAATCAATAGCGTTGAACTCTTGGACAACAAAGCCATCGTAATGATGGATGAAAGTCAAAAAGCACTTGCTATCGGTAAATGAGCATCTAATGTGAAATTAGCTACTCAGCTTACGGGATACCAGATTGAAATCAGATAGAAGAAGACGCCGAAATTTTATGAAAGAAAGTTTAACGTCGCTTCTATCTATGGGAATGAATTTAAATTCCTATAGATAGTTACAAATATATTTCCAAAAAAAAGAACTCCTGTAATAGGAGTTTTTTTATAATGAGAAATATTAGGTAATACCTTGCTTTTCTCTAGGAATTAGATATAGTGTGAGTCGTTATGAAATCATTACGATGACATGCGAGTTTTACTTGATAACCTTACACCTATGACAGATGAAGTAACAACACCAGAAGTAGTTGAGACAACTACGCCAGAAGTAGCAACAGAAGAAGTAAAAGAAGACGAAGCTAAAGAAGAAGAAACAACTGAAGAAGCTGCTGCATAAATAGATGAATATATTTTGTCTAAAAAAAGAAAATCCGTCTAGGCGGATTTTTTTATATACGTTTATCTATCAAAAAACTTATCGATATCTCATTTTGGTGTCTTGATGAAAAATGGCCTACCATGCTGACAGACGAAGAGTCCTGGAACAGCTTGAAGTCATTCTTTCACAAGATTACTCATTTCCGGCAAGGAGAGTCTATCCCCTGCTTTGATAGAAACTTTGCATGCATGCGTAGCGAAAATTTTATCTAAGATATGATCAAAAGTTATAGTCTCCAAATATAAGATATGATTGAATATTTTTTCCATATCGATTTTGTAGACGGAGAATACTTGTGGTACGGAATAAATAGCTACTTTATTTTCTCCGATCATAGATACATCGAATCATAATGCATTGATCTCATCCAATTTCACGTCGAGATTGGGGATGTTCGCAACCTCTATCATAATAGGCTGAAGCAGGATTTCCGATGAAGGTCATTCAGGATTTTTTATTCATGATTTGATCTTTTCAAAAAGTATCCTTTCTGCCAAAGCATGTTGATCTATATAATAGATAGCATCCATAGATTCTAAAATGATATATGCATTCCATATCTGCCCGATGACTTTGTACTCACCTATTTCATTGTCCCGTAATTGCTCTTGTTCGATCGGTGAAAAATTATTTGCTTGCGTCACTGTTGGTTGCGCTACCGTAGCAAAATCCGTCACACCAAACATAGCGCTCTGCTCTGCGATCGGTATAGAAGTGACTTCAAGTCTAGAAAATTGCTGGCTTATCGTGGATATCCTATTTTCTCCCAAAGCTTTCTGCACATTGGAATATACGGCATCATAGACCTTCCTGGAGTCCGCGAATTTCACTTCGAGTTTTCTGGGATGTACGTTGACGTCTACAAAACTCGGTTTTGCATCGATCATAAGGATAGCCAATGGATATTCATTGGGCGCTATCTGTCTGTAATATGCATCCATCAATGCTTTACGCATAACCTTGTCTTGGACTGGTCTTTTGTTGACATACATCTTGATATTTTCTCCCGATCAGAACAATAATTGTGAATTTCCCACAATACCATAGAGTGATAATTCTTCCGTTTCATGCTTCAACTCCTTGATATGTTTGGATCGATCTTTCTTGTAGATATCCATGATTCTTTCCATCAACGATATTCTCGGCTGGAGATCAAAAATGACTTTATCATTTTTTTTGAAAATAAATGTTTTGTCCGGATGCATGAGTGCTATATCTACGACATAGTTGTAGCAATAGAAAAATTCCGTCTGTGAAGACTTGAGGAATTTGAGCCTTGCTGGCACATTGTAGAACAAATCTTCGATGGTCACCAAAGTCCCATGAGCGAATCACACGGGTTGATGTTTGATGATGGGATCCATTCATAATTTGGTTATTTTCGTCCCTATCTCGCTATATTCAGTCTTTGAGATTATCGTCGTCTTGCTGACTTCGGCAATACTTGCCAATGCCTCTCAGCGGAATCCATAGCTGACCAGATTGAAAAGGTCCTGTTCACCATATATTTTGGAGGTCGCATATCTTTCAAACAACAAATCCATATCAGACAACTCTATTCCGGTTCCGTTATCTTCGACGCTGATCAACGATTTTCCGCCATCATGAATATCTATCTCGATCTGCGTTGCTCACGCGTCCAAGCTATTTTCCACCAATTCTTTGAGGATAGATGCTGGTCTTTCGACGATCTCTCCTGCTTTGAGTCTATTGATGAGATATTCTGGCAATTTACGAATAGCCATACCTTAAAACAGTGTTAAGTTCTAAATTTTAAGTGTTAAGTTTTTTATATTTAGCACTTAGCACTTAACATTTAGCATTTTTGTAAGATTTTGGCTTGAATTTTCAACCACATTACTCATAAATCATTGATAATGTATTCATAGTCCGTAATAAGACAATTCCATCATTGTTAGTTTTTAATTGTTAGTTGTTAGTTAATTTTATGGAACATATATACGCTCTCCTCAGAAGATATCCCAATCGCATAAAATACGGAATCATCATCGTAGATATTTTTGCGATGATTATCGCGATTAGGACCTATGTAAATTATGTCTCTATAGAGACGGCTATCGAAAACGCCACTATAGAACAGCAAGTCAAAACCGATGAATTATATTTTACTCAGAATTTTTTGGTGAATTACGAAAAATCTGATTACGCCAAATATTTCCTTGAACACGAAAATAATATGCTACTCGATAACGAATATATCGTCAAATTCGAAGAGATGTATCAGAAACAGGAAGTGGATACCTGAGCTGCTGTCATGCCTCTCGGATATGAGAATACTGCTATAACCACACCGCAAGCATCACGGAAAAAATTTATCAGCGACAAGATGAAGAACTAGTAATTTGAGTTGAATTAGGTGTATATATGCGTATTATACCAGTATTTATCCCCTATACATACAAAAATGAAAAAAATTCTCACTCTTCTCTCTATAGCGTCGCTTTCGCTTTTTGTCCTTGCATGATGCAACAGCAAAAACAAGGTGCAAATAGGAGACACCATCACTATGGTCTATACCGCTACGTATCCTGATGGAACCATATTCGATCAAAACACTGAGGAAACACCGCTTATGTTTATAGTGGGAAACAAACAAGTCATTGAAGGATTAGATGAAGCAGTCATTGGCATGAATATAGGCAAGACCAAGACAATCACTATCACGCCTAATAAAGGATACGGAGAACTCTATCAACAGCAGAACGTCCAAAAAGTCGGCAAACTTATTTTTGATACCATAGGAATCAGCCCAGAAGCAGGAACTATACAAAAATTAGACAATATAGAAGGACTCGTCAAAGGTATAGAGACTGACGAAGACGGAAATGAATTTGTTATCTTCGATATCAACCCAAGACAGACTCGAGATAATCTGAAATATAAGATCACCATACTCTCAAAACAACTATAGACAATGATATATTAGAAATAACAACATATCGAAAATCAGAAAAAATGTATCATCTATAATTTATCATTATTTCTTTGTATGCAGCTCTTCAAAAGAGTTCTTCTCTCGCTTTTTCCTGACGAAATCGTTGCACAGACCATAAATCCTGCAAGCATGTTTATCTCGTTCATCTCCACCAAGGAGTTTTTTTCCGTAATCAATAGGAAGATTGTAGAAAACTATAAACTGAACCTTTTTGACGTGACGCTCGACCCCTTTGAATTTAAGATTGGATTCGGTGAACAATCCAACATCAAGCCAAAAGATATCGATATCTATTATAGCTATTGTGCAATGGCCAATCTCAACGGCTACAGGTTTTTCTCGCCAGCAAATATCGCGAACAACTTAGCACTTGTAGTAGCATTGTATGTCAAAGATGTTTTCAGACATCATCCACCTGAATATTACCTCAATTTCCTCTATACGGTATTCCTTTTGAGTTTCGTCTTTCTCGCAAGACTAAAAGTCTTTCCACACAAAGATAGGGAAAAAAACTATAACCGATTTGTAGAAACGATGTTTTCATTCTACGAATTCGTCTTTCAGCAGACTGGCAAAAAAGCTGATCCGGTCGTCGTGAAAGCATTGAAAAAAGAATTGTTGAATCAGATAGAAATGTTTTTTATGCTATTCGCAACATATAAAAATTTCAATACTATCTTCGTCCATCCTAACGTTATCGATAAGGACATCTATTCTCGATTGTTCTATGATGAGCTCAAGGGTGATACAAAGAGTATTTATACAGAGTTCATTGCAAACCACAAAGAATATACTGGCAAAAAAACCTTCTCAGCGTTAGAGACCAAAATCATGCAATCCATTCTACCTGCAGACATCCTACTCAGATATCTCTTTATAGATGCAGATATGTTTCTGATCACCGATACGGTCATCTCCAAAATTTTCGATAGAAAAATCCTCGATACCTTCATCAAAAGCTTCCGTAAAGACGAAAGTCAATTGGAAAATTTCCTCCTCTATATCACTGACTACAGAAATTTCAAAAAAAACTTTTTCTCTGGAGTCCAGAAATATATGATTACTACATTCAGAGATCAAGATAGCAAGGCGCCAATCAAAGAGGATCTTGACGACCTTATGTCCTCTATCGGAGAGGATGTAGAAAATATCGAGAGTTTCAAAATACCGGAAAGGATTAAGAAGGAATCCAAAATGATGGAGAAGCTATTGAACTTCTATATCACACTCATCGGAGGATCACGGCTTTCTAGAGGTGATACTTTTTTCCTCAGATTATTCAGGAAACCCATTATCCAACATATACTAGCAACAGAAGACCAGCTAGACGAAAAAAATTATACTTTGTTGTATTACGGTGGACTCCTCTATCAATACGGAAAAAATGTTTTTTTCTATAAACACACTGCTGAAAATGTCAGGGCCGGAAAACAAAAATTTACCCTTCCCCACAAAACGGATATCAAAAACATCTACTCAAATATCGCCTTACTTAAGTCGTTCGATGAAACCTTTTTGGCCACGATATTGCAAGATATCAACCCCAAAGATATCAGACTCTATATCAAAAACAAGAAAATTATAGAACTCTTTAAGGGACTCATAGGACAAGAGATTTCCGGTCTGGTAAAAACAGCTGATAGTCAGTTTATAGAATCCGTCTATCAGGATATCACCAAGAATCTAGAACATAAGAATTTTATCAAAACACTAAAAAAAGAGTTGAGCGAACAAGACATCTATCACATCAAAGAGAATATTTACAACCTCGATTTTTGGATAGGAAAAATGTTCTGTAGATCCATACATCAGCACAAAATACTTTTAAAAAATGATTATTCTGATCTCGTAATCCTGGGTATCTTCTCTACCATCAGAGAGACACTCTTTGGACTTCTTATTTACCTCACCTATCTGAGAGATGAAACTCATGAAAAAAAAGTCACTACAGAATTACTCGTCAAACTCTATGTTCAAGATATTCTGAATATTGACGAATATCATCATACCAAGATCATTGGGATTATCAATGAGCTCCAAGCCGATTTCAATGAGATCATCAAACACTGGATAGAAATTGATGACAATAAAGAGTATCTCAAAATAGGATACAATAACCGGGTTCAATTTATTGGCAAGAAAAGCCTTGAAGAGATAAAGAAGAATCTTATCAGTGAAGATATCATCCGATTCAAAGGATTTCTCAAGAATATTACCTATTACAACAAGAGGTTCCTGATGCCACAATAAACTTAACTAACAACTTACAACTAATAACTAACAATTATTGAAAATGTTCATAAAAAAATTCCATCATTGTTCACTGTTAGTTGTTAGTTGTTCACTGTTTATATGTTAATATAAAGTTATGAAGTGTCCAAAATGCCAGAGTATGGAGACCAAAGTCATCGACTCGAGAGTGATCGAAGATGGTCAAAGCATCAGGAGAAGAAGAGAATGCGAGTACTGCCAACATAGGTTTACTACCTTTGAAAGGAAAGGATTTACAGAACTTGTCGTTGTAAAAAAAGACGGTAGCAAGGAGATGTACGATAGACAAAAACTCAAAAAAGCTATCCTACTCGCTTTTGCAAAAAGAGAGATCGACAAAGAAAATATCGAAAATATGATTAACAACCTCGAAGCTGAACGATCAATCGACAAGAACGAAATCACTTCGAAAGAGATAGGAGACGATGTCCTGAGGGCGCTCAAGAAGATGGATCCGGTTGTCTATGTCAGGTTTGCTTCCGTCTATAAGTCATTTGATAGTATCAAAGATTTCAAAAAATTCATAGACTAAGATATTTTTTCAACACAAAAAAAAGAGCGGAAGAAAGCTCGCTCTTTTCTTGTTACTTATATAAAGTAGCTTGTAAAGTATCCATATACAGGTAATAATATACCAAGGATCCTTTTTTTTCTATAAAGACAAATGTCTTTGTCAATTTTTTTTCTGGGCTGTTATAGAGATATCCATCCAAATTCACATAATGACATTCGTATAACATACATTCTTTCAAGTGATAGATATTTTCTGTTTGCATACAAATAACATCAAGATCACTATTCACATCAAACATTGTAGTATCCTTATTAGTAAGTGTATATCCCTCAAAAGGCATATTGCTGGAGATCCATTTCCCATCTCCTAGACCATATACTTCATAAAAAATACAATAGTTTGAACTATACATAGAACAATTAACAGTATCCGTACGAACGTAGGATAATCCACATACATTTATCAAAGAATCCATCATGAAAGTATCTGTTATACAGGTATGTACAGTATCTATATATACTCTCAATACCTTTTGATCTTCTGAGGCAAAACTTCTTGCTGCACTAGATATTTGTACAGAAATTAGTATCCCTATAATTACACTGGTAAAAAATATTTTTTTCATTTTGTTTAATTTTATTATTATTTTCTTTCTTATATTTATTTTCTTTGAAATGTCAATATCATTTTTTTTAATTTTATAACAAAAAAATTACTGGATAGCTCTTCTATCTTACAATCAGCTTACTCCACGAATTCCTCGAAGCTGAACGATCAATCGACAAGAACGAAATCACTTCGAAAGAAATAGGAGACGATGTCCTGAGGGCGCTCAAGAAGATGGATCCTGTCGTATATGTCAGATTTGCTTCCGTCTACAAATCATTTGATAGTATCAAAGATTTCAAGAAATTCATCGACTAACATACTTTTTGCTTCAGGTAGCTGCAGATAGATACAAATCGCTGCAGGTCGTAGCTATTAAGCTTCATCACAACAACCTGAAACGATATGAAACGCTCCGGAATATTCCGGGGCTTGTGGCAATCTGAAGCTATTTTTTTGTTATTCTACAAATTCCTTGAAGCTAGTGAAATCTATCTCTTCTCTCGTTTGTGCAAGATCGAAAAACGTGAATTCTTGTATCTCCGGCGTATGCGCTATGCAGCAGTCCTTGATAACCGTGATTTTGAAATCCCTATCATAAGCGTCTTGTATGAAGCTCCTAACACAAAGATTGGTAAGTATACCACAAACGATAACTTTTTTGATACCGGTAAGTTCTTGATCCAATGACGTATTGTAGAATGGGCTTATCTTATTCTTGATGATAACGGTATCAGATTCTTTATGTTCGAGTTCTGCGATGAATTGTGTTTCCGGTCAGAATGCATCAAGTGAATCGGTTTCCCTATGTTTGGTTCGGATGATTTTGTAATCTCTCGCTCTGCAGTGATCTATCAAATATTTTACTTTGGCTATAGTTTCCTGTATATCACCTACATAATATTCGCTTTCTGGATCAAGCCATTCTTTTTGAAAATCAATAAGCACCAAAGCCGTTTCTGTCATTTTTCAATATCGAAGAGTATAAAAAAAAATATATGCGTAGCAGAGAATATACTGATTTCTTGATGATTTTCAAATATATTAGACGTAACCATATATCTTTGGTACTTACCTATAGGTGTTTATTTCTTATATATCTCAGAAATCTATAGATTCATCGCACAGACACTATTACTATAACAATAGCTCATCCCAAAAACACACCTACTAAACTCCAAAAAGTCATATACCATGGTTTTTCAAAAAATTGCATCTTGAGCATCGGCATCACTTTATACGTATTGAGTATTTCTTTGAAATCAAACCTCTCTATTTTTCCTATAGCGAGAGAATATTTTCATTGATTTTCACTATTGGAGATTTTGATAGTATATGTTCATGGTCCTACTTCCTTTTCATACGATGGTCACTGGAGATAGGCATCTCATCAAAATTTTTCAAAAAAATCCGTCCACACAAAAGACGTTCCCTCCAATGTAGTTACTATTTCATCGGATTCGTTGATATCTATAATAAAATCTGTTCTTTGCCCTGGAAGATCCGGTACAACAATATTCACATACAATAAGAATCCCGTATCTGAAACTATCTGATAGACATCTTCCTGTCCTGAGAGCATACTATAGAATGCTTGCGATATTTCTGGTTGTTCTACGTTCACTATCTGTCATACTGGCTGTTTGAATATTATTCTGGGTTGATGAGCAAATACGAATCCGATAATCAACAAAGCGAAAATAGAAAGAAAAACCTTTTTCATAAAAAAAAATAAACAGATAAAATTATGCAAGCTCTTTGACATATTGCTGAAATAGACTACCCTTTTCTTCAAAATTTTTCCACAACGTATAACTCGGAGATGCCGTAGAAAGCAGACATATCTTTCCCTTCCTTGTATGTGCATATGCAAACGCCACAGCTTCTTTCATAGTATTGGTCTGAAGTACTTTTATCTCTCATGCGTCATGATTTTTGATAGCGTCAAATATCCTTTTGCCTGAATCTGGGAACAATACTACATTCCTGATGCCATATTTCACGATTACTTTGATAAGATCATCAAAGACATATCCCCTATCTGTTCATCAGAGGAAGATTGTATCGATATCTTTACCGAAGGTCTGGATGGCTTGGATGGTACTTTCTGGAGTTGTAGAGATAGCGTCATCGATCCATGTTATTCATCAATATTCTCAGACCTTCTCCATCCTATGCGGAAGTCCATTGAATATCTTCAATATCTCTTTGAGTATCTTGGGATCTATGTTCATAATACTACAGACACCTAATACCGCAGAAATATTCATCATATTATGTTCTCCTTGGATGAGGATATTGTCACCGTAAAACGCTTTAGTCTTTTTGACAAGAAATTCTCCCTCTTTGTATGAATATTCTCCCTGGTGTCAGAATGTCTGGATATGCAATTCCTTGAGCTGGTGTTCCGTGAAATCATGTTTTTCGAGAATCTCATCTCTCATGAGATTGTGCTCGCTACCATTGAGAAGATTCAGTTTGGCATTTTTATAGTTTTCGAATCCATCGTGCCGATCTATATGATCTGAATAGATATTGAGTAAGACACTGATATAATTTTTTTTCAGAAGTCATTCCAGCATATAGCTCGAAACCTCGAATACTGCATATTCATCTTTTTGTGCTTCGGGAGTATCGATATCGAGATAATTCAGTACAGGATTTCCGATATTGCCTATCAACTGTACACTCTTACCTGCGTGCTTGATGGTTTCATAGATCAACGTAGAGGTGGTTGATTTTCCTTTGGTCCCAGAAACTGCGATAATTTTTCCCTGATAGTGATCAAAAAACATTTGCGCCTGAGAAGTTATTTTTTTTCTATACGGATAAATCTTATCGTGATAGAGTGAAATTCACGGTGTTTTGATAATAATATCAAACGTCTTGAGCGTATCCAAATAATTAGCTCAGAATATCATATTAAATTCAGGATCTATCCCGAACGTCTGATTCAGATATTCAAAGTTTGTCGCCAATCCATCAATCTTCTCCGCACCGTCGAGAATCGTGATATTCCTGGTAGGAATTCCAATCTTCAGAAGAAACTGCAAAGAGGATTTCCCTTCCCTTCCGTATCAGAGAATAGCTATTTTCTTGTTTTGAAATTTTTCAAAACCTATCATATATCTCGAAAATGATATAAGACTTTTCTTACTTTGAACATAGTTTTTTCCCCGATAAATGCAATTATAAAAAAAGATGGCGAAACCGCCACCTCCAGATTAAACACAATACTACCTAATTACTTCTTTTGAATTCCTGGAACATCTTACGATAAGACATTCGTTTTGCCCAAATTATCAAGCCAGTATATAATCCATACACACCAGCAATAAATAACGACGCCATCAAGACATAAAATACATACACATTTGCCATACTTCTTCTTTTTATATTATACATCAATACATACTTCTTCTTTAATATCCTCTATATGCATAGCATGCAGATTATTGAAGACTCTATTCACTTCAGGATGTTCGTGATTGAATTTTTCATTCAATCTCTTGATACTTCTGTCGAAAAGATACATAGCTGGAAAACGAATCAGCATGAACACTCCGAATATGATCCCGAACACTATTTCTATGTCAGGAAGATCATTTACTGCGTTTATTATAACTTCCATCTTTTTTGTTTTTTGATTGTTTTATATTTTATACATATTTTCTATTAAATGTCAATACAATATTAAGACAATATATTATTCTTGATTTTTCTACTACAATGGCTATTGTGATGATGACTTTATTTTTCTTTTTGGGGAAATGAAAGCTTTCCAAACCTTCTATTTCACCGGCTATGACTTTGACCCCAAGACCCTCAAAGCCTCTTTTTTTTATTCCTTTGATAAAGAGACAAATTTTACGGAAACTATAGACTTCAGCTCTTCAGAACTTACCCCTATCGCACACATAGATTCAGACATCATGAATACCCTCCTCTTTCACCTCTCTCTAGCGGTTGGTATCAGTTATTACAAGCTCTTTCCTACCGAAAATTTGGTTATAGAAAGTGGATCGCTTACGGACGATCAAAAAGCATTCTGGAAAACCATGTATACCCAATGACTGGGAGAATTCTTTTTTACTAACAATCTCTCGCCAAAAAGACTCCTCAACTTCATCAATAGCGAAAAAGAAGCTCCTGGTACATTATTTTCACCTCATTCAGCTACCACCATGGTCGCGCTTGGAGGAGGAAAAGATAGCTTAGTCAGCGTAGAACTCGTCAAGAAACTCAATATTCCATTTTATACCTCTACGTTTGGCAAAGATTATTATCTTCACAGAGCAGTGAGTGACAAGATTGGTGTCCCAAGATTAGTTATGCAAAGAATTATCGATCCAAAACTCTTTGAGATGAATCAACAAGGATATTATAACGGCCACGTACCTATCAGTGGAATCATAGCTTTTGTGCTCGTTACTGCAGCTTACCTCTATGATTACAAATACATCATCATGTCCAATGAAAAAAGCGCCAACGAAGGAAATACGGTTCTCGATGGGATAGAAATCAATCATCAACGATCCAAAAGTTATCAATTTGAATCAGATTTTGATCAATATGTCAAAAAATATATTTCTCCTGATCTTCATTATTTCAGTTTATTGAGAGGAATGTATGAGATCAATATAGCTAAACTATTCAGCCAGTATCCTCACTATTTCGACACGTTCAGCAGTTGTAATAATAATTTCAAAGTCATAGAAACCAACAAAACCACCGAAGATCGTTGGTGTGGAACTTGCCCGAAATGCGCATTTGTTTATGCTATACTCAGACCATTTATCAATGATCAACAAACTCTGGATATTTTTGGCCAGGAGTTGTATGAAAATACAGAGCTCACTCGTCTTTACAAAGAATTGCTCGGCATCGAAGGCATCAAACCATTTGAATGTGTAGGAACGAACGAAGAAATGACCTACGCTATGTACTTGTATTATGAACAAATCAAAAACAGACATCAGATTCCTCCCATCATGGAACTTTTCAAAAACAAAGTCCTGCCTACCCTTTCACCAGATAGCCTCACCCATCTTGAAAAAAAATTATTCACGACACACATGGAAGAGACCAATATTCCCGAACCATTCCAAGCTATTGTATCTGAATAATTGTCTTTGGTAAAAAATAGACTCTTCAAAACCCCATAAAATTACATATTAAATATATTATACAAACACTGTCAACCTAATATAAAAATAAAGGCAGTGTTTTTTTGATTATTCTCTTACCGAGAGTATAATAGTACTGTATATATTTCTTTACCGTTTGAACTCTAGCAATGATCAAGAAACTTACGCGTCACTATCACAAATCCATACATCTTAAAAAAATCTTAATTGGAACAATCCTACTTCTAGGATGATTTTTCGTTACTCTCGGATCTCTCCATGCAGAAACGATTCCTTTTGAAGACAATCTCTCCTCTATTTTCTGATGGTTGGATACCGGATATTATTCCAATACCTATTTTAAATTCGGAGGAAACGATTTTGTGGGTATTGTTTTCCGACAAGGGACAGAACTACTCTCTACACCTGAAACTATAACCATTAATGGCTGAGCGCAAGCTATTACCTGCACGGAAAAACTCAGATGAATTTATTACAATAACCAAAGAGGTTGGATTATATGGCCTTTGGATACAGGAAATCTTACAACACTGCAAACTTCTCTATCTGCTTCAGGATACGATGATATGAGTATGCAACATGGGTTTTATACTAACTGTAGTGCATTGAGCTGAGGATATATCCCGATAGCTAATGAAGTCTACGGACAGATAGATCACACGCTCAGCGGAGTTGGAGATTTTCATATGTTTGCTGGAGTGAGTTATGACTTTACAAACAATGCTATTAGTTGAGCCGTTTTTGACCATACTTTAGCTATCCTCACCTGAGTACACACCGGATATATCTTTGATACCAACTGAGGAATTGCTGAACTCAGCATGAATCTTCCACGATGTGCTGGTTTTTCTATCACACCTACAAGTTTTTCTGAATGAACTACAACATCATTTCTTTGCCAAGGAAACAGCATAGCAGGATATGGTTTAAATATTTTCTCCGGTGGGACTCAATCTATGTATGATGTACTAACATCAAACACCAGCCAAACACAATTACGAACAACCTGAAACTATCTTCCCATAGGAAACTATACTGCTCAGTGTGTTATTTTATTCAGTGGTGGTGTGTGAGGTATTCCTTGTGGTTCAGGAATTTCATTCTCTGTAACTAGTTCTTGATCTCTTCCCCCTTCAGGAAGTGGTTGTGATACTGATTTCCAATGAGAAATAAGCTTTTCTCCACGCTCTTCTTGACAAATTATCACCAATCCTTCATTAGGAACCTATTATACGAATATTACTGGCATCGTCATCCACTATGCAGCTACAGAACCTAACACTACCGTTATTTCTTGAAATTTTATATCTAGTCCTATTATCTCTTTGTATACATGAACAGATATATTCACCGATATCGTCACAGAAAATGTTTTTCTTACCAATAACAATTCATGGAATACGATTTCCAGCACGTTCACCGTAACAGATATATCATGATCATGCACATATACCGATGCCGACAAGAGAATATTAGTAGATACCATAGCTCCAAGCATTCCTACGGTAACTACACCGATTAGCGGTAGTTCTCTTTGTCCATCTACGCTCATGACAGTAAACCGAAGTGGATCCAATGATACAGGTTCGCTTATGTCTCATTATGTATATGAAATCTATAGCAATACATGAATGACTACACGTGTACTCAGTGGAAGTGTACCGAGCACTATTACTACTACACAACTCAACATCTCAGCGCTTCCTCTAGGAACATATTATCTCAGAATCATTGCTGTAGATGCCATAGGATTACAATCATATTCCCCTGTGGTCAGATTTACTACATTATCCAGTTATTGTTCTGCGTGAACAGGCATCATGATTGTAAGCCCTGTAATATCTATCACCAACGCTGATCTCAATACCGTATATAGATCCAATCCTATATATATCTTAGGACTCACTTGACCTTCATTGTTGAGTATATCCAAATGAATACTCCTCATAAACAACAATGAATTGAGAAGTACAGGAATGGTAACATCACTTGATACTGTATATATAGAACTCATTTCTAGCAACGATTATGATGAAACTATTACTTCTGAACTTAGCATCTTATGACACACATGAACATTCTCAGTGACTACCAAAGACAATAATTGTAATCTCAGTAGCATAGAAAAACTTCTTATACAAAATATCTATGCTGAAATCAAAGAGGAGTACAACAACGATATTTCCAAATTTTCAGAATTTCTAAATACTTTCCAGAACATGGTAGAAGATGAATCAGAGGTGAGCGCTAGCTGCACGCTGGAATATCTTCTTGAGCTTATCAACGATGATTTTGATACAGAAGGAATAGATACCAAAAACCATATCACCCCTAACTGCAAAGAATATCTTATAGGGTATGATATCGTTGAAAGAGCATATTATTCTCCGGACATGATGAACATATACTACTTTATCAATCGTGAATCTCTCATCAGACATCTCGATTATTATAACCCAGGAGATTGTCATATCAATACCTATGGAACCAATTATCGATCAGCAGATGATGACCCTATGCTTCATATAGCCCCTAATGGGAAAGTCTATCATCTTATAGGACAATACGGATGATATTCTGCAAAAGAATTTATGACAGCCAAATACTTCGATTCATTGCAGAGCATCAAGACCTATATCGATCTTAGAAACCCAGCTAAAGAGATCTGGAGACATACTATAGATACGACCTTCATTCCTCTCGTCTACGCAGCACCAAACGGAAAGGAATATAAGATATACAAAACCGACAGATGATATATGTCCTACAAGCTCATGAAAGTAAAATATTTCACCACACTATCAGAACTCAAAAGCTATATCGACAAAAACAACCCAAGCCAACGATAATTCAACTAACAGTGAACAACTAACAACTAACAACAAAGGAATTTAACGCTTAACATTTAACACTCAACATTTTATTATGATGAAGTCACCATTCTACCACATCAGACATGCACACAAAACCTTCGATCATTTTCATCAGAATCTGCATCATGCTTTTGTGCTTATCGTAGGAGCTATGATAGGAATGTTATGGTGAGCTTCACATATCCTTATGCCAAGCACAGCAAACCGGCAATGGGGATGATTCGTTACCAATGATTTTCGAGAACAGAATCCTAGCGACAATAATATTAAATATGCTCTTTTTGGTGATGGAACGCCAGGCGCAACAGCATATACGAGATTGCGAGAATCCAGCTGTATACCCACGAGCGTACAGACGCTTCCTGCGAATTTTCAGTGATGAACACTCTCTGACTACACTATTTATATCCTCGATTCGGGAACATATACGCTCACAAGCAATATCGTAATAAACAGCGACTGTTCTGCTCTTATAGGTAAGGGCGATGTCTATCTAAAACCTACAAATGCCAGTATTACACCCATCAGTCAGTATCATACAGCCAACAACATCATCATTGATAATATAAAAATAGACTGATCTTATCTCTCTAACAGATGAATATCTTTGCTATGATGAGCTACACTTTCAGATATCACTATTCACAATATCGATAGCTACAACAATGGGTACTGAATATATTCGCAAAATATGAAGAATATGCTTCTTGACGATTCTCACATCTACAATAATGTCACAGGAATGAATATATCTTCCTATACCACTATAAACAACTGTCTCTTTTATAATAACACCTGATGAATATCGTCTGAACTCTGATATACATCAATAAACAATAGTCAGTTTTTCAATAATATTATTAGTATCCGCTATTCTTGAGTATGAGTGACATGAACAGTCAATAATACTATTTTCTACAACAACAAAAAATGAATAGATATTCCTCAAGGAGATATCATTTTACATAATACCATGTTTTACAATACCACTACAGGAATCAGCGTAGGTACAGATGATATGCTCTGATGATCAGATCCCGATATCATTGCTAGTGTTACCCGATATGGATGATTTGATTTTTTTGATACTACAGAGGATATGACTATCAATCCAAATTGATCATGATTAGCAGGAATATCTTCACCGATTACATCACGAACCAATGGGACCATAGAGACCTGATGAGATTCTATAGAATATGACAAAGTGACGAATCCGCAAAATGGAAGCTGACAACGGTTGCTTAGTGGAACAAGTTGGTCTATTCTGAGATGAATACTCGGATTTGATTCTACAAAAAGGCCCCTCAGATATATCTTCTGACAGGATATTCTGAAACAAATATCTCCTGTGCGATACAATCACTCTTATATTCTGGGAGAATATGGAAACGATAATGCTGATTATCTTAGTACACAATATATTGCTGAGCCAACTTCCTCCCTTTCTTTTGAACAGAAAGCCCTTGTAGATCAATATTTTGGATCCTGATCCATCTACACAGAAAATCGGCAATCTAATTGATGTTCACTTTCTGCATTCCAGATTAAGACACTCAATCCTGGAACATTCTCCTCTTCTTATAATTTTGAAGATCATACTATCTATATACTTACTGGCGGAGAATATAGATCATCAATAATTGGAGGTAATGCCTTTGTATTTAATGGCAATTGTATAGCGATTATAGGAAATAACGACACTAGATTCACCAAGAATGGATGAACAGCCGTATCTAGTCTCTTGTATGCAAGCGACAAACATAATATCATTGTTGACGGCATAAAAATCGATGCAAGATACTATTCAACCTCCAGCCCTTCTTGACCAGCTGATATTGGTATCAAGTTCGATTTAGCAACAAATAATACAACCATCAACGATGTACAAGTATACAACAGCAACTCCTATGGTATCTACTTTTGACAAGGATCTCATCACAACACTATCATCAACACCCAATCATTCAATAACGATGACGCATGAATATATCTTAGCTATGCGTCAAACTATACTACTATCAATAATACACAGACCTACAACAATGGAACATATGGAATACGGTTTGCTAACTGATCAAAGAGAAACACCATAAATAACTTTCAAGCATATCGCAACGCTATAGGAGTGTTTTGAGACCTAACGACTCAAGAAAACATCATCAATAGGGCTACCATTTATAATAACAGCGATGCTGGTATCTATTTCAAAAATGCTTCAGGTAATGTTCTCAACAACGTCATGATATATAGAAATACTGTCGGCATCAGGACACTTTTCAGTTCCCTCAACAACACGTATTATGGAGATCTGAAACTTTTTGATAATACCTCTAATTTTGATGGAACAACAGCAAACGATGGATATCTTTCTCTAGGTAGTGCATGAATTTTTGCTTACCCAGGCACCTTAAGCACGGGAACAAATATCGCATCATGCCTCTACGTTACAAACCCTACACTTTCAGGAGATGGAACAACATTGTTCGATGACGATTGTGCGGATATAGGATATAATATTTCCTTTAGATCACCGTACAACACTTATGTCAATTATGCATTCGGACTCAATATGTATAAACAAAAAGTGCCAGTAAGATATGATAGTGGTGACACACTTACTGATATTGTATCCCAATATGATTCCGGAAAATATATCGCTGAAGTGTTTGCTATCCGAGATAATGAACCAGAAAATATCTTTTTCTTTGTAAGCGGAACAATACATCCGAATACTTGGTATACTACTGAAGTATATACTGCCAGCGTCCTCAATATTGCTGTACCAATTACCTTGAATTTATTTGACCCTATATATACTTCCGGATATCTCATTATCAGCGGAAATTTTGCAGGAATCTCTTGAACGGTCAACAATGGAGATGCCATACATCTACGTTTACTCAGTGCTCCATGATACAATCAAATCATAACATGAACGATAACTATTGGATCAGTGACTACAGGGTTTTCTCTAACAACAAGAGACTATAGCCAGACACCTACGACCTGATCATTAGCTTTCGCTAATCTGACAAGCGTACCTTTGAATACATTCACGGGAAGCACAATCACTATTGCTGGCCTAGAAACTGGTGTTTTATCGTCCATCACCTTCAACCCAAACACTACTTCCGGACGACTGGAGATCTATTCTGGATTAATATTAATCAACTCATGAACTACATGATTGATCGTCTACAGTGGTAATCAGATCAAAGCTATAGCCAAAAGCAGTTCAGGATACGGACAAACCGTCACCGGATATGTCACTATCGGATTAGGAACTGGTGTATTCACTATCAAGACGAAATGATCAGATGCAACCTCTCCTACTATACCTAGATTGACCTACCCATTGAGTGGAGAAGAGCTCTTTTTCATCACTCGGGAATGGATAGCCGCTACTGATACCTGATCAGGTATCGAAGGATATATCTATCAAATCGCTGAAGACACAAATTTCGTAGATATCGTACATACTGGATTCATAGCTACAGTAACCTGAACCATGGGTTCACCAGATACGGATTTTGATGCAACAAGCGACACCTTCTACCGAAGGATGCAAGCAAGAGATAGAGACGGCAATACATGATCACGAAGCAATACTGGTCGTTTTGAAGCTATAGATTCCAATGAACGAGAATTTACCGATAAAGAAAATGCTAACCTGAGAACGTATTACGATTCCGATGAAATCACTTTGGAAGGTATGAAAGACTGATTATCATTACGAGCAAGTGTTGATGAAAACGGAACTTTATACGAAAACGGCACCGATAAAGGCACAGGCACATTCATACAAAATGGTGATCAACTCTATATTACAGTCAGATCAAGCAGTAGATATGACAGAACAGTTTCTTCTGTACTCACCATAGCAAATAGAGAACTCGAATTTAACGTAACGACCAAAACTGATTCTGAAGCAGGATGTACACTTTCCGAAGAAGATGAAACTGCTATCCAAGACATCTTCGATAGTCTCGTAGAAAATTATTCTGGTAGCGAAGAGAGATATGATGAATTTCTCTTTACCATGCAAAGCATGTTGGAAGATGAAATCGATTTTACCAACGATTGTAATCTCCAGTATCTGGTTGATCTTATCAACGATGAAATAGGAATAGTCCTCACAGGAAGCATAAATACAGGAACACATAGTGCTCCCAATTGTAAGGAATATGCAGTAACTTTTGATACTACAAAATCAGCATATACTTCACCTACCTTTAAAGTAATAACCTATTTTGCAAATCGCGATTCATTAACCAGATACATCGACAGCAAGAATCCAGGAGATTGCCACATCAATAGCTACTGAGCATCATCATGGATATTCACCAACATTGATCCAGCAAGACATATCGCTTCCAATGGAAAGATCTATACTATCCAGAACGGCATTCAAGGATACACTTCCAGTGAATTCACTTCAGTGAAATATTTCAGCACGATAAGTGCACTCCGCAATTATATCGACAGCAACAATCCTCCTCATGAGATCTGGAGTCATCAAGTAGATACCAGTTTTTCTCCGCAAAACTATATTGCTCCAAATGGAAAAGAATATCTCATCTATCATACCAATAGAGGGTATATGTCGTACAAACTCCTCAAAGTAAGATACTTCTCTACTCTAGAGGAATTACAAGCATATATCAGCAAGAATAATCCTAGATAAACCTAAACAAAAAAATATAAAACCTGGCTTCATTGCTGGGTTTTTTAATTACAAAAAAGGCAAATAATTTTCTCCTCCCGATAACTACCGGGGCTGATTTTTTTATTTCTAAAAAACGTAAGGAACGTTTCGCCGTAGTTCTACGAGGCAGGCACGACCATTCCCTATAAAAAAACAAAAAGGCGATTAGTAATCGCCCCTACATTTTATTTTGAATTCTGAATTCTGCATTCTGAATTAATTTACTATCTTGTGCATAATACCATTAATCAACTTCGGTGCTCATTCATCGGAATAGCGCTTTGCAAGCTCTATCATCTCATTTAACAAAACCTCTTTCGGCGTATCTAATTCTTTTCGTTCAGTATATCACAAAAGGAATATCGCTTGATCCAAGGGATCCATCTGTCTATATTCGAAGGTCTGAGCGAAGCTATTCACCTTCTCCAGGATCTCTTCGATATATTTCGTGAATTTAATCCCGACTGTGGAAATGTAATCAAAATCGATGTCCTCATACTTCCGTTCATCGAAGAAACAGTCAACGAATTCTTTGAAATCTTCTAGTGTATAGATCTTCAGATGTGTCTCTATCTGTTCTTTGAGTTTTTCTTTTTCTTTGTCGTACATTCCCGCATCTGTCTTGAAGATATAATCGATGAATAACGACTCCGTAAGCACCTTATCCTGCAAAAGCAGATTAACAAAAAAACAATGCTGATACAAATAGGAAAGTACTATTTTTCTCGCATTGATTCTTTGTTTAATATTCATGTGATGGGAACTAAGGAACTAAAGATCTACTTCACTACTTTCGTTATTAAGGACTTTGTCTATTAAGGATTAAGCGCTCCGCTTATTAAGGATTTAGAAATTTCTTAATTCTTAATCCCTTAATTCTTAATGTATTTTTATGCGTCAATAACTTTGTCTTTGCTCTTAGCTTTGATCGTCAATACCTGTTTTCCTTTGTAATATCCACATACAGGACAAACCCTATGAGAAAGCTTTTTAGCTCCGCAGTTTTTGCAAACGGAAATCTTGTAGGTATCCACCATCCTTTTGATATTTAATCCCTCCCATGTCGAATGTCTTTGGCGTCCTTTTGCTTGGGAAATTTTCTTTTTTGGTCCGATTGTCATTATTTTGCTAGTAATTATTTAAAATTTCAATGATGATTGTATTACTATTTTTTATATAAACTCCTTTTCACGAAGCCACATATTGTTACAAGCTCATTACATTCGCGTTGCATATCGCCACATGTTGTTGCGAAATAACTACAACCTGTAGCAATCTGAAACAATCTGAGGCAATCTGTAACCAAGTTTATTTCACTTCAACAACAGTCTTGAGATATTTTCTTCCATCGAATCTTCCTACTTTCTTTTGTTTGAAAGCAACTGTTCCATCGACTTTTGCATGAACAGAGAAATCACTACCAAGATAGGTATTCTTTCCGCATTCATATTTGGATCCTTTTTGTCTGATGATGATATTGCCTGCGACAGCTTTCTGTCCTCCGAACACCTTGACTCAACGATACTTTGGTTTCGAATCCCTAAGGTTCTTTGCCGATCAACCGGCCTTTTTGTGTGCCATTACTTTATAACTAATTTAATAAAATTTCATAATTCATTTATTACGAATTACGAATTACGAATTCAAATACGCAATCCGAAATTCGTAATTAAATAATTCTGTAATTAAGTGCATAGCTTTGTAATGATTCCTTTATCTATTTCAAGCCCTACTTGACAAATAAGTATTATTCCTGGATATCTATTCCATGATCCTTCCTATAGATTTCACCTACTGGCAAGAGTCTTCCGATGATGACATTTGATTTAAGATCAGAGAGTTTGTCTATAGATCCCTTGAGTGATGAAGCGACCATAACTCTGATAGTCTCTTGGAACGAAGCCGCCGACAACCATGAATCAGTTTCCTTGGCGATATTCGTCAATCCGAGTGCCAATCTTTTTCCTTTGGCAGCTTTTTTACCTTCTGCTTCAAGCTCTAAATTCACTTTAATGAATTCTTCATATTTGATGTATGTCCCTGGGATGAAGCTACTATTTCCTGAATCTTCTATGAAGACCTTAGAAAACAATTGTTTTACAACCACTTCGATATGCTTATCATTGATATCTTGTCCTTGAGATCCATATACTTTTTTAATCTCTCTGATGATATATTTCTGAGCTTCCAAATCGCCCACAATATCTTTGTATTCCTTGATGGACAATGCTCCTGTTGTAAGGATTTCTCCCTTGAAGACTTCTTCTCCGTCTTTCTTGATAGCGTTAAGTCCCGTGATAGACTTCACATATTCCTCCTGGATACCAAGTACGATATGATCAGCTTTAATCTCCAATACTTTACCTCCTTCCTTTACCTTGAGTTTACTTTTTCCTTTTGATGCGAAGACTCATCATTTTTTTACTTCTTCTCCTTTCTTTACATCAACCTTATATCCTGCTTTGAGTAAATAATTTTTTTTCTGGTATTCTGATACTACTCTTACATATCTGACTTTGTTTGTTTCATAGAATGATACCTTTCCATCAAATGGTGTAATAATAGCTGGAGTCTTTGGGTCTCTGACTTCAAACAATTGTTTTACCCTATCGATACCTAATGTCGTAGCATCACCTCATTTTGCGACTCAACCTTCATGGAAGGTACTCAAGGTCAACTGTGTAGATGGTTCTCCGATAGACTGTGCGGCGATAATTCCGACTGGTACTCCGACTTCAACTACTCTTCTCGTAGAAAGATCTGTTCCATAACATTTCTGACAGATACCACTAATACTCAAACATACTAACGGTGTCCTGATCTTCACTTCTTCTACTTCCATATCTTGGAGTAACTTGATATTTTCCTTATCCAAAAGATCGTCTTTGCTCAATATAACATTCTTTTTCTTGTCGAGGATATCCTCTGCAAGCACTCTACCTCAGATGACTGCGTAGAAATTCTCTCCTTTGAGTTCAGATTCCTGTTTGGAGAATACTACATATTTTTCTGTTCCACAATCATGTTCTCTAATGATAACTTCCTGTGATGCATCACAGAGTTTTCTTGTAAGGTATCCTGATTCAGCTGTCCTCAACGCCGTATCTGCTTTACCCTTTCTTCCTGCATGTGCAGAGATAAAATATTCGATAGGTCTCAATCCCTCAACGAATGAGTTTTTGATCGGGAGTTCGATAATCTCTCCTTGAGGATTGACTACTAGACCTTTCATACCAGCAATCTGCGTCATATGAGTCTGTGATCATCTCGCTCAGGAATCCACCATCGTGTAGAGATCTTGTCCTGGAGTTGTTATTCACTTCAAACTATCTTCTATCCTTTTTTTTACATCGGTCCAGATCTTTACGATGAACCTATGTTTCTCTTCTTCAGAGAAGAATCATTTGAAGAAATATTTGTAGACTTCGTTGGCTTTCAAGTCTCATGTCTTAAGTTCTTCCTCTTTTTCTTTTGGCACCTTCATATCAAGGATATTTACCGATGTCGCTCATATGGTTGCATATTTGAATCCGAGATCTTTGATATCATCAGCTACATATACGGTAGTCTGCATATCATATTCATCGAATATCCTACTCAAGAGCTTTTTGATATCCTTATTTTTGAGTTTACTATTGATGAACCTTATTCTCTCTGGAAGGATGGAATTGAAAATAACCCTTCCTACCATTGTTTCGATAGGATCTCCATTATAATTTAGAATAATTTTATCTTTTACGAAAATTTCACTATTACCATAACTTTCAAGCACACTATCTATACTTGGGAATATACCGTTGATAGGCTTTTTCTGCCGTTCCTCCTCTGTCAAATATTGTGGTGTCCTTGGATCGAAAAAATCTGTAAGATAATATACACCAAGCACCATATCCTGTGAATGTGCAATTGTCGGTTCACCAGACCCTGGTTTCAAAATATTCTTGTCTGCAGCGATAAGCTCTCTTGCTTCTTTTTGTGCTTCATCGGAAATAGGCAGATGTACTGCCATCTGATCTCCATCAAAATCGGCATTGAACGAAGGACACACAAGCGGATGAAGCCTAATTGTCTTTCCTGGCATCAATCTAATCTTGAATGCTTCGATAGAAAGTCTGTGCAATGTTGGTGCACGATTAAGCAATACTCGTTTATCCTTGATCACTTCTTCGAGGAATTTCAACGCTAATGGTGATTCTTCCTTGATGAGTTTTTCAGCTTGTTTAGGAGTATATACGATTTTCTTTTCAATCAATTTTCCAATGATGAATGGGGTAAACATTTTGACCGCGATATAGATCGGCAATCCGCACTCATCCAATTTGAGCTCAGGACCTACGGTAATGATTGACCTTCCTGAGTAATCCACTCTTTTTCCCAACAAGTTCTTTCTGAAGATACCTTCTTTTCCAGAAAGCATATCTGACAATGATTTGAACACTTTGATACCAGCTCCGCTACTTCATGCTGCGCCAGCTTTTTCTCACACCAAGAGATTATTCACTGATTCTTGCAACAATCTGATTTCGTTTTTCTTGACAACGTCAGGCATTCCTACCTGGATCATTTTCTTCAATCTGATATTTCTCATCAGTACGCGTCTGTAGAACAAGTTAACGTCAGATGATGCGAATTTTCCTCATTCCAATTGGACTACTGGCCTCAAATCAGGTGGTATGACTGGTAGCTTTCTTATCACCATATTCTCTGGTTTCACACCGGAAACATGGAGATTAATCAATAATTTTATCAATGCTATGAGTTTTTTTTTCTGTTCTTCGGATTTGGTATTTTTGAATATTTCAATCGTTTTTTTGATCTCCTTCTCTACATCGACACCTTGAAGCATTCTCAAAATAGCTTCTGGACCTGATTGGAAGACAATGAGGTTGGAAAATCTTGAGAAGATATTTCTGAAATCGTTTTCGAAGATAGTTGAACCTACTTCCAAATCAGAGATAATAGATTTTATCCTATTGAATTCTTTGTCGAGAGAATCTTTGTTGTCATTGAAAAGTTTTTCTATCTCTTTCACTTTCTTTGGATTTTCCTTTTCTTTGGCAGCCTCTTCTTTGTACAATGCTTCAATTTCCTTGATCTTGGCATCAAAATCTTCCTTTATGCTTTCTTTTATTTTCTTTTCAAAATCCTTTTCCACTTTCTGGACCATGATATATTTCACAAAACTCAATATTTTGTCGATCTCATTGGCAGAGATACCCAACAATTGATTGACTCCTCCTGACGGACTCGCCTTGTACCATGCATGAAGTACAGGAACTGCTAATTCGATATGTCCCATCCTGGATCTTCTGACTCTCGAAGTGGTCACTTCTACTCCACATCTTTCACAGACGATTCCCTTGTATCTCACGCCTTTATACTTTCCACAGCTACATTCGTAGTTTTTGACCGGTCAAAAAATAGATTCACAAAATAATCCACCTTGTTTAGGTTTACCTGTCCTATAATTGACGGTATCAGGATTATCTACGACTCCATGTGACCATTTTTCGATATCTTCCATAGCAGCCAGTCTCACAATCAATCCCTCAAATTTTGTTTTGTTCATACTACTATACTAGTAAGAAAATAAACGACTTAATTTAACTAACAGTGAACAACTAATAACTAACAGTGATGATATTTTTTGATATATCTTTTCAATAATTGTTAGTTGTTAGATGATAGTTGTTAGTTAGTTTATTCTAGTTCTCAGAAATCTTCCATCTCTTGGATGACATTATCTATAATTTCTTCCTTTTCTTGTCCTGTGGTATCATCTTCCAAACTTACTGTCTCCTCACCTTCTCCAGTGATACTGCTCTTCATGACTCCTGAAAGTCCAAGATTGACGATTTTTTTGATCCTATCTTCCTGCACAACCTCAAGTTCTTCTACCGTCAATGGTTCAATGTTTTGACAAAGCCCCTTGAAGAGATAGGTAAGTAAATTGAATGATTCTGGCAATCCACCAATCTTTGGTTTTTGTCCTTTGATGATAGATTCATATAATTTATTTCTTCCGATAACATCATCTGATTTTACAGTAAGCATCTCTTGTAAGGTATATACTGCAGAATATGCTTCAAGTGCCCACACCTCCATCTCTCCAAATCTCTGACCTCCTTGTCTGGATTTTCCTCCAAGTGGCTGCTGAGTAATCAATGAATATGGTCCTACGGCTCTTGCGTGGATTTTGTCTTCCACCATATGTACGAGCTTAAGTATGTGCATGTATCCTACGGTCACTTTTTGATCATATTTTCTTCCGTTTTCTCCATTGAATATGTCGAATTTCAGATCATCCATTCCACACATCTTGGTGAATTCCGTCAAGTCTTCTGATGAAAAATTGGAGAATGTCGGAACGGCGAATTTGACTCCAAAATGATTTGCTATAAATCCTAATTGTGATTCAAACAACTGTCCCATGTTCATACGAGAGATTACTCCGAGTGGATTGAGACATACATCTACTGGTCTACCATCTTCCGTGAATGGCATATCCTCTTCAGGAACCACAATAGAGATGATACCTTTGTTTCCATGCTTTCCTGCGAGTTTATCTCCGACTTCGATTTTTCTTGTACTTGCTACATATACTTTGATCTTCTTTCTCACTCCTGCCATCAGATTATCTCCTTTCTTCGCATCGAGGATAACAACATCGATGACTTTTCCTTCGCTACTTCCTGATGGTACGTATAATGATGTATCTTTGACGTTTTTTGACTTATCTCCGAAGATAGCTTGTATCAGCTTCTCTTCTGGCGTCAACTCTCCCTCTGATTTGGGAGTAATCTTTCCGATAAGGATATCTCCACCTTTGACAATAGATCCAATCCTAACAACTCCATCATCATCTAGATTTTTGAGTTTGATCATAGAGACTCCAGGAATATCGTTTGTTGTTTCTTCAGGTCCGAGCTTCGTATCTGCTACTTCTATTTCGTACTCATCGATATTTATGGATGATAATTCATCATCTTTCACCAATCTCTGGGAAATAACAATCGCATCTTCGTAATTGTATCCTTTCCATGGCATGAAGGCAATTCTTAAGCTCTTTCCGAGTGCCATTTCACCATTAATAGAACATGGCCCTTCCGCAAGAAGATCTCACTTTTTTACTTTTTGACCAAGAAAAACTGTAGGTTTCTGTGTCATACATGATTTGCTATTTGATCTTGCAAATACTACTAATTGATATTCCTTGATTCCTGTCTTATATTTTACTTTTATCCTTTTTCCATCTAGATATACGACTTCTCCTTCACCGTCTGCTTTGATTACCGCATGGGTCATCTGCACAATATCTCTTTCCAATCCTGTTCCTACAAGCGGTGCATCATTTTTCAATAACGGCAATGCTTGTCTCTGTTGGTTGGTAGCGATAGATGCACGCACCGCATCGTTATGATCAACGAATGGAATCAATGATGTGTTCGGTGAGAATATCTGTGATGGATTGACATCGATATGAGTAACATCTCCTACATGGAACATACCCATCTCATTGAATTGCCTTGCAGCAACACGGACATCCGTCATATTATTATATGTATCGATAGGCGTAGTCGCATCAGCTATACAACATTTTTCATCCATTTCCGGTGAAATATATTCCAACTCGTTGGTGAAGAATGGTTTGACAGCGATAGTGGTTCCTAATTTTCCATATATCTTCTCTATTTCCTTAGCTGATTTTTCGTCGATATAATGATCTTCTTTGACGATTACTCTCTTGAGCTGTTTACCTTTTGCGTCCAATTCGTGAATATCGCGATGTGCTATTCTGTTTATCAACAAATCTTTTTTTGGTGCCACTTCACGATTGATCTTGAGTGCTGGTGTTTCCAAAAATCATTCATCGTTGACACGAGAATATAATGATTGGTAAATTACCAGTCCGATATTTTGTCCTTCAGGCGTTTCGATAGGACATATCCTTCCGTAATGTGAAGGGTGAACATCACGCACTTCGAATTTAGCCGTCTCTCTTTTGAGTCCGCCAGGTCCAAGGGCAGTGATTCTTCTTTTATGTTCGATTTCTGATAGCGGATTGATTTGATCCAAAAACTGAGACAATTGGGACGTAGCAAAGAAGCTCTTGATTGCGTTGTCTATGATTTTGAAGTTTACCAAGTCAGTAATTTTTAATGGGCTTTCTAGATTTAAGATAGAAAGTTTTCCTTTGATACTCTTCACAAATTTTCTCATGACCGGCTGCAGATGTGCATAGAGAATCTCTCCCATGGATCTGATACGTTTATTGGAAAGATGATCAGAATCATCTGTATAATATCATTTTTTGAAGTTTGAGATATTGAAGAGATATTTCAATGCTCCTACCAAATCTTCTCCATCAAAAATATTTGCCAGATCACCATCCAACGGCTTCTTGATACCCAATTTTGCGTTAACTTTTCTTCTCGCAATCCTTCCCATGAAGATCCTCTCTGGAGAAAGGAACTGGTTCTTGATATAATTGAGCGCGCTTTCCTGATCAATCAATTCGCCTGGTCTGACTTTGTTGTAGACGAATTCAGCTGCAGATAATGCGTCTGTCGTGCTGTCTTTTTTCAACGTAATCTCGAGATAATTGAAATCTTCTTCATCAAAAGCATCTTTGAATAACTCTCTGATACCTTCATCAGTCTCTATTCAGAATATTCTCAATAATGTTGTGATCGGAAACTTCCTAGATTTGTTGATTCTCGCTACTACTACTCCAGATTTTTCTACCTGCACTTCCAACCGTGGTCCGTTTTCAGGGATAACTTTGAATGAATATCTAAATTCTTTTTTAGCAAAAAATATACCGTATGATCTGATAATCTGTGAGATGATTACTCTCTCTACTCCATTGATGATATAGGAAGCTGATGGTGTCATAAGCGGCAGTATACCTATATTTGCACGTTTGCTGAACAACGTTTTCTCTGTCTTCTTCTTGCCATCATCGCGCACCTCGTTCAATTTTACTTTACCCGTGATGATACCTCCATAGGTCAATTCCTTTTTCTTACAGGTTTTCACATCATCGATAGGTTCAGAAATCTTGATATCATCGATCTCTACATACATCTTTTCGCCAGCGATATCCCACACTGGATTGATATTATTGAAAAGCTTATTCGTATATTTCTTGATAAAATCCTCATATCCTCTTTTCTGGAGATCAAGCAAATCTGGAAATCCAGCAAATTTTCTTGGATTACGTAAAAATATTCTGTCCCCTTCCCTATAGAAGTCTTTGAAGATTTCAGGTATCTTAGTCGTTTTGGTGAGTCTACTTACCGTCTTTATCGGTTTATTGAGAGGGATTTTCTCTATTTTGCTAGTTTTCGCCTTTGGCGCAGCCTTGGTCGGTTTGTTGGTTTTCTTTACGATAGGCTTAACCACTTTCGTGGGTTTTGCTTTTTTGGCTACAGGCTTTGTTGTCTTGGCTACAGGTTTTTTTGTTTTTTTTATTTCTTTTTTCCCTTGAGAAGATTTTTTTGTTGCCATATTGTTATCTGTGATAAGAAAATAAACAATGAATAATATCTACACGGTTGTATTCAAGAATTTTCTTCTTCATAGACTACCAACCAAATAATTCTCTTTAGTCCACGAAAGTGGGGAAATTTAATAATGAATTAATGTGTTGGTATCTATATATTCTTCAATCAACCCCGAATAGTCGTGGGTTGAAGGAGAATATGAAAACAAAAAAATTCAAAAACCGGGTTTTACGGTCTTTGAACAGTCAATTGTTTTCTTCCTTTCCTTCTCCTTCTGCTTAGGAGGGCTCTTCATCAAGCCGTTTGCATTCTCTCTCTGAATCCATGTTTAGTGATTCTTTTGTTCCGAGAATATTTTCTCAACCTTCTTAATTTACTGGCCATTGTACTCTATTGTTAAATGGTAAATTTTTTATTCTAACTAACAACTAATAACTAACAGTTAACAGTGAAGGTATTTTTTTTATTCAATAATTGTTAGTTGTTCACTATTAGTTGTTCACTCTATTTCTTGTATGCTACGAATCCAAGCTCCCTTGCTCTCAATATCACTGTTTTGAGTTTCTTCTGGGTAGATACGGAGTTGTTGGTGTATGCTCTTGGTTTGATATCACCAAATCTCGTGATATATTTTTTGAGCATCGCTACGGATTTTCGATTGAGATATTTATCATTTTTCTTGTCAGAGAAAAAGCTGACTTTTTGTCAAAGCTTCTTGGGATCCCATGTTTCTATGATTGTTTTGAGTTCATCATTCACTTTTGCAAATTTTACAAATTCTTCATTCTTCTCCATCTTGAAGATGTAATATCTTTTGATAGCTTTATTATACAACACATTCTTTTTGATTACATCCAAATCTTCGGCTTCTGCCTGAATATAATATGAATACACATATGCCTTGTCATTTCAAGCCTTATTGCCTAAATTGTACACCAATTGTTGGAGGCCCATATCGTCCTGTTCTACGATAGTCTTTTTGATGAGCTTTTCGAATTCAGATACCACTTCTTTGCGGTTAGTCTCTGATAACGATGCATCAACCAACAACACTACATCATACTTTTGCATATTATTTTATTATAAATTAAAGGATTAACGGATTACGGATTAACGAATTGCGGATTAACGAATTACGGATTTTTAATGTCTAAGGTCTAAAGTCTAAGGTCTAAAGTCTATGATCAGATAGCCATTCTCACGAAGGCAAGCACTTTCATATCTGCAGGGAGAACTTCTTTCAATTTTTTAGATCCATCTCTAATATATTCTTGTTCGAGAAGAACAAAATCAGCTAAAGCTTTTTTGATTTTCCCGTCGACAATCTGTGTAATCATAGCTTCCGGTTTACCAGCAGCTTTGAGTTCTGCGCTGAATTCCTCTTTCATCTTTGCTACTTCATTTTGATCTACTTGATCGAATGATACATAGGTAGGATTCATAGCAGTTACTTGCAATGCAACTTCCTTTGCCGCTTCATCATTTCCTCCTTCGAAGAAGATAAGCGTAGCGACTTTGTTTCCTGGATGGTTGTAGATGAACGCTTTTTTGCCTGTCACCAACACGTCACCAATCTTCATATTTTCACCGGTCTTGCCTACAAATTCTTTTACTTCATTTTCTACCGCTTCTGCTATTGCAGGATCAAGGTCCTCCAAAGCTGTTATCTCTTTGTCACCTTGTGCTATCTTAGCGAGGACAGAATCGAATAATGCTTGGAAATTTTCGTTTTTAGCTACGAAATCTGTCTCACACAACAGTTTGAGTCAGACTGTTTTTCCACCTATTTCTGTAATCTTAACTATTCCTTCTTTTGTCTCTCTTTCTGCTCTATTTCCTGCTTTTGCGATACCTTTTTTCTTGAGGATTTCTTGTGCTTTTTCTAAGTTATCACCAGCTTCCGCTAACGCTTCTTTACAGTCCTTGAGTGGTGCAAATGTTATTTCCCTCAACTGTTTGAGCAATTCTATATGTGACATGATACTAATTAACTAATTAAAAGATTACGAATTACGAATTCCTAATTTTTTACTTCTGGGATTTTTTCTTCTGATTTTTTCTCTTCCTGTTTCACTTCGAAGAGCGTCATAATCCATCATCACAATGCATGGAATATCGATAACTTATTCTCTTCTGTAATATTGTATTTCCCATCTCGAGCGCGCTTGATGAATATTGCCAGGAATATCACCATGATAACCACTGCGAATATCGGAACATATTTGATGATAGGAAGTAACATGAATATAGACGTCACTACTACCAAGAGAAGAAAGACTGCTCGCCATCCCAACGCTTGTTTGAGATGAAAATGTTCGAAGTCGCTTTTCTTTTGGTTGTTGAGCGCTACGACAATGATTCCAATCAGAAGATACATCATTACTGCCCTCTTTTTTTCGGTACTACTAGGGACATACACCTCTTTTGAAGGTTGCGATGCCACAGGAGTGACCATTTCTGGTTGTGTTACTTCTTCCATAGCTTTATTGAAGAAAAGATAAATTGCTGTACGCAATTCGTTTTGCGGAATAATTACTTGAACATGTTGTTCAAGACAAAATCCACACTCTTATGACTTCATATATTAGCGATGATGATGCTATCTTCAGCCCATCGTCTAGAAAAATTCGTTCCCGCGATGATGATATTCTGGATATCAGGAGTCTTCACTATCTCGTTGATGAAATTATCCATCATCTGTCCATCAAGCACAATCACCAATTCAGGTTTCTTGGTTAGATTTTTCACTCCTTTGTAGATTTTCAAGACTCTTGCGAGTTTCCTCTTGTATACTAATTGCTCTTTTTTGGTCAACGAAAGGTAATTTTCGCTGTCCACGAAACGAGCCATAGTATTCATAGATTCTATCCTCTTCTTGAGTGTCTCAAAATTTGTAAGGAATCCAGAAGGAAGTTTGTAATTGAGATAATTCACTCCGTATTTTTCACCGAGCACTTCCAATTCGTCCGCGTACATCTTCTTTTCTGAAACAATCAGAATCTCTTTCCCGTCAGCTTTCGCCTGTTGGATTTTTTTCTTCGCGTTCTCGATCTGCTCTATGATAGTTTCCGGATTGATCACTGCTATATTGTTGACTACCCCAGCCCGATATTTGTTGGTCTTTGGGTGAGCCTCGCTTTTTAGCGTACCAATATGCGCTTGTGCCTCAATCACATCGTTTACAGATATACTCATAATGTTTACGATTTGATAAATAAAATTAGACCTTAGACTTTAGACTTTAGACCTTAGACGAAAAAATCTAAGTTCTAAGCGCTAAGTTCTAATATCTATTTAAGCGTGATAGTAGCTCCTTCAGCTTCCAATTTAGCTTTGATTCATTCAGCCTCTTCGTACTTCACCTTTTCTTTGATAACAGTAGGTGCCTTTTCTACGAGGTCTTTAGCTTCTTTAAGTCCGAGTCCAAGTACTTCTTTGACAACCTTGATGACTCCAATCTTCTGTTGTCCGATATCAGTCAATTCGATATTAACAACATCAGCTTGTCCACCAGCAGCTCCTGCATCCGCAGCTCCACCAGCTCCTCCAGCAACTACCATAGCAGCTGCGCTTACACCAAATTCTTCTTCCAATCATTTTACTAATTGGTTTAATTCTACCGCACCCATTTCTTTGACAAGATCCATGATCTTCTGTGCGTTTCCTGATAATTCTGCCATTCTTTATGGAATAAAGTAATAAAATACTAGATATGTTGAAGCGCCTAAACGCCTAAACGACAAATGAATTTCTAATTTTTAAACAATTTCTAATTTTCAATTCTTAATTTTATTCTGCCTTTGCTTCTTCAGCTGGTGCTTCCGCTACTGGGGCTTCTTCAGCTTTTACTTCCTCTGCTTTTGCTTCTTCTACTTTAGTTTCTTCTTTCACTTCAGCTTTTACTTCTGCTTTTATAACTTCAGTCTTTGGGGTTCAAGCTTCAAGCTTTTTAGCAATCTCACTAAGCACACAAGCGAATGACTGTAATGGATAGTTGAATAAGTAACAAAGTTTAGCGATCAATTCTTCCTTGGTAGGAACATTAGCGAGTTCATTTACATATTCACCACTTTGCCGTTTCTTCTCAAACCACCCTCACATAAAAGAGAATTCTGACTTCTTATTTTCTTTTTTGAACTCCTTGAGATATTTATTTATCACCTTGAGCGGTCCGAATTCATCTTCATGTGAATACAAGGCGAAAACTGGCCCTTCCAACGTATCGACATGTACTTCTTCGAGTCCTGCGTCCTTGAGTGCTCTGAGGAATATTCTTTTTTTGATGATATTCATCTCTCCATCAGCCTTCTTGAGATCCATTCTAATCTGGTTTGCAAGCGTGACAGGGATACCGTTCTGTTTTACGATAACGGCATTTTTTGCTCCTGCAAGATCTTCGGTATATTTCGCCAAGATCTGTTTTTTCTTGTCTTTGGTAATAGCCATTAGTTTATAACTTTAAATAACTAAATTTTGAATGTTGAATTTTGAATGTTGAATATAGGAATTGTTACTGTATGAACTATTGTGGTTTTACAATAGTCTATAATAGGACAAGTCTTTCATTAAACATTTAGCATTAAGCATTTAGCATTATTTTAAAAAAGTCCCTTTTTCAAGGCTCTTATACAAAAAATAATATCTGTATGTGAACCTAGGTAGGAATTGGTGTTTTATGCGTAAAGCAACCTACTGTCTTTGGTGTTTCAGAGAGTGTTATAGGAAAATTGGGGGGGAATGCAAGGGGAAATTTGTAAGAAAAGATGAATTACTTTAATTTTTTTCTTTTTTTATCGGCAAGGTGAAGATAATTTTTATCTGAGACAACCGATTCTCATAATTGTTTCTCAATATCCTTTTTGGTATTGCCAGCCACCTCGCCTCCATCATGAGCGTCTTTTTGAAGTTCAGGAAATTTTTTACTATCTCTTTTCCTATGGAGATTAGTAGTAGTCGTTTCTCCAAGCATAGTAAGCACCACTTCAAAATCTGTCATGTTATCTCTAAGATTATGATTATGTTTGTTGGATAGTCATTTGTGTTTCATATATTCACTTACTGTCATACCAAACGTCGCCTTAGTAATTTCATTGGTCAGTATAGCATAATCCGTAGATAAATATATCCCTCTATTTTTCCACTCATCGGTCAACTCCTGTCTAATAGCGATGTCCCTTACTCTCCTTTCTATCCATTCTTTGGGATATCATTTTTGTTCATATATCATTTTCATCCTCTCTTGAGTAAGTTCTGGATCCTGGATCTCTTGTACCCTCTCATATCCAACCTTTGCTAACCACTGTTTAAATGGTTCTGCTTTGGGTGACGGAATAGATTGAATGATACGGAAAGTCGCTTCTGTATTTGCAGAAATTGTATCTCTTTGTTTTCAACTTTTTCATTGCATTCCTAGGGGGGGACAATTTGTCCCCATGTAGAAATCTAGTTCAGAATCTCTTTTTCTCATTTTCTTGAGATAATCTTTGGGGTCTTTGGAATCAGTCAAAGCAAAAATCACATCTAGTACAGAAAAATACCATTGTTTATCATGCCATATTTTCCTTACTTGTTTTTCTTCAAAGATAGAAATAGCTGTTTGTATCATATTTTCATATACTATATAAATAGCATTTACTATATATCTACTGAATTATAAAAATCTCCTTTTGTTTGTCAAACCTTTTTTTGACAAAAAGACTTCTCGTTTATTGAGAGAGAAATTGGGGGGGAAATGCAAGGGGAAATTTGTAAAAAAAGAGGCTGACGAGTGGTGGATGTTGGGAGTGAAATTGGATATTTATTTTCAATATATTGGTGTATCATTCTCTCATTCATATAAAATCTTATTTTTGTTTTTATGATCAGAATAAAATCTTCAATCATGAATTTCAGATTGTTTAAAAAAGAATTTTTGATATCAATTATTTCAAACCATATACTTAAATATATTTACTGGATTAAAAGGATTTTTTGTTATAGGAGCAGTAGTATCAACTATATATTTTTCATTTCATAAAAAAACCTCATTCCATGCATGTCATCATCAATTTATATATCATCATACCATTCTCACTTTCAATCATAATGATTCTCACAAAATGCTAAACAATAAAGATCTATCTCTACAGACAGCTCATCAACTTTCTATTTGATTTCATAAAAATATTATTTTTCATTTATTTTTTTCGGCCAATTCTCTTTCTTTTTTAAGCACCGCTTTTTCTGAAGATCATTTTTCTGATTTGTTGAATATATATTCTCACAATTTTTCTAATTTTTGTTTATCTGGTAATGAACTAAACTTACTTACATCAAGTATCATATTATTAAGTTTTTTATCTACAGATCTATCTACAACTATTAATCATCATCCATATTCTAAAATTCAGTTTCACTTATTTTTTCATCAAGCACTAAAATAATCAATATATCAATCTGGTATTTTTCAATCAAAATATCATTGGTTAAAAAAATTTTGATATGCAGAATTTCATTCGTAGTTTTCCTTTCATGATTCATAGTTTTTATCATTATTTTCTATTTTTATGGTTTTAATTTCTATTTCCTTATTTTCTGTTTTTATATATTTTTTTCAATCTCTTTCTACAATTTCACAATTTTCAAGAATTCAATTTATTTTTACCATTAATTTTCCAAATCAGTTTTTAATAAACATATATTCTCATACTTTAATTTCTACAAAAGATCAATTTATGTCATTATCATTGATAAATTTTGATGTAGATAATCAAATATAACTATTTTTATCAAGGACTTTATAATAATTTTGTCAATCTATAACATATTTTACCAAAACATATCAATCTCCAGCTTGTTTTATGTTTTCTTGTAAAATATTTACTTGTGTTTCTCATAATTCTAATTTTGCTTTTTCAAATGAGATTACCTTTCAAGCAATTCTTTCTCAATTAGATCTTGTAAAGATAACTTTTTCTCATAGAAGAAAAGTTTCACCCATCCCACATATCCCATTTTCCATCAACATTCTAATTTGTTCACTCGTAAATCCTGCTTTGCTTAAAATTTCTACTCTCGCCCTTATCTGAGTATAGGTAAGATTGTACATGGTTCCATCTTGGTTGTGGGCTTCGAGTATAGCTTGCTCTTGTTCAGGGGTTAAGGTAATTCATAACAATTCTGTTGCTTTGGTAAGTCTTGGTCCGTCTTTGAGCTGAGCGTTCTTAGATATTTCTTCAACAAGAGAATTCGAATCATTAGGATATTTCACATTCAAGAAGGATTCATCGATTGTCTTTTGAGCATTTTTAATAGAAAAGAGATTTCTCGACTTATCAAATCATCATTCATTTACTCTTCTGATAGACAATCATTGATCATCATTCCTATCTCTAAAAATCTTACTATCTTTGGCTATCTCTGCAAGCGAAGATACAAATATTACACTATTATCACGGGATTCTCAACTAATCTCCTTCTGTAATCCATTTTTAGTTTCAAAAAAATCTGTGGTTCGATATATCTCGGGTTTGTTTTGATCCATATTTTGTGTCCTACGAAATACCAATACATAATTTGGATCTATTCCAGCATCTATTACTTTCTGAAGCAGAATCTCTTCTCATGAATCCTCTGCCCTTTCCTTGCCATGTTGATTTTTGGATCATACAACAGCAATTTCATCCCCATATATCTCAGAATTGATACTATTCTGGAATTTTGAAGAATTGCTGATTATTTTTGCAAATACTTCTTTTGTCCTTAGTGATTCCGGTAAACTATTTATCAACATCGGGTCTAATAACCGATCAGCAAATAATAGATGTTCATAACTATATTGGATGAATTCATTGTATACAGAGTAATCATCTTTGTTCTGCAAGTCTTTGACTTTCTCGCTCTTATTTACAATATTACTATCATTGTTATCTAATTTTATTATTTCACCCATCCCACATATTCCATTTTCCATCAACACTCTTATCTGCTCACTCGTAAATCCTGCCTTTGTTAGAATTCCCACTCTCGCTCTGATCTCAGAAAGATTGAGATTGTATATAATTCCATCCTGGTTGTGAGCATCTAGGATAGCTTGCTCTTGTTCAGGAGTTAAAGTAATTCATAACAGTTCTGTTGCTTTGGTAAGTCTTGGTCTGTCTTCGAGAACAGCATTCTTAGATATTTCCTCGACAAAAGAATCCGAATCATTTACGTTTTTGTTATTATTTTTTTTTGAAGTATTGGATTTCACTGCTTCATCTATTTTCTTCGCATATATCTCACTCAAGAGATAATATTCATTGAATACGTGAAAATTTTTCTCTCCACGATAGTCGTATTTTCCAAATTCTGTTTGGATTCTTTCCTTGAGTTGAATCAGTTTATCTTGATCAATAGAAGATTTTTGAAGCTCAAGTTTGATTTCCTTTTTGAGGAGAGAAGTCTTATTTATAAATTCATTGAGACTAGGAAGCTGTTCTGTTCCAGGGCCTTCTATAGTCTTATGAGCTAATCGAGAACGTTCGATAATATCTATCCATTCTGTATCTCATGCATTTTTGACTACAGAACTGCTTTTTATCGAATCTATCAGGAATAGTTTATCTATTGATCCAAGTTTGAAGAGCCTTGCAATAAATTCCGTCAATGTGTGTTTGATCCAAGCCCGCCCTTTTTGATTATCAGCAGAAGCAATAATCTCTAATGTCTCTGCATAATCATTGATTCTTTTGGCAACCTTGAATTTTTCTATTTTACTATCATTGAGTTCTTTACTAAAATCTTCTGCCAAAAGAGTTTCCACATAGATTTTGTATGATTCTGGTGTCATGGTATTGATACGTATCCCATCGAGATCCAAAGGAATCATGGTATTTTTTTTACCTGATCATATAATATCAAAAGCTGTTTTCCCTCTTTCTGAAAATAATTCAACATCAACCCCTACCCCATTAGTGAAATAATGGAAACCTATTTTTATCATACCGTTTTGGATCAATGCATGTATTCTAGCTTGATTTTGTGGTATATTTTCTATGTTTACCCATGTTGGTCAGGATGTATCTACAATATGAAGATTTCCTATACCATTTTGTAGTTCTCTGAGCGACTTTCCCGTATTGTTCTTTGCCTCTTTGAGTAATATTGGCAATATTTCTTGGAATCCATGAGGATCGATAGCAACATCACAATCTCATGGAATTTTTTTGTCAGTATTGAAGGTGAATGGAGTTTTGAGAATCCGATTTTTTCATGATAGTTGTTGTCAAAGATATTTCATAGCACCTAAGAATCCATTACGTGTATTGTCTATGTTGATTTCGGAATTATTGTATATATACTCTGGTTTCCCATTTTTCATCGGGATCTCTACATCAGTATCTTTGATTTTTGTAGTAAAATTTTCCTGAAAAGATTTTCCAGAAAGCGTCTTATAATGTATTCTACTCTTTTTTATGGTAAATTTGAGGGTTGGTACCATACGCTCAATGATAATCTTATTTCATTTTTCAAAGATTTTGGATCCATGAGCCATTTTCAATCCCACCACAAGTGCTAATGTTTGTAATAATCTCTCATAGGTAATATCTTGCACTTCTTCTCCAAATACTACAGATAAGACTTGTTCTGTTCCTGTCATAGCACCAACCTCCAATGGTATATCTATCCCTGTCCTTATAATCTGCATTTCTCCTGCATTGAGTTTTGTCTTACTCAAAATTCTTTGCACCAGAGATCTTGGCTGTCAAAATATTTTCATGATTCACATAAACGCGATACTATGCGCATATCACTTTACATCGCTCATCTCTTTTCGCCACTCTTCGGTTGTTTGGTCATTTACTATAGCGGACAAGGAAGACATAGCAGCATGAAAAAAGACTCATTCCAAAGCCACATCTACTGTTCCTATTGCAAGCCTTGTACCCAATCACAACATTCTACTGTTGCGATAAAATAGAGCAATCTTTTGGCTAAGCAACAATGATTTTCATATATTTACTCATCTTAATGCCCACGAAGCGCCAAGCATCACTCATTTTGTTGCCAACCCTGCAGCTCATCCTGAAATATATACAAGAGCGATATTTACTGCTATTGTCTTAGCAAGAGTTCATATCTTTGCCAATTCTGCGTCTGATAGATTCCATGTACCTCCGATTCCTGTACTATCAGCATATGCCTTTAAGACTTCATTATTAGGGAATTTTGCAGAAAGATCCATTCACTCTGTAAATTTCATAAGATCTCACATATTATTTACTGTTTGTCATGATACTCCTCCATACAACAATGATGCTGAATACGTATGTATAAGAGATTTTACTATAGCTTTTCTTATTAGATAGACCGTTGATATTCTTGCAGTATCGAGAAGAGATTTTCTGACTGCTGCTTCTATCGAAGTATGTTGATCTTGGATTCTTTTTTCATATATCTCCAATTCAGTACCAGCAAAGCTTCCATCTTCAAGATAAGAGGTCGCATACCCTTCTACCATTGTAGTAAACGACGATGATCATTCTTCAATCTCTGGCTTTGTTACTTTGAGATACTCTGTAGCGATAATACCTCAAAATATTTTTTTTGTCTCTTTGGCTGTTTCTTGTGCTTGGGAAGCTATTTGAAGTTGCAATTGCTTATATCCATTTTTTATATATCAGATGAAAGCGTCTCTAAATGGTTTAGGAAATGACTCCCGCCAACTTAACATTTCATCATTTTTTTTATCATATATGTTTCCCAAAGCACTAAATTCTGTTTTCAAAAACGCTTCATACCTATCCTCCTGTGCAAATTTGATAAACGTGTCAATTTTTTCAGTATCTCAGTTGAGTAACGGCGCTTCTATGATGTTGTGATATCGTTCCAACACAGCTTGGTTTTGCATTCAAACATCTAAACGTTTGTTCCATTCTCAATCTTCTTTCCATATATAATTGATTCCTGATACTTTCAATCCATCAAAATTAATGATATATTCTTCAAATTGTTCTTGCTGAAGCATATCACCCTCTACTCACAAAAGCTTCCTTGCTTCCACTCACAATGCTCATTGAATATCAGAAAATATATTAACATCTACTGTTTTTTTGGTATGTGTATAACTACTTGCATCTTTTGCAAAAAGCATTTTTTTGAAGATATCTCTCATATTTTCAAACAAATATTTTTTTCCTCCAGAGATATTAGGACTATAAAGAAGACTATCAAATATTTCAGAAATCATACTTTCTAATTCTTTATTGAATATTGAAAAATCTGCATAGACCAAAAAGGCATTTTGATCCTTATTCTGCAATATATCTGCTATTTTATGTATTACTTGAACAAAAGAATCCCTTTCTTTCTTGTTTATATGTTTATCCACCAATTTCATGGTTGTTACTTCTGGAATTTCTGCCAAAGTAGCCAAAACATTATACAAAAAATTCATCTGTGAATGAAAAAAATCGTATCTATCTTGTTGTTCTTTATAGACTTCCATATGCATATCTATATTACTCTCTCCGTGACGTTCTACAATTTTTCATTCCAAAAAGAGCTTTCAATCATTCAATTCATAATGATCATCTATTCATGACTCGATATACTCATGCGTTTCCAAGAGTATTTGTATCTGTTCATATAGCGCTAGTATCTTCTTATCCTCGTCTGTGCGCTCATTTTCATGTTTTTCCAATGCCTTTTCAAACACAGGAAAGTTATACTCATCCATATTTTCTGTCAAAATATCTGCAAGTTGTTTGATCTCTTCATCATCTTCAATCATACTCAAAACACCCTCCAATTCTTCCTTGGAGATACTTTTGTCTTGGTTGACGTCAATAGTTTTGATCTCTAGATTTGACATATAATTCGATAATCTATCTAAATACCTTCTAATATTTTATCTAGTTCTTTCATCTCTTCTCCCTTATCCTCCGCCTCTTGGTGTTTGAGCTTTTGCACCAATTCCAATCACTTCTTGAGTGTGGTTTTTACCTTCCCAGATGTCATCTTTTTGGAAGCATCATGTATCATATGAGCAAGTTCCTCTACGGTTTGTTTATCAGCATAGTCACTTCTCAACACTATCAAGAAACCCTCAGCAAGTTCCCAGTATTTGCTAAGTTTGCTCAAGATCTTAATCAACAGCTGTTTCTTCTTTTCCATATGCTAAAATAAAAGATAAACCACCTTACTATAAGTATACTCGGATCTGTCTTTTTGTACAAAAAAACACCACTTTCTTGATACAAAAAAAATGACATTTTTGTAATAATTGCTGCAATTAGTGTCGCTTTTTAATAAATGGAGTATAATTGGTTAGTTTATCTTTCTAACCACTATAATTCCATGTTCTCACCTGATGTTTCTAACGTAAAAGTACATCTCATAGAA
>Ga0209450_10000012_pt1 | contig 158639 bp, 130 predicted proteins | sample FrelakmetLWP11LW_FD_187149 | JGI IMG/M metagenome (GOLD analysis project Ga0209450, IMG submission 187149) | Freshwater lake sediment microbial communities from the University of Notre Dame, USA, for methane emissions studies - LWP11 LW (SPAdes)... | ecosystem: Environmental > Aquatic >... | reverse complement strand
GACCCCGTTTGAGGGCCTCAAGCTGCTCGCGTTGCTCGCAATCCAAGGTGACGGGGTTCGCTCTTCTCATACAACCTTATACGCTCGAACCCGGCATTTGTTGCGTTATATCTGGCGGGGACCACTAGGAGACGTGTGGCAGGCACACCACAGCCGCAGCCCAGGTCCAGCACCGTGCCGCCTGCGGGAACGCGATCATGTAGCAGCAAGATCCACCGCTCGTATTGACGCACCACCGCACCCACCGGTTCGTCCGGCCGGTAGGCGCAGGACACCCGGTCATACCCGGCTGCGACGAGCCCCTTGGCTGCCGAAGAGTCGGGCGTGTCATGTGGCATTCATCGCTCCCGATCCGGTGTCCCACACGGACCTCATCCCTTGAGACTACGCCATCCTGCCGCCAACACGTCGAAGTCGCCAGACGGCCCGCGCTCGAGCGACATCGTCGTGGCCCATTTCTTCACCCGCTCGGCCATCGCAAAGGCGTGTGCGCGGTGGTCTGGGCCGCAGACGAACTTCCAGCCCATGCAGCCCACGTGATGCCACATCTCCCAGAGGTGCAGTTCGTGCCGGTCGGCCTGCGAGAGAGGCCGTTGCTGCTGGTAGCCGTCGATCAACCAGTCGAGGTGATCTTGCGCGCCGCCGTACTCACGGATCATGGCAACCGCGCGTCCCAGCATGCTCAGGGGATGGCCCACGGTCACTGATTCCCAGTCGATGACAGCGAAGCTTCGGCCATCGGTCATGATCTGGTTCCAGGCGTAGTCGCCGTGGATCAACCGCCTTCCGGGCAGGTCCTCGAGCCTCTGGGCTTGATCCAGGATCGTACTGAACGGCGGCACGAACATGCTCTCGGCCTCGAAGCTTCTTCGCACGTACCCTACGGAATCCTGATGCTGTGCGGGCAAGACAATCGGCAACGCCTCAGGCGGCACCGCGCCGATCCGGTGGACAAAGGCCCCGGCCCAGCGGCAGCCACTTTCAGCCCAAGGCGCCTTCAGGCTCTTGCAGGCCTCTTCCAGCGTCGTACCCGGCAGCAGCGACATGATCGTAAACGGCTGGCCGGCTCCCGGCAGGTCTTCCTGCGTGAACTCAACGGCCGGCACATCGATGCCATGTTTCGATAGGGCCCGCAGGGCATCCTGCTCGCGCCGAACCGACCCCGGCGCCCGTTCGCCAGAGCCCGCGAGCTTGATGACCTTCGGGCTCAGGCCGCCCTCGAAGTCCAAACGGAACACGAAGTTGTTGTTCGAGGCCAGACGAGTGAGCCGGGGCACGACGCCATAGAGCCGTCGCGCGATTTCACCTATTTCGTCGTTGAGTGCCCGAACTGCCATAGCAAGGTCTCCACGCCGTCCGGGAAGCCGGAACCGGGGCGCAGATAGTTTTTACGGATCGCATGGCTCGCCATCGCGGTTGACATCCAAGAGCGTTCTTCGCGCAAAGGTCATCATACGATAGCGCATCATAACCGTTGCCAGCCCCGTTGGCTTCTGGAATCGCCGATTGCACAGGGCGCGGCAGCAGAATGGGCGCTCTCAGGGACGATCAAGACAATGCTGATAAACGCCCGGGCCGTCGGCCGCCAGGTTCGCAGCCGTTTTCAGGCGTTTTGTGAACCACCGCGTCCTGCGCAGCAGGCCAGGCGCCCCAGGGCCATCGCCACATACATCAGCAGCACCGCGCGCAGGGGCAGGGCATAGCGTTCGTGCACGTGCGTGAACAGGAACGGGGCGATGGCCATCGCGCCGGCCCACAGCGGCCAGAGGATCATGCGCTGCCATGCCAGCAGCACGCCCAGCAGGGCCGCGGCGGCCAGGATGACATGGAACGCAAGCTGGCCGATGGTCAAACCTCGCCAGCGACAGGCGGGCATCAAGGGCGCGGGCTCCGGTTCGCGGGGGTTACCAACCAGCAGGAACACGGCGCGTTTGACGCTGCGCAACCAGAAGGCGGCGGGCGCGGCGCTGTAGTCCCGGGCAAAGCGGCGGCGGCAGTCCTTGAAGTAGTCCGTTTCGCCCAAGGCGGCAATTCGGGCGCGCTCGGTGGGATCGACAAAGGGGTGATAGCGCATGACGCTGAGGGTCAGGCCGTTGGAGCCGCTGACGTTGCCCATGCGCAATTCCACGGCCGCGCCGGCGCGGACGAACATGAACTGGCCAAAAACGTGCAGGTTTCTGATGGTCCAGGGCAGCAGAACCAGCGCGAAAGATGCGAGGGTGATGGCGCTGAAGCGCAGTCGCTGGGTCCAGTTGCGGCGCCAGAGCGGCAGGGCCACCAGAAGCGGGTAGCTCAGGATGTAGGAGGGATTGGTCAGCGCCAGCACGCCAAGGCCGCCGCCCAGTAACAGGGCATGTCCAGCCCCCAGTGGGCGATGCAACAGGGAATCCACCAGCAGCAGCAGGCCCAGGAACATCGCCAGCGCCGGCAGCGTGTCCCAGTAGAACAGCAGGTGCACCAGGAAGACCGGCTGCAACAAGAGCAGGACGCCGGCCAGCGCCGCCACCCACAGGTGGGTATGTCGCGCTGCCAGGGCGGTCAGCGCGCCGGCCGCCAGCGCCAGGCTCAAAGCGTGCAGGACCAGCAGCGCCCATCGCGAGGCCAGCGATTCGATACCCAACAGGCGATAGACGCCGGCCATGAGATACGGATAAACCGGCGGGCTCCAGGCGGTGGGCGGCGAGGCGGGCGAGGTATCGATGGGGCTGCGATAGCCATGGCCGCGAGCCAAGTGCAGCGCGATGGCCGGCTCTTCGCCCCAGGGCAGGGTTTCGTAGCCGCGCTGCCAGCGGATGTAGAGCAGGCTGCCGATCAGGCCCAGGGCGGTGACGAAGCAGACCAGCCAGCGCCGCTTGCGCTGGCTGGCAACACCCGTGGGCTCAGGGCAGGGAGCGGCGACGCCAGAGTTGTGATTGCTCGGTGGCATGAACCAGTTCGAAATCGCGGTGCAGTTGTGCGAAAAGCTCGGGAGCGGCCTGATCGCCGACCAGGGCCGAGGGGCGGCCCCAGAGCATGACATAGTCCACGGAGGCCTGGCTGTCCGGGGGGAAGCCATTGAGATTCACGGGCGTTGGCCAGCCTTCCAGGTAAATCCAGCGGTGGACTAGGTGGCGGTAGGGGTCGCGCTGCGGCCGGTAGTCGACGGGGAAGTAGCGCAGATGCGCTTCGTAGTTGCGCAGGTCGATCAGCGGGCGATGGGCGACCACATAACCGCTGGCGTACATGAAGCTGTCGATGCGGCCGTGGCGGCGTTCAAACGGCAGGGCCAGCAGCGTTGCCCCCGGCGGCACCCGGCTGGCAACTTCCACATATTGCCGCAGCGAATGCTGCAACGGGGCATAGGCACGGGCGTGCATGGACAGCAGGGCGATGGCGATGACGGCGGCGGCGCCGCCCAGGGCCCAGCGCAGGCCGCGCGGCCAGAGCTGCACCCCCAGCCACAGGACCAGGCCCAGGAAAAACATCAGCGACAAGCGCCAACTGAGGAAGGATTGCATACCGGCCAGGAAATACAAAGCCAGGTATGCGATCGGCGGCAGCAGCAGCACGTCGGTGCTTTCCAGGCGGCGGCGCCGCAGCCGGGTCAGCAGGACCCAGAGCACGGCCGCGCCGAAGACCGCCGCCAAGGCGCGCGTCAGCCAGAGTTCGCGCTCATCAAAGGAGACCAGGGTGTCCAGGCTCAGCAGGTCGGTCAGCAGGGTCCAGCCGGAATCGGCGGGGATGCGGCGCTCGCGATGGCGGCGCAGGAACCTGGCCGCCAGCAGCAGCGCCGGCAAGGCGGCCAGAAAAATCAGCATCTGCTGTCGCCAGAAGCGTTGCCACCAAAGGCGATGGCTGATGGATTGGCTCCAGTCGCGCAGCAGAGCCCAGGTCGCCAGCAGGGCGATGGTGCCGGCCGCCAGCACCAGCGCCAGCAGGTGGCAGCTATAGAGCAGCAGCATCAGCAGGCCAAAGACGCCGGCCCGCCACCAGGTCATCGTCTGGCGATAGCGCAACCAGTAGCCGATGACGATGAAGAACACCGCCAGGCTCAGACAGAAGTTATAGAACCCCATGTGCAGGACATAGTTGAAGCTCAGCGGGGTCAGCAGCACCGCCATGGCGCCCGAGCCCCGTCGTGCCGCGGCCATGGCATAGGCCCCGGCCAGCGGCAGTCCCAGTACATACAGGCTCAGCAGAATTTTCTCGGCGTGCAGGGGACTGACAACGCGCATCAAGCCGGTCAGCAGCAGGTGGCCGGCGAGGTTGGGGTCGATGCGTTCGGCCAGCGTGTAATAGTGCCGATAGACCTGACCCTGGGGCTGGTGATAGTCGCGCAGGATGGCGGCGTTGGCCAGATGGGCCGGACCATCGGTGCTGGGGAAATATTCAAAGGACCAGAGGACGACCAGTTGCAGAATGACGACGGCTCCCAGAAGGAACCACAGGCCAAGGCTGCAGCGGCAAGCGGCTGAGTCGGGCTGCTGGTCGATGGGGTTGTTAGTGCAAGAGGTGGCTGACATGGGTCGTCCGGTGTGGTTTACATCGGCCGCCAGACTCTACGGCATCAGTCCGGCGGGCACAACGCCGTTTGTCTGCCTGGGTGGAATTGCATTTGCAGGATCACAGCCGCTGGGGCTGGTTCGTGAAGGCGACAAATGCCGCAACCAGATGCACAGTTCGTCGGCAGGGCACGGGAGTTGGTAAAGGATCTTTTCCATCCGCGGCCCTTGGTTTATTGGAGCGACCTGCTGCTCAGCACGGCCGTTGCGTATGGCAGTTTCTATGCGGCCCATACAGCCGGGCGGCCGGCGCTGGCGGGGCTGGCGTTTGTGGTATCAGTGCTGGCGTTTTACCGCGCGGCGCTGTTCATCCATGAACTGGTTCACCTGCCGGGGCGCAGCTTTGGGGCCTTTCGCGCTGTGTGGAACCTGCTGGTGGGGATTCCACTGCTGATCCCGTCGTTCCTGTATTACACGCACCTGGAACACCATCGGCCCAGGCACTATGCGACCGTGCATGATGGGGAATACCTGCCGCTGGCCAGGGGGCCGTGGCATGCGCTGGTGCTGATGGTGGCCAGCGCGGTGGTCGTACCGGCCGTTGCCATGGTACGCTTTGCGCTGGTGACCCCCCTGACCTGGCTGAGCCGGCGCTTTGCGGCCGTGGTGCAGCGGCATGCATCGGCGATGGTGATCGACCCCAACTACGTGCGGCCGGTGCCGACACCGGTGGAGCGCTGGCACTGGCGAGCGCAGGAGGCGCTGTGCCTGGTCTATCTGCTGATCGTGGGAATGCTGCTGCTGAGCGGCCGGCTGGCGTGGAGCTGGTTGGGTCAGGCGTACTTGCTGGCGGTGTGCGTGCTGGGGGTCAACGCTGTGCGGACGCTGGCGGCCCATCGCTATCGGCTCAGCAAGCAGCAGCCGTGCAGCTTGATAGAGCAGCTCCAGGACTCGATCAATCATCCGCGCTGGCCGGTGCTGACGGAGCTATGGGCGCCGGTGGGCTTGCGATTCCATGCGTTGCATCACCTGCTTCCCGGACTGCCGTATCATGCACTGCCCGAGGCGCACCGACGGCTGACGGCCGGTCTGCCGGCCGATTCGCCTTATCATCAGACGGTGAGCCCCGGGCTGCTGGCTTCGCTGCGGACGATCTGGAATGAAGCCTCACATCGTCTGGAAGCTCTGCCGGGCCACGTTTAGCCAGGCCTGCGTCCAGAAGTTCATGATGCGCAGCGGCGAAGTCGCCAGGAAGACCGCATCGTCGATGCTGATTGGCATTCCCATGACGGACTCGTCCGTGCGGGGAGCGGCGGCCGCCGTGAGGGGATGGCTGCGGGCCATGCGCCGACCAAACTCATCGAAGGTGTCGGCCGTTCGGCGTGCCGCTTCGCCGTAGGTCTGGGCGGTCTTCTGGGCAAGGTCGCGGAACGTTTCGGCGCCGCGCTGGATCATTATTTCCATTTGCTGGCCGGCGTTGTGGGCTGCTTGGGCGGACTGGCGCATGGTGCGCTGGGTGGCCTGCGTGCTCTGGCGGATGGCGGCCTGCATGGGCTGCTCGGCGGGCATGGACTGGGTACTCTTTCTGCGTGGCATGGAATTGCTCCTTCCGTAGAAGTTGAACCAAGGGATTCGGCGGCTATGTCGCTTACAACTGGCATGCCACTAAGCGGACAAGCCCGGCGTTAAGGGCAGGCGCCGCACGAGCCGCGCGGTTAACAAGTGGTGTGGGGACACAAGGCTGCGCCGTAGCGAGCGGCATTGACAGCGGCCGGGGAGCTGGGGATGGTTGACGGGCGGGAAGGCTCCAAGTTGTCGTTGGTGGTGTCATTTGGCGTCAAAAGGCATGCGAATTCTGGGCGTTGATCCTGGTCTGCGGCTGAGCGGCTACGGCGTGGTGGATTTTGCCCCCCAGCGCCCGCGGCTGGTGGACGCCGGAGTCATCCGCCTGGACGAGAAGGCCTCGATCGCCAGCCGGCTGGTGGAATTGGAAACGGAGCTGGAGTCGCTGATCAGCGAGCATCGGCCGGAGGTGTGCGCCGTCGAGCAGCTTTACTCGCATTATGCGCATCCGCGGACGGCGATTCTCATGGGCCATGCGCGGGGGGTGATTTTGCTGGTGGCGCAGCGGCTGCAGGTGCGCGTGCGCGAGCTGGCCGCCAACCGCATCAAGCAATCGCTGACGGGCAATGGCCACGCCTCCAAGCAGCAGATGCAGCGGGCGGTGCAGGTGATGTGGAACTTGTCGGAGCCGCCGCAGCCGCCGGACGTGGCCGATGCCCTGGCGGTGGCGCTGTGCTGCGGCCGGGAATTGCCGCCGCTGTTGCGCCGTGGCGGTGTACGTTACAATTCGCGCCCATGATCTTTGCCCTCAGCGGCGAACTGGCCGGCGTGGATGAGGACCGCGTGCGTCTGCGGGCCGGGCCCATGCTCTATGAACTGCTGGTGCCGGCGTCGGACGTGGCGGAGCTGCGCCAGGCCTTGGGCCGGGAAATCACCTTTTTCACCGTGTTTTATTTTGAAGGCGATGCAGCGCGGGGCAACCTGGTGCCGCGGCTGATCGGTTTTCAGCGTCCCGAGGATCGGCAGTTCTTCAATGTGTTTACCACGGTCAAGGGCATCGGGCCACGCACGGCGCTGCGGGCGCTGTCGTCGCCGGTGGAGCAGATCGCGGCGGCCATCGAGAACCGGGATACGCGCTTCCTGGTGGGGCTCAGCGGCATCGGCAAGCGCACGGCGGAATTGATCATCGCCGAGCTGTCAGGCAAGGTGCAGAAGTTCGCTCTGGCCGGGCCGGCGGGCCAGCGCGCTGCGGGCGGCAGCGGGCGCCAGCCGGATGATGAGGATGCCCTGGCGGCGATGGTGGCGCTGGGCGAGCGGCGCAGCGATGCCCAGCGCCTGCTGGAGCAGGTGCGCCAGGCACAGCCCAACGTGAAAGCCACCGACGCCCTGGTGCGCGAGATGTTGCGGATTCGCATGGTTCGCACCTAGAATGGGCGTTAGCAAAATGTATGGTTGCCGGTCTTAACTTTCATGCCACGCCAACGCGTCATCTCGGCCAGCTCGCAAGGGGAGGAGGAGAATCGGATCAACTACGCGCTGCGCCCGCAGCGCTTTGACCAGTACATCGGCCAGGAAACGCTGATCCGCAAGCTGCGTATCGCCGTGGAGGCGGCCCGCGCCCGCAAGGAGCCGGTGGACCATACGCTGCTCCACGGGCCGCCGGGCCTGGGCAAGACCACCCTGGCCCACGTGATCGCCAACGAGGTGGGGGCCCAGGTTCACGTGACCAACGGCCCGGCGCTGACCAAGGGCGCTGACCTGGTGGGCATCCTCAGCAAGCTGGGGCAGGGTGATGTGCTGTTTATTGACGAGGTGCATCGCCTGCCGGCGGTGGTGGAAGAATATCTGTACCCGGCCATGGAGGATTACAAGGTCGACATCACGTTGGACCAGGGTCCACACGCCCGCACGGTGACGATCCCGCTGCCGCCTTTTACGCTGGTGGGCGCCACCACGCGGCTGGGCCTGTTGACGCCGCCCATGCGGGGCCGGTTCGGCATCTGCGAACACATCGATTTCTATACCGCCGAGGCGCTGCACCAGATTCTGCGCGTTAACGCCCGTGAGCTGAAGCTGCAGTCCGATGATGCGGCCTTGTGGGAACTGGCCCGGCGCAGCCGCGGCACGCCGCGCGTGGCCAACCGGCTGTTGCGGCGGGCCCGCGATTACGCGGCCGTCGAGGGCGACAGCCGGCTGACAGTGCCCATGACCCAGGCGGCGCTGGAATTGGCGGGCATCGATCAGCGCGGCCTGGATGACCAGGACCGGGCGTTTATGCGCGTGATGATCGAGGTCTATGGCGGCGGGCCGGTGGGGATTGAAGCGATTGCGGCCACGTTGGGTGAGGAAATCGATACGTTGGTGGATGTGGTCGAGCCGTTTTTGCTGCAAAGCGGGCTGGTGACGCGCACCCGCCAGGGCCGCCGCGCGACCAAGGTCGCCTATGAGCACCTGGGCCTGCCGTGGCAGCCACCGGCCGAGGGGGCGGATGGGTCGCTGTTTGAATAGGTCTGGCCAGACGGTCACACCCAAAGGGGCATATCCGCACTGCGCAATCGGCCGGCCGGCGCTTTCGCCGCGGGCGCGAATCGGTTAGAAAACCCCTTGTCATGATGTGGCGATGGCTCCATGGATGGATGCTGCCGGGCTTGTGCGCTTTGCTTTGCGCTCTGGCCGGCTGTCGCAAACCCACACCTCAGGCGCCGCCGCCGGTACCAGTGCGCGTGATGCAACTGGCGCCGCAGCGGCTGACACAAACCCATAGCGATAGCGGCCGGCCGGTCGCGCTGAGCTTTGACACCAGCGGCACGGTCGCGTGGGTCTTGACCATCGAGAAAAACGCCACCACGCGCCCGGTGCGACCGGGCGACACCGTAAAACAGGGCTGTGTGCTGGCCAGGCTCGACGATGCGCTGCTGCGTCGGCAGTCACAACTAGCGGTCCTGAAACTGGAGCGGGCTTTCTTACACGAGCGATATTTGCAACTGGCTCAGGCGTCGACCCAGCCGGCCACGGCTCCGGCCAGCAGTCGGCCGGCCACCGTCCCGACCTCCCAGGAATCGCGCCAGCAGGACTTGGCGTTCGCTGAGCAGCGCCTGGCGGAGATGGACATCGATGTGGCACATGCGGAACTGGACTTAGCCCATTCGCAACTGGATGGATGTATCCTGCGCGTTCCGGCGGGTCAGGATATGACTGTACTGGCTAGCGGTCCGCGTGTGGGGCAAGCGGTGATGGCCAAAGAACCGGTGCTGTGGCTGACGGCAGCGCGGCGCTGGACGACAGAATATGAGGCGCTGGCGGTGCCGCGCGCGGCGGTGCAGCGCCTGGCCGCCACGGGCCGGGCGGGCGTGTTCATCGTTGTGAATGAGAACGGCCGGGACGTGGCCCGCCTGCGGCCGGTGGAATTGGGGGCCGCCCATGGGCAGTTGGTTGCCCTGGGTGAAGCCAGCGAAGTCAAAGCCGGCGACCGCGTCGTGATCGAAGGCATGGACCGACTGGAAGATGGCTGGGTGGTGCATGTTCAGCCCGGCGTGCCGACGCAGCCGGCTACGACGCAAGGCGCGGCCGCCGTGCCCAGCAGCCAGGCCACGCCCGAAGGGGGGATGCAGCGATGACCTGGAGATTGCCTGCACGTCGATGGGTGCTGAGCCTGGTGGTGGCCGCACTATTGGGCGGACTGCTGGGCGCGGCGGTGGTACTGACGGGGCGCGATCAGTGGGTGCAGATCACCGTTCGCTGGCCGGAAGGTATGGCGGTCGAAGTTGAGCGCAGGGTGGCGATACCGCTGGAACAGGCGCTGGGGCGCTACGACTGGGCGGACGAGGTGCGCTCGGTCAGCCGGACCGGCTATTGCCAGGTGCAGGCCAGGCTATGCACGCTGCGCACGCGACTGGCGATGCTGGAACTGGGTTTGGCGCTACAGACGATGCCCGACTTGCCGGCTCGGCCGGTATTGGCCGGCCCGCTTGGCTCCGCGGGCCGGCCGGCGCAGGCGTCGCGGGTGGCCATCGCGATTCGCGGGCCGGAGGTCCAGGGGCTGCGGAACCTGGCCAGCAAGGCCAAGCAGCAACTGGCCAGCGTCGGCGGCGTGCGCAACATCCGGGATGACTGGGGGCCGGATGTCCTTGGCGACAGCGACTTTGTCACGCCGCTGTTCCGCCGTGTTGACGGCCAGCGATGCCTGATAGTTCTGGCCGAGCCGATGGACCGCGGCAGTGCGCGGGCGGCGGCCAGCGAGATGCGGCGCTGGGCTGCCGCGATGAACGATCCCAGCGGGTACCAGGTTGCGGTGGTGGAGGTGCGCGACCGGAACCGGATTCCACGATGGTGGTGGGCCGCGGGAATCCTGGTATTGACCATAGGGGGATTGATGCTGCTGCGGCGGCTTAGGCCCGGCAAACCATCGGAGCCAGTTCGCCAGGTCGGCGTCAGCGGCGTAAACCGTACGGCGTCCCTGACGGGCAGCCCGCCCGCCTCGCGCCACGGCCCGTGGCCGGTAGCGATGCCGCCCGCCCCTGAGGATTGGTGACGGACAGACGCGGCAGTATTCGCCCACCCCTAAACATTGTCGGTGAAGTCTGCGAGGCCGCACCCTGGCCCTGGCCCGCAAGCGGGGGAGGGAAAATGCGATTCTGCACAGTCAACTATCAACTATCAACTATCAACTATCAACTACCAACTATCAACTACCAACTACCAATTTGCTGCGCCAGCGGCCAGCACCTTCGCCATCACCCCTTGCTTGCCACCATGATCAGGTCCGGGCTGGTTTGCGGCGCGTACGGCTGGCGCTGGTAGTCGCCCAGCAGTTCCACCGTGGCGGCGCCGGCTGAGCGCGCCGCCGCTTCCAGCTCGGCGGCTTGCAGGGCCCAGAACGGCACGCAGTCGCTGCGGAAGACCGGCGGACTGGCGCTCAGAAGCGTGACCAGCAGGTCCACATAGCCGTGCGCTCCGCAGCGGTGCACCCCTTTGATAATGAGGCTGTCGCCTTGGGCCAGTTGTTTGCGCTGGCACTTCTGCCATACCGGCTGGCCTTCGGCCAGTCGCCAGAGATTCAGCAGATGAATCACCACCACGCCGCCGCTGCGCACGGCCGCCAGCAGGTTGCCGATCGTGGCCAGGGCGGCGGGGCGCCGGGCGGCCAGGGCCAGCGAATTGCCAATGCAGACGGCGGCGTCGAAGGGAGGCTGGTCGACAGGCTGATCAAAGCCGCGCAGCGTCCAGTCCAGCCCCGGTGGGGCCCCGAACTGTTCGCGGGCCAGGCGCAGCATGGTCGGGCTGATGTCGGCGGCTTGGACGTGCAGGCCCCAGCCGTGAAACACGGCCGCGTGGTGGCCGGTGCCGCAGGCGGCGTCCAGCACGCGCTGTGCGCCGATGCGCTGGAAAAGCTCCCGGTAAAACGGGCCTTCGTTGGCCAGTCGCCGGGGCCAGTCGATCATCACCTCGTAGACTTCGGTCAGGTCGTCAAACTGTTGGCTCTGCATGGTGGTTGCCTGCTTGGTGCGGGGCGTGCCGTGGATATACTAGGGTATCAGTCAGGAGCCGCATGGAGCGCTTCATCATTGAAGTTTTTACCGAAGGGCAGACCGATCTTCACAACGTCAGCCCCGAGCTGTCCAGGCGCATTGCCCATCTCAAGGGCCAGGGGCTGGTGCATCTGTTCGTCGTCGGCAGCACCGCCGCCCTGACCACTCTGGAGTATGAGCCGGGCCTGGTCAAGACGGACGTGCGCGCCGTGCTGCAGCGTCTGGTACCGGATGATGCGCCTTATGCCCACGAGCAAACCTGGAACGACGACAACGGCCACAGCCATATTCGTGCCGCTCTGATCGGCCCGGAACTGACCGTGCCCTTTGCCGACGGCAAGCTGCTGACGGGGGAATATCAGCAGGTGGTTTTGCTGGAGCTGGACACCAGCCCGCGCCGGCGGACGATCATCTGCTCGATCCTCAGCTAATAGAACGCAGCAACCGCGACTGTCAGGATGCAAGCCTGCCGGATCGCGCCCATCGCGTCCTGGGCTACTCCGGCAACGACAGGTGGTCGATGAAGCGCGACTCGAAATCGGGGTCGAGGTTCAGCTCAATGATCCGAATCTGTTTGCTGATGCGGGTGATTTCCGTGAGGCTGCCGCAGTCCAAAAGCGCCATCATGGCCCCGGCCAGGGCGGTGTTGCCCACCGGCTGAATCTGCTCTGCCGCAAAGCCGGGCAGCATGCCGCAACCGATGGCGTTGGCCGGGCGCAGGTGCGTGCCAAAGCCGCCGGCCAGGTACACCGTCTTGATATCGGCGGGGGTAATTCCTTCCTGGGCCAGCAGCGTCAGGATGCCCGCGGCGATGGCCGCCTTGGCCTGAAGCAGACTGGCCACGTCGGCCTGCGTGATCACAATGTCGCGCTTGGCCTGGCCCAGCCCCACGCGCATGCCGGTATCGCCATTCCAGGGGATCAGCAGGTCGGCCGCGGCGGAAACCTGCTGGCCATCGAATCGGCCGGCGCCGTTGAGCAGTCCGATGCGTCGGGCGGCGGCCAGGAAATCGATGTAGGCCGAGCCGCAGATGCCGGCCGCCTTCACGCCTTTTTCGGCGCCGATCATCTCGGTACGGAGGTGGAAGGGCAGGGTATCGAAGTCAATGTGGCTGATGGCCCCGTCGCCGGCGCGCATGCCGCAGCTCAGGCCGGCACCCTCAAAGGCCGGACCGGCGGCCGTAGCGCAGCCCAGCAGACGATCCTTGTGCTTGAAGATGATTTCGCCATTGGTGCCAACATCGACCAGCAGGCTGGGCCCGTCATCATAGAACAGGCCGCTGGCCAAGGCTCCGGCCGTCAGGTCGGCCCCGACATAGGCCGCCGCCCCGGGCAGCAGATGCACCGGCGTCCGCGGCGCTGGCCGGTGAGAACCGTCGGCGGGCCAGAGATCCTTGGCCGCCAATACACGATGATTGATGAAGACCGGCGTGAACGGCGCCACGCCCATGGGGGTGGGGTCGACCCCGGCCAGCAGATGCAGCATGGTGGTGTTGCCGGCGATGCTCAGGCAGCGGAGCTGGTCGACCGAGGCCCCGCTTTGTCGCAAAGCCTCCTCCAGCAGCGGCGCCAGCGTCTGGTCCGCGACCGCCTGCTGCATGCGGCGCAGCATCTGGGGATTGTCATGGCAGAGGTGGATGCGCGTCAGCACGTCGTCGCCCAGTCGCATCTGCTGGTTGAAACGAGCTGATTTGCCGACCACCTTACCGGTGGCAAGGTCCACCAGCAGCACGGCGACGGTGGTGGTGCCCACGTCGATGGCCGCCCCCAGGCCGCCGCGGGGCGGGCCGCTATGCAGATCGGTGATCAGCCACTGGTCGCCGTGAAATTCCAGGCTGGCCGTGGGCGCCTGAAGCGGCGCTGCGCCCAGGTCGGTCGCCAGGCGCGGCGGGAACACCATGTCCAGCTTGCGGGCGACCGCCTCGCAGACGGCCTGCCGAAAGGGCAGGCGGTGGTTGATTTCCCCATCGGCAAAACTCACTTCCTGCCACAGCGGATCGTGGGCCCGTGGCACATTGATGCGGAATTCGGTCACCACGTGCGGCTGGTAAGCCAGCAGGGCGCGGGGCGGGATGCGAATGGAGGCGCTGTCGCCGCTGGCCAGGCCATATTCGCACCCGCGCACATTGACGATTTTGGATTCGGTGGCCACCTGCTGGCCGCTGGTGACATGGGTCAGCCGGCCCTGGACCAGTTCGACCACGCAGCCATCGCAGCGACCGCGCTCGCCGCAGCGGATATTGAGGGGCAAATTGGCCTGGCGCAGTACCTCCGTCAGCTTGCGGGGGCCTGGCTGGGTCGGCGGGTGGAGGGTTTGCTCGCCGGCCGACCAGTGAACGTTGAGAGTCGATGGTGGCATTTTGTGCGTTCTCGCTCAGGCGGTCTTGGTAGAAGGATGGGGCCGCACCTTTAGCTGGACGACGCGCTCGTCGGCGGTCATCTCAAAGACCTGGCCCGGTTCCAGAATGATAAAGCGCTGGTCGTCCCAGCGGCCGCTGAGCATATCCAGCAGCAGGGACGGATCCCCGCGCTGGTGGTCGAAGCTCCAGTTCAGCCACTGGGCGCACTGGCGGGTTTTTTCCAGGTCCTGCTCGGTGACTCCCGCCTGCAGATCGACGTAGGTGGCGCGATTGTACGTATTGAACCAGTTCTGCTCGGATTCCATCAGGAACTTGGCATCCTCGTCGCCAAATTTCTGGCGGTACTGTTCATACAACCGCTCATAGCGCTCCTGGCCGGGCGGGATGTGGCAGCGATTCCAGCCGGGCGAGTACCAGTAGGTGCCGGGGTTCTGCTGCACATACTGGGCATAGCGTTCCTTGGAGCCCAAGAGGACGGTGATGCAGTCGTGGGCCCGGGGCATGACCAGGCGGCAGCGCGCGGTCTTGACGCCCTCGGTCCCGCGGCTGCACAGGCCGTAGCCCAGGACGATGGCGTCCAGGTGGTCCTCAAGTTCAATGCGGTCAATGGCTTGCTGCAGGACCACGCGCAACTTGTCCGGCTCGTTGTGCAGGCCCTGCTCCAGCATTTCGATGCGCGGCGGCTGGGGGGCCAGTCGGGCATAATGTCGCACTTCATCTTCCAGAACGGCGCAGGAGATCACGGCAATCCGGGGCTGCGGCTGGGAGGCGAAAGAAGCGGCTTGTGCTTGCATCAAGACCTCGGTTATCAGACTTTGATTACCGGCGGCGGGCCAACGCTGTTGCCCTTGACGCCGCCTGAGTATAGCCGTAGATTTTGCGCCCGGAAGAGGACAATTTCGTCCTCAAGTACCTGTAAACTACACCACTAACGAGGCCAAAGCGATGAGCGACCTTGCCAGTCTGACCGAAGCCATCAAGAAGGGCGACCGTAACACCGCTAAGAAACTGACCCAGCAACTGATGGACGCCAACGCCGCGCCGCAGAAGATTCTGGATGCCTTGGTCAGCGGTATGGACGATGTGGGCCGCCGCTTCAAGTGCAACGAGGTGTTCGTTCCCGAGGTGCTGATCGCCGCCCGGGCCATGAAGGAAAGCATGGGTCTGCTGGAGCCGGTGCTGGCCAAGGCCGGCATCAAGCCCGAATTCACGGCCATCATCGGCACCGTCCAGGGCGACCTGCACGACATCGGCAAGAACCTGGTGGCCATGATGTGGAAGGGCGCCAACTTCGCCGTGGTCGATCTGGGCACCAACGTGCCGCCGGAGAAGTTTGTGGCCGCCGTTAAGGAACACCGGGCCCAGGTAGTGGGTCTGTCGGCCTTGTTGACCACGACCATGCCGGCGATGAAGACCACGGTGCAGGCGATCAAGACCGCCGGGCTGAGCACCGTCAAGGTGGTCGTGGGTGGCGCTCCGATCACCCAGGAATTCGCCCAGCAGATCGGCGCCGACGGTTTTGCTCCGGATGCGGCCAGCGCCGTGGACGTGGCCAGGCAATTGGTGGCCTGATCGCGGCATTCGACGCTTTTGTCGGACAATGATGCCCGTGGTCTGTAGCCTTGTGCCGCCCGGTTGATGGATTCAAACCGGGGGTCAAAAGGCTGTCGGCCGCGGGCTTTTTTTGATGACTCCTTGGAGGAAACGTGAACCCCAGGCCTCTGCTGTCGGAACTGAAAACGCGGGCGCTGGTATGCGACGGAGCCATGGGTACCCAATTGATGGCTCGCGGGATGCAGCCGGGCGGCTGCCCGGAGACGTGGAACGTGGACCGGCCGACGGATGTACAGGCGATCCACCAGGCGTATTTGTCCGCCGGGGTTGATCTGCTGACCACCAATACGTTTGGCGGCTGCGGGTTGTCGCTGGAGCGGCATGGTTTGCAGGATAGGGTGGAACAACTCAACAGCGCCGGAGCACAACTGGCGCGCCGCGCGATCGGCGATGCGTGCGCCTGGGTGTTGGGCGATATCGGGCCGTTTGGCGGTTTCCTGGAGCCGGTGGGCGATGCCTTGCCGGTTGACGTGCAGGCGGCTTTTGTGCAGCAGGCCACGGCCTTGGCGCGCGGCGGGGCGGATGCCTTCATCATCGAGACCATGTCGGATCCGAGTGAGATGGCGCTGGCCGTCGCTTCGGCCAAACAGGCTGCGCCGCTGGCGGTGATCGCCACCTATGCCTTTGAACACGGTGACGGTGTGCACTATCGCACCATGACCGGCGCCGACACCGACGCGGCTTTGGGAGCGGCCGCCGACGCCGGGGCCGACATAGTGGGAGCCAACTGCGGCACCTCCATGGGTCTGGATGACTATGCGCGTCTGACCGAGGCGCTGGTGCGCAGCGCCCGGGGGTTGCCGGTGATCCTTCAGCCCAATGCGGGCAGTCCCGGCACCGTTGATGGGAAATTGGTTTATCCCGCTACGCCGGCGGATATGGCTGGTTTGGCCGGCCGTCTGCTGTCAGCGGGGGTGCGCATCATCGGCGGCTGCTGCGGCACCACGCCGGCGCACCTAGCCGCCATGGCAAAGGTGGTGAAGGGATAGGCGACTCTGGGTCTATGACGAACGGCGCCCGTGGGCGCCTAGTAGCGATAGTGCTCGGGCTTGTAGGGCCCTTCGGGGCGGACACCGATGTAGCTGGCCTGCTGGGGGGTCATCTCCGTGAGCCTGGCGCCGATCTGTTCCAGATGCAGCCGGGCCACCAATTCGTCCAGCTTCTTGGGCAGAGTGTAGACCTGGCCGTTCTCGTAGCGTATGCCCGAGAGCGTGGGCTTGCCCGTGGCGCTAAGGGCCAGATCGATCTGCGCGATGGACTGGTTGGTAAAGCTGTTGCTCATCACGAAGCTGGGATGGCCGGTGGCACAGCCCAGGTTCAGCAGGCGGCCTTCGGCCAGGATCAGCACGCCGTGGCCGTCGGCAAAGGTCCACAGGTCATACTGGGGCTTGATGTTGGTGCGCTTGACCTTGCCTTGCGTCGCCAGCTTCGCCAGGCCGGCCATGTCGATCTCGTTATCGAAGTGGCCGATGTTGCCCACGATGGCCTTGTCCTTCATGCGCTTCATGTGGTCGACGGTGATGACGTTGCAGTTGCCGGTGGCGGTGATAAACAGGTCTGCCGACTCGACTGCGTCCTCGAGCCTGACGACCTGGTAGCCTTCCATGGCGGCCTGCAAAGCGCAAATGGGGTCGATTTCCGTCACCACCACGCGGCAGCCCTGGCCGCGCAGGCTCTGGCAGCAGCCCTTGCCCACGTCGCCATAGCCGCAGACCACCGCCAGCTTGCCGGAAAGCATCACGTCGGTGGCGCGGTTCAGGCCGTCGATCAGCGAATGCCGGCAGCCGTAGAGGTTGTCGAACTTGCTCTTGGTGACGCTGTCGTTGACGTTGATGGCCGCAAATAGCAACTTGCCGGCCTTGCGCATTTCATAAAGCCGGTGTACGCCGGTGGTGGTCTCTTCGGAGACGCCGTGGCACTGCTCGGCCACGCGATGCCAGCAGCGGTTGTTCTTCTTGAAGGTCTGGGCCAGCAGCTTGAGGATGACGGCCATTTCTTCGTTGTCGGCGGTGGCGGGGTCGGGCACCTTGCCGGCTTCTTCAAACTCGTAACCCTTGTGGATCAGCAACGTAGCGTCGCCGCCGTCGTCGACGATCTGTGTCGGGCCGTTCCAATCGCCAAAGTCCAAAGCCTTCTGCGTGCACCACCAGTACTCTTCCAGCGTCTCGCCCTTCCAGGCGAAGACGGGGATGCCGCGGGGGTTGTCGACGGTGCCGTTGGGGCCCACGGCCACGGCGGCGGCGGCGTGGTCCTGGGTCGAGAAGATATTGCACGAGGCCCAGCGCACCTGGGCGCCCAGGGCGGTGAGGGTCTCGATCAGCACCGCCGTCTGGATGGTCATGTGCAGGGAGCCGGTGATGCGCTGGCCCTTGAGCGGCTGACGCTTGGCGTGCTGGCGGCGAACGGCCATCAGGCCGGGCATCTCCTGCTCAGCCAGCATGATCTCCTTGCGGCCCCAATCGGCCAGCGACAGATCGCGCACTTTGAAGTCCAGTGACTTGGCTGACGAAACGGCCGGGGCCTTGAGCATACGAGTCATTGTTATTCTCCTTGGACAGTGGCCGGCGAAGGCAAAAGATCATCGCCGGACCCTCTCAATGCACTTTTGACGGGCCGAACCTTCGCTGAGCACGGGCCGGCTGTCAAGGGTGGCCCCGATTCGGCGGCCATCGGCACATCAGACATAGCCCAGCGCCGTCAGCCACTCCACGTAGCGGTAGGGGACGCCATGGGCTTCGTGCAGGGCCTTGAGGTCGTTGTGGAACCGCTCGTAATGCTGCATTTGCCACTGGCTGGCGGATGGGTCGCAGAAGAACATTCGACAGCCAAATGGCCGGATTTCATGGACAGTGCATAGCCGGCCGCTCTGGAAGGGGCAGACGCCGGGGGGCGCCTGGGCGGGCGGCGGCAGCGGCCGCTCGAGTTGGCGCAGGAACAGCGCCAGCTCCAGTGTGCTGACGTAGAGCCGGTGGCCAAATTCCACAAAGCGGCAGCAGCGGCCGGACACCTGGCAAACAGGCTTGCGCTGATCGATCGCCGCCTGCACCTCCTGGTAGATCGTACCCACGCCCGTCAGAGCCTGGGGCGAAGCAGCGGCCACGGCAGTTTTCAGATCCTCAGCGATCATCGCCAACATTGTACGCTTTGGCGGGTCTGCCGTATCATGGCCGCGCCTAAAACCTTCCCGCCGGAGATGTACATGAAACACTGGTTGAAGATCATCGCCCTGACGCTGCTGGTGGGTACGGCGGCCGCGGCTCAGACCGAGCCTGTGACCGACTTCAGCGGCGACCTGCCCACCGACGATTCCAATGCAACGATCGTGCTGCTGCTGGATCACGTCCGGCCGCTGAAGGATGTGAAAGCCGGCAGCATCGCCATCATCCTCGAGCGGCGCGACGGGGCCTTCGCCCCGACGGGTCACCGGGCGGCGGCCGATTACAACCAGATCAGCCAGAACCCGGTGGTCATCAAGGAAGCCAGGCTCGAGGGTAACGACATCAGCGGCACGGTGCTGGTGACGATCAATCCGGATAAACCTTTTCCCAATAAGCCCGGCGGATTCCCCACGCCGCCGGACATGTTTGAATTGTCGTTTGCCGGCACTATTGACCGCACCAAAGAGATGCCCTATCGGTCGGAAGCCGAGTCGTTCATGCCCCCCTGGCGCAAGGACATGCCGCGCTTCGGCGGGAAACTGATCACCGGCAATTTCAAGGGCTCCTGGGGCTCGGCAAAGAAAGCGGCCACCGGTCCGGCGACGATGCAGAACCCGCAGCACATTGCCGGTGCCATGACGGGGGCGATCAATGCCGCGCCGGTGCCGGGCGTCTTCGGCGCGCGGGGCAACATCACCATGGCCAAGGCGCCCGCCGGCGGTGCAGATCTGACCGTGAGGTTGGCGACGACGCGCGTGGCCGCCCCCAGCGGCGCCAGCATTACCAAGTACTTTGTCAAACCCCATGACTGGAGCCAGTACGACGGGCTGCGTCTGACGGTCAGTTCGCCGGAGCGCCGCGACGATGCGACGGTGTCGCTGGCGATCCACGAGGCCGACGGCGCCTGGTATAGCTGCAACGGGGCCGCCATGCTGTTGGGCCGCAAGGCGACGGTTGATGTGCCCTTTGGCGATCTGGTGCGCTCCGGCGGCTTTGACAGCAGCCATTTCCTGGACCTGGACCGGATCAATGCCCTCTCTCTGGGTATCGACAATCCCTATGGCGTGGGCGAGGTGCGCTTCACCGTGCACCAGATCGAGTTGTACCGCAACGCCCATCGACCCACGACGGCGCCGGCGGCCGTCACGGTGAAGATTGATCCCGACGTGGTGCTGTCCATCAACGGCACCGACCAGGTGCCCAAGGGCTTGTTTGGCTTCCATACGGCACGCGGTTTGTCGGCCGATGCCAAATACGAGGACGGCACGCCGATGCTGGAGTACGTCAAACGGCTGAATCCGGGCTATCTGCGGCCGCTGGACCACGTCTTTTTCTCCGCCAAGCCCATCACCGACGAAGAGGTGCGCCAAAGGCAGCAGGCGCGCATCCAGTCCAAGACCAAGCCCGACAGCTTGATGTACCAGCTCATCGAGGCCGCCAACGCCGTGGACAACACCGTGTGGTGTCATACGGTCGACCTGTGGCAGCGGCCGCCCTGGATGGATGCCGATATGGCCCAGTTTCTGTCGGGTGTGCGGTCGTTTTATCGCAAGCTCGGGGCGGACGCCTGGGTGCCCGGAGATGATTTCAATGCGTTACGATGGCTGGAGGTGTGGAACGAGCCGTTCATGTGGGGACGGCACATGAACATGGGCGATAAGACCCCGGCCGGCCGCAAACGCTGGGATGACCCCACGCAGTATGGCTATATTCCCGGCAAGGCGGGGATGGACGTCTACAGCGATCTCTTTGAACAGGCCGTGCAGGGCGCCAAAAGCGCCAACCCGCACGTGCGCCTGGGCGGACCCAGTGCCCCGGCCTTCAACGAAGATGGCTACGGCAACTTTGAGCACTATGTCCGTTATTTCATCGATCGCTGCCACGACAAGATCGATTTCCTGACCGAGCACCACTACCAGGGCCACCCCGACGCCTTTGCCGCCAGTTACCTGGTGGCGGCGGCGTATACCGACGTGAAATACAACCGGCGAATCCCGGTTTACAACACCGAGGCCAATGACCTGGTGGACACGCCCACCAAGGGCGAACAGGGCCAGCTCCCGCTCTGGTCGCTGAAGGCCGACGAGCTGAATCGCGCGCATTACAACATCCAGGACATCATGGCCTGTCTGCGCTATTGCCCGGACATTGCCAAGGGCCGGGCCATGCATGCCTTGTGGAGCGGCTTCTGCAAAAACCCCGGCGAGACTCATGCCTATACGCTGATGGCAACGCTGCGGGGCAAGATGCTGGCCGCGGCCAGCGAGGATCCGCAGCTCTTGGTGGCCGCCAGCAGCCCGTCCGACGGCTCGGTGGTGGTGCTGCTGCTGAACAACTCGCCGCGCCAGAAGCGGGTTACGCTGCCGGTGCCCCAGGGATTTACGCAGACCGGGTTCCAGCAGTTGGTTTTCGAGGATGGCACCAGGCTGGTGGACAAGCCGACCGCAGCTTCCAGCCAGGCGGGACAGATCAGCTTTCTGCTGGGCCCGCGCCTGGCAGCGCGCTGCACCCTGACCAAGGAGGGCTATGTGGCGGGGCAGCGGAAGCTCATCGAGACTTCTTTTGCCGACTGCGTGCTGGCCCGTGTGGGGGCCAAGAACCCCGTCAACGGCAGGATTGTCTGGCGCGGTAAGGGTCCGGAAGGTGCCACGGCGGCGTCGCTGTGCCTCGTTACGCGCGGTGTGGATCGCGGCGAAGCGGTCGCGGTCATCAACGGCGTGCAGGTGCCGCTGCCCTGGTCGACAGCCAACGATGGGGCGGCCGTGGTGCAGGAGGTGAAGCTGGACCCGGCGGTTCTGAAAGCGGCGGCCAGCGTTGAATTCCGCTGTGTCGATCCCGACAACAACAACGGCTTTACGGTCTGGGCGGCGTGGATCCAGGTGGAGCGCTGATGGGCGCCACAGATCGCGGCTATGAGCTTGCGGCCTTGCGCCAGGGGCTTCGGCCGCTGCGTTTGCATTGGTTTGCCCGTCTGCGCAGCACGTCGGACCGGGCGGCGGCCATGCGCCGGAGGGGCGGTTTGTTTGCCCCGGCAGTGGTGGTGAGTTCGCGTCAGACCGCCGGCCGGGGGCGCGGGGACAACCGCTGGTGGTCGGATGGACGCTGCCTGACCGCCACGTTTGTCTTTCCGGCCGAGGAGCACCTGGCTTCGCACCAGGTGGCGCTGGCGGCAGGACTGGCCGTGCGCCATGCGGCGGCCGAGTTGTGCCCCGGCTGTCGGGTGGGGCTCAAGTGGCCTAACGACGTGCTTTACGAGGGCCGCAAGCTCAGCGGCTTGCTCTGCGAGCGCGTGGAGGGGGCGGACCTGATCGGCGTGGGCCTCAACGTCAACGTGACGGTGGCTGATATGCCGGCGGCTTTGCGCCGGCAGGCTACTTCGCTGGCGGCGATGGGGGGACGCCCGCTGAACATGAACCGGGTGCTGTGTTGCGTGGCCCGTCATCTTCAAGCCATGCTTCTGTGCCGGCAGGGCTCTCCGTTTGGCGCGATCCTGCGCGAATATGAACAATATGACGCCCTGAGAGGCCGGCGGATCAGCGTGGACCTGGGCGATGGTCAGGGGCCCGTCTGCGGGATGTGCAGCGGGCTGGACAACATCGGGCGCCTGCTGGTCGGCCAGGGCCGCAAGCAGCGCGCCATCATCGCCGGTCAGGTCAGACTGATGTAGAATGGAAGCTCCTATGAACGCGTGGCTGGCAACTGCGGTGCTGATGGTGGTGGGGGCGTCCGGGTCCACAGCCGAGTTGCCCCCCTCGCCGCCGATCGAACAGGCCACCCTACAGCAGATGTATCGCGCGGAACTGGGGGAGGCCTATCAGCCACAGATGGCCCAGAAGCTCTACGAAGCCCATCATCTGCTGGAGCGCTATTTCCAGGAATCCAGTAGCGCGCAGCGCCAAAGGGTCGTTAAGGAGCTGGAGAGCCTGCGTCTGTCGCCGGGTTGGATCGGGCGCTTGGCGCGCCTGCGCATGAACTGGCCGGATTTGAAGGGCGGGGTCTACTACACCAACCAGCGGATCGGCCCGCACCAGGTGATGTATTTCCTGGGCATCCCCAAAGATTACAGCCGCACGCGCCCCTGGCCGCTGGTGGTGAAGCTGCCGACGGCCGCGGCGTTTGTGACCAACCCGCCGCCCGAGGGTCCGGAGGTGGTCGAACTGTATCACCGCTGGATCAAGGAGGAATTGGCGGCTCATCCCGAGGCGGTGGTGCTGATGCCTCGGCTGAACCTGGACGAGCTTTACGGACCCAGCCAGGCGGGAATGAACACGGTGATCCAGCCGCTGTTGCACGCGGCCGGCCAGGCGAACATCGATCCGGCGCGGGTCTATCTGCAGGGTCACTCCATGTCGGCCCACGCGGTCTGGAACCTGGGTTTGCATTACACGACGTATTGGACGGCCATCACCCCGCTGGCCGGCGGCGCCCATGCCGACTGGCAGCGCCTGCGCCTGATGAATCTGCGCAACACGCCGGTGATCGCCTGGCACGATGCCGACGACAAGCTGGTGCCGGTGGACGAAGCGCGGCAACTGGTTCAGATCCTCAAGCGTTTTGCCTGTCCCGTGGAATACCAGGAAACCAAGGGCCTGGGCCATTCGCCCACGGAGCAGATCGTGGCGGCCCTGTACGACAAGATGTGCGCGGCCGGGCCGCGGCCGCTGTATCCGCCGGCGGTCAGCCTTCAGTCCAACCGGCCGGAGACGATGTTCAATCGCCTGGACTGGGTACAGGTCTATCAGCCGGTCGACACCGGCGCCGAAAAGCGATACCGCTTCACGCGCGGCAGCGGCCTGATGACGGTCTATCAGCACACCTTTTCGCTCAGCGCCAACCGCGCTGCGCGTAACCGCTTTGAGCTGAAGACCGACAACGTCGACACCCTGCGCCTGTATTTCAACGATCAGACGGTGGATTTTGCCCGGCCGGTCACGGTGCTGGTCAACGGCAAGGGCAAGTTCGAGGGACTGCTGGAGCAAAGCATTGACGAAATGCTGCGCGACCAGGTCTTCCTGGGGCGCGGCTGGCGCTATTACACCGCCCTTCTCGACCTCGAGTTGGCCGCCCGCGCCCCGACCACCGCCGGCACGCGCCCCGCCACCACGCGCAAGGGCGTGATCGAGGTCATTCCCTCCGATCCCGATCAACCCATTAAGCGCATCGAGGTGCCGTAGGGGCTCTTACCAAAACTTCCAGTCCTTGTAGAGCAGGACATAGCCCCCCAGCAGGAAGTTGGTCACCGCGTGCGCGATGATGCAGGCCCCTAGGCTGCGCGTATAGAGCAGCAATCCGCCGAAGATCAGCCCGCAAACGACGGCCGTCATCCATTCAATGTGGACGCCGGCCCCAAAAGCCACCGCCACGCCGAAAAACGCCAGCGCGTCCCACTCGCCGACGCGCGCCAGCTTGAAGTCGCTGGGCGAAATGATGCTGCGCCACAGGTAATCGCGCCAAAACAGCTCCTCCATGAACGGCACCACCAGGCTTGCCCCCGCCCAGCGAATGAGAATGAAAGCCCACGCCTGCCAGGGCGACGCAAACGTCTGAAAGGGATCCAGTACCGGCCCGCGCGACATGCGCGGATAATTCGGCCAGAACTTCAGCAGCAGGCTTTCCATGCCCACCCACTGCACAAACACCAGGGCTCCGACCAGCGCGCCCAGCCAGGCATAGCTCCAGTTGATCCGCGTAAAGTGCCGCCGCAGGGCGATCAGCAGCCCGGCCACCACCAGCGTCTTGAGCACATAGCTGGCGGGAAAAAACTTCTCCCAGTGTCCGCCGGCAAACGTCAGCGCCAGAAACACGCCCATGGGCAGCAGGTAGGCCAGATCGTCCATCCACGAGCCGCTGCCGCGGCTGGATGGCTCCGCTTCCACGATGACGATGTTCTTCTTCACGATGGTTGGGGCTCGAACAGTGCAAAGGAGGCGGTGTGCCCGTGAATGAAATTGCGGCCGCCCACCGGCCCCAGCTCGCCGGCCGCAAAAAAGCCGGCCAGGGGCGTGCGGGGCAGATGTTGTCGGGCTGCGGTGAGGTCGTGCGAAGGCTGGTCAAACAGTCGCGTGCCGCGTCCGTTGCAGGTAAACAGCAGCCCGCCGGCGGCATCGCCACCGGCCGATGCCAGCATCTGGTGAAGGTCTTCATCGGCGCTGGCCGCATCGCGCACGTGAAACTGCACGGTCTGGCCGACGCGCACATAATCGGCCATGGCGATGGCGCCGCTCTGGTCATCCACACCCACCACGTTTCGCACCAGAAAGTCGCCCCGACCAAACTGCTCGCGATATTCATCGATGGCCCGGCCGATGAGCACGCCCTGGCCGAGCAGTTCCTGGTCGGACGCCGACAGCCCCTCGATGATCTCGTGCAGCGCGCGCAAGGCTGGTTTGCCACCCAGTTGCTGGATGACGTTCTGGTTGGCCCTGGTCACCACCATCGGCCGGCCCACCGGCCGGCATCCCTGGCTGACGATGCTGCGCACCGCCATGCCGCCGCTGAGGCTGATGCCCACGAATCCCTCGTCAAAGACCTGGTCGTTGCGCAAGAGCAGGTTTTCGCCGGGTGATCGCGCCGAACTGGCCATGCCGCCCCAAAGCGGCGCCTGCGGGCAAAGATCATCCAGCGCCGTCAGCCACTGCGGCAGCGGCGTGGTGAAAGGATCGCCAAAGCCAATGAGGGCGACGGTCTGCTTTGTGAGCCCCAGGCGCTGGGTCAGTGCCTCACTGTCGCTAATCATCGTGCGCCACTCGGAACGGCCGATGTGGAACGGATGCACGCGCACCTGCGGCGTGTGGCCCACCAACAGCGCCATGCCGGGCTTGCCTTCGATCTCGCGGTCCACGCCCAGCACGCCTTCGGCCGAGCAGCCCACGATGCAGTGAGCATCCAGCTCCAGCCAAAGTTGCTCGACCAGGTCGGGCATCTCCGGGGCGTGATGGCCGCTGAAAAACAGAAAGGCCAGGTCGATCTTGCCCCCCAGGGCCGCGGTGGCATCATCCGCCAGCGCCTTGACGGCATCGCCGGACGAAGCCTGCTCGTTAATCGAGGCGTGAAATCGCATGGTCATCCCGCGGCCGGATTTTGCCGCTCGGCCGCCGCAGTGCGTTGACGCAACTGCTCCAGTTTATACACAAGGCGCTCTGTCAGCACCTGTTTCACCTGGGCCATGCTCGGGCAGGCGGGCCCGAGCAGCGCCTCCATGGAGGTCACGCCCCGTTGGGCCAGCCCGCAGGGCACGATCAGCTCGAAGTGCCGCAGATGGGTGCGGACATTCAGCGCCAGCCCGTGCAGGCTGATGCCGCGCTTGACGCGCACGCCAAAAGCGCAGACTTTCCGCGCGCTTCCCTGTTGCTGGACCCACACGCCCACGGCCGAGGGGTCCTTCTGGCCGGTGATGCCAAACGGCGCCAGCGTCGCGATGACCACATCCTCCAGCCTGTGGACATAGCCCCCGGGCGACAACCCGCAGTCCGCAAGTCGCAGGATCGGATAAACCACCACCTGCCCGGGTCCGTGATAGGTGATGTCGCCGCCGCGGTCGGACTGCACCAGCTCCACGCCCAGGCTGGCAAGCTGCTGCTCGCTGGCCAACAGATGGCGCATGGCCCCGCTGCGCCGCCCCAGGGTAATGACCGGCGCATGCTCCACCAGCAGGATTTGTTCCTGCCCGCCCTCCAAGAGCTGCTGGTGTGCCTGCTCCTGAATTTGCCAGGCGTCACGGTAGGCGAGCTGGCCAAGATCACGGATCAGCATGGCGATTCCCAGCCGCGCATAAGCCAACGACCGGGTTGACTTTCCGTCACTCTCTGACGGTCGCGGCTCTGTAAGCTCTGACGATCGCGGCTCTGACATCCAGATCAGAGCCGCGCGCGTCAGCAAGCGACCCGGTTGATGCACGCTGCTCGGTCGCTCCCTCACGGTCGCGGCTCTGACAACAGTTCAAAACTCAGCGTTTCCCGGCGTGCGGGCAAAGGGGATCACGTCGCGGATGTTCTGCATGCCTGTGGCGTAAAGAATCGTCCGCTCAAAGCCCAGCCCAAAACCCGCATGCGGCACCGTGCCATAGCGGCGAAGATCCCGGTACCACCAGTACGCCTGCTTCTCCAGGTGCAGTTCCTCCAGGCGCCGGTCCAGGTAATCCAGCCGCTCTTCGCGCTGGCTGCCGCCGATGATCTCGCCGATGCCCGGGGCCAGCACGTCCATGGCCGCCACGGTCTTCTCGTCGTCGTTCATGCGCATGTAAAAGGCCTTGATCTGCTTGGGATAATTCATCACCACCACCGGCCGGCCCACCAACTCCTCGGTCAGGTAACGCTCGTGCTCGGTCTGCAGATCCATGCCCCATTGGACCGGAAATTCAAAGGCCTTGCCGCTCTTTTCCAGGGCGGCCACGGCCTCGGTGTAGCTCATGCGCTCAAAGCTGGAGTTGATAAAAGCCTCGACACGCTGGATGCACTTTGGATCGATCCGCTGGGCGAAAAACTTCATGTCGTCCGGTCGCTGCTCCAGCAACCGGCGGAAGATGAACTTCAGAAACTGCTCGGCCAGATCCGCGTCGGCCGCCAGATCGGCAAAAGCCACCTCCGGCTCGATCATCCAGAACTCGGCCAGGTGGCGCGGAGTATTGGAGTTTTCGGCACGGAAGGTGGGCCCAAAGGTGTAAACCTTGCTCAAGGCCATGCAATAGGTTTCGACCTCGAGCTGCCCTGAGACGGTCAGGAATGCCTGTTTGCCAAAAAAGTCCTTGGAGAAATCGGTCGCGCCCTCGGGCGTGCGCGGGAGGTTGCCCAGGTTGCACAAGTCCAGCGTGGAGACGCGGAACATGGCCCCGGCCCCTTCGCAGTCGCTGGCGGTAATGATGGGGGTGTGAATCCACAAGAAGCCGTTCTCGTGGAAGAACTGGTGGACCGCCTGGGCCAGGGCGTGGCGCACGCGGGCCACGGCGCCGAAGGTGTTGGTGCGCGAACGCAGGTGGGCCACCTGCCGAAGGTACTCGAACGTGTGCTGCTTGGGCGATACCGGATAGGTATCCGGGTCGTCCACCCAGCCCAGCACCTGGATCTGGTCGGCCTGAATTTCAAAGGCCTGTCCCTTGGCCGGCGACTGGACCAGCGTGCCCTGGGCGATCACGGCGCAGCCGGTGGTCAGCCGCAGAATCTCAGTCGTGTAATTGGGCAGCGTCGCCGGCGCGACCACCTGGATGGGGTCGAAGCACGAGCCATCATGGACATGGACAAACGACAGGCCGGCCTTGGAGTCGCGGCGGGTGCGCACCCATCCTTTGACCGTCACCTGTTGGCCGGGCTGCGATTTTCCCGCAAGCAAATCGCTGATGGACATGAGCCTTAGCATATGCGATTAGAAGGCGGGGATGAAGAGGGTCTTGCCCCCTCCCACCGGTACTTCGGGGGAGGGCTGGGGCGGGGGCAGCGGGAACTTACCCAATCCCCAGACCCCTTCTATGCCTCGGCCGTCACCTTCCGGTAATACTCCACCAGGCTGTGATCCGGACCGGCTTCCAGGCGGCGAAAGACACGATGCAAAGGGTTGGCCACGCGTTGGCCGGGCAGCTCGATCACGATAGGAAAGCCGGCCACGTCGGCCATCGTGGTGTCGGCCGCATTTCTCCACTGGCCCTGGGCGTGGCGCACCATCACTTCACCCAAATAACAGCCGAAACCAAAGAGCACCCCGCCCAAGTCATCCACCGACGAGCCGCCCTGGCGGAACTGCTCGATGATCCGGTCCACCTCCTGCAAACTCGCCGGGGAGTAGTCCAGTTCAACGTGGTGGATCACCCGCGCCAGCCGCACCAGGTCCGAAGCGTGTAGCGGGGCGGCCTGCGGAGTCGCGGGATGGGACAACTCAAAATTCATCCGTCAGCGCCAACCTCCGCCTGGGGCTTTTTCCTCGTGCTTACCGGTATGGCTTTACGCCTTCTTTTACGCCTGCTCGACGGCCGGGGCCAGGACTTGCACGATATCGCCCAGCACGCGCAGCATCGGCTGGACCGCGTTGATCCGCGCCACCTTGTCGGCCGGGTAGAAATCCAGCACCGGCTGGGTCTGGCTCTCGTAGACGTTCAGGCGGTTGCGAATGACCTTCTCGTCGGCGTCATCCGGGCGGTTTTCCTTCAGGGCCCGGCCCTTGAGGCGCTGCACCATTTCATTGGGGTCGCTGGCCACCAGATAGACGATCTTCAGCACGTCGATGGTGTCAGCCAGCAGGCGGGCCTGAGTCAGGCTGCGCGGAATGCCGTCCATGATGAGGATATCGCGCTGGGCGTCGAACTGGCCCTGCCGCTGCAGGTTCTCGATGTGTTGCTGGAAGACCTTGATGACGAATTCATCGGGCACCAGCTCGCCGCGCGTGGAATACTGCATGAAAACGCGGCCCATGTCGCTGTTGCGGTCCAAGGCGCGGAAGATATCGCCGGTGGCGGTATGGCGGAATCCGGGAATGGCGCCCAGGGCTTTGCCCTGTGTTCCCTTGCCGCTGCCGGGCGCGCCAAAGAGGAGAATGACTTTGTATTTCATGGCTGCGGAAAATACTGAGCAGGAGCCAAATTGCAACGCCCGCGACGCGGCTCAGCCCTTGCCCTCGTCCCAGTTCCTGCCCCAGGCGATGTCCACCTTCAACGGCACGCGCAGCTCCATGGCGCCGACCATCTCCTGGCGGACAAGCTGGGCGTCGGCCTCCACCGCGTCGCGCGGGGTCTCGAAGACCAACTCATCATGGACCTGCAGCAGCATGCGGCTGGGCCGCTTTTGTGCGGCCAGTTGCCGGTGTACGTTGAGCATGGCCCGCTTGATCAAATCGGCGGCCGACCCCTGCACGACGCTGTTGATGGCCATGCGCTCGGCGCCGTTGCGAATGTTGGGCACGGGGCTGGCGATGTCGGGAATGGGCCGCCGGCGCCCCAGGAGCGTCTGCACATAGCCTTGCCGGTGGGCCTGCTCCACGCACTGCCGCAAAAAGGCCTCGATACTGGGAAAACGCTTGTGATAGGCGGCGATGAGCTGCTCGGCGGCGCTGGTCGAGAGCCCCTCGATGCGCCGCGCCAGCCCCGCCGCGCTGACGCCGTAGATGATGCCGAAATTAACGATCTTGGCCTGGGCCCGCTGCTCCTTGCTCACCTTCGCCAGGGGCACGCCAAAGACCTCGGCCGCCACGGCGGCGTGAACATCCTCATCGGCCGCGAACGCCGCCAGCAGCGCCGGCTCGCCCGTGAAATGGGCCAGCATGCGCAGCTCGATCTGCGAATAGTCGGCCGTCAGCAGCACGTCGCGCTGACGGTCCTGGGGCACAAACGCCAGGCGGATGCGCCGCCCCTCATCGCTGCGGATCGGGATATTCTGCAGATTCGGATCCGAGCAGCTTAGCCGCCCGGTCTGGGCGCCGATGGGGTTGAAACTGGCATGAATGCGCCCCGTGCGTGGGTTGATGAACTCGGTGAGGTTGTCCAGATAGGTGTTCTTCAGCTTCACCAGGCTGCGATATTCCAACAGCAGCTTGGGACATGGATGCTCCAGCGCCAGCTTCTCCAGCACTTCCACATCGGTGCTGGGGCCGGTCTTGGTCCGTTTGATGATGCGCAGCCCCAGCTTGTTAAACAGAACATCAGCCAGTTGTCGCGGCGAGTCGGGATTAAACTCCGCGCAGGCCGATTCCATGATCCGCCGCCGCAGGTCCTCGATGCGCGTGCCCAGGACTTGGCTCTGTTGCTGGAGGATGGCCGGGTCCACGCTGACACCGGCCTCTTCCATGTCCACTAAGACCTCAATCAGCGGCGTTTCCAGCTCATCGTGCAGTTGGCGCAGGGCGGGAATGCCGTCCAACCGCCTGCCCAGCAAATGGGCCAGGCGCCAGGCGATGTCGGCGTCCTCGGCGGCGTAGCAGGTGATTGTCTCCAGGGGCACGCGGTCCATGCTGGTCTGGTTCTTGCCCGTGCCCAGCATTTCCGAGGTGGCGATCTTGCGATAACCCAGCAGGTCCAAGGCCAGCGGATCGATGCCGTAGCGGCTGCGCCCCGCATCCAGCAGGAACGCGGCGATCATGCTGTCCAGCACCACGCCATGCACGCGCACACCGGCCTGGCGGAGCACCAGCAGGTCATACTTGACGTTGTGCCCGACTTTACTGATTTGCGGGTCCTCCAGAATCGGCCGCAGGGCTTCAAGCGTGCGCCGCTGGTCCAGGACCGTCGCCCCCAGGGGCCCGCGTACCGGCAGATACCAGCCCGTACCCTCCTGCCAGCTAAAACTCATGCCCACCAGGCCGCATCGCATGGGATCGAGCTGATCCGTCTCGGTGTCGAAGGCGAAGCGCCGCTGCCTGCCCAATTCCGACAGAAAGGCGCTTAGCAGCTCCGGCGTATTGACCAGCCGGTAGTCGAGCTGGCTGTTGGCATGGGTGGCCGGGCCGCCCGTTGCGGTGGGGGCTGCATCGCCGAACAGGCCGCTGGCGAATTCCAGGCTCGGCGCTGGTTTGCCATGGCCCTCGGCCGGCAGGCTGGCCAGTCGTTTGACCAGGCTGTGAAAGCCCAGGTCCGCCAGGCTCTGGCGCAAGCCCGCCACGTTCAACCCTCGGCAGCGGCAGGTCTCCGGATCGAAGCGCATGGGCACGTCACGGCGCAGAGTCACCAGTTGCCGCGTCTGATCCAGCTGCGATTTGAACTCTTGCAGGCTCTGGCGCAGCTTCGGGGTCAGCTCTTCCAGGTGCTGGTAGATGCCCTCGATTGAGCCATAGGTACTGATCAGCCTGGCGGCGGTCTTCTCTCCCACACCCGGAATACCGCGCACGTTGTCGGTGCTGTCGCCGGTCAGGGTCTGGATCGCGACGGCCTGGGCCGGGGCGTAGCCGCACTCGGCCAGCATGCGCTGGGCGTCGATCTCCTTATTGCCCTGCACATCGTACAGGCGCACGCTGGGGCCGATGAGCTGGCGCAGGTCCTTGTCGCGCGAGACGATCACCACGTCAAAGTCGCGGTGCTGAAGCTGCGCTGCCATGGTGGCGATGACATCGTCGGCCTCCACGCCCGGCTCCGCAAAGATGGGCACCCCCGCCTGCTCCACAAGCTGAAGGATCCGCTGCTCCTGCACCATCAGGTCCGCCGGGCGCGGGGCGCGGTTGGCCTTGTATTGCGGATCAATCTGCTTGCGGAAAACGCCTTCGTCCCCGCCGGCATCGATGACCATCGCCAGGTAATCCGGCTTACGCTGCTCGACCAGGCTCAGCAGCATCTGCATAAAACCATACGTAGCCTTGGTGGGCTCGCCGCTGGGGCTGCTCAGTTCGCGAAAGGGTGCAAAAAATGCGCGGTAAATCTGGGCGTGGCCGTCGATAATGTAAAACGTCTGGGGCATCTGCGGGCTGTAGAGTATATACGAACCACGGTTCTGGCGGTCCCACGTTGGCCGATAATCTGACCATGAAGACCGCAGTACTGTTGACCCTCTCCAACGTGTTCATGACCTTTGCCTGGTATGGACACCTGAAGTTCAAGCAGGTGGCGCTCTGGATCGTCATCCTGGCCAGTTGGCTCATTGCCCTGCTCGAATATTGCTTCCAGGTGCCGGCCAACCGCATCGGGCATCAGGCCGGTTTTTCCACCGCCCAGCTCAAGATCATGCAGGAGATCATTACCCTGCTGGTGTTCTGCGTGTTCTCGATCACGTACCTGGGCGAGGGGCTGAAGTGGAACTACCTCGTCGGCTTTGGGCTCATCATGGCGGCGGCGCTGTTCGTCTTTCATCCCTGGTAGGGCAGTCGCAGTTTGTGCCCCAGCGGCGTAGAATCACGCCCCTATGCGTGATCCACGATACAAAAAACTGGCCGATGTGCTGGTCAACTACAGCGTTGGGGTGAAAAAGGGGCAGCTCGTGCGCATCAGCGGCCCGCCGGTGGCCGCTCCGCTGCTGGTGGAGATCTACCAGAAGACATTGGCGGCCGGCGCCCATCCGTTTGTGCGCATGGGCCCCGAGGAACTGACCGAGATTTTCCTCAAGCAGGCGGCCGACGAGCAGCTCTCCTATGTCAGCCCCCTGAGCAGGTTCGAATACGAAACGATCGACTGCTCCATCGGCGTCTGGGCCGAGGAGAACACCCGGTCCTTGACCAACTGCAACCCGGCCCGCCTGCGCGTTTCCGAGGCCGCCCGCAAGCCGCTGATGGATATCTTCCTCAAGAGGGCGGCTGCCGGCGACCTGCGCTGGACCGGCACGCCGTTTCCCACCCACGCCGCGGCGCAGGAGGCCGAGATGAGTCTGGCCGAATACGAGGCGTTTGTCCTGGGCGCCGGGTATATGGACCACGACGACCCTGTGGCCATCTGGCGACAGATCGGACAGCGGCAGCAGCGGCTGGTCGATTTCCTCAACGGCAAGACCGATTATCGCGTGGTGGCGGCCAACGGCACCGATGTGCGCATGAATCTGGCCCAGCGTCGGTGGATCAACTGCGACGGCCACGAGAACTTCCCCGACGGCGAGGTCTTCACAGGGCCGGTGGTGGAATCGGTCGAAGGGCAGATCAACTTCAGCTTTCCGGCCGTTCACCATGGCCGCGAAGTAACCGACGTGAAGCTGCGCTTTCGCGGCGGCAAGGTCGTGGACGCTTCGGCCTCCAAGGGACAGGACTTTCTAATCCAGATGCTGGAAACCGATGCCGGCAGCCGCGCGCTGGGCGAATGCGCCATCGGCACCAACTACAACATCAAGCAGTACACGCACAGCACGCTCTTTGACGAGAAGATCGGCGGCACCGTGCACTTTGCCCTGGGGGCCGGTTATCCCGAGACCGGCAACACCAACGAGTCGGGCCTGCACTGGGATATGGTCGTGGACCTGCGCGCCGGCGGCTTCGTCGAGATCGACGGACAGAAGGTGCTGGTGGATGGCAAGTTCACCCATTCCGATTGGCCGGCGTGAAATCTCGTAAACCCCGCTGACATGGAAAGAAAGTAGGGTCCGTCGGGCCGCAGCGCAGGGAGCATCGCTTTGCCAGAATGCGTTCTCTGTGGCCCTGCGGACCATGGACTCTGTGCCCTTGCTGCTCCGCGGGCGCCCGCCTCTGCGCAAGCCCACAGCGATGGGTCATTCGGAGTACCCGGTGGTAAACAGATACAAAACTCAGCTCTTGCGAGGGAATTTCTCGCGCAGTTGCTGCAGGCGATGCAGCACCGGCTTGGGTTGGAACATGTCATCGTACAGCCCGCCCGCCGGCACCGAGGGGCCCAGGTCCGCAAGGTCGGCCCAGGCGATGCTCTCGACAAAGGGCTTGCTCAAGGCCAGCGAGTAGACCGCCTGCATCCAGTCGGCCTGCAGTTGCGGATCCCAGGCGCGGCGCCAGCGTCCGGCGGCCGAGGGGTCCAGCTTGCCCTCGGACTGGTCCGCGGGGTCGGGGGTGGCTCGCCCCGGGGCGCTGACGGCCGTGATGAACACCGGCCGCCCGATGGCCGAGAAGCGGTCCAGCAGCACGCTGAGCTGGAACAGGTCGCGCACGAACATGCCGGGCTTGGGCACCCCCGTGTGCAGCTCCAGGGAAAAGCCGTCGAAGTTGATTCCCGCCTGCGCCGCCATCTCGGCATACAGCAGCGGAGCCACGCTGCTGGGATTGCGGGCATGATATTCCCCCGAGGGCTGGTTGATGGTGATCAGCGTCCGGGCGTTGGGCAGCACCGTCTTGACCTGCGAAACCAGCAGCCGCGTCAGCTCGATCATCTGCTCAAAACTCAGGGCATAGATGCTGTTGGCGCAGACGCCGCCGACCACGTTCCACAGGGCGATGCCCTTGCGATAGCGCTGCACCACGCGCTGCACGTGTTCGTAGGCCAGCTCGCGCAGGGTGTCGAAGTCGTTTTCCCAGATGAAAAGCCAGTCAGGCAGGTCCTGCTCGGTAAGGTTGACCAGCGGGCCGCCGATGATGGGCACCCGCTTGCGCGAGAGGGCCTCGATCCAGGGATCAATGCCCGCGGTTTCGAAATTGCCCTCGCGGGGCTGAAGCATCTTCCAGGGCAGCGGCAGCACCGCGTAGTCAAAACCCGAGATCGCCAGCTCGCGGTACTTCTGGCTCTGTACGCCGGGGTTCACGCGGCAGCCGAAAATGTGCTTGACGAACCCGTTGCCGGAGCGGCGGCGGCCCAGCAGCAGATCGGCATGGAAGACCGCCAGTTCCTCTGACAATTCCACGGCCCGCAACAGGGCGGTGTCGGCCAGGCGCGAGGCCGCCGCGCTGTCGGTGGCGCCCAGGGCGTCGGCGAACAGGTCCTCGGCCTGCGCGAACTTCTGCATGAAGTGCTCGGCGCGCGGGTAGTCGAACAGGCTCCAATCCTCCTGCTTCTGCACGATCTTCATCAGGCGGAAACGGGCCAGCTCCGCGTTGAGGATATAGGGCTTTTCGCGGTGGGGCAGGCGCGTGGTTTCCATCTGGAAGACGCCCAGGGACCCAACCTCCCACAGCAGCGAAACACCCAGGGCGCTGGCGTCGCTGTGTCCCAGCGTCAGCAGCCCATCCTTGAAAGTCACCTCGCCCGGCACGGGCGTACTTTCAGGGCCCACGGCATAAGCTGCCGTGGGTTGAAAGGCGCCCAGCCTCTGCCCGTCGCGATAAACTTCGAACCGAATCGCCATGGCCTGTCTGCAGCCGCTTCTGGGGGCCGGGGTGCCGTCCGGCCGGTCGCGGCTTGCTGGGGCGGATTCTAGCAGAGACGGCCGCAGCCTCAACGCGCCGGATTTTGCCGGCGCCTGCGGATACAATATCAAGAGGTTCGCAGCCTATGGACCAGGTGCAGGAAACTTCGGCGCTGGAACGCATGATCCAGTACCAGATTGTCGACCGCGGCATTCGCGATGACCGGGTAATCGCGGCCATGCGAGCCGTGCCGCGCGACCGTTTCTTTCCCGAGCCGGCCCGCGAGTCGGCCTTTGCGGACCGGGCCGCGCCTATCGGGCACGGCCAGACGATCAGCCAGCCGTACATGGTGGCGCTGATGGCCCAGCGCCTGCAGGCGGAACCCGAGCACCGGGTGCTGGAGATCGGCACCGGCAGCGGCTACCACACCGCCATTCTGGCCCATCTGGCCGCCGAGGTGTGGACCGTCGAGCGGGTCAAGGAATTGCTGGATGAGGCCTGGGAGCGGCTGATGGCCCTGAACCTGCGCAACGTGCATTTCCGTTACGGCGACGGCTGCGAAGGCTGGCCGGAGGCAGCGCCTTTTGATCGCATCCTCATCGGCGCCGGCGCGCCTCAGCTTCCGCGGCAGTTGCTGCTGACGCAACTGGTGGATGGCGGCATCGCGGTGCTGCCGGTCGGGCCGCAGGAGGCGCAGATGCTGGTCGAGGTGCAGCGCCGCGGCGATGAACTGCATAGCACGGACGTCTGCCCCTGCCGATTTGTGAAACTGATCGGCAAGGATGCGTGGGAAGAAGCCTGAGCCGGGCCAAGCGGCAACACCTTGGCCTGGCAGTCGTTGCGGGCGATTTCATCCATTGGCCAACGGTGGCTTGGCGCGGTAGATTGCCTGCATGCCAGCGCACCCGCCAGGCCCGCAGAAAACCCTCCATGAGGTGGCCCAGCAGGTTGGAATCTATCCGCCCCAGGCTTATGAGTTTATCCAGGAGGGGCTGGCCTTTACCGTCAAGCGCATCCACGGCACGGCCCGCAAGCCCGACACCACGCTGCACATCACCGGCCGCCAGCTTTGCGAGGGGCTGCGCGATCTCGCCCTGCTGCACTGGGGCAAGCTGTCGCGCGTGGTGCTGGCCCGGTGGAACATCCACCGCACTGAGGATTTTGGGCGCATGGTCTTCGCCCTGGTGGAGGCCGGACATCTGCACAAGACCGAGGCCGACAGCTTCGAGGACTTCCGCCGCGTTTTCGATTTTGCCAAGGTCTTCGAGGACAGCTACAGCATCGAACTCAAGACATGAGCAAAGGTCGCCCCGCTCAGAGCATCGCTGCCAAAAAACCCGCGCCGCCGGCCGCGCCGATTTCGCCCCTGCGTCCCCGGCCAACCTTGTTCAAGGTGCTGCTGGGAATCCTGGGGCTCTGGATCGCCGCGCTGCTGGCCATGGTGATCTGGACGTAGAGCGTTTGCCTGGGGGTCAGTCGGCCGGGTGCCGTCTGCCCTGCCGGCGATAGTCGGCCGCATAGGCGATGGCCAGCACGATCAATTCGCCGGCGATGGTCCACAGCCGCAGCAGCACCCCCACGAAATTCAGCAGGGCGGTTTGAGCCTTGGGATCGTCGAACTGGGCGCGGATCGCCGGCGGCAACGCCACGCTCATCACCGCCACGAAGACCAGCTCGCGCACGCCCAGCCCCGCCGGCGCCAACCACGCAAAGCAGAACCCCACCGTCCAGGCCAGGCAATAAGAACCGGCCAGCACCCACCACTTGCTCAAAGGCAATCCGATGAAATGGTGCGTCAGGACCCATACCGCCAGCGTCTGCCAGAGCAGCGCCGCCACCAGCCACAACACCAGCCCCACCAGCCGCCGCGCCGGCAGTTGCCGCTCCAGTTGCGGTTTGTGAAACAAGCCCAGGATGCTGTTCAGCAGTCCAAAGAAAACGCGGGGATACAGCAGGACGGCCAGCACCGGCAGCAGACCCGCCGACAGCCATACCCACTGGCGCTGACCGGCCGGCACATGGCTGATCCCGGCCGCCAGGAGGCTCACCAGTGCCACCAGTACATTGGCCATCACAAACAGCGTGATCTCCAGGACCTGGCTAACCGAACAGATACTGGCCGAGATGCCATAAGTTCGGGCCAGATACACCCGGCCCAGCACCTGCCAGATGACCCCCGGCACATAGCGCACCATTTCCGATGTCGACCAGATGCGCATGGCCGGCCGCGGCGGCAGATCAGCCCCCAGGCCGCGCAGCACCCAGCGCCAGGAGGGCACGCGAAACACCAGCGACGTGACCGCGAACATCCCCGCCGCCAGCACGAACAGATACCAGTCCACGCTCAGGATGCGATCGCGCACCACCGGCCAGTGCCTTAGCACCGGGCGCAGCATCAAGGCAAAGATTCCCGCCACCACCGCCACCTGCAACAGCCGTCGCAACCACGGCCAGCACCCCCGCCAGACGCGCTGAAGCCGCGCCACGTGGCGCTCATGCAGCTCCAGCACTTCTTCGTTGACCATGACCACGACCTTGCCGTCTTCCTGTGTGTGGCGGCGACGCCGCCGCGGCGGAAGCAGGTCGATCCCGCGACGCCGCAGCCACGGGCGCACGCGCCGGCGCATGATGGCCACGCCGCGCAGCAGCTTGTTGAACAGCCCCATCGAATTCAGACCCAGCCCACACAGAGCGCCCGCAACCAGCAGCCCAAGGCCCACCACCAGCCGGGTGCCGCGTGGCGTATGTAAAAGCGGCAGCTTCAGCCAGAAGTCCAGGTAAGCCAGTAAAAGCCCCGGCAACACGACCGACAGCACGATGATGGCGATACGGAAGACCCAGCTACCCGGCTCGATAGGCCGGCCGCGCAGGACCCGCGCTGTCGCCCGTCGCTTGCCGGGGAAGCTGATCAGGGCAAACCCCAGGATGAACTGAATCAGCCCATTGGGACCGGGCAGAACCGCTCCCAGCACAAAGGCCGACACGATCAGGGCCCAGCCCAGCAGGTTCTTAAGGATCAGCCACAAATAGGAAACCAGCCATCGCTGCGCGATGGAGGCGATAAAGGCGGTCTGGCCGGGCGATATGGGCGGTTGTGATGCCGACACGCGTCAGGATTGTACGGAGCTTACGCCGATTCCCCAAAACCGCCGCGGCTAGGATTGGGCAAAGGCGTCCAGGGCCAGGCGCGCCTCGTGATCGGGCATCTGCACCGGCGGGTGTTTCATGGTGTAGGCGCACACCGGCCTCAGCGGACCGGCCAGCTTGCGGTCCAGCCCCAGCTTGCAGCAGCGGATGGCGTCGACCACCACGCCGGCGCTGTTGGGCGAATCCTCGACGCTGAGGCGCAGTTCCAGGTCCATCGGCACACCGCCAAAGCCGCGGGCCTGCAGACGCAGGAAACAAACCTTGTTGTCCTTGAGGAACGGCACATAGTCGCTGGGGCCGACGTGAATCTGTCCGGGCTCCAGCGTGCCGCCGCTTTCACTGAGCACGGCCTGGGTCTTGCTGATCTTCTTGCTGGCCAGGCGCGAGCGCGCCAGCATGTTCAAAAAATCCGTATTGCCGCCTACGTTGAGCTGATAGGTCGACTCCAGTTTCATCCCCCGCTCGCGCAGCAGTCGCACCAGCGTTCGATGGGTGATGGTGGCGCCCACCTGGGCCTTGATGTCATCGCCGACGCAGGGCAGGCCGCGCTGTGTGAAGCGCCTGGCCCATCGCATGTCGGAGACAATGAACACCGGCACGCAGTTGACCAGCGCCACGCCCGCCTGCAGGCAGGCCCGGGCATAATGCTCGGTGGCCCGCTGCGAGCCCACGGGCAGATAATTGACCAGTACCTGCGCGCCGCTGCGGCGCAGCGCCCTGGCCACGTCCACGGGGCTTCGGCGGGCCGGCTCGAAGCGCTCCCGCGGAGCAAACTCGCCCATGTGTGCCGGGCAGCCGTCCAGCACCGGTCCCATCTGCACGGTGACGCGGCTGCCAGGAACTTTGCGGAAGAAGACGGTGGTGTTGTTGGGCGCTGCAAAGATTGCATCGCTGAGCTTGCAGCCGACCTTGCGGCGGTCGATATCGAACGCCGAAACGATTTCGATGTCGTCCACCGTGTAGCCGCCGATGCGACGATGCATCAATCCCGCCGCTGCGGGAAATCGGCCGTAAAACCCCAGGCCCTGGACCAGCGCGCTAGCGCAGTTCCCGACGCCGACGATCGCGATTCGAATGGATGCCATAACGCCGCGCTTCCCAAGAGGCCGCATTCTACGGCCTGAGGGCCGCTGCCGCGACCGCCGGCCGACCAGCGTGCCGGGCGTCAAAAAACTTGAGTCATTCTCGACAGGCTTAGAGGCACAATATATGGCTTGCAATAATGGCGAGGCAGACTGTTGTTATTGGAAGTATATAATGGTCAATCAGTTGCAAGCTTAATACAGGTCTGGCGAGGCTTTTTGAGTGTCTTAAAATTACGGTTGAATGTCCTAAAAATTGTCTTGCAATCGTTGGTTTCTCGGACTAAATTGTCCACAGATGACTCAGGCGATCCGGTTCCGGTGACCTTGAGTCGAAGGCGATCATCTCAGGCTTGAAAAATTTGTTCCGTGCCGGCCCGGTCGAGGGAATGTCGGGTTGTTCCCAGGCCAGCACGGGTAAACCTTTCACGAGGCGCACGATGGAACAGACGGCAGTACAAACCAGCGGCATCAAGCGTGTGATTCAAGGCATCATGCTGGGCCTTTTCGCGGCCCTGCACCTACTGGTTCTAGTTCTGGTAATCCTTGGGAGTATCAACGACTGACTCAAGACGCTTTACGTGAATCGTGGCGACTGCCCATCGCCCGCTTCATGATTTGCCCCTCCGGTGGCGGGACTTGGCAAAACCAGGTCCCGCCACTCTTTTTTATGCGCTGCCGCGAACCAAGGCCAGAATTTCGCGGTTACCCTTACTGCCCTTGATGGGGCTGGGGGTCTGGGCCACCAGGTGCAGCCCCGCGGCGGCGATATCGGCCGTTACCTGCCGCACCACCTGATCCAACTGCTCGTCCGGCAGCACGCCCTTGCGCAAAAGCGCGGGGGCGGCCTCGTAATGGGGCTTGATGAGCGTGACCACAACACCCCCGGGAGCCAGCAGGGCCGCCGCGGCCGGCAGAACGTGGCGCTGGCGCGTCCAGGCCACGTCAATGGTGACCAGTTGTGCCCTGCGGGGCAAACTCACGTGCAAGGCGTTGGTGCGCTCCATCGTGACCACGCGGGGGTCATTGCGCAGCTTCCAGTCCAGCACGCCATAGCCGGTGTCCACCGCGTAGACCAACTCCGCACCGTGTTGCAGCAGGCAATCGACAAAGCCGCCGGTGCTGCAACCCAGATCAGCGCAGACCTTTCCTTTCACCTCCAGGCCGAAGGTGCGCAGGGCGTGCTCGAGCTTCTGTCCACCCCGGGAGACATACGATCCCATGTCAGGCATTGTACTCGCGGGGAAGCTTTCCTACGGGGGTGTGGATTTGCCCTGATCCTGGCCGCTGCCCAGCAGCACGCGCATGACGGCGCGGTTGATCTTCTGGCGGGCGATCTGGTCCGCATCGGCCTGGGCCTGACGCTGGGCCTGCTGGCTGCGGGCCAGGGCCTCTTCGCTGCCGGGTTTGCCAAGCCAGCCGCCGGCGCTCATGGCAGCCAAGGTCTGCTGGAGCGTTTGCTGCCAGCCCGAAGGCTCATCGCCGGGCAGCGGTACGACCAGCAAGCCATCGTGCTGCGCTGCGTCGATCCGCTGAACCACGCTGCTCTTGTCCAGGATCGACAGGTTGGTCTGGCCGGGAAAGCAGACCGCCAGATACGAACCCGCATGAGCCAGCGCGACCGCGCGGGCTTCGGTGCGTGTGCGTGCGGTCGGTGACAGCGGTGCAACTGGGAATGCGGCGGCAGCCGATGGCGACACGGGCCGCGTGGCCGGCCGCGCCAAAGCCGCCAGCTCGCCCAGCCCCGGCCGTTTAGTTGGCGGCACCAGCGCGGGGCTGACCGCGACGGGTAGCGCCACCGCTGGCAGTTGAGGCTGCTTTGTCACGGGTTCCACGGACGCCACCTTGGCCAGAAGCGCTAGCCGCCGATCCGGCCCGGGCGGCGATGCGGGCGCCGGGCCGGCCTTGTCCAGCCCCAGGGGTAAACTCGGCGAAGCGGCCGGCGTAACCGGCGTGGCCGCCGGGCCCGCCATGGGCAGATTCAGCGCCGAAGAACCGGGTCTGGCCGCTGGGCCAGCCGCGGCCAAGGCCCCGGGCAGGCCCGGGGGTCGCGGAGCGGCCGCCGGCGATAACGGCCTGGCAAGCGCTGGATTCAGCGGCAGGGCGCGGTTCGCATCCTGCTGATGGGCCGGCGCTGACAGGTTCGGTTGCGCCCTGGCCGGCTCCGAGCCCGCGACGGGGACCTCCGTCGGCGTTTGCCGCGGCGGTTGATGGAGAGCAGCCCGTGGGTTGGACCCGCCGGCGCGCCCCGCTACCGCAGGCACTAATGCGCCGCCTGCGCCAGGCGCCATGGGAAAGCCCAGCTCAGGCGCTGCTCCCGAGACAGCCTGCTGCGGCGAATCGGCAAAATGCGGCCGCGGTGACGCCGAGTGAGGTGGTATACGCGGGGATGGTGTGATCGTCGCAGCGGTCACCGGCAGCGGCGCGGCCGGACGCTGATTGCTGCATCCAGGCCCCAGCGCGCAGACGAGGATCAGATAACCGCAGCGCATAGACGTGCACCAATCACTGGGCCAGGCTGCGCAGGGCCGCCACCAGCGGCGGTCCGGCCTGAGGTTCGTAACGCGCGGTCAGCACAAACTTGCCTTCGCGGGCCGAGCCGATGGTCTTTTCCACCAGCACCTGGCTGGCTCGGCCGCTTCCGCCCAGGCCGACCTTAAGCTGCTCGATGAGCGAGTCGTAATCCAGCGTGACCGCGCAGCGATCCATCAGCCGGCCGGGGATGCCCGCCGCATCCACGGGCCCGAGCTTATCCAGCACCTGCACCACGGTGGGCTCGTTGCCGCCGAAGCGCTGGGCACTGTAGGAATATTCGCCCACCAGGTTCAGCAGCCCCTGCTGGGCCGGCTGCACTTGCAGCAGCAGGTCAAAGCCCAGGTGCTTCTGAAGTTGCTGATAGCGTGTCTGGGCCGAGGCGTTCTTGGGCATCTGGGCAAAGCAGCGGCCGGCGTCGAACCACAGCGACAGGGCGCCGCCCGATTCGGTGGCCCGGCGAGGCAGCTTGGGCGGCGCGGCGCCGTAGGACTTGGCCGCCTCATCAGGGCTGGCCAGGCACTGGCGAATCTCGGCCTCGACGGTGGGGCGGGTGGGGTCGCCCTCAATTTCCAGCAGGACCAGCGCCTGCTGGTCCGTGAGGGCAAAGCTGAAGAAACCGCCGCGGGGATCAAGGTAGCGCCCGGTGCCATAGCGCACCATCAGTCGCGAGCGCGTGAGGGTTTCGCCGGAGCCCGCGCCCTGCGCCAGGCTGCTGGTCAGGGCATTGGCGAACTTGGACAGCGCGGCTTCGGCCGCCGCCGTGTCGGTGATGCGCGCCACCAGACCCAGGAGCATGACCGGCCGGTCCGCCGTCGCCGGGGCGGCGCCGCGCGGATACTTGGCAAAGGCGTAGATATCGGCCGCGGGATCAAAACCGGTTTGCACGGCCTCCTCAAGCTGCTGGGCCATCGCGGCGCCGATGGCGCTGTTCAAGAGCGGGCGCAGCTTCTGGTCGCTGGACTCGGAACGTAGCTGAGCGGGGCGGATCGTCAGTACCGCGAAACTGTCCGGCGGCACCTGCGCCGCATGCGAGCTGCGCTCGCGTTGACGAAGGGCATTCCAGCCCAGGTAGGCGCCGCCGCCGGCCAAGCCCAGCACCAGCAGGGCCAAACCCGCGGTCGCCAGCCGGCGGCCCAACAGTCCAAGACCGCCGCTGGTTACCGACCCGGCGGCATCTTGCGCAGCCGCCGGTATGGCGCTGTCGCAAGCTGGCGCCGGGCGGCCGCGCCGGTCACGCAGCAGGGCCACGTTGAATCCCACCGTCAATGCCACCGCCAGCGGGTCAAAGACCAGCACCAGCACCAGCATCAGCCACTTGACCACGTCATCGGCCGGGGCGTTGAAGGCGCGGGCCACAAAGCGATAGGAGCCGATGTCGGTCGCCGCCACCTGCTCCCGCAGGCGGCGCATCTCGTCGTTGCCGGTACGAATGCGCTGGTAGAGGCCCTCGACCTGGCCGCCGCCGGCCGCGCTGAGGGCCTGGCCCTGCGAACGCAAGCCATCGAGCTGTTTTTCCGCTGCGGCCAGCGCCTCCTGGCGCGATTTGCGGGCCGCTTGCTCCTCGGCGTTCAGAGCGGCCGAGTCTCGCTTGTATTGATCGTCCAGGGCGGCGATCTCGCGATGAATCAGCTCCACGGCCTTCTGATGCTCGGCACGCAGCTCGGCCTGGCGCTTGCGGTGCTCGGCGATCTCAGCGGTGATGGCGTCGCGCTCGGGCTGCTGGGCCACGCGCAGCTCCTGGCCCTTGCGAATGCTGTCGGAGCGCATGAAGCCGCCGCCGCCTTCGCGGGTGTAGGCATCCACGGCCCGGTCCAGCACGGAAACTCGCTCGTTCAGGGCGGTCACCTGCGTTTCGGTCGAGTCCAGGCTTCGCTTCAGCACCGTGGTCACCTCGGCCAGCCGCGCGTTCTGTAATTCCACGTCGCGCTGCCGCCGCTCGCGGGCGGTCTTGCGCCGCTCGTCCAGGCGCAGTAGTGTTTGCTCCAGCGCCTGTTCGGCCGCCGCCATTCGCTGTTGCACGGCGGCGATGTCCTGGCGGCCTTCGTCGGAGACCTTGCCCAGGCGTTGACGCGAGGCATCGATCTGCTTCTGGGTGTCGTCGATCTCCTGCTGGACCGACTGAATCTGCTGCTCCAGCACGGCGATCTGCGAATTGGTCTGCTCGTAGGCGCGGGCCAGGTAGCCATAGTTGCCCAGCGACGTGATGGCGATCAGCAGCAGCACGGCCGCCGTCAGGTAAAAGCGCAGCGCCGGCGTGATCTGCGACCAGTAGCGATAGAGAAACGAAGCGGCGATCAGCTTGCCCAGCTCAAGGCTGGCGGCCATGACCATCACCGCCGTGGCCGAACCGATGAACAGCAGGCCCAGCCCCTTGACCGAGAAGAAGGCCGAGCAGCCGGCAATAAAAAGGGCCGCCGCTCCCACCATGAATTTGAAGGACCAGGACATCGCTCCCCCCGGGGCGTCGATGGACTTGGCGTGCATTCGTGACCTCCTTGCCACGCAGGTGCAGCGAACTTTGGCCGGTCCTCCTGACCGGCAGGCCTTATATTATGCGCAGGGCCCCTGACAAAGGGAAGCCCCTGCGCCGGATCTGGCCTGATTTTTTCCGGCGTTGCCAGGGTTGTAGGAGCCGCACACACAGTCAGCGGTTAGGGGCAGGTGCTGGAGGTCAGAAAGTCTTGTGGCCCAGCCGCCCTCGGCTGGGTCTTCCCGCGCAGGACGGCGCGGAATCTTGTGAATCCCAGCCTGCCAGCGGGCATAATAGGTTGAGTGAACACCCCGGCCATGACAACTCGAACGCTCACCCCCACCGATGGAGCGCTGGCGGGGCTCTTTCTGGACCACCCGGATTCCGCTGGCCAGGCCGCCTTCGCCCAGCTTGTGCAGCGGCACGCGGCCATGGTGTTGGCGGTCTGCCGCTCAGTGTTGCGCTCCGAAGCGGACGCTGAGGATGCGGCCTAGGCCGCTTTCCTGACCCTGGCGCGCAAAGCGTCTTCCCTGAGACAATACGCCTCGCTGGCGGGGTGGCTGTATCGCGTGGCCTGGTTTGTCGCCAGTCATACCCGGCGGGCGGAGTTGGCCCGTCAGCGTTACGAACGGGAGGCTGCACGCATGAATCCCACGACCACCCCGCCCGAAGCCCAGGTGCCGACGGACCTGGTTCACGAGTCGCTGGCCGGCCTTCCCGAGAAGTATCGCCTGCCGATGGTGCTGCACTACATCGAGCAACGGGACGCCGATGAAGTGGCCGCCTTGCTGGACATCAGCCCCGGCGCGCTGGCCATGCGATTGACCCGTGGGCGCGAGAAACTCCGCCGCCGGTTGGCGCCGGCCATGCGGGGTGCCTCGGCCTTGTCGATGACGGCGGTTCTGGGGGCGATCGGCGAGCCGGCGTCGGCGGTGCCGGCTGCGTTTGTGGCCACTGCTACGCAGACCGCCGCCTCGGCGTTGGCCGGGCAGGTGGTTACGGGATTGATCTTCAGTCTATCTCAAGGAGCGATACACATGCTGTTCATGGCGAAGATGAAACTGGCGGCGATGGTGACGGCGGCGGTGATGCTGGTGGCAGGCGGGACGGGAATCCTGACCTATGAGGCTGTTGCGCGCGTCGTGAACAGAGACCCAAATCCGGAGGCCTACGCGACGAAGCTTGAGGATCTACCCGCCACCCTCAAGGACATGACCCTTGAGGAGCGAATGCTCTATCTAAAGCGATATGCGCAGCAATTCAAGCCACGGGATGGGGTGGCCGTTCAGCGCAGCGCGAACGGAGCTGTTGAGGTGGCGGTGGCGGCCGAGAACACGCCGATCAAGCTCTGGCGGCCGACGGGCACGGTGTTGAGCGTGGTCGTGGCGGGCGACGGCACCACAAGCACACTCGAGGCCCGATCGGGCGGTGAGGTACATCTGGCCGCCATGCCTCCCAGCGGTGACGTATACGCTCTGGGCGGGGACGGAAGCCCCGTGGGGGCGAATGGTTGGGCCGGAGGCGGCGCTGGCGGCGGCGTATTGGCTGGGATGAAGCCGTGCTATGACCCGCCGTTCGACAGGTTCCAGGACGTTGACATGAACAGAGCCAACCCACGCAAAGGTGGCGGGTGTGGCATGGCGGTGGCTTTCTTTGGCGTCAAACCGGTGCCGGCGACGCAAGGAGCCGGGGTTTCGCCGCAGGCGCGGCCGGGCGATATCGCCGAGCTGGTGAAAGGCGAGAAGGTGCTGGTGAAGAGATGAAGGCAGTTAAGATGGAAGCGAGCCCATTACCAGTTGGCGCCTTCGGCGGCGGATGGAGTGCGATGCTGAGTCCGGCCAAGGGGGCCGCTCTGACCCCTTGGGCCTTGCCGCCGGTGATCCACGGTACAACGCGAGCGGCTCTTGATCGGCCATGATTGCAGCGGGTACATTCGCGCGACTTTGAGCAAGCCAATCACGATCACGCAGCAGGAGGCCAGGCGGATTGCAATCGCCGCGCAGGGGTTGAACGGTGCGTGGAAGTTGCCGGCCGGTAAGGCGGGCGTAGCCTGCACGATCGAGCGGCTGGGCACGGTGCAGATCGACACGATCGCCGTCGTCGAACGCGCCCATCACCACACGCTGTGGACGCGGCGGAGCGACTATCGCCCATCCATGCTGCACGAACTGCTGGCGGTCGATCGGCGCGTTTTCGAGTACTGGGCGACGCCGGCCGCGGCGTATGTGCCGATGTGCGACTATCGATGGTACCTCCCGCGGATGCGGTGGGCGCGCGAGTCGGAATACGGCCGGCAACGGATGCAGCGACACGCCGCGGACGTCAAGCACGTGCTGGCACGGATTCGCAAGGAGGGGGCACTGGGTTCGAGCGATTTTGCGGCGCCTCCAGGCACAAAGCGAGGCACGTGGTGGGATTGGAAGCCCGCCAAGCACGCGATGGAGATTTTGTTCCACCGCGGGGAGCTGATGGTCAGCAGCCGGCGGAATTTCGAGCGAGTGTACGATCTGGCCGAGCGCGTGCTGCCGGCGGATGTCGATCGCCGCGAACCGACGGCCGCCGAGGCGCGGCGTTTTGGCGCGCTTCGCTATCTCACGAACCACGGGCTGGCGACGGCCCGCGAATTGCGCTGCGCAGGGCATCGCTCCGTGCCGGAGGAGGTCGTGCAAGAACTGGCGGCCGCGGGCGAGATCGTGCCGGTGCGCATCGAGGGCATCGAGGCGGACTACTGGGCCACGCCGGGCGTGCTCTCGCCGGTCGCGCAGCGCAAACGAGATTCCACCCACTGCGAGTTGCGCGTTCATCTGCTGTCGCCGTTTGATTCGTTCGTGCATCGCGGGCGGCTGCGCCGACTTTTCGGGTTTAACTACAAGATCGAGTGCTACGTCCCCCGGGCCAAGCGCGTCCATGGCTATTTCTGCCTGCCCATCCTCTTCGGCGACAGGCTGGTCGGCCGGCTGGATCCGAAGGCTGACCGCGCGACCAATCGGTTCATCGCGCGCCGGATCACGCTCGAACCGGGCGTGCGCGATCTCGATGCCCTGCTGCCTGCCCTGGCGGCGGAGCTTCATGCCTTCGCGCGGTTCAATGGCTGTGAGACGATCGAGGTCGAGCAAATAACGCCCGCGCGGCTTCGCGGCGGCTTGCGGCAAGCGTTGGAGGAGCCCAAGGGGTCAGGAGCCATACGTCCAAGCCGCAGCAAAACCAGGATTACTTTTCCGGCACCATCACCACCAGAACATCGCTGAGCGGCCCCACCAGTTCGTCGGCGTCGAGAGACTGCGCCTGGTACTGCCGGGGCCGAGGTTGGGGCGAGGGTCCACGTCGGGCGGCTGAAAACAGATCGACGATGGCATTCTGGAAAAATCTGCGGGACTTTCGGCTTGGCCGTGGATAATGGGTCGGATGGACCAGCCTGATACAGCATCGGCCCGCGGCGACGGCGAACTGCTGGCCGAGTTTGCACTCCACGGCCGGCAGGAGGCTTTTACGACCGTCGCCCGGCGGCACGCCGCGATGGTGCTGCGCGTTTGCGGGCGCCGGCTGGGCAACACATCCGACGCCCAGGACGCCGCCCAGGCCGTGTTTCTGACCCTGGCTCGGCGCGCGGCGTCGCTCACGGGATACGTCACGGTCGCGGGCTGGCTGCACCGGGTGGCGTGGTATGTGGCCGCCCGCAGCGCCAAGGTCGCCGCCGTGCGACGGCGTCACGAACTGGAGGCCGCGCGCATGAGATCCGAGAACCCCACCGCCGAACGCCCCATTGCATCCGAACTGCTCGACGACGCCCTGGCCACCTTGCCCGAGAAGTACCGCCTTCCGCTGATTCTGCATCACCTCGAAGGCCAAACCGAGGATGAGACGGCCGCACTGCTGGGGCTGAGCGTGTCGGCCACATCCTCACGGCTGAGCCGGGCGCGCGAGAAACTGCGGGCCCGGCTGTCGCGCGGCGGCGCGGCTGTCACCGCCGGGGCTGTCGCGGCGGCGCTTGCGGGAGAGGCAGCGGCCAATTCCCTGGCGACACCGGCAGCCCTTCTGTCATCCATAGGCCAGATCGCGGCGAGCTGCGCCGGCGCTTCGACAGCCACGGCCGCTATCTCAGCGTCGGCCGCCGCACTTTCCAAGGGAGCGATTCACATGCTGTTTATAGCGAAGATGAAACTGGCGGCGCTGGTGACGGCGGCGGTGATGCTGGTGGGCGGGGTGGGCGTGGGCACCTATGTACTGGCCCAGGGCGGTTCCCCGCCGGTCGTTGCGACAGGACCTGCGCCGGCGGCAGCCGCGTCGGGTGCGGGGACAGCGGCCCCCGCGCCGGCCCCCAGACCCGTCTCGCTGGGCGAGGCGCTGGGCAAGACGATCACGATCCGCGCCGAGGTGATGGGGCTCAACGAATTGTGCCCGCTGATCCAGAAGGTCTCCGGGCTGCACTTTTCCGTGCCGCCGCTGGCGCAACTGCCGCGTGTGCGGCTGACGACCGGCGAGCAGACCGTTCGCGCAGCGATCGAAGCCGCGGCCAAGTCCGCCGCGCTGGACCTGGACTACCTCGAAGTGGACGGCAAGCCCGTGGCCTGTTTCTGGCTGCGCCCGGAAGCGAGCGAGTGGGAGTTGCTGCGGAAGCTGGCGGTCAGTGCTGATGAGTCCGAGCGCTGCACCGCCGCCCGCTGGCTGCCGCTGTTGGGCACGAAGGATGCTCTGGTCGATGCGCTCAAGCTGCTGTCCGACCGCAGCCGCCGCGTGCGCATCTACGCCGCCCATGCGCTGATCACTTACTGGGGGCGGGGATTCTGGAGCTGGCGCGTCACGCCCCTGCGCTCGCTGGCGCCGGAGGGGACGGCAAAGGCGGTTGCCGAGGAATTGGGGCTGCTGGCCGAGGAGCACCGCACCAGTTCCGCCGGGCGCCCGCGCTTCTGGTTTATACAGCTCGCTATGACGCTGGGCGACCCGGTGGCGTTGCCAGCGCTCGAACAGTTCGCGAGCCACGAGGCGGTCGAGCGCGACACGCTCAGCGAGGGCAGCACCATCAGCCAGTCCCTGCAGGCCATCGCGGCCATCGGCGGCGACGAAGCCGAGCGTTACATCCTGGACCTGGCGCAGAAGGCGCGCGGCAATGCCCGGCTGACAGTGGCCCAGGCCATCGGCGCGCTGGACACGCCCAAGGCACGCGAGCGCATCATCGCCGGCCTGCGTGGGAACTATGAAGGGGTACGGGCAGTTGCGTTTGTGAACATCGCCGGCCGGCCCGGCACGGACAGGTCCTGGCTGGTCGAGCCGCTGGTGGAACTGTTGAAGAAGGGTCCGGATTACACCCGGCCAGCGGGACGCCCGACGCCGGAGGAGATCAAGGCCAACCAGCAGCGGCAGCGCAAGGCTTTCGAGTCGAACCTGATCTGCGCCCTGCTGCGCACCGGCGCCCCGGCGGGCCTGGCCAAGGCCAAGGAATACATCGAGAAGGAGAGCGACGCGACGGCCCAGGCGGACCTGTGCTGGCGCCTGTGGCTGGACGCGCCGGGCGCGAAGGCCGAGGCGGAATGGCTCCGCCCGCGCGTGGAGAAGCTGGTCGAGGCCAGGGAGGACCGCGCGCGGCAGACGGCGGTCAACTTGCTTGGCTTTGTCGCCCCCGAACAGTCCGTGCCGCTGCTGCTGAAACTGGCCCAGCCGGAGACCGACCGGCACCTGAAGAGTTCCGCCGTGCGCGGGCTGGCGGCTGCCGGCACCGAACCGGCGGTGAAGCATGTCCTGGAATGCCTGACCAGCCCGGATGTGGACCTGCGCGCTGCCGCGGCGCAGTTTGCCGGCGAGTTCGGCCTGACCAAGGGCCTCCCGGCGTTGCGCGAGCTGCTCAAGGACAAGGAACCGCGCGTGCGGGCGGTGGCGGCACGCTCGCTGGGGTTGCTGCTCGATGCCGACAGTGTGGAGGCTCTGGTGGCGGCGTTGCGGCAGGATGGCGAGCGGGTAGACCCGAAGACCGGCCGCAAGCTACCGGACGGCTATCGTTCGGCACAAGCGGCGCTAGAGCAGCTTGGCGTGATCGGCGGGGCGCGCGCTGCGGAGGAACTGGTCAAGGCGGCCAAGGACGGTCAGGCCCCCGCTCTGGCCGCCCTGGCGCTCTCCCGCGATCCAGACTGCGCGCAGGCGCTGCGCAAACTGCTCGCCTCCGATGGCCCGGCCCTGTTCCGCAAGCTCGCCGCGTCGGGCCAGCCCACGCCCCACGACATGAAATACTGGGGCCGCGTGCCCGCGGCGCGGCTCGTGGTCCCGCTCTTCATCGAACTGCTGTCGAGTCCGGAGGTGTCCGTGAAACGCACCGCCGCCGGTTGGCTTGAGGCGCTCTATGTGGATCCGCGCGCGGTATCCGGGTTGATCGGTCTGCTTAGCAACGACCCTGACGAAACGGTTCGCGAGGCGGCGATCCGGGCCCTGCACGGGTCGTGGGATATGATGGTTGATCCGGCCGCCGCCGAGGCGCTGGTGGCCGCGCACAAGAATCGCCGCGAGCCGCCCAAGCACGCCGCGCAGCAGGATCCGCTCCAGACCCTGATGGACATGGGCGCGTGCGGCGACCAGCAGGCGGTGGAGGCGATCCGCGAGTACTTCCGGGCAGTCCCGCGCACCGCGCCCCCAGAACCCGACGACCTGTGACGATCACGGGCGGGTCGCAGGCAACGTCGCCACGGGGCGGTGGCCGCCAGATCCCAGTTTTTCCTTCACCGCGGATTTCTTGCGGGCATTCGCATCGGCGTCGGATAATAGGGTGGATGAGCCAAACGCCGGCCGATGACCGTTTCTGTCCCACCGATGGCCAACTGCTGTCGCAGTTCCTCGCCCAGCAGAGCCAGGAGGCCTTCGCCGCGCTGGCTCGCCGGCACACGGGGATGGTCCTGCGGGTGTGCCGCGCGCGGGCCGGGGCGGATGCCGAGGATGCGGCGCAGGCCGTCTTTCTCACCCTTGCCATCAAGGCCAGATCGTTGACCGGCGCCGCCACGGTGGCTGGCTGGCTCTACCGGGTGGCCTGGTATATCGCCGGGCGAAGCGCTGAAGCGGCGGCGATCCGTCAGCGGCACGAACAGGAGGCGGCGCGCATGCGAAGCGAACAGACCCACCTCGATTCGTCGGCCGTGCCCGAGGCCGCGCTGCACGCGGCCCTGGCGGCGTTGCCGGAGAAGCACCGCCTGCCGCTGGTGCTGCATCATCTGGAGGGCCGGACCGAACAGGAAACGGCGACCTTGCTGGGACTCGGGCGATCGGCGGCGTCGTCGCGCCTGTCGCGTGCGCGTGAAGAACTGCGGAAGCGACTGAGCAAGCTCGGGCTGGCCGGTTCGGCCGCCGCCATCACGGCGGCGATGGGTTCGCAGAGCCTGGCCGGCGTGCCGGCCGGGTTCGTGACGGCAGTCAGCGAAACGGCGGTGGCCGCCGCGGCTGGTAACGCGGCGTGCGCGGCATCAACGTTAGCCTTATCCAAAGGAGCGATACACATGCTGTTCATGGCAAAGATGAAACTGGCGGCGCTGGTGACGGCGGCGGTGATGCTGATCGGAAGCGCCGGGCTGGGAACCTACCTCGCATTCGGGGCTGGACCTTTGGCAAGCCCCGCCGGACCGCGCGCTGGCAGAACTCTCCCGGTGGTCCCGCCCGCCACCACCCAGGCCGGCTGGACGGCTTTCCAGGCCGACGGCATCGAGGCCGTGCGGGCGGTGCAGGTCAACGCCGGCAGGTGCCGCGCCGTGGTCGCCTTGCTGCCCGACGGACGCAGCACCGTGGACGCCTCCGGCGATACCGAGATGACGGCCGAGGAATACGCTCTACACGAGATGATCCAGCGGGCGCGGCGGGAAGAACGTCCCGACGGCATCACGGCCGATCAGTGGAAGAAACTCGCGGCGCATCCCGAGCGGCTCTGGATCATACCTCTTGTTCGCGAGTCGGACGAGTTCCTCGCTCGCTGGAATCCCTGGACAAATCAGCTTTGGGATACGCCGGCGGGCAAGGCTTTGGAGCCGATTACCGCGTGGATGAAGATGGAGGAGGGCCCCGCGCGTGAGGCGGGCAAGAAGGAGCTGGTCGCACTGGTCCGCGAGAAACTCGGCGCCATGGAGGCGGTGGTGCGTCAGAAACTCAAGGGCGAGACCACGCTGGGATCAGAAGTCCTGTCGCCCCAGCAGCGTGCCGCCCTGGCGGCGAAGATTGAGAAGAGCCATCCTCGTATTGAACGCCCCGCGGCGTCCACCCGGCCCGCCAGTGCCCCGGCTCGATGGGTGCATCTCAACGAACGCGGCGATGGCGTCCATGGAGGGTTGATCCTGCTGGCCAAGCAAGGCAACGTGTCGCTCACCATCAAGCAGGGCGCTGGACTAAACGCCACCTTGCCCACGGCGCGCTCCACGCCCACGCGTGGGGGAGCCTACGCTCAGCACGGGTTGGGAGTCCGCCCGGATTTCCTCGGCGGCGATGCTTACTTCTCGTTCGAAATCACCGTGCCAGCCGATCCAGCGTTCAAGGATGCCACCGAGGAAATCAAGGCTGGCACCAACTACCCGCGCCTCGAGAAGCGAGCCGGCGGACTGCCTCAACTGAAGCTGACCCCCGAGCAGTCCGCGCGCATCGCCGAACTGCGCAAGAAAGCGCCTGACGTGGATCAGGACACCGCGACCGCGCTGGCACCGACCCAGGCCGAAAGCGAGCGACTCCGCGCGCTGGTGAGTGACTGGTGGCAATCCAAGCCCACCCGCCAGGCCGCCGCCGACGCTCTGCTGGCCGAACTCAAGCAGCTCGACCAGGCCAAGACGGCGAAGGTGCGTGCGTTTCACACGCTGGCCCACGGCATCGGCGCCACGCTCACACCGGAACAGCGAAAGCTGATCCAGACGGCGGCAATGGCGCCCACCCGCGCGCCGGCCACTGCGCCCGTCCGCAAGCCGGCGCCCCCGCTGTTGCCGGACGAACTGTAGGAGGGTGCGCCGGGCGAGCGACCTGCCCGCTCGTACCTCAGGATCTGTGTGAAATCTCTGTGCCTGTGGTTTTGCAGCAGAATTCAGGTCTATCGCCGGCAGCCCGTTCATGCGGGATGCCTTGGCAGTGGCGCGAGCGACCCACCGCCGGCCGGCTCGTCCACCTCCGGGTAGTCGAGCCAGGCGAGCAGGCCCAGCGGGCGGGCGGCGGCAGCGAAGGCGGTAAGGCCGGGGTAGTTGAAGGCGAAGGTAGCTCCCTTGTCGCTCACCATTGACGTCGGGTCAGGCTCCGCACTATTCTTCTCATCACACCAGTGCGCTGATGGCCCTCGCTTCAACCGAATCCGCAGTCGACACCGTCTCCGCGCCAAGCAAGGCCGTTTACATCGTGGTCAACGGCTGCCACGAAAATCACATGGATGCCCTGCTGGTGCAGCGTTACCTGGGTGAAGAATGCCGGCTGGTGGATGCCCCCGATGTCGCCAGCGCCGACATCATCCTGGTCATGGGCTGCGCCGTCACACAGCACATGGAGGATGAATCGCGCGACCTGATCGAGCAGCTCAAGGCCGTCAAGCGCCCCGATGCCAAGCTCATCGTCGGCGGCTGCGTGGCCAAGGTGAAGCCTCAGTTCAAGACCGGCGACGAGGATCCCGCCGTGCCGCTCGATGGAATCGAGAGGCTGACCGTTGAGATGAACGCCGACGCCCGCCGGCTGGCGGTCAATCAGCTCTTTGAACTCAAGCCCGAAATGTGCAACTTCCTGTCGCGGCGGAAGAGCGACGTTTTTGCCCAATACACCGGCGTTGCTGGGCGTCAGCGACTCCGCCGGCTCGCATCCACTCTCTTCCAGGGCCTGTTCGGCGTGGTCCGCTGGTACAAGGGTTTCATCGAGTCGCGCCTTGACCCCTATGACAAGAACAGTTTTGCGATCAAGATCTCGACTGGCTGTGTGGGAGAATGCAGCTACTGCTCGGTGCGCATGAGGCGCGGCACGGTGCGCAGCAAGAAGCCGGACGAGGTGCTGGCCGAGTTTCGCCGGGGACTGGAGCAGGGTTACCGGCATTTCGTCTTCATCGGCACCGACATCGGCGACTATGGCAAGGACATCGGCCTGGACCTGATCGATCTGCTGCGGCTGGTGGTCGCTCTCCCGGGCCACTTCCGCATTCGCCTGCGCAACCTCAACCCGCGCTGGCTGATCGCCCAAGTCGAGGAGTTTTGCCAGATCCTCAAGAGCGGCAAGATCAGCTTCGCGCAATTGGCGATCCAATCGGGCAGCGACCGCATTCTGGGCCTGATGCGCCGCGGCTATCGCGCCGGCGATCTGATGAAGGCCGCCCAGGCCGTGCGCCAGGCGTGCCCGTCGATCGTTCTGCGGACGCAGATCATCGCGGGATTTCCGACCGAGAGCGATGAGGACTTCCAGGATTCGGTGAAGGTGGTTGAAAGCGGCCTGTTCGACTACGCGGACTTTTTCCGCTACACCCACCGCCCGCACACCGCTGCCGCCCAGATCGGCCCGAACGTGCCGTTTGCGACGATCATGCAACGGTATCGGAAGCTGTTCGTGAAGGCGCTGTTCCGCAGGCCGCTGCGAAAAGTCTCCGCGATCCGCCGCCTGCATGCGGCGCCGGCAGAGGAAACAGGGCAGGTGTGATGGTCTTGACGGGTTGGACGGGTTGGCCGAAGCGGTCGCCCACAGACGGCGAGGCCGAACAATCGCCTCCCTCCCGTTTGCGGTCCTCGCACCTGTCTGGTTGCCTGCCCGGGGCCATCCAGACTGGGCTCCCGTTTCCGGTCCCCGCGGCACAAGCGCATTATCCGACGCGAACAAACCGTGACGGGCCGGCGGGATCGTCCGGACCAAAGTCAATCGCGATCAGGCGATCGCCCTGAACATGCGGGAGGAGATCCCAGCAGGTTTCACCGCCGTTGATGCTGGCGTCGGCGCTGAGCGTGCCGTCGGGCCGGGCGGCGATCGGCAATTCGATGTGGCGGAAACGCAAGCGGGGACCCTCGACGATCGACAATTCGCCGTAGGCGGGGTGCGAGTATCGGCCGACGATGTCGCGGGCAGGCCAAGGCGCTTCCGGGCGCGCCAGCCGGGCGGCGAGTTGGGCAGCGCCCTGGCGGCGCATGCGGCGCTTCTGTTCGCAGAAGCGATCGGTCCACGGGATGGGCTCCCAACCCGCGGCCAGATCCAGCATGGACCACGCCAGCGCCTCGGCGGCCGGGCTGCCGCCTCGCGCCGAGAGGGCGCAGGCCGCCGCCCGCCGCTCGGGCAGGACGACCAGATGCGAGGTGTAGCCGGTGAACCCACCCGCCCACTGCAGCGCCAACTCGCCGCGATAGATGACCGTCCGTCCCGCCAGGGCCACGCACGCGGAGCGCAGCTCCGGCCACTCGGTATCGCCCAGCGACAGAACCGGCCGGGTCACTTCGGCGAACGTGGCCGGCGACAGCAGTGGCTGGCCGCCGGTCGCCAGGGCCTGCGCGAGCTGCGCCAGTTCGGTGATCGACCCGCAGACGGCGCTGGCCGGCGCCGCGCCCTCGAAATCAAAGTCCGGCGCGGGAACCGGCGGCGCAAAACCGTTGGGGCCATAGCCGATCGCGCGATCCGACGCGACGAAGTCGGCCAGCCGCGTGATCGGCCGCACGCCGATGAGCCCGAGCAGTTCGCCCATGGCCGCGTGCCAGTCGGTGCCGACGGACCGGAAGACCTCGCCCAGGATCGTGAAATTCAGGTTCTGATAGAAGTGCCCGGCGCGAAAGCCCGGCCGGCAGGAGACGTGCGGCAGTCGCCGCAGCAACTCGGCCGGATCGGACGGCGCGCCATACCATGTCCAGTCGCCGCTGATCAGGCCGGTGCGATGCAGCAGGCAGTCGCCGACCGTGGCGCGTTCGGTGGCGACGGGGTCGGCGAACCGCACGGCCGGCACGAGCTGCGACACCGGCTGGTCCCATTTGAGCTTTCCTGCCTCGACCAGCCGCCCCAGCGCCAGTGCGGTGATGGGCTTGGAAATCGAGTACCACCGCGATGGCGTGGCCGCCGTCATGGGCAGGCGGCGCTCCTGGTCGCGCCATCCATGGACGGCGACCTCGGCCACTTTTCCATCGACGACGTTCGCCGCCGCGACGGAGGGAACCCTGTGCTGCTCGGAAGCGCTACTGAGGAGGCGTGCGACTTTCTGCTGCATCCGTGCATGCTCATATGCGGCAGCTATCGAGTCAACAGCCATCGGCTCAATGCCCCTTGACCCCGCGAGAACAGGGTCCGCGCGCAGTCAGATCGGTGGACTCGTTGGCCGATCCTGCCCCAAAATCGCCCGCCAGCAGCCAGCCGGCGGCGCGGGTGTCATGATGTCCCTGGCAATGGGTTTCGCACAAGGTAAGAAGCGAATTCGAATGGTGGATCTATGCCTTGGCGTAGGGCACCACAACATCTGCCAGCATGGGAAAGTGCTTCTGGTTCGACGTAACGAGATGGGCGTGCTCTTTTTTCGCGGTAGCCGCGATCAAGGCATCAGCCAATCCGACACCATGGCTTTTCCCAAAGGCTCGACGATAGAGCCCGCCCTCAATGGCGATCTCTTGGTCAACGGAAACAATCCGCACCCCAGTCAGAAAGTGATCGAGCTGCTTGCGCTCCGGCCCGTCCCGCACCCCAGCGTACAATTCAGCGACCACAACAACAGAAGTCAAAGGTCGCTGGGTTAACTGCCGCATGAACGCGATGGCCTCTCCCCGGCCACGGAGATGGTCAATGATGAAGTCAGTGTCCAGGAGCAAGGGCGGTGAAGTCACGGCTTCTCCGAGGGCTCAACGCGATTCAACTCCCGGCGCAGTTGTTCCATCAATTCCGGGATGTCGTCGCGGTCTTTCCACATGCCCGCCGCCTGCATTAGTGCCGCTTTCCACTGGGGTATCTCCGGCCCGCCGGCCGGGGCAACGCTGAATGCCATTCTTTCGACGGCCTCGTTCACCACCTCGTCCTCACTCTTGCCGGCCTCGCGGGCCAGCGCCTCGATGCGGCGCTTGTTTTCGTCAGTGAGATAGACGGTTGCAGCGACCATGATGGCTCCTGTCGTGGGGATTATACCACGGCCGGAACGTCAATGCCCCTTGCCAAAGAAGGTCTTGATGGAGTCGTAGATGTCGTCCTTGCTGTTGACGCGGCTGGTCAAGATGCGCTCGTGGCCGCGCAGGTGTTCGTGCAGGACGTTGATGAAATTGCCCGAGCCGTAGGCGCTGGCCACCTGGCAATAGCCGAACATGTTGCACATGGGCAGTAGCTGGTCCTTGAGCAGCTTCACGCACTCGCGGCTGTCGGTTTCGGAGGAGTTGTCGCCGTCGCTGAAGTGGAACAGGTAGATGTTCCATTCCTGGGGGGCATAATGCGAGTCCAGAAGCTGCTTGGCGCACTTGTAGGCGCTGCTGATCTTGGTGCCGCCGTCCTCACGCAGGTGATAGAAGGTCTGCTTGTCGACCTCACGGGCGGCCACGTCGTGAACGATGTAGCGGCTTTCGATGCCCTCGTAATTCTTGCGCAGCCAGGTATCGATCCAGAAGCTCTCCAGCCGCACCAGTTCCTTCTGCTCTTCGCCCATGGAGCCCGACACATCCATCATGAAGACAATCACGGCATTGCTCTGGGGGCTCTTGACCTCTTTCCAGGAGCGGTAGCGGATGTCCTTGCGCTGGGGAATAATCGTCGGCGACTGCGGATCATACTCCCCCAGCATAAGCTGCCGCTTGAGGGCCTCGCGGAAGGAGCGCTTAAAATGGCGCAAGGACTCGGGGCCCACGCGGCGCAGGCTGGAATACTTGTCGCGGAGGGTAGTGATGCGGTGCTTGCCGCGGGGCTCGATCCGCGGCAGTTTCAGTTCCTCGGCCAGGATGTCGGCCAGTTCGTCCAGGCTCAGGTCCACCTCCATGAGGTGCTGGCCGGGCTGGGTGCCGCCCTGGCTGCCCTGGCCCTGGCCTTTGTCGACGGCGTCGCCTTCCTTGCCCTCGCCGCTGCCGACACCGCCCGAGTTATCGCCATAGCGGAACTGCGGTAAGTCGATACCCCTGATGGGGATGGAGATCAGGTGCTTGCCCTCCTTGCCGATCAGCTCTCCGCGCGTCAGAAATTTGCGCAGATCCTCGCGAATCCGGCCTTTGACAATCTGCCGGAAACGCTGATGGTCCTTGTCGATCTTCAGAACCATGTTCCTCGCCGCCACAGAGGCCGGTAAGACGCACTGCCGCCACTCATGCTCGCCCGTCGATTTTAGGCAGCAAATGTCGGGCCCGGCCAACGGCGCACTTTTGCTCGTGGACACCCATCCGCCTAAATCCTTATGGGCCCGCCTCTTGCCGACTTGCGCCCGGCCGCGCACAATCTCATGGCGTCGCGTCGGCCACCATGTTCCGCGTGCATCTCAGCCTCGGCAGCGACCACAGCGGGCCCTCCGGCTGCGCGGGCCGAATCTTTGGCACGCTCTTTTGCCTGGCGTTTCTGGGCATTGGCATTGGCATCTCAGCGGCCGTCATCAGGGACGCGACCCGCGACCGCGCTGTGCGAAATTGGCCGCAAACACGCTGCACCATCCTGCAAAGTGGAATCCAGGAAAAGGATGAGAAGTACCTGTTGGCGGTGCGGTACCGCTATCCATATGCCTCGCAAACCTACCAGGGCGATGTCTATCAGCGCGGCTATAGCGGCGACGACGACTACCGGATAGCGCAACGACTGTTGCTGCTGTACCCGGCCCAGTCCATACACCGTTGTTACGTGAACCCGGGCAAGCCCACCGAGGCGGTCCTTGCGGCCAACAGTCCGTGGAAGCTGCCGGTGGTTCTGGTTCCGATGACATTCGCGGCCGTTGGTGGGGGCATCCTGTGGGCCATCTGGCGTGGCAAGAGGTCGGCCAGGGAATCAAAGCCACGCCCGGTCTCCGCGAGCCCCCGCCTCACCAGCAGGCTCGTGTTGGTGCTTTTCTTTGGTGTGTTTCTCGCCATGGGGATGCTTTTTCTGATCCTGATGGTCGGCGCCCCCATGGTGAACGTAGCCCGCGCGGCCCGTTGGCAGGCAACGCCCTGCGTGGTCGTCGACAGCAAGCTGCGCAGCCACGACGACAGCGATTCGGGCACCACTTACAAGGTCAACATCCTCTACGAATACCAGGTGCAGGGGCGCACGTATCGTTCCAATCGCTACGGGTTTTTCAGCGCCTTCAGCAGTGGCCGCAGCGGCAAAGAGGCCATCGTGCGCCAGCATCCGCCCGGGCGGCAACGGGTCTGCTGGGTGAATCCGGCGGATCCGACACACGCCGTGCTGGATCGAACGATGTCGTCCTGGGCGTGGCTGGGCCTGTTTCCGCTGATCTTCGTGGCCGTGGGGGCTATCGGCATCATTTCCACCCTCCGTCGCCAGCGCAGCGATGCGGCATCCCCGAGCCGCTGGTTGCCCAAGGCCAGGGCCCGGCCCCTGCGCGGGCTGGGCGTGACGCCGCTGCCGGGCAGTGACGGCCCGGTGCTCCTGCGCCCGGCGACTTCGCTTCCGGCTCGACTGGCGGGTGTCATCTTCGTTGCGTTGTTCTGGAACGGCATCGTCTCGATTTTCGTGACCATCGCCGTCAAAAGCTGGATCAACGGCCGGGGTGAAATCTGCCTGTCGGTCTTTATTGTGCCCTTCGTGGCGGTGGGTCTGTTCATGATCGGCATGATCTTTCGCGAGGCGCTGGCGCTGACCAATCCCCGGGTGCAGTTGACCCTTTCGCAGGGTCAGATGCGGCCGGGCCAGAGCATCGAGGTGGCCTGGGAACTGAGCGGCCGCTATGACCGGATCAGCCGGTTGCGCATCTGGCTGGAAGGAACCGAGGAGGCGACCTATCAGCGCGGCACCACGACCACGACCGACAAACATGTCTTCGCCCGCATCCAAGTTGTCGACACCAGCAGTCTGCTGGAGATTCGCACCGGCAAGCGGCCGCTGGCGGTGCCGGCGGACACCATGCATTCGCTGTCCACCGGCAATAACAAGATCGTGTGGGCGCTGCGCGTCAAAGGAGAAATATCGCGATGGCCGGATTTGTCCCAGGATTTTGAGCTGCTGGTGAGTCCGCCTGACAGCAAGGAGATGCGATGAGCCAGTTAACCATCGCGATCGACGGAGGCGCCACCGCTGCGGCGCCCAATACGGACCTGGGCGGCACCGTGAACTGGGTTTTGCCCAAGCCGACCGATGCCCTGGAGCTGAGGCTGCTTTGGCGCACGCGCGGCATTGGCACGACCGACATGCAGGTGGTGGATAGGGTGCGCTTCGAGAATCCCAAGCCGATGGAGCATCGCGCGTTTCGTCTGCGGCTGCCGCCTGGGCCCTACAGCTTCTCGGGCAGGCTGGTCAGCCTGGGGTGGATGCTGGAACTGGTGGCGCTGCCACAACAGGAGTCAGTCTCCATGGACCTGGTGTTGTCACCCACGGGCCAGGAAATCGTGTTGCCGCAAGAGCCCGCCGCGCCATGAAAGCACGTGACAATCCCTTCGCGGTGGATCGGGTGCTTCAGTGGCGCTATCGGCCGCAGGGATGGGACTGGCCATGGCTGCTGCAGCGCCTGGACCAACTCCGCTATCGCGCTGCCATCGTGGGTCCCGAAGGCAGCGGCAAAACGACGCTTCTGGAAGATCTGCAGCCGCATTTGCATGCCCTGGGCTATCAATCACGCTGGCTGCAATTGACAAGCCAGCAGCGGCACCTCGACACCGCGCAGCGGGCCATGCTGTCGCCACTGGGCGCGCGCGATGTGCTGCTGCTGGACGGCGCCGAGCAGATGGGCCGCTGGCGGTGGTGGTGGCTGCGCGATCGCAGTCGCCGGTGGGGCGGCCTGATTGTGACATCGCATAGGCCGGGTTTGCTGCCGACGTTGGTTCAGACCGCAAGCTCGGCCGAGGTATTCCGGCAGATGGTGCAGCACCTGTTGGATGGAGCTGAGGTACCGTCCGATCTGGAGCATGTGCTGCGCGAAGAAGGCGGCAACCTCCGCGGTGCCTTGCGTCGCCTTTATCTCCGCTGGGCCCACAGGCAGGAGGTTTGACCAGGGCGCTACAGCCAGCAGGCGATGATGGGCTCGGGATCGCCGCCATTGTGTTGCCAGCGCCGGCCGTCGCGCTCGATCAATTCAAACGCGCGGGCCGGCCCCCAGCCACCGGGGGCATAGAGCTGGGGTGGCGTGGTGGCCTGGCCCCAGGCGCTCAGGATCGGCTGAAGTACGGCCCAGGCCGCCTCGGCTTCATCGGCGCGGATGAACAGCGTCTGGTCGCCCAGGATGGCGTCATGCACCAGGCGCTGATAGGCCTCGGGCGGCTGGGCGTGGAAGGTGGTCTTATATTGAAAGTTCATCGCCACCGGCCGGATATTGAGCTGGCCGCCGGGCACCTTACCGTTGAGGCGCAGGCTGATACCCTCGTCGGGCTGCACGCGGATGATCAGGTCATTGGGGTAGACCGGCGATTCGCACTGTTTCTGGAATAACGTCAGCGGCGGCGAGCGGAAGCGCACCACCACCTCCGAGAGCTTTTCTGCCAGCATTTTCCCGGTGCGCAGATAGAACGGCGTACCGCTCCAGCGCCAGTTATCGATGAAGAGCTTCAGGGCCGCGAAGGTTTCCGTACCCGAATGCGGGCTCACGCCGGCCTCGTGCCGGTAATCGGCGGCGGCTCCCCCGGCATACTGGCCGCGCACGGCGCAGCGCTCCACCGCGCCCGCGGCGAGGGTTCTGATGGCCTTGAAGACCTTCACCTTTTCATCGCGGATGCTCAGGGCATCCAGAGCCACCGGCGGCTCCATGGCCACCAACGCCAGAAGCTGGAACATGTGGTTTTGCACCATGTCGCGCAGGGCTCCGCTGCGGTCGTAATAGCCGCCGCGCTGCCCCACGCCCAGCGTCTCGGCCACGGTGATCTGCACGTGATCGACGTAGCGATAGTTCCACACCGGTTCGAGAATCGAGTTGGCGAAGCGCAGAACCATCAGGTTCTGCACCGTCTCCTTGCCCAGGAAATGATCGATGCGGAAGATCGCCTCCTCGGCAAAATAGCGGTGCAGCAGGTCATTGAGGGCGCGGGCGCTGGCCAGGTCGGTGCCGAAGGGTTTTTCGATGACGATGCGCTGCCAGCCGCCGGCCGACGGCGGCGTGCCTTTCTCCAGGGGCTGGCGCTGGCCGAGTCGCTCGATGATGGGCACAAAGGCCTCGGGCGGGGTGGCCAGGTAATACAAGCGGTTGCGCGGATTGCCCTGACGCAGGTCCAGTTCGTCCAGCCGGGCGCGCAGGCGCGAGTGGCCTTCGAGGGAGCCGTAATCCCCCTGGGCGTAATAGAGGCGCTGTTCCAGCGACGCCCACGTGGCGGCGTCGGCGCCTTGATCGCGGCCGTGGCTGACAACCGCCTCGCGGCATTGCTGGCGGAATTCCTGGTCGCTCATGGGCGTGCGGGCATAGCCCACGACATAGGTGTGCGGGCTCAGCAAACCCTCGCGCGCCAGCTCATAAATGGCGGGGATGAGCTTGCGCCTGGCCAGGTCGCCTGATGCGCCGAAGATCACGATCGCGCAGGAAGCAGGTACGGGCATAATGAGTTTCCGGCAAAGGAAGCTGTTTGCCCTAGTTTAGGCGCAGTGCGACAGCAATGCATCCGGCAGGGCCCGGAAGGAATTGGCCCGCCCGGCGCGCGGCTGTCGCAAGATTGACTTTGGCGCCAGCGAACGTGACAATCGCCCCGGCGCGCCCTGGAACGGGGCGCTAGAATCGACATCCCGGATGCCACAACGCCGTGCAGGAGACCCTCCCATGCGCATGAACGACAATCGGCTCACCCCCGTGGCGGGGGCGGTGGTTTGCGCTTTGGCGCTGCTGCTTGGTGCCTGCGATTCCCTGGAAAGCACCACGACCCAGCATACGCGCAAAGTCGAACAGGCGGTGGACAGTGCCCGTCGCCTGCTCATCCAGGCCCGCCTCAAGCGCGAGGATGGTGAGTTCAAGGCCTTTGCCGCCAGCAGGCTGGCCCAGGCTGCCGATTTGCGCAAGGAGCTGCTCAGTGGCAATGCGGCTGCCGTGGGCGACACCGCTGCCTACGAGCGCGACATGGTGACGCTGCAAAGCCAGGCCGCCACGCTCAACGACCAGTCACGCAAGGACCTGGCCGATGCCCAGAAGGCCCAGGCCGAGGCCGAAAAACTGCTCCAAAACGCTTCGTCCGACGCCACGGCTGCCGCGGCAGCGGTGGCTAATGCCCGCTTCCTGCGGGCCCAGGCGACCTATGACGCGGCGATGGTCACGGCCCGGCAGCTCGAGCCATTGTCGCTGGAAGCCCGTCGCCTCACGTGGGAACTGCATCGCCTGGTGGACCGGATTCAGCAGAACAATGCGCTGGCCGCCAGCTATGCCATGCGCGCTCCCAGCAGCGCGCCGGCCGGCCAGGAAGGCGCCATCGCCCCGGCGCAGGCCATCGAGAATGCCAAGGCCGGCCTGACCAAGCTGCGCACGGACCTGGAGGCCGCCCTGGCCGAGCAGGACAAGGCGATCTCGGCCAAGAAGGCCCAGCTCGACACCCTCAAGCAGCAGAAGGCCGATGCCGACGCCCAGGCCACCGAACTGCTGCGGAAAGCGGATGCGGCCAAGGGTGCCGAGTCGTTCAACTTCTACAAACAAGGTCAGGACGCCAACGAAAAAGGCCAGCTTGCCGCCGCCCAGATGGAGCGCGGGCGCCTGGAGCTGGCTGAGCTGGAGCGCAACCGCAAGGCCATCGAGATTCAGGTCGAACTCAACAAAAAGGCCGCCGAACATGTCGAGGCCCAGGCGGCGCAGTTGGACCAGGCGTGGCAGGCGGTCCAGAAAGCCCACGGCGCTGTCGATGCGTCCAGCAAGGCTATCGTGGGACCGGCGGCCGAACCGGGCCCATCGACGCGGACGGTCGTGGATGTGGGCAACCAGCTCCAGCAGGTGGCCAAGGCCATGCAGGAGAAGCGCCAACAGGCTGAAACTCTGCTGAAGTCCGCGGCGGCCCAGGTCTCCGAGGCCAATGACAAGGCCAAGGCCGCCAACGGCGAGCTTCAGAAGCTGATCGTCGAAAACCAAGGCACGCCGCGCACGGCGGTGTTCAAGAAGCTGCAGGACCTGAACGATCCGGATCGCTATATGCTGGCGCGGGCCCGCATTGATGCCGCCTTGGGATGGTTGCGGGCGGCCGATGCCGATCTGGCCGCCGCCCAGACAGAGCTGGTCACAGCGCTGCAGAACACCAAGGTCGCTGCTCCGGCCGACGCCTTGGGCGCGGTGCGCGATCCCGAACCCTTGCGTCAGGCGGCCTACGACGCCTACCAAGGCGCCCTGGACCAGTTCCTGAAGCTCAAGGGTGAATTCGCCGGCGCTGGTCGGCTGGGCGCGATGTTCGTGCGCTATGGCATGTATCACCTGCGGGGCAATAAATCCGACATGGACGCCGCTCGGCAGGATTTTGAAGCCCTGGCCCGCGAGGTGCGTGAGGCGGGTAAGCCGGTGTCGCTGCTGCCGCCGCTGCCGACGGACCTGGCTCCGCTGCCGGCGCCGACCGAAGCTCCGCCGGCCACCGCGCCGGCGACGGCGCCAGCGTCGGCTCCGTCTCCGGAAAACACGCCCGCTACCGCGCCGGCGCCCGCTACCGCGCCCACGCCGCCGGCGCCGCTGCCTCCGGCCTGAACCGCCATGTCGGCTTCGCAACATTCCATAGGACCAGGTACTCGATGCGCCGGCTGGACCGCGGATAGTCAGCGGCGCGGCTTTACCTTACCGGAGATGCTGGCAATCCTGGGGGTGCTGGTCGTCCTGGTCAGTATCTTTCTGCCTTATGCCCTGGACGTGCGCGAGAAGGCTCGGCGGGTGCGCTGCAGCGACAACCTGCGGCAGATCGGCCTGGCCCTTAACAGCTATTCCGATGCCAATCACGGTGACTGGCCGCGCGTAGTCTTTGACATGGCCCATCGCGGCTATGTCGCGTTCACCGGCCCCGACTCGCAGCGCGTGCTGGGGCCGGGCAGCAGCGTGCGCCCCAATGATGTGACCGCCTCCCTGTGGCTCCTGGTGCGACAGGGCTACATCAGCCGGGAGTATGGCTCGGCGGCCGCCACCTTCATCTGCCCCAGTTCCGACGATGTGGTCGACCCCATGACCGACGCGACAGGGCGCCCGGCGGCGCCCGGCCAGCGCGGCAACTTCCGCTCGGGCAAGAACCTCAGCTACTCCTACAGCTCCTTGTTTGCCGACATCCCACGCATGGCGCTGGGCGATGCCAAGCCGCGCGGCTTCGTGGCGGCGGCCGACAAGAACCCCGGGATCTCACACGGCAGCGACGTGACCGGACCCGGCGCCGATGCCTCGCCGTTTGCCTTGCGGGCCGGTAACTCGCGCAACCATGGCCGGGTCGGGATGAATGTGCTGTATGCCAACGGCACCGTGCTCTGGCAGACCACTCCGTATTGCGGGCAGTCGCACGACAACATCTATACCGCGGCCGCTACCCAGCCCGCCACTGCCCCGGCGCGCCCCGACCAGCGCGGCGTGTGCGGGCCCCAGTACGGACCGGCCCACGCCGCCGATAGTTATCTTGTGCCCACGGCCGACCAACGGGATGCGGTGGCGTTTATGGCGCCGGCGTCCCTGCCAGTGAGCCGGCCGGCCACCGCCGCGACCACCCTCCCCGCCACGACGCAGGCGCAGCCCCCCACGACGGCCACCGCGCCGGCCACGACGACCGCGACCGCCCCGGCCAGTGCGCCGGCCACGGGGCCGACGACCATGCCCACGACCGCCAAGTTCAATCCTGGCTAAGCGCCAGCGGAACACGCAATCGGAAGGTGGAGCCAGCGCCTGGCGTGCTTTGGACCTCGACGCTGCCGCCGTGGGCCTGGGCGATGTGTTTCACGATGGACAGGCCCAGCCCCGTGCCGCCCATCTCGCGAGAGCGGCTGCGGTCCACGCGATAGAAGCGCTCGAAGATCCGCGGCAGGTCCTCGGCGGGGATGCCAATACCGGTGTCGGCGACTTCAACGACGGCAAAGCCATTCTGCTCGCCGCCCCGGACCGTGATGCGCCCGCCTTCGGGAGTGTATTTGATGGCATTGTCCACCAGGTTGCTGATGGCGCGCTCCAGGTAATCGGTGTTCCCAATCACGCGCGGCAGGGACGGCGAAACCTCCACCGCCAATGACTGGGCGCGCGACTGGGCCGCCGGCACCAGCAGTTCGACCGCCCGCTTGATCACCGGTCCCAAGTCCACCTCGGTTCGCCGCGGCAGGTCCGGCTGGCTTTCAATGCGGGAGATCTCCAGCAGGTCGCCCACCAGATTGCATAGCTGCTGGGTGTGGCGGCCGATGGTCGCCAGGTAGCGCTGGGTCTTGGACGGGTCCTGTTGGGCGCTGTCCAACAACGTCTCCACGAAGCCCTTGATGACGGTCAGCGGCGTGCGCAGCTCGTGAGAGACATTGGCGACAAATTCCTTGCGCAAGTCCTGGTAGCGCACCGCCTGGGTATTGTCGTGCAGCACCAGCAGCAGCCCCCGGGCATCACCGCCGGAAGGATAGGTGCAGCTGATGACCTCCAGGTAGCGCCCGCTGATGGGCCCGATCTGGCAGGTGCGACGCAGCCCGTCAGCAAGAACTTCCTGGGCCACCTTGAGGACTTTTTCCTGGGGCACCAGCTCGCACAGCAGCTTGCCCTGGGCCTGCGGGTGGGCAAAGCCCAGCAGCTCGCCGGCGGCCTGGTTGACCAGGACCACGCGCTGGTGGGCGTCGGTGGCGATCACCCCTTCGCTCATCGAGGCCAGGATCGTCAGCAGCTCCAGTTTGTCTTTTTCCACTTGCTGCACCAGGCTGCTCATGGAATGAGCGACGGTGTTCAAGGAACTGGCCAGCGTGCCGATTTCCCCTTTGTCGCTGTCGACGGTGCGGCGCTGAAGCTGCCCGCTGGACAAGGCCTGGGCGAATCCGGCCAGCTCCAGTACAGGCCGGGCGTGGCGACGGGCAAACCAGTAGCAGATGATGCCGGCGGCGACGATGGCCAGCGCGCCGACCATGCCCAGCCCCAGGTACATGGCCCGCAGATGATGGCGCAGCTCCGCCAGGTCGATGGCCAGACGGACCACATAGGTTTGGTCGGCGCTGTCCAGGCGCCTGGCCAGATAGAGCATATCCACGTGAACGGTGTCGCTGGCCCGCACGTCGATGCCCTCGCCCCCGGCCAGGGCCCGGATGACCTCGGGCCGGTCGCGGTGCGAGTGCATGGCGCCGGCGCTCCAGCGGCTGTCGGCCAGCACGCGGCCATCGCGCTGGATCACCGTGATCCGGCAGCCGATGGGCCGGGACAGCTCGCGGACCGCCTCCTGTAAAGCCTGCGGGTTGCCAAGATGCGGCGCCAGCAACTGGCTGACCAGGCGCGTATCATCGCGCAGACGGTCCTCGGTGGTTTGCACATAGGTGGCCCGCAGCCGATGGGCCCCGCCCAAACCCACAACGACCACGGCCACAACGATCAAAACCAGGTAGGGAACCAGCAGCCGGCGAAAGTAAGGACTCTTAAGCAAGCAACGACCTTTCGCTCATTCCTCGATGACAGGCTGGCGCAATCTATAACCGAATCCCCGCACCGTTTCGAGCATCTCGGCGCCGGCGCCCAGTTTGCGGCGGATGGCGGTCACGTGCACGTCGATGGTGCGGTCCAACACCGGCTCGTCGCGCCCCAGGGCGCTGTCGATCAGATCATCGCGAGAGAGCACTCGGCCGGGGCGCTGGGCCATGTACTGCAGGATTCGGAACTCGGTGGCCGTCAGGTCGACGGTGCGACCGTCGTAGGTGACCTCGTGGCGGTCCACATCGATCAGCAACTCGCCCAGGCGCAGCACCTCGGCCGGCTGGCTCTGCTGGGCGGTGCGCCGCAGCAGGGCTTTGACCCTGGCCAGCAGCTCGCGCGGGCTGAAGGGCTTGGTGACATAGTCGTCAGCGCCCAGCTCCAGTCCCACGATCTTGTCGGCCTCGGTGGCGCGGGCTGTGAGCATCAACACCGGCACGCGCCCCGTGCGGTTGTCGGTGCGCAGACTGCGGCAAACGTCCAGGCCGTCCATGCCCGGCAGCATCAGGTCCAGTACGACAAGGTCCACCTTCAGGCGAGAGGCGATGTCCAGGCCGGTCTGGCCGTCACTGGCGCCGATGACGTCGTAGCCCTCGCGTTCAAGGTTGCAGCGGACCAGTTCCACCAGGTCTTTCTCGTCGTCGATAACCAGGATTGTTCCCTTCATGTGGGGCTCCCGTTACTGGGCTGGGGCGCCGGGGTCGGCGCATCGATCTTGCCGTGGCGGATGTCCCGTCCCTGCAGCCAGTAGATCACTTCCTCGGCGATATTGGTGGCGTGGTCGCCCACGCGCTCCAGGTTGCGCGAAATCAGGATCAGCGACAGGGCCCGCTGGATCGTCCCCGGGTCGGCCATCATGTAGGTCAGCAGCGACCGGAAGATTTGGTCGCGAAAGGCATCGACCTGTTTCTCCTCGATCAGCACCTGTTCGGCGGCCGCGACATCGCGCTCGATCATGGCGATGAGACTGTGACGCACCATCTTCTGGGCCACGTCGCCCATGATCGGCAGGTCCACCAGCGGCCGCAGCGGCGGGGCCTCGATCACGTAGTGGGCATTCTGGCAGATGTTGATGGCCTGGTCGGCGATGCGCTCCAGCTCGGTGCAGATGCGCGACGCCATGAATAGAAAGCGGGCGTCGCTGGCCACGGGCTGACGCAGGGCGGTGAGCTTGACGGCCATGTCGTCCACTTCCACCTGCAGGGTGTTGACTTCGTGCTCCTTGGCGAAGACCTCGGCGAAGGGGGCTTCGTGCCGTTCCATCAACCCACGCATGGCGGTGGCGATCATGGACTCGGCGATGGAGCCCATGAGCACCAGCTTGCCGAACAGCTCCTGAAGTTGCTCCTGAAAATGTCGCATAGGCTAGGCCTCCGGTGCCGGATCAGCCAAAGCGTCCGGTCACATAAAGCTCGGTCTGCTTGAGCTGCGGCGTCACGAAGATGCTGTTGGTGGGCCCGTATTCCATGAGCCGGCCCAGGTACATGAAGGCGGTGTAGTCGCTGACGCGCGCTGCCTGCTGCATGTTGTGGGTGACAATGACCACGGTGTACTTGCCGCGAAGCTGATAAATCAGGTCTTCAATCTTATCGGTGGCCAGGGGGTCCAAAGCCGAGCAGGGCTCGTCCATCAGCAGTACCTGGGGCTCGGCGGCGATGGCCCGGGCAATGCACAGCCGCTGCTGCTGACCGCCCGAGAGCGAGAGGGCGCTGTCGTGCAGGCGGTCCTTGACCTCTTCCCAGAGGGCCGACCCGCGCAGGCTGCGCTCGCAGACCTCGGCCAGTACGCCGCGGCGCTTTTCGCCGCCGATACGCAGGGCATAAACCACGTTCTCGAAGATCGACATCGGGAACGGGTTGGACTTCTGAAAAACCATGCCCATGGACTTGCGCAGGGCGATCACGTCGATGCCCGGCCCATAGATGTTCTGGCCGTGGAAGCGGATGGCGCCCTCGATGCGCACGTTGTCGATCAGGTCGTTGAGCCGGTTGAGGCTGCGCAAGAGCGTGGATTTGCCGCACCCCGACGGGCCAATCAGGGCCGTGACTTTCCCGGCCGGAATCTGCATGCTCACATCATGCAGGGCCTGGGTCTTGCCATAGAACAACTGGAAGGACTCGACGGCGACGATCTGTTTCTCCGCCTCCACTTCCTTGTGAATGATGGTCTTGGCTTCGCTGGGCGCCAGCGCCGCCGGGCCATCCGCCCGCGCACCTGTGCCCATGGGCCTTGATACGGGCTTGGGGAGCAGCGGCTCTGCCAGCGACCGCGGACCAGGGACGGTAGTCTGTAGTTGGGTCATCGCATACCTCAGGTTCAACGTCCTGCCATCCGGGCCGAGCGCGACGAGAAATATCTTACCGCCAGGTTCAGCACAAAGATCAAACCCACCAGCACCAAGATGCCGGCCCAGGCCAGGCGTTTCTGGCCCTCGTAGGGACCCGTGGCATAGTCGAAAATCTGCTTGGTCAGGGACGGGAACGGGTGCTTGGGGTCAAAAGTCAGCAGCCGGCTACCCAGGGCGGTAAACAGCAGCGGGGCGGTCTCACCGGCGATGCGGGCCACGGCCAGCATGATGCCTGTGACCACGCTGCCCGTGGCCGCCGGCAAAACCACGCGCAGGATGGTGCGGGCCTTGGTCGCCCCAAGCGCGATGGAGGCCTCGCGATAGCTGTTGGGAACCAGGCGCAGCATCTCCTCGGTGGTGCGGGCCACGATCGGCACCATGATGAACGCCAGGGCCAGGGCCCCGGCATAGCCGTTGAAGTGTCCCAGCGGCACCACCAGCAGCTCATAGCCCAGCAGGCCCACCACGATGCTGGGCACGCCGGTCAGCACATCGGACACGAAGCGCACCGGCGCTCCCAGCATCGAGTTAGCGCTGTACTCCGACAGATAGATCCCGGCCATGATGCCCCCGGGCACGCCCACGACACTGGCCAGCGCCACCAGGATGGCAGTGCCGACCACGGCATGCTTCATGCCTCCAGGGGCGTTGGGATCGCCGGTGGGCAACTCGGTGAAGAAACGAAGGCTCAAGGTTTCCAGTCCCAGGTACAGCAAATACGCCGTCACCAGGCCCAGGATGCCCAGGATCAGCACCGTAAACGCCACGCACAGGCCGAACATGATCCGGCTCTTGGTACGGGCATAGGTGCTGTAGAGGGCAGCGTTCATAGGGGGCACATCAGTGGGCGGCGGCGGTGCGGGCACGCTTGCCCACCACCAGCCAGCGCGCGATCACGTTAAACAACAGGGACATCACCAGCAGGACCAACGCCACCTCGCTCAGGGCGGCGCGGTGCAGGTCGCTGGTCACCTCGGCAAATTCGTTGGCCAGGAGGCTGGCCATGGTCTGGGCCGGCGCCAGGGGCGAGGCGGCTATCTGGTTGGCGTTGCCTATAACCATCGTCACGGCCATGGTTTCCCCGGCCGCGCGAGCCAGGCCCAACATCACCGCGCCGAACAGGCCGCTGCGGCTGTAGCGGAGCATTTCGCGACAGCTCTGCCACCAGGTGGCGCCCAGGGCCAGGGCTCCTTCGATCTGGGCGCGGGGTACAGCTTTGAGCACATCGCGGCTGATGGCCGTGATAATCGGCAGGATCATGATCCCCAAGATCAATCCGCCGGCCAGCATGTCGCGTCCCGTGGGCGCCAGCATCCGCACCACGGTTTGTCCATCCTCGCTGATACTGGTCTGCACCAGCCAGCGCAGGCCGGGAACATGGTTGCCCAGCCGTACCAGCAGTGGTTCCACGTGGGTCTGCAGGAAAGGCGTCATCACAAAAAGCCCCCAAATCCCATAGGCAATACTGGGAATGGCGGCCAGGAACTCGATCAGAAATGAGACCGGAGCTATCAGGCGGCGCGGGGCGATGCGCACCAAAAACAGCGCCGCCCCCAGGCTCAGTGGCACGGCGACCAACAGCGACAAGACGGCGCTGACCGCGGTGCCATAGATGACCGGCAGGGCCCCAAACGAGGGCGGCAGGACCTTAACGACTTCCTTGACCACCTCCCCATCCTCAATGCGCAGTTTGCCATCGGCGGTGCGCACGGGCCGCTCGATGGTGCGCTCGTTGGGGCGCCAGTCGCTGCTGACCAGGAATGACCAGCCAAAGGCGCGGATGCTGGGCATGGCCGCCACCGTCAACACCACCACCAGGGCCGCCAGCATCAGCAGGATGCTGACGGCGGCGGTGGTGGTTAGCAGCCGCAGGCTCCGGTCGGCCGTGAGCCACCGTCGGCCGCTGAGCATCAGTGGCAGCGGCGCGGCCGACGGTGAAGATGGCAAGGCGCTCTGAGACATGGCTTACTTGGCCGCTTCAACCGGTCGCAGCACCTTGCCGTTGAATGTCAGGGTGCCGATGGCCTGGCTGACTTTTTCCTGGACGCCCTTGCTCAGGGGTGCGTATTGCATGGCGGCCGCCATTTGCTGACCTTCATGGGTGGCCCACCACAGGAAATCCACGAAGGCCTTGGCCTTGGCTTCATCTTTGAGGTTGGCCAGGTCCTGGTAGACGATGACGTAGGTGAAGGCCGCGATGGGGTAGGCCTCTTCGCCCGGCTGGTTCCACAGGTCGACAGCCAGGGACTTGGTCATCTGCTTGAGGGCCCCCTCGCCGGCCGCGGCCACGGTCTGCGGCGAAGCCTTGATGAACTTGCCGTCGCGGTTCTGCATCAGGGCATAGGGCATCTTGTTCTCAACGGCGTAGTTGACTTCGATGTACCCGATGGCGCCGGGCGTTGACTTGACCACGGCGGTGACGCCTTCGTTGCCCTTGCCGCCCTGGCCGACGGGCCACTTGACCTGCTTGCCGGGACCGATCTTCTCGATGAAGGCCTCGCTCTGGGTGGCCAGGTAATTGGTGAAGACAAAGGTGGTGCCGCTGCCGTCGGTGCGATAGACCGGGGTGATGGCCAGGTCGGGTAGTTTCACGCCTTCGTTAAGGGCCGCGATCTTGGCGTCGTTCCACTTGGCGATTTTGCCCATGTAGATTTCGGCAACGACCGGTCCACTGAGTTTCACTTCGTGCTTCAGGTCCGGCAGGTTGTACGCCAGCACCACGGCGCCGGCGACGGTGGGGATATGGACTACTGCGTCCTTGGCGGCGTCGCGCTCCTTTTTGCTCATGGGTGCGTCGGAGCCGGCAAAGTCAAAGGTCTTGTCGGTCAGGCCCTTGATGCCGCCGCCCGAGCCGATGGACTGGTAATCGATCTTCACGTCGCGCTGGGCCTTCTGGTACTCCACCACCCAGCGCTGATACAGCGGGTTGGGGAAGGTAGCGCCGCCACCCTGGATACGAATTTCGGCCAAGGCCACGGTGCTGAGCGTCATTGCTACTATGGCTGCGAAGCGGAACATGCGAACCTCCTTGGGGTTTGGGAACCTGTGATTTTCTGCAACCAAGCCTAGCCGCCGACCAGCTAATGCAATATGGGCTCTTCGTTAAGGAGGCGCTAAGACAGACGGGCGGCAATAGTAGGGTGCTTGCCGACGCGGCCTTTCCATTGACGTGTCTCCCAGCGGCGTTTACTTTCGGATCAGCACAACACGTGGCGGCGCGGTATGGAACACACAACCCAGCCCATTGGCGGCGACGACCCTCTGGCCCGGCTGCATAAGATGTCGGCCACCGCGGGCGCGGCCGCCCAGGATTACGTCGCCATCAATAACCTGGCGATCGGGGCCCTGATTCTTTCGCTGCTGGGGGCGCTGCCGCTGGTCATTGGCTCGTGGGCGCTGCTCTCGATCCCGCTAGCGGCCATGGTCCTGGGCCTGGTGGCTTTGAAGCAGATTGCCGGCAGCAACGGTACCCAGACCGGGCGCCCGGCGGCGCTGACGGCGGTGATCCTGGGCGTGCTGTTTCCCTTGGGACACGCCGCGATGGCCTGGTCCGACGCCCGCGCCGACAAGCCCGACCGCCAGCGCGTGGAGCAGACCGCGGCGCGCCTCGGACAGGCCGTGGTCAGCGGCGACTTTGCAACGGCGTACCGTTTGTTTGACCCCAGCTTTCAGGCCAAGGTCAATCTCAGCGACTTCACCGAGCACTGGAAGCGAATGCAGGTTTCACCCCTGGGATCGCTGCAATCCATCCAGAGCACCGGGCGGGCGCAGTTCCTGGAGCAGGGCGGGCGGCGCTTCGCGGCCAGCAAGGTCATCATGCGCTTTGAAAAGGGAGAGTGGGCCGAACGCTTCGACATCTTCATGGTCCGGGGTGACGACGGTCAGTTTCGCATCGTCGCCACGGCCCTGCACACACCCACGCCGCAGCGGCCCAGCCGTGACCCCGAAGTCCTGGGGCCTTGATTCATCGGGACACCCCGAGCCGTCCGATAAAGCCAGCAGGCCGAACTGTCCGCCCGGTCGGATCGTAAACAACGGCATCACCGCCATGTTGACGGTGGCTTCTGGGGACCGTGGTCCAAAGAGACGATAAAGGACTGGATGGTCGGCTTTGCCGCGGACAGCAACGCCGACGGCGTGGAGAAAATACATGGCGGAACTTAAGACGCTGAGCCTCATCAAAGGTGAACATCATTACTTCTTCCGCTACGAGAGGGGGCAGGAAGCCCGCGTGCTCGATGCCATGATCGACATGGTCAAGGGCCGCCAACTGCAGTTCGACTGGTTTGACGCTGCCGTGCTCTCCCATCAACTGGGCCGGCACCTGGCCAAGGAACTGGCGACCTATCTGCCCAAGAAGGCCGCCTAGCACTTTTTATTGGCCAAAGAAGTTATCGAACCCGCCCCCAAATGACGATGAAGCTATCTAGCCGAGGCAGGAGCCCCGGTCATGCGCGGTGCGCGGCGCAGGATGGTGTCGCGACCGAACAAGGGACCGCTCTTCAGGGATGAGCCGGCGGTAGCCCCATCGGGCCAAAGCGGAATTCGCCGGCCGCTTGGCAGGTTGGGGGCGGCCCAGCCGCCCCCGGAGGCAGCGATGCTGCCTCGTTCTGGTCCCCTCGCCACAGTACCGGTGCCTATGAACGCCGCGACCGACTCAACCGTCACCGAAACCCAGTCCAAGGTCCTCTCGCCCCTGGTTCAGCAGTTCCTGAACTACCTGAAACTGGAGCGCCACTTCAGCGACTACACGATCAAGAGCTATGGCGCGGACCTGTTCCAGTTCGGCCAATATCTCAGCGGCCAGATCGGACGGGGCACCTCGGAGCGCCCCGCCGAGGAACTGAGCGGCGAGCAACTGGACCGCAAACACCTGGCCTGCGAGGCCCTGACGGTGCGCGAGTTTCTGGCTTATCTCTATGGCCAGAACTACACCAAGAGCACCACGGCGCGCAAGCTCGCGACGCTGCGCAGCTTCTACAAGTTCCTGATGCGGCGTGGTGAAATCGCCGTCAACCCGCTGTCGACCATCCGCACCCCGCGCCAGGAGAAGCGCCTGCCGCGCTGCCTGGACCTGGAGCAGGTGCAGAAGCTGCTGGACGCCCCCGGCGACGGCGACGTGCTGGGAGCCCGCGACAAGGCCATGCTCGAAATTCTTTACTCCAGCGGCATTCGCGTCAGCGAACTGGTCGAGCTGGAGATTGCCGACCTGGACCTGCAGGAAGGCGTGCTTCGCGTGCGGGGCAAGGGCCGCAAGGACCGCCTCACCCCCATCGGCTCCCAGGCCATCAAGGCGATGCAGCGCTACCTGGAGCTGCGGGCGCAGGAACCGCGCATGCAAGGCCAGCACGTGGCGAGAGCTTTTCTGAACAAGCACGGCGGCCCGCTGAGCACGCGCTCGGTGCGCCGCAAGCTCGACAAATACCTGGTGGCCGCGGGATTGGACCCCGGCATCAGCCCGCACACCCTGCGGCACAGTTTTGCCACGCACCTGCTGAACAACGGCGCGGATCTGCGCAGCGTGCAGGAGTTGCTGGGCCACCAGAGCCTGAGCACCACGCAGATCTACACGCACCTGACCACCAGCCGGATGAAAGAGGTCTACGACCAGGCCCACCCGCGGGCCCATGCGCAGACCATTCCCCTGCCGGCCGGTCGGCAGGGTCCGCCGGCACCGGTGTACTATCCCAAGGCCGTGTAGCGCCGACTGCGCCCGTCTTACTGGCGTTCACCCGCCTGCCACATCCCCCGTTTCTGCTTGCGGGCTGCGCTTTGAGCCTGCTGGAAAGCCGCCTGCAGCGAGTGCGCAAAGCGCCGGTCCGCCAGGGCGTGGCCCTGGCGCACCAACTGCAGATTGAGGTTGGTTTCTTCGGATAGGTAAAGGTAGGCCAGGAGCCGATCGTAGCGGTCGCGCGTTCGCGGCGGATCGAGGCGCACGATGACGGGGTGGCCCTGGGCGGTTTGCCGCAGGTACTGCAGTGCTTCGTGGGCCCAGGGTTGCGGGGGATCCCCCCAGCGGCTGTTGAGTTCCGGCGCATCGATCCCCAGCAGGCGCACGCGCGTGGCCGGCCCCCCGGCCGGGGGGATGATCTCGACGGTGTCGCCGTCGAACACGTGGCGAATGACGTAGGTTCGGCCCTCGAAGGCGGCCTGGTCGTCACCGGCGTATCCCCGCAGTCCCACCGGCCGCAGCAAACCCCAGCGGTGCAGCAGTCCCGAGTGATCGAGAAGGACCAGGCCCAGCAGCAGCCCCAGGCCGGTGGCCATCAGCAGGCGCAGGCGACGGCGGCGCGCCAAAACCCGTGCGGTGGTGGGCTCCATGGCAGCAGCGCCCAGGCTGGCGCTGTGAAGGGCAGCGGTGGCTCAGTGGCTCTTGCCCAGTTCAAAGGCATCATGCACCAGGGCCAGGGCCTTGGGCCCGTCATCCTTGGCGATGATGCAACTGATCTTGATCTCGCTGGTGGTGATGTTCTGGATGTTGACCTTGGCATCGGCCAGGGCCCTGAACATGCGCTGGGCCACGCCGGTGTGCACCCGCATGCCCACGCCCACCACGCTGATCTTGGCCAGGTCGCCCTGGTAGATGGCCTTGGAGCCGCCGCCCATCTCCTTGACGATGCGATCGACCACCTGCTTCATGTCATGCAGGTCGCCGTGCTCGACGGTGAAGGAGACGTTGGCGGTGTTGTCGTCCATGACGTTCTGGATGATGTCATCGACGACGATGTTGGCGGTGGCGATGTCGCCAAAGATCTTGGCGGCGATGCCGGGGCGGTCGGGCACGCCCTTGATGGTGACGCGGGTCAGGTCCTTCTTGAGGGCGGCGCCGGATACGACAATGTGTTCCATGTTCTTGGTCTCCGCCACGATCCAGGTTCCGGGCAGGTCGTTCTGGCTGTTGCGCACGTGGATGGGAACGTTGTATTTCTTGGCAAACTCCACGGCCCGGGTTTGCAGCACCGAGGCCCCCAGGCCCGACAGCTCCAGCATCTCATCGTAGCTGATGCGGTCGATCTTGCGGGCTGTTTTCACCAGGCGGGGATCGGCGGTGAAGATGCCGTCCACGTCGGTGTAATTCTCGCAGACGTCGGCCTTGAGCACGGCCCCCAAAGCCACCAGGGTGGCATTGGATCCGCCGCGGCCCAGGGTGGTGACATCCCCGTCGGGGGTGACGCCCTGGAAACCGGCCACGATCACGATGCGCCCCAACTGCAACTGCTCAAAGATGCGCTGTTTGTTGATGGACTGGATGCGGGCCTTGCTGAAGGCCTCATCGGTCAGCAGGCCGATCTGCCCGCCGGTAAAGCTGATGGCCTGGTGGCCCTGGGCGTGAATGGCCATCGCCATCAGGGCGATGGTCACCTGTTCGCCGGTCACCAGCAACTGGTCCATCTCGCGCTTGGGGGGAGCGATCCCCTGGCCGCCATATTCACAGACGCTCTTGGCCAGGCCGATCAATTCGTCGGTGGTATCGCCCATGGCGCTGACGACGACCACCACCTGGTTGCCGGCTTTTTGCGCCGCGATCGCCCGCTGGGCGGCGCGGTGGATGCGCTGGGGATCGGCAACGCTCGTGCCGCCAAATTTCTGGACTATCAGGCCCATGATGCCGCAGTTCCCTAGAAAGCCCCGGGACTCCAACAACGGCAGGGATTATAGCTGCGGCCGCTGCGGACTCAACCGCGCAGGAAATACTCCATCAGTTCGTGGCCGCGCTCGATCTTGACCCCGCTGGCAGCGCTCGATTCGGTGAAACTGGCGCCGCTGCCGCCGGCCAGGTCGCTGCCGGCGATGCAGAAGGGGGCAGGCGCGTAGCCGTGTTTGCGCGTGCCGACATGGGTGGCGTGGTCGGGCATGACCAGCAGGCGCCACTGCGGAAAGGTCCGCAGTTTCTCCAGCATGGGCCCCACGATATGGCGGTCGATGTGTTCGATGGCCGCGATCTTGGTCTTCCAGTCGGCCTGGTGGGAGGCCTCGTCGGGGGCTTCCACGTGCGAAAAGACCAGGTCATATTCATCCAAGGCGGCCGCCGAGTGCTGGCCTTGCCCGACGTAGTTGGTGTCGTGAAAGCTGGTCATTCCCGGCACATCATGCACATCCCACCCCAGCAGGACCGCCAAACCGCGCAGCAGATCCACGCTGCTGATCATGCAGCCGCGAGCGAGGCCAAAACGCTGGGCAAAAGCGGGCATGCGCGGGGCTTTGCCCTGGCCCCAGAACCACACCTGCGACGCGGGGCGCTGGCCCTTGGAGGAGCGGGCCTGGTTGACGGGGTGAGCAGCAAACAGCTCGGCCGAGCGGGCCATGATCTGTCGCAGCACCTGGCTTCCCTGGCCGTGCGGCCAGTGGGCCTCGGCCGGCAACTCGGGGATCTCATGCGGCGGAGTCGTGGTCAGGGCAAAACTCTGGCTGCCGCGATAGACCATCAGGTTGCGATAGCTGACGCCGCAATGCAACTCATAGTCCGGCAATGACTTGGCCAGATCGGCGGCCAGAACGCGGATCAGTTGCCGCGCCTCGGTGTTGCTGATACCGCCGGCCGAGTGGTCCTTCATAATCCCGTCGGTGACGGTGACCAGGTTACAGCGAAACACCCAATCGGTTGGCTGCAGGGGGATACGCTGGGCGGCGGCCTCCAGGGGTGCCCGGCCGCTGTGATACTGTGCCGGGTCATAGCCCAGCAGCGACATGATGGCCACGTCGCTGCCGCTCTCAAAGCCCGGGGGGATGGTCTGGGCCGAGCCCAGCCGGCCATGGCGGGCCACCCAATCGATGTTGGGCTTTTGGGCCACCTCCAGGGGCGTGCGCCCGCCCAACTGCGGCAGGGGATCATCCGAGGCGCCGTCAGGAATGATGATCGCGTATTTCATCGCTTGATCTTAGGAGCGGCAGGAGTTGGGTCTTCCTTCCAAACTAACAACTACCAACTAACAACTAACAACTAACAACTAACAACTCCTCCGAGCTATGGCCGAAACTCTACGCCCAGGCGCACATAAGGTTCATCGCTGATATCGGTGATGCCGCGCAGGTTGCGGCCGTCAAAGCCCACGGTCAGTTCCTGCGAAAAGGCATATCCGCCGGCCAGCAGCACGCCCATGCGTTCGGTGGCTGCCCAGCGTGCGCCCAGCTCCAGGCGCCGCTGCTGGAAGAACAGCCGGCGGTTGTCCGGGCCGCCGTCGATGACAAACCCCTTGAGTCGGTTGTCAAAAGCGCCGTAGACCGAGAGCTGCCTGGTCAACTGATAGCGCACCAGGGCGTCGAGCGTGGATGGAATGGTGTAATTCAGCTCGACGCGCAACTCGGGGGTGGCGTCCCAGGTCAGCGAGCTGGCCGGCAAACCCGCTACGTAGGCGATGTCCTTATTGAGCCTTGCGGTGTACGCCACGCCCGGCAGCGGCAGGTCGGGAAAGATGGCGCGGTTGCCGTTGTAATCCAGGACACCGACCAAAATGCCCTTGCCCAGTTCGCGGCCGACGATGAGGTCGGCCTTGCCATACCACGCCTCGGGGTCGGAGAAGAGGCTGTTGCCGGCATAGCCCACGCCGGCCGAGGCCGCAAACCACCATGCTCCGCGCTGGGCAAAGGCCGATCCAAACGCCACGGACACATCCACCAGGCGCTGCGGCAGGCCGGGATACTTGGTATGCAGCTCGATGTCGGTCAACTCATAGCCGACGGCCGGCGAGAGCGGGCGCTGGGGTGTGAAGCGCCAGCGCCCTTCGGACTCGACGATATCCAGCCGGAAATCGAAATCGGACTGTCTGGTATGGCCGCCGCCGAAGATCAGCGCGCCGCCTTGGACTTCCACCGGCTGATCCTGGGGACCGGGCTTCAGGACCAATAACGGCCCGCTCTGGGCGCGGGCCATGCCCGCCAGGCCCAACACGACCAGCATCACCACGCGAAGTGTCTTAACCATGCCGTCGATCATGGGCGCCCGAAACGCGATTTGCAAGGCGGCCCCGAGCGGTCTAACCTTCGGCCATGCAGGTGATGATGAACACTGGCGGCATCGCCGCCACCAATTGTTTCCTGGTGGTCGATGAGCAGGCCAAGGTGGCGGTGTTGTTCGATGCCCCCAACGACACGACGCTGCCGCTGATCACCGAAGCGCAACAAGCCGACTGGCAGATCATCGGCCTGTGGCTGACGCATGGTCATTTTGACCACATGGCGGATCACGAGGTGGTCACCACACACTGTCCGCAGGCCAAGGTCTTGATGCATGCGGCCGATGAACTCAAGCTGCAGCGCCCGGACTTGCAGACACGGCTGTTCGGTTTGCCGCTGGTGATTCCTCCGCGCAAGGCCGATGCCCATGTGGTTGACGGCCAGAAGCTGGCGATCGGCTCCCTGGAAGTGGAAGTTATTCATACCCCCGGTCATTCGCCGGGCAGCGTGTGCTATCACCTGCCGCGCCAGAAGGTGCTGGTCGGCGGCGACTTGATCATTGGCGGCTCGGTGGGGCGGACCGACCTGCCAGACTCGGTCCATGCTGATCTGGAGGCGTCGGTACAGCGCGTGATGGCGCTGCCCGGCGAGACGCGCCTGCTGCCCGGCCACGGGCCGATTCGCACCCTGGACCAGGAGCGCCAGGACAACGACTACGTGCGCCAGATCCTGGGCCTGTGAGGCTCAGCCTTTTTTCAGCGAGCGCATGTCGATCACAAAGCGGTAGCGCACATCGCCCTTGAGCATGCGCTCATAGGCCTGGTTGATCTGGCTCATCTGGATCATCTCGATGTCGGACACAATGTTGTTGGCCGCACAGAAGTCCAGCATTTCCTGCGTTTGGCGGATACCACCAATCAGCGAACCGGCCACGGCCCGCCGCCGCCAGACCAGTCCCATGGCCCCCAGCGCCGAGTGGGGCCGGTCGGGCGCGCCCACCAGGCACAGGGTTCCGTCCAGCTTGAGCATGCCCAGGTACTGATTGAGGTCCAGCGCCGCCGAGGCCGTATTGAGGATGAAGTCGAGGCTGTCGCCGTACTTGCCCATCTGCGCGGCGTCATTGACCAGCACCACTTCATCGGCTCCCAGGCGCCGGGCGTCGGCGCTTTTGGCCGCCGAGGTGGTGAACAGGATCGTGTGTGCGCCCAGGGCATGGGCGAACTTCAGGCCCATGTGACCCAGGCCGCCCAGTCCGATGATGCCCACTCGCTGGCCGCGGCTCACGTTCCAGTGGCGCAGGGGCGACCAGGTCGTGATGCCGGCGCACAGCAGCGGCGCCGTGGCGGCCAGGTCCACCTTGTCCGAAATCCGCAGTACAAAGCGCTGGTCGACCACAATGCTGTCGCTGTAGCCGCCGTAGGTCATCTTGCCGGTGTGTTTATCGGGGCTGTTATAGGTGAGGATGAAGCCCGGCTTGCAGTAGTTTTCCAACCCTTCGCGACATTCGTGGCAATGGCCGCAGGAGTCCACCATGCAGCCCACGCCCACCACCTGCCCGACCTTGAACTGCGTGACGGCCGATCCCACGGCCGTCACCCGGCCGACGATCTCATGGCCGGGCACCACCGGGTACTGCGTTCCGCCCCATTCATTGCGGGCGGTATGCAGGTCGGAGTGGCACACACCGCAAAACAGGATTTCGATGCGCACGTCGGAGCCGAGCAGGTCTCGCCGCTCGAAGGCAAACGGTCCCAGGGGCGAGGTGGCGTTGAAGGCGGCGTAGCCGGATGCCTTGGGCATGGGCAATCTCCTCTTGATGAATCGCGGAATGGTTGATCCAAAAATACTGCTGATGAGTGCAGCGCGCTATCGCTAACCCGGCTGCGGCAGCGGCCCGCCGCCCAGGTTCACGTCGGGAACATCGGTCGTCGGTCCAGGCTGGATCACGGTCGTCGGGCGGCGAGGCTGCTCCTTCTCTACCAGGTCGCTGACGGTCGGCCGGGTCAGGTTGTCGCCGCGCATGATGCGATCCACGTCCGAGGAGTCCAGCGTCTCGTATTTGAGCAGGGCCTTGGCGATGGCCTCGACGCGGTCGCGGTTCTGCTCCAGGAGCTGGCGGGTCTCTTGGTAGAGCGAGTCGATCAGCTTCTTGACTTCCTCGTCGATGATCTTGGCCGTTTCCTCCGAATACTCGCGCGTGGTTCCGAACTCGCCCATCCAGTTGGGCCGGTTGTCATCCTCGCCATAGAAGATGAAGCCCAGCCGCTCATTCATGCCCCACTCGGTGACCATGCGGCGGGCGATGTTGGTGGCCTGGCGGATGTCGCCGGTGGCGCCGGTGTTCACGTCGCCGGTAAACATTTCCTCGGCGATGCGGCCGCCGAACATGGTCTTGATGCTGGCGATGCACCAGCGGCGCGTGTAGTTGTAGCGGTCCTTCTCCGGCAATGACCAGGTCGAGCCCAGGCTCGGCCCGCGCGGGATGATGGTGACCTTGTGGAGCGGATCGGCGTCGGGGCGCAGCAGATACTGCACCACGGCATGGCCGGCCTCGTGATAAGCGGTGGCGGCCTTTTCCTTTTCGTCGATGACCCGGCTCTTGCGGGCGCGGCCCCAGCGGACCTTGTCGCGCGATTCCTCCAGGTCGTCCATCTCGATGAACTCTTTGCCGGCCAGGGTGGCGTGCAGGGCCGATTCGTTGATGATGGCCGCCAGGTCAGCGCCGCTGAAACCGGGGGTGGCCTTGGCCAGTCGCATCAGGTCCGCGTTGGGGCCCAGCTTCACCTTGCGGCTGTGGACCTTAAGGATGTCGTAGCGGCCCTTGATATCGGGCAGGGGTACATAGATCTGCCGGTCGAAGCGCCCGGGGCGCGTCAACGCCGGATCCAGCACGTCCACACGATTGGTGGCGGCGCAGACGATGACCTGGTCGTTGGTGTCAAAGCCATCCATCTCCACCAGGATGGCATTGAGCGTCTGCTCGCGCTCGTCGTGGCCTCCACTGGTAAAACCGCTGCCGCGCCGCCGTCCCACGGCGTCAATTTCGTCCAGGAAGATGATGCAGGGCGAGTTGTCTTTGGCCTGCTTGAACAGATCGCGCACGCGGCTGGCGCCCACGCCGACGAACATCTCGACGAAGTCCGAGCCGCTGATGCTGAAGAAAGGCACATCGGCTTCGCCGGCGATGGCCTTGGCCAGAAGGGTCTTGCCCGTTCCCGGCTCGCCCACCAGCAGCACGCCGCGGGGGATGCGCCCACCGAGGCGCTGGAATTTCTTGGGGTTCTTGAGGAACTCGACGATTTCCAGCACTTCTTCCTTGGCTTCCTCCACGCCGGCCACGTCGTCGAAGGTGACGTTGGTGTGCTCCTTGGAGGTGATTTTGTGTCGGCTGCGGCCGAAGTTGCCCAGCATGCCCCCGGCGTTGGCGCTGTTGCGCAGTTGCCGGAAGATGAAAAACCAGATCAACCCGAAGATCAGCAGCCAGGGAATCAGCGGCACCAGGATGGTCATCAGCAGATTCTGGCTGTTTTCAGCGCCGATCTCGGTGCGCGGCGGCGCATTGGCCAGAATCCAGACCAAAAGTTCCTGCGACAGCGCCCCCGGCGGCACGGTGGCGCGGAACTTGCGCACGCCGTCCCCGGTGCGGCCGGGATACTGCACCGGGTTGACAAACTCGCCACGCAGTTCGTCGCCCTCGAGCGTGACATTCTTGACATTGTTGGCCAGCAGTTCGGTGCGGAAGTCGCCCAGGGTCACCTCGCTGTGAGCCGGACGGCTGCGGTTGAGCAGGATGAACAGGACGATGCACAGGGTTCCAAACAAGAACCAGCCGAACAAGCCGCGGCTGAAGCGCATGCCCCCGTTGGGCGAGTTGGGCCGACCGTTGCGATTTCGAGGGCCCTGGGGCCGTTGTTCCGACATAGGTTGCCTTGCCAATCTGGCAGAAAAGTACCGCGCCTCGCGCGCTATGCACGTCCAATCATACGATTTACACCGCTGTGGTTTCTAGTGCAAATCCGTCGCCAGGTCCGGCCTGCGACCTTAAGAAAGCCGGTCCAGCTCACCAATCCGCCCCCAGCTCCTGCACGATGGCCAGCGCCAGCCTCTCCACGGCCTGCTGGTTGCCGACGAACTGACCTTCGCCCAAGGTCGGGTAATAGACCGCCGTGTACTGGAAATCCCGTCGCTGGCAGAGAATCTGGCCGCTGCGCAGGTCCTTAAATACAAGATCCACATTCAACGTCAGGGCCTGTTCGCGCGGGAGGTTCGTCTGAAAATCGCGAACCACGGACTTGAGGTTGGCGGCGGTGATCTCCATTTCCAGAATGGCGTCAGCCCGCTGCGCGGGGACGACCTTGTAGGGCGTCGTGGCCTCCAGGCGATTGACCACGGCCTGGGTCAAAGCCACCTCCAGCCCGCGCTGGAAGGTGCGGTTGGTGCAAATGGGCACCGCCACCGTCTGAATATCCTGCCGGTAAAGCGTTCCCTGGCGATAGCCGCACCCGCCCGAAAACAGCACGCCCAGCAACACGGCCGCGCAAATGCCAAGGAGGCCCGTGCGCCGGCCTGCCGGGCCCATGCGCTGGCGCTGCCCCGATGATCCTGCCCGGCCGTAGGAGAGAGCGCGGATCATGGGATCGCCGGTCTGCTGGTGGGCTGGGTCGCTGCCGCCTGCCTGGCGGAGGGCGGCAGACGTCGCAGTTGCTCCGCGGCCCGCTCGCTTTGTGCGGTGCCCGGATAGTTTCCCAGCACGTAGTGGTAGTAGTACGCCTGGGCCACCGGACGGTGCGTCCGGCCAAACCAGGCCGCGGTTTCCAGCATCTTATCCGCCATTTTCTGGTCCAGTTCCTCGATCAGGGCGGTGAGGTTTTCGCGCTGGGCCACTTCCGGGTGAGCCGCGCGGATTTCGACCAGTTGCTGGCGCGCGTCAATCAGGGGCGTGGCGTCGAAGCGAATGCCGCGGAACTGGTGCAGCACCGCATAGGCCCGGCGCAGCTTGGCCCGGACCAGGTTCGGACTGCGTGGGTAGGTGCGCTCATAGGCGCCGTAGGCGTCGGCCGCCAGGTCGAACTGCCGGTCGTCGTAATAGTAGTCGGCCGTGCGCAAGAGGGCCTTCTCAGCCAGCGGCGAGCCGGGCGAGCGCTGCTGAATGCGGAACAGCATCTCGATGGCCTCGTCGTCGCGTCCCACGATGGCCAGCCCCACCAGCCGGTCCTTGTAGCCGCTGAGGTAGGCGTCGGCGATCTCGTACTGGCGCTGCAAGGCCGTGTAGTAATAGGAGCTGTAGCCGTAGAGGTCCTGGAGTTCCTCGAAGTTGTGAAAAGCGCGAATGCGATCGCCGCGACGGTAATTGGCCTCGCCCAGCAAATAGACCGCGCGGTCGCGCAGGGGCGCGTCGGGGTGCGCCTCCAGCCATTTGACCAGCAGCTTGCGGGCGGCCGACGGCTGACGCTGGCGCAGCAAATCCTCCGCACGATCCAGTTCGGGGTCCGGAGCGGGTGCGGTGGTGGGGGCCGCTATTTCGCGCCAGCGGCCGTCTTCGCCCAGTTCCAGGGTGCGCGGCTGGGCCAACGCCCCCGCGGGCAGCAGGCACAGCACGGCGCAGTAGATCCATCGCATAGGCGGGATTGTACCGGCCGCCGGCAGGGGGGCAAACCAAGACTCGAGGATTGCAGAGCCCGCGGCGACTAGGCCCGCGCGGGACTGCTCTGCGGCACGGGTTGCAGGTAATCCCAGGCGGCTTTGGCCACGGCGGCCGCACTGGCTTCGTAGGGATAGAGTTCGACCGTGATCCAGCCGCCATAGGCAATCTCGCGCAAGGCGGCCAGGACCGCGCAGAGGTCAATCGCTCCCTTGCCCAGCGGCAGGTGTTGATGGACGCGATTGGCGGCGATGTCCTCCAGGTGTACGTGGGCGATCTGGCTGGGCATCTGCCGGATCACCTGGGCGGGATCCTCGCCGACACAATACAGATGGCCGATGTCGCAGTTCATCGCCACCAGGGGCTCGTCGGCAAAATACTGTTGCTTGAAGGCCAGGTATTTCGCGGCCGACTCGATTAGCAGGCCGGGCTCCGGCTCGATCGCCAGCCTGATGTCATGCGCCTGGGCCGTGGACAACACCTGCCGCAGCGCCTGGGCAAAGCGCTGCTGGGCCTGATCGCGCGACAGGTCCGTGCCGATGAGCGGGCCGCCCGGCTGAAGGCTGACGGTGGCGGCACCCAGCTTGGCGGCCAATTCGACGCACTGGCGCGTATGCTCGATGCGCTGCTCGAGCCGGGTAGCGTCGGGCTCGATCCAGGTGGGGTGGTAGGTGTCGCCCAGGGCAAAGAGCGTAAAGGCGTTGACGTTGGAAACCTCCAGCCCGCGACGCTGCAACAGCCCCTGGATGGCATCCAGGCGCACATCGGTCATGTGCGGCGGATAGGCGTGGGGTACGTCGGCCATGATCTCCACGCCCCGATAGCCGATGTCGGCCAGGGTGGTGATGGCCTCTTCCAGCGTGTTTTTCTTGAACGCATTGGTGGAGAATGCCAGGCGCATGGCTGGATTGTAGAGCCTGGCGTGTGCAAACGAAACGCCGGCCGCTATGATCCGGAGCCTTTGCTGGAGGATTGCCCCCATGATGACCGGCCGTCAGCGCGTGCTGCGCACTTTGGAGTTTGATCGTCCCGACCGCGCCCCGCGCGACCTTTGGCTCATTCCGCGAGCCAGGACAATCCATGGCGATGCCCTGATCGACGGTTTTATAAAGCGATGGCCCAGCGATTTCACCCAGTGCAGCGCCGGCAAGCCGCCTTCACGCCGGGCCAAGGGCAACTTGACGGACCCGGGTCTGTCCACCGACGAGTGGGGCTGCATTTTTGAGAACGTGCTGCCGGGCGTGATGGGCGAGGTCAAGCAGCCGATCCTGGATGACTACAACAAGCTGGACCAGATCCAGCCGCCGACGGAGTTCCTGGATTTGGACTTCGAGAAGATCAATGCCTTTTGCCGCTCCAGCGACAAGTTCATCTTCGCCAGCGGCTGGGCCAGGCCTTTTGAGCGCATCCAGTTCATCCGCGGCACCGAAAACGTGCTCATGGATCTGGCCGAGGAGTCCGATGGACTGGCGCAATTGATCCGCCTGGTCCATGATTTCTTCCTCAAGCAATACGAGCTTTGGGCCACCACCGACGTCGATGCTCTGGCGATGCTGGACGACTGGGGGTCGCAGCGCTCGCTGCTCATCTCGCCGGCCCAGTGGCGGCGGCTGTTCAAGCCGCTGTATGCCCAGTACGTGTCCGTCGCCCACGCCAAAGGCAAGAAGTTCTTCATGCACTCCGACGGCTACATCCAGGACATCATCCCCGACCTGGTGGAGATCGGCGTCGATGCCCTCAACAGTCAGCTCTTCTGCATGGATATCGAAGAGATTGGCAAGCTGGGCGCTGGCCGGTTGACCTTCTGGGGTGAGATTGACCGCCAGAACATTCTGCCCTACGCCAGCGTGGACGAAACGCGGGATGCCGTGCGGCGCGTGCACCGGAATCTCTGGCGCAACGGAGGCTGTGTGGCCCAGTTTGAGTTCACCCCCGACACCAAGCCCGCCAACGCCGAAGCGGTGTATCAGACCTGGGATGAACTGACGTCGCAGCCGCGCGCCTAGAGGGTCGCTCGCCTGCGCGTGACAGCGCTAAGCTTTCAGGCAAACAGCCCCTTGCTGCCACCGGCCGAGCCGCCGCCCCGGCCGATGCGACGCAGAAACTCGGCCTCGTCGATGACTTCGACGCCCAGCTCCCGGGCTTTGGCCAATTTGCTGCCGGCGCTTTGGCCGGCAACCACGAAGCTGGTATTGCGGCTGACGCTGCCGGCCGCCTTGCCGCCCAGTTGCTGGATCAACTGTTCGATCTCCTGCCGTTCAAAGTGTGCCAGCGTGCCGGTGACCACGACCGTCTGGCCGGCCAGCGGCAGTTGATCTGGCTTGGCGGCGGGCTTGGCCATCTGGGGGTCCAGGCCCACGGCGCGCAGCTCATCGACCGTCTGGCGGCCGCTGTCGCCGTGAAAGTAGTCGTGGACCGTCTGCGCGATGACCGGGCCGATCTCCTGAACTTCGGTCAACTCCTCTGCGCTGGCCGCCGCCAGAGCCTGCAGCGATCCGTAGTGAGCGGCCAGCACATACGCCACGCGCCCGCCGACATGGGCAATGCCCAGGCCGGCCAACAGACGGTCCAGCGGTTGCTGGCGGCTGGCTTCGATGGATTGGATAACGTTGGCGGCGCTTTTTTCGCCCATGCGCTCCAGCGATTGCACATCCTCCTGGCGCAGGCGATACAGATCCGCGAAATTCTTGACCAGTCCGGCATCCACCAGTTGCTCGATCAGCGCCTCACCCAGGCCTTCGATGTCCATCTGTCCGCGGGCGGCGAAGTGACGCAGGCGGCGCTTGAGCATTTCCTGGCACTGGGGGTTGCGGCAGCGGATGTAGGGCGTGCCTTCCTGCCGCTGGACCGGACCCCCGCAGCTTGGGCAGACTTGCGGCGCGGCGACGGGCTGGCTGCGCGGCGGTCGTTTGTCCAGGATCACCTGCACGACCTGGGGGATGATCTCGCCGGCCTTCTCAACGACCACGGTGTCGCCCAGGCGCACGCCCAGCCGCTCGATCTGCTCGATGTTGTGCAGTGTGGCCCGGCGCACGGTGGTGCCGGCGATGAACACGGGTTCCAGGTCGGCCACCGGCGTGAGCGTGCCTCCCTTGCCGACCTGCCAGCGCACGTCCTTGAGGACGGTTTGCATCTGCTCGGCCGGGTACTTGTAGGCGATGACCCAGCGCGGGGCCTTGCTGGTGGCGCCCAGGGCCTGGCGCTGACGGAGCGAGTCCACCTTGATCACCATGCCGTCGGTCTGATAGGCCAGCTTGCCGCGCGTCTGGGCGAAGCGGTGGATGATCGCCAGCACCTGGTCGATGTCGGCGGCCAGGGCGGCGTTTTCCGTGGTGGGCAGGCCCCAGGCGCGTAGCTGCTCCAGAATCTGCCAATACGAATCGCCCAGGTCCGGCTCGACCTCTCCCAGGCCATGGGCCGCAAAACGCAGTTTGCGCCGGGCCACGATGCGCGAGTCCAGCTGCTTGAGCGTGCCGGCCGTGGCATTGCGCGGATTGGCGAAAATGGGCAGGTTTTCGGCCTGGCGCTGGGCGTTGATGCGCTGGAACTCGGCGCTGGGCATGTAGATTTCGCCGCGCACCTCCAGGATGCGCGGGGGCTTTTGCCCATCGCGCAGCCGCAGGGGGATCGATCCGACAGTGCGGGCGTTGGTGGTGATGTCATCACCGCGCCGGCCGTCGCCGCGCGTCGCGGCCAGAACCAGCGCTCCCTCTTCGTAGCGCAGTGAGACCGCCACGCCGTCGATCTTGGGTTCGACCACGTAGCCATAGCTTTGGCCCTGAAGCGCCCGTTGCAGGCGCTGGTCGAAGGCCCGCAGTTCCTCCTCGCTGTAGGTATTGTCGATGCTCATCATCGGCCGGGCGTGCGCCACCGTGACAAACCCTTCGATGGGTTGCCCGCCGACGCGCTGCGTGGGCGAATCGGGTGTGGCCAGCTCGGGGTGGGCGGCCTCAAGTTCGAGCAGTTCGCGCAGCAGCCGGTCGTATTCCTGGTCGCTGATTTCCGGAGCGGCCTCTACGTAATACAGGTAGTTGTGCCGGTTGAGTTCCTCGCGCAGAAAGCGCGCCCGCTGGGCCGGTGACTGAGCCATGTGGGGCATTTTACTCAGAAACGCGCCCTCTACACCTCTGCATGCGGGGTCTGTTGTCGCGCCCCTGGGGCCTACTCAGAAGCAGGCCGCTGCGGGCGACTGGTGGCCACTTCCACGCTCTGTTGCCAGAGCCAGTCGATCGCTCGGCGCAGGTTCGCGGTGGCCGAGCCGTCCACACCGTCATTGTGCCCGCCGGAAGTCTGCACGATCTGCCTCGGCCCGCCGTAGGCATCGACCACGCGCTGCTGATATTTCGGCGGCACCACCTCGTCATGTTGCGCCAGCACAAAGACCGCCGGCCGCTTGACCGTTGGCGCGCTCAGCAGGCTGTTGAGTTCGCTGGGGACATTCCAGGCGATGGGGCCGGCCAGCAGCCAGCCATTCCACCAGCCAAAACGCTCCATGATCATGTTCTGCAACGGCGGCGGATTGACCAGCACCAGCCCCGCCGCCGGCCGCTGCGTGGCCAGATGCAGAGCCACCGCCGTACCCAGACTCTCGGCATGCAGCAAGATGGGCCGCCCTTGCGCCTCGGCTGCCATGGCATCAAAGGCGGCCAGCGCCGCCGGACCCAGATGCGCCAGCCGCGCCTGGCCTTCGCTGGCGCCATAGCCGGGGTAGTTCAAAGCCCAGACTTCGACGGGATGTTGGCCATAGTCCAAAGCCACCGGCGCCGCACACCATTCTGCGCGGCTGGCATTGCCCCCCAGGTGCAGAACATACGCCACCGGCTCGCCAGGGCCCGGCGAGCGGCTGGTCCACAGTTGCAGTTTGCCGCCGGCAAAGGGCACGCTCCTGGCCGTGGCCCCCAGGGCATCTTCCCTGCCGGTGCTGGGAAAGAGGATCAGCCGGTCAACGCATCCACCATACATAATAAAGACAGCATAGGCCGCCAGCAGGACGCTGAGGCGCACGATCCACTTGCGGCGGCGGGTGGCAAACAGGGTCTGCAACTTAAGCCAGCGCATGGGCCAACCACGGCAGGGGATACAGCGGCTATTCGGGCTGACCTTTGCTGGTGTCGTAAATCCAGCCCTGGACCAGCGGCGCCCAGTCCACCAGTTCGTCGGCCTTGAAGAACAGACCCAGCTCGCGGGCGGCCGACTCAGGCGAGTCCGAGCCATGGATCAGGTTAAAGGCGCTGCTGACGCCAAAATCGCCGCGGATGGTTCCCGGCTCGGCCTTAAAACCGAAGGTGGCGCCCATCATTTTGCGACAGATGTCGATAGCCCCCTTGCCGGCGATGGCGATCACGATCACCGGCGAAGCCGTCATGAACTTCAGCAGGCCGTCATAGAAGGGCTTGCCCTTGTGCATGGCGTAATGGGTCTCGGCCAGGGCGAGGGAAATCTGCATCATCTTCATGCCCACGATCTGCAGGCCCTTGCGCTCAAAGCGGTCGATGATCTGGCCGCACAGGCCACGCTGCACGGCATCGGGCTTGAGAATAATCAACGTCCGTTCCATGTTTCTCCAATGGGTAAACGCCAGGCACCTTATATCCGATGCCGCGGCCGGTCGCCAACGCTCGGAGGGCAGCCCGAGGAACAAGGGTATCACCAGATCGTCGGCAGGCTGGCGGCGCGAATCCGGTGTCGGCCATGACAGGCGGCAGTCCGAAGTGAAGAGCGGTGGCCGTAATCATGCGGTCGGGCAGGTCAGTAATCGTATTGCGGGCAACGCGCAAGCGGGCTGGCGTCTCCGAGGGTAGGCCCTCATTCTGCCTAACGGGATGAACTGTATCGTGCACGCCCGGCAGCTCAACACTGGACCGGCCGCACGGCCGCCCCGCCCCTGTCTTGACACCCTATAGACCCCCCGCTACAACCGGCCCGCGTCGCATGATAAGTGTGCCGCTGCTCACATTTCTGGCCGAGTCCGGCAGTTTCTTTCAGCGGATGTTGTTCGGACGCGAGTTGACAGGCCTGCAGCAGGTGCTCTGGAGCGTCGCCATCGCTCTGGCGGCCTTCGTGCCCCTGGTGCTGCTGATCGCCATGATCAGCATCTGGGGCGAACGCAAGGTGGCAGGCCACATGCAAAGCCGCATCGGCCCCAACCGTGTGGGCGGCTTCCATGGCTGGCTTCAATCCCTGGCCGACGGCATCAAGCTGCTGCTCAAGGAAGACCTGCGCCCGGCCGAAGCGGACTCGCTGCTGTTCCGCATCGCGCCATATCTTGCCTTTGCGCCAGTGTTTGCGGCATTCATCGCCCTGCCCTTCGGACCCGACATGGTCTTTGAGCCGCGCCTGAACGTGGGCGTGTTCTACGTGCTGGCGATCATGGGCGTCGAGGTCATGGGTGTGATCCTGGCCGGCTGGGGCTCCAACAACAAATGGGCCGTCTACGGCGCCATGCGCGAAGCCTGCCAGATGGTCAGCTACGAGATTCCCCTGGGCATCTCCATTATCGTGGCGGTGATGGCCGCCGGCACGCTGAACATGGTCGAGCTGTCGCGCATGCAGGAAGGGGGGCTACATACCTGGCTGATCTTCCGCAACCCGCTGGTTTTCGGAGCCTTCTTCGTCTATTTCATCGCCAGCCTGGCCGCCAACAAGCGGGCGCCCTTTGACCTGCCCGAGTCGGAATCCGAGCTGGTGGCCGGTTTTCACACCGAATACAGCGGCATGCGCTGGGCGTTCTTCTTCTTTGCCGAATATGCGGCCATGTTCGTGGTGGGCGGCATCCAGGCGGCCTTGTTCCTGGGCGGCTGGAGCGATCCGCTGGGGTTGGTGGGGCACTTCCATGACAAGTTCAGCGCCTCGGGCAGCACGCTGGGGCTGCTGGCGGTGAACCTGGCCGCCTGCGGCATCTTTATCGCCAAGTGCGGGCTGATCATTTTTGTACAGATGTGGTTGCGATGGACGCTGCCCCGCCCGCGCATTGATCAGGTGCTCTATGTCTGTGTGAAGGTCCTGTTGCCGTTGTCGTGCGCCCTGCTGCTGGGGGCCGCGCTGTGGCAACTGCTGGTGCCGCCGAGCCTGCTGGTCCAGGTGGCGCTGAGCACCATAGGGGCTTTGCTGGCCGCCGCCATCGTGTTATGGGTGGGCTACGCGATAGCCAGCGGTCGAAATATAAGACATCGGCTCGCCGAGCCGGCGCCGATCGAGATGAAACCGAGCTAACCAGGGCGGCCAGGTCGGCCGCTGTGAAAGGCCTGGATGAGCGCGATTTTGGCCCAAACTGAAGGCGGGGGCACGGTGTTGTTCTACCTGCTGGCCCTGCTGGCCGCTGCGTCAGCGGCAGGGGTGGTCGTCAGCCGCAACATCGTGCGCATGGCCGTGTTTCTGATGTTTACCCTGGCGGCCATGGCTGGGCTGTATTTCCTGCTGGAGGCTGAATTCCTGGCCGCAGTCCAGTTGGTGGTCTATGCCGGGGGCACGCTCATACTGATCGTCTTCGGGGTCATGCTGACCAGCAAATCGCCCTCCGCGCATTTCGAAGCCCGCGGCGCGGAGATTGTCGTCGCGCTGGTGATCGGGGCGGTGATGCTGGCGGCCCTGGTGGTCGGGCTTTTGGCAGCACAGCACGGCGGAGCTTTCGCCGGCCAGCCGCTGCCGTCCGGCCAGCCCTACCCGATGCGCCAGTTCGGCCAGGCGCTGCTGGGCGACTACCTGATTCCCTTTGAGGTCGCCAGTGTCCTGCTGCTGGTGGTCATGATCGGCGCGGCCTATCTGGCCAAGGCCCGGCGGAAAGACGAGGTGGGTGGCGGTCCTTCAACCCCGGACAGCAAAACCGCCGCCCGGGACCTGCCAAAGGAAGATCGCCTGCACAGCGGCCAAACTACGGGAATGGATCACTGACCTATGGACTGGTTGCTGGCTTCATCCTCGATCGGCTTGTCGCATTACCTGGTATTGGGCGCAATCCTGCTGGTTTGCGGCCTGCTGACCATCCTGACCAAGCGCAACGCCATCGGCATCCTGATGGGCGTGGAGTTGGTGCTGAACGCGGCCAATATCAACCTGGTGGCGTTTAATCGCTTTTCCCACGGAACGCGCGGCGTGGGTGTGCTGCTGGATGGGCAGATCTTTGCGGTGTTCATCATCGTGCTGGCGGCGGCCGAGGCCGCCGTGGCCTTGGCGATCTTTTTGAACTACTACAACAACTTCACCACCATCGATGTGGAACAGGCCACCAATCTTAAAGGCTGACGCGGAATCGCGAACATGACACCCGCCGCTTTGCTCATCATCGCCACGCTTCTGCCACTGGCATCGTTCGTGATCCTGGTGTTCATGGGCAAGCGCATGGGCAACCCTCTGGCCGGCTGGGTGGCCACCGCCGCCATCGCCGGCAGCTTTATCTGCTCGGTGGTGGCGCTGCTCATGTGGATGTGGGTGGGCGGGGCCTCGGCCCATGAACTGCTGGCTTTTGGAACCAGCAAGGTTCGCAAGCCCATCAACCTGCCGCTGAACTGGCTGCCGATGGGCGGCAGTTGGCTGCAGGTGGGCATCTACGTGGACAGCCTCACCATTGCCATGTTTGCCATGGTGAGCTTCGTCTCGGCGGCCGTGCATGTCTTTTCGCTGGGCTACATGGGCGAAGACGCCCGCTTCCCGCGGTTCTTCACCTATCTGAGCCTGTTCTGCTTCTCGATGTTGGGGCTGGTCATCGGCGGCACGATTCTGCAGCTCTTTGTCTTCTGGGAACTGGTGGGGCTCTGCTCCTATCTGCTGATCGGCTTCTGGTACGAAAAGAAGAGCGCCTCGGATGCGGCCATCAAGGCCTTTGTAGTCAACCGTATCGGTGACTTTGGTTTCCTGATCGGCCTGGGCATCCTGGTCTATCACCTGGGCAACGTGGCGTTGCCCGATGTGTGGCGGCTGCTGGGGGCCGCCGGCACCCTGCAGCCGGGTCAGTCCATGGATCTGGCCGGCCAGGGCGCGATCAGCTATGGCCTGTTGACCATCGTGGGCGTGGGGCTGTTCTGCGGCGCCGTCGGCAAGAGCGCCCAGTTCCCGCTGCACGTGTGGCTGCCGGACGCCATGGAAGGCCCCACACCGGTCAGCGCCCTGATCCACGCGGCGACGATGGTGGCTGCCGGCGTCTACCTGGTGGGGCGGATCTTCCCCATCCTTACGCCCGATGCCAAGCTGGTTATCGCCATCATCGGCACCATCACGCTGACCATGGCGGCGCTGATCGCCATCGTACAAAGCGACATCAAGAAGGTGCTGGCCTTTTCCACGCTCTCGCAGCTTGGCTACATGATCCTGGCCATGGGCATCGGCAGTTGGATTGGCGGACTGTTTCACCTGATTACCCATGCGTTTTTCAAGGCCCTTCTGTTCCTGGGATCGGGCAGCGTGATCTACGCCGCCCACCACGAGCAGGAACTGCCGGAGTACGGCGGACTGTTGCGCAAAATTCCGGTGACGGCCGTCACCTTCGCCATTGCCGTGCTGGCGATTGCCGGGGCGCCGCTGTTTGCCGGTTACTATTCCAAGGACATGATCCTGGCTCACGCCGGAGCCTATGCCGCCCTGGCGGGGCACGTCGGGCACGGTGGCGCCCGCGTGCTGTTCTTTGTCCTGCCGGCCTGCATCGCCTACGTCACCGCCTTTTACATGATGCGCTGCTGGATGCTCACCTTCTGGGGCCAGCCGCGCAATCATCACGTGTATGATCACGCCCACGAGCGGCCGGTGATGTTCGTGCCGCTGATCCTGCTGGCCGGCTTCAGCACGTTCATCAGTGCCAAATGGATCGGTGCCAAGGAGCTGCTGGTGGCCTCGACGCAGGAATCGACCGCCTACGTGCGCCAGTTGCAGCAGTCGGCCGGCCAGGCACCTCGCTTCGATGGATTTGGCACCGCCTGGCCGGCGGCGCCCAGCGACGAATCCGCCCACGCCTCGCCGGCCGAGGAGGCTCACGCCCACGGCTGGCACCTGGTGCATACCTGGGTTTTCCCTGCCTTTCTGGTGGGTCTGGGATTGGGCTTTGGGATGTACCTGCGCGGCTATGCGGTGGCCCATGCGCTGATGAAGCTGGCCCCGTTGCGCTGGCTGCACCGCTTTCTCTATCGGCGCATGTATTTCGATGAGCTGTACAACGGGCTGCTGGTTGCCGGGGCGGTGGCCCTCTCGCGGCTGGTGGGCTTGTTTGATCGTTACGTGGTCGATGGCCTGGTCAACCTCAGCGCCTGGTGTGTGCGCAACCTGGCGATGCTGGTCGGGCTGCACGACCGCTATGTGGTCGATGGCGCTGTCAATGGCATAGCCGACCTGGCCCAGGACCTGGGCGCCGCGGTACGGGCGCCGCAGACCGGCCGGATTCGCTTCTATGTGACCGTGATGCTGGCGATGGTGGCCCTGGCTCTGGCGGCCGGGGTGGGATGGGCGATGGCGCGATAGTCCTTTTGCCGGGAACGAACCCATGGATTGGTTTGCCAATCACATCTTGACGCTTTTGATTTTTCTGCCGGCGGCCGGGGCCGTGGTGGTGCTGCTGGCCAAGGACCGCAGCACGGCCCGCTGGACGGCTCTGGGCTTCAGCGCTGCCGCCTTCGTGTTGTCGCTGGTGGTGCTGGCAATGTTCGACACCGCCAAGAGCGGGGCCTACGGCTACGGGCGCGACGGCGTGGTGCAACTGGTGGAGCGGGCCGCCTGGATCCGCGCCTTCAGCGTTGAATACTGCGTCGGGGTCGATGGTCTTTCGCTGCCCCTGGTGCTCTTGAGCACCTTCGTGTGTCTGCTGTCGTGCGTGGCCTCCTGGAACATCGAGAAGATGACCAAGGGCTACATGTCGCTGTTCCTGCTGCTGGAAAGCGGCATCCTGGGCGTGTTCCTGTCGCTGGACCTGTTCCTGTTTTACGTGTTCTTCGAAGTGTCGCTGCTGCCGATGTACTTCCTGATCGGCATCTGGGGCGGGCCCCGCAAGGAATACGCCGCCATCAAGTTCTTCCTTTATACCCTGGTGGGATCCATCGCCTTGCTGATCGTGCTGATCGGCATGTATCTCTACAGCAAACAGATCTTGGGCAGTCCCACTTTCGATCTGGTGAAACTGGCCGACCCGAAGATGAGCGGGGCCATGGCCGCCAAGTTCTTTGGCGTGACCAAGGCGTTTTTCATCCTGAGCGTGGTGGCCTTCCTCATCAAGGTGCCGGCGGTGCCGGTGCATACGTGGTTGCCCGATGCCCATGTCGAAGCGCCCACGCCCATGAGCATGATCCTGGCCGCCATCCTGCTGAAGATGGGCGGCTACGGCATCTTCCGTATCAGCTATCCGCTGTTTCCCGAAGCGGCCAAGTATTTCTGGCTGCTGCTGGCGATCATCGGCGTGGTCAGCATCATCTACGGCGCGCTGGCGGCCATGGCCCAGACCGATTTCAAGCGGCTGGTGGCCTACAGCTCCGTGTCCCACATGGGCTTTGTCACGCTGGGGGCGGCGATGATGACCAATGCCGCCATCAATGGCGCCTTGTTCATGATGGTCGCCCACGGCGTCACCAGCGCGGCCTTGTTCTTTATCGTCGGCGTCATCTACGAGCGGGCCCATCACCGCGACATTGCCCGTTTCGGCGGCCTGGCCACCACCATGCCCGTCTACACCGGCTGGTCGAGTGTGGCCTTCTTCGCCAATCTGGGTTTGCCGGGCCTGTGCGGATTCATCGGTGAAGTGCTGGTGCTGCTGGGGGCGTTCCATGCGGCCCGCGGCGACTCCATCCTGATGAAATACACCGGTGGGGCGGCCTATGGGTCGGTCATGGTGCTGGCAATCCTGGCCTGTACGGGTGTCATTCTCACCGCCGGCTACATGCTCTGGACGATCCAGCGTGTATTTTTCGGCCCGCAGAAACCCGAGTATCAGGATTTTCCCGAGATCGACCGCCGTGAGTTGAGCGTGCTGGTTCCCCTCTCCATCATGGCGATCCTGCTGGGCATTTTGCCCACCGTGTTCTTCTTTGCCATGACCGAGGGAACCGTGGCCGTGATGTACAAGTTGCTGGGATAGGCGGTTCGGCGACGCGCGGCGATTATAATCGTGCTATGGATACCGGCTCGCCAGTTTTGTCCGACGTGATGACCCAGGCCGAGTTCGAGCGGAAGCGCCATGTGGTTTGCTCGCTGGCGGCCGGCGTGGCACGGGAAGGCAGGCTGCTGTATGCCGCCTGAAAAAGCGACGGAGATTCCCACCGCATGATCGGTAGCCCCTTCATACCCTCCTGGGACCAGCTTCGGCCGTTTGTGGCGGAGTTGTGGCTGATCGCCGGCATTCTTGCCGTGTTGCTGGCTCCTTTTTTCACCACGCGACAAGGCGCCAATCGTGCCTCGGCGACCGCCGCCGGCCTGGCCTTGGTCGCGGGGATCATTTCTCTGCTGGTGGTGCGCTCGCAGGCCGTGGTCGCCGGCCAGCTTTTCCAGGGGATGCTCATCAGCGATTGGACAGCGGTATTGTGGAAATTGCTACTGATGGTATTCGCCCTGGGGGTGCTGCTGCTGTGGGCCAGCGCCACCGGCCGCGACATGCACAGTGGCGACGGCCCGGAATTCTTCGCCTTGCTGCTGGGCGCGACGCTGGGCATGTGCCTGATGGCCTCCACGTCCAACCTGCTCATGCTGGTCATGGCCGTTGAGATGGCCAGCCTGCCCAGCTACGTGCTGGCGGGCTTCCGCAAGACCCACCGCGTAGGTTCGGAGGCATCGCTGAAGTATGTCCTGTTCGGCGCGGCGGCCAGCTCCATCATGGTCTACGGCATTTCCCTGCTCTATGGCCTGTATGGCACGCTGCACGTGGACCAGATCGCGGCCCAGGCCTCGCGGCAGGGCGGGGTGCCTTTGATGATGGGCATCGCCGGGCTGCTCGTGGGCATTGGCTTTAAGATTTCCGTGGTGCCGCTGCACTTCTGGTGCCCCGATGTTTTTGAAGGCGCGGCCATGGATGTCAGCGCCTTTTTGTCGGTCGCGTCGAAGGGCGCGGGCTTGGTGCTGCTGCTGCGGCTGACGATGTCCCTGGCCGCCGGCTACAACTATCAGGGGCCGCTGCTGACGACGCTGGCGGTGGTCATTGGCGTCATGGGTTCCATCACGGCCACCGTGGGCAACACCGGGGCCTTCGTCCAGAACAACATGAAGCGCCTGCTGGCCTATAGCTCGATCGCCCATGCCGGCTATATGCTCTGCGCCTTGTCGCTGCTGGCCCGGCCGGGCGGATCGGCGCCGGCCGTGGCCGCCGGCGCCTTGCTGCTGTACCTGGCCGTGTACTTGTTCATGAACCTTGGCGCCTTCACCGTGGCGGGTTTGATCCATCGGGCCGCCGGGACCGAGAACATCGAAGACTATGCCGGCCTGGGCCGCCGCAATCCGCTGTTGGCGTTGTGCATGGCGGTATGCCTTCTGAGCCTGGTGGGTCTGCCGCCGCTGGCGGGCTTCGGCGCCAAGGTGTGGCTGATGAAGGTCCTGGGCGACGCCGGCGGCTGGTGGTGGGTCCTGGTGGCGGTCATCGGCCTGAACACCATCGCCAGCCTCTATTATTATGCCCGCGTGCTGCGAGTCATGTATCTTCAGGACAGCCAGCAGCCGCCCCTGGAACCCTCAGCCCTGGGTCTGAGCGTGGCCGTGGTTTGCTCGCTGATGTTGGTCCTGATGCTGGTCGGCTTTAACAGCCTCCTGGACCTGGCCAGCGGCTATGGCCAGCTCTTACTGCCCCGCGCGGCCTTGGGCGCCTTGCTGCCCTGAGCCACTTTCCACTGCCGGACAGGGGCGATACCATACCCTCACCTGACGAACCCATAAGCATGACTGAGCAGAACCACGACTACAAACAGAAGTTCCGTCCCTCCGGAGATCAGGCCATCGACAAGCAAGTCGAACAGGCCATGGCCCAGGTGGACCTCGACCAGCTCTACGGCTTTGACAAGCCGGCCGACCCGGCGCCCGCCGCCGGGGGCTCGGCGGAGCTGCGCGGTACGCATCCGGGCCGCGTCACCGCCATCAAGCGCGATGATGTGTTCGTCTCCCTGGGCCCCAAGGAACAGGGCATCGCGCCGCTGGCGCAGTTCGAGCTGGTGAAGATCGGCGACGAGATGGAATTCGTCATCGAGCGCTACGACCCGCAGGAAGGGCTCTACATCCTCTCCCGTAAGGGCGCGGTAGCTCAGAGTGTGTCCTGGGAGACCCTGGAGCCCGGGCAGATCCTCGAGGGGGCGGTCGTGGGGATGAACAAGGGCGGGCTGGAATTGCAGATCAAGAACATGCGCGCCTTCATGCCCGCCGGGCAGGTGGACGTGCATTTCCACAAGGATATTTCCACCTTCATCGGCCAGCGCCTGACCGTCGAGGTCACGCGCGTGGACCGCGACAAGAAAAACCTGATCGTCTCCCGCCGCGCCATCGTCGAGCGCGAGCGAGAACAGGCCCGCCAGACGCTCATGACCGAACTGGCCGAAGGGCAGATGCGCCGCGGCACCGTGCGCAGCGTCATGGACTATGGCGCTTTTGTCGACCTGGGCGGCGTGGACGGCCTGGTCCATGTCAGCGAGATCTCCCACCGGCGCATTCGCAGTCCCCAGGAAGTGCTCCGCGAAGGCGACCTGGTGGAGGTTAAAGTTCTGAAGATCGACCCCGAAAGCGGCAAGATCAGCCTCAGCCTCAAGGCCGCCATGGCCGACCCCTGGGCCGACGCCGCCGCGCGCTACCAGCCGGGCACGCTGGTTACGGCCCGCGTGGCTCGTATCGAAGGGTTCGGAGCTTTCCTGGAGGCCGAGGAAGGCATCGAAGGCCTGCTGCCGATCAGCGAGATGTCCTGGCAGCGTATTCGCCATCCCTCGGACATCCTCAAGGACGGCCAGACCGTGCAGGTGGCGGTCTTGAACATCGACGCCGCCCATCGCAAGCTGTCGTTCAGCCTGAAACAGGCCGGCCCGGATCCGTGGGCGGCCGTGGCCGAGAAATATGCCCAGCACAGCGTGGTCAGCGGCAAGGTGACGCGCCTGATGGATTTCGGCGCCTTCGTGGAACTGGAGCCGGGGATCGAGGGGCTGGTTCACATCAGCGAACTGGCACCCCAGCGTGTGCGGGCGGTGGCCGACATCGTCAAGCCCGGCCAGGAGGTGCAGGCCCGCGTGCTGGAGATCGACCGGCAGAAGCGTCGCATCGCGCTGTCCATCCGGCGTGCCCAAGAGCCGGCGCCGGTGGCCCAGGCCCAGCCGGCGGCGGCCCCACCGGCCAAACAGCCGGAGAAAAAAAAGAAGCGTCCTCCGCTGCGCGGCGGCCTGGATTTCTAGCTCTGGCGCGCGGGGCGGCTTGGCAAAGCTGGCTGGGCGAGCGGCGCTACACGAGTTGGCGATACCGGTTTGGCCCCGTGGCGGAATGGCAGACGCTGGGGACTTAAAATCCCCTGCCCGCAAGGGCGTGTGGGTTCGATTCCCACCGGGGCTATTCCAGATTCTTGCGATTGTGCAGGAAACCCTTGTGTTACAAGGGTTCTCTCACTTTGGGCCAGCACCAGTTGTGGGTCGTTTTTGCCTGTTTGTGGCTCGTTGCGCTCCACCTGGCGCACCACAAGTCCGCAGGGTTTAGCTAGGCCCGATACGGCCGCTGCGAAATGGGCATCGGTCGTTTGCAGGTAGTGGGCGCCGGCCACGGCCAGCGTATTGCCCAGCCACTTGCAGACCACGTGCGCGGGATGCATGTTGCTCAGGTCAGTCTGGCCGCCTGCTGGCCATTCAGCCGCGATACCGAACGTCGCTCATCTGGTGGCGCTTGCGCCCGCTGGATCCTACTGATGCCTCCCTTGCCGCGCTGGTAGGACCTTGGGGCGAGGTGAATCTACTCTTTCAAGTCCCGAAACTGGCGTGAGAGTCTTTGTGGATCAAGGCCGAAGATGTCTTGGCCTTCGCGTCATTCACCTTTGTGATCGCGTGCCCCATAGCCGCCAATTGATGTGGGCTCACGCTGGCTGCCATGCCCGGCGCGGCGAAGCGCAACGGTCTGGACCATCTGCCGGAGAAACGGGTTGGCGCGAACACGACGGGGACGAACGGTTAAGTCCATGGGGTGCTCTGCCATCGCCCCCCTGCGACAGCCGCCGGCTGTGCCAAGCGGGCCGGGCGATACAGGGACCAGGCCGCCAGGGCCAACATGGCCAGCATTGCGAGAAGGCCGTAGCTGGCCAGCGGCTCCGGCAGACGTACCAGCGGTCGCATGCTGGCGCTCATGCAGCCCAGGCCAATTGCCGCCGCGCCCAGGGCCTTGGCGAATCCGCTGCCACGTCGCATTTCCCACACAACCCATCCCCAGAACGGCAGCAGGTAAACCTGGTACCAGCAGACCGGCGCGAAGATGAGCATCCACAGCAACAGCATCGCGGCCGCCGGAAACAGACGATCGGCACGGCGCAGTTCGGCCCTGCGCCGGTGGATCAGCAGCAGCACCACACACAGCACGGCCCCTTGAGCGATGCGCACCGCCAGCACGGCTCCCAGCGGCAGCACTTCGGTCCCGATAATTCGCAGCAGCATGCCCGTAAGCGAGTGGTTGCCGGCCTGTGAGAACGACCGGCGCAGCCGCGGCGCAATCTCGCTTGAGAACACGGCGAAAGGTCCCGTTCCCATCGCCAGCAGCGAAACCGTCACCGTCCCCGCCATGATGGCCGCAAGCCACAACATCGTGCGCCACCGACCCATGAGCACGTGCAGCGGCAGCAGGATGAATCCCGCATATTTCGTGAGAATGGCTCCGAACAGCGCCAGCGCCCCGCGCGGACCGTCCCGGCGGAGCAGTTCCGTGACCGCCAGCCCGATCATCAGGGCCGTCACCGGCAGCAGGTTCGAGATTCGCACCGCAAAAAGCGTAACCGGCGCGCACGCAGCGCCCAGCGCCAGCAGGCCCGGAATACGCGATGGATGCGGGTCCATCAGCCGGTACGAACGTCCCGCCAGCACCGCCACGCCCCAGGCGCACAGCGCATTGATCGCCAGCCATGCCACGTGCGCAGAAGTCGGCCGCAGCCATGCCAGCGGCATCAGGAACAACGCCATCGGGGGCGGGTGGATGAACCGCGTTGCGTCCGGAGCGCCGTATCGGTCGCGGATGGTGATGTAGCCCGGCCGCAGATGCGAGTCTTCCGCTGGTCCGGGATTGTGGACCGAGTCCGGCCGGGGGATGGGGTACAGCACCTCCCACGCACCTTCGCGGGCGACAATGGCACCCATGTAATATTGGCTGAAATCGTAAGTGTAGTACTTCAGCGCCAGCCCAATGGCCGACAGACCGACCACCGCCACGAGGGCCAGGATCTCGCAACGGCGGTTGAAGCGGTCGGCTTGCTGCATGGATGGGGCTAACTGCTGTGAAAATAGCGGACCGGCCGATCCACGAGTATACCAGTTCTTCATTCCATGTGGGTGGCCCGAAGGGCCGTGAGGGACTGCTCTGAAAAGAGACTGAACTCTGAGCCGTCGATTCGGTGCAAGCCTTTGTGCCGCAATTCGTTACATTTTCATCGTTGGCTGGTGGCTCGAAGGGCTGTGAGCGGCTGAGGAAATATCGTACCATTCTTGGACACCCCCCCGGAGATAGCATCTCCGGGCCGACGCCGCCCTCGCGGGTGGCGTTTCTTTTTGTGCCAAGGCGAGGATTCTACCGCCGCCTCGCCCCGGCTGCTATCGCCCGCCCGCAGCGCAAAACAAAGAAGATGGAGCCACCGATTGCGCCGATGGCCACGGATATTTGAATACGATCCCCTGCCATCGGTGTTTCATCGGTGGCAAAGAATTCTCCGTGTCCCATGACTCAGTGGTGAGTCCTCTGCGACCCCTTCCTCCGCGCGCGGCTCTGAACGGAGTTATCCCGCTTGACCCCCGGGGCCATTGCCTGTAGGACAGCAGTGCGACAAATGAGTTGCACCATGCCTATGACGCAGCGTTGGCGCCCCTTCGCGGGAACAGCGGCCCTGTTGCTGGCGATTCTGCTGGTCGGCGGCTGCCACAGCACGCCGCTCATGCTGGCCCCCGAGCAGCGCCGTGTGATCGACCGCCGCGACATCGAATATCCCGCCGGTACGGAATTGACCCTGCTGGCCACGGGCCTGACCGCGCCCTCCGCCATCGCTTTTGATGTGGACGGGTCGTTGCTGATCGCCGAGAGCGGCATCGACGATAACCCGGCCAAAATCTTTGGATTCACCCCCAAGGGCGAGTTCTTTGAAGTCTGGCCGCGCGGCAAGCGCTTCCTCCTGGAGCGAGACTTCCTCCAGGGTCCCATCGGCGGCATGATCGTCGCCCACGGCGGAATCTATGTCACCCACCGTGACAACGAAGGCCGCGGCATGGTGACGCGCTTCGACCGCGAGGGCAACCACAAGACCATCGTCGCGGGGCTGCCCGCCCGCGGCGACCATGCCGTCACCGACATCGCCGTAGCCAAGGACGGCCGACTGTTCTTTGGCGTGGGCTCGGCCACCAACAGCGGCGTGGTGGGCCTGGATAATCTTTCCTGGTTACGCCAATACCCCCGGTTCTGCGACGAAGCTTGGACCGACCGCTCGTCCAACTGGCTTTACCTGACCGGCCTGCGCTTCAACACCCGCAACCCCTTTGCCGGCATCTTCGGCGGCGACGATGTGGCCGTCACGGCGCCTTTCCAGTCCTTTGGCCAAAGCATCGAAACACGCATCGGCCGGGTCAGCAGCGGCAAACCCAGCGCCGCCATCTACTCCGTTGACCCCGACGGCGGCGACATGAAGGTCGAGGCCTGGGGCATTCGCAATCCGGTGGGCTTGGGCTTCAACGAATTCGGCCGCCTGTACCTGACCAACCAAGGCATGAAAATGCGCGGCACCCGTCCGGTCAAGGATGACCCCGATGTCCTGCTGCGGATGGTCCATGGCCAGTGGTATGGCTGGCCCGATTTCTCGACCAACCTGCTGCCCATTCTCGATCCGCGTTTCCAGCCGCCACAGGAACTGCTGGTGCGCAGCAGCGGTTATCGCGAGCTGGCATTCGTGGTCGATCAAAGCCGCAGCAACCTCTCGGCGCCCACGCAGCGCAGCGAGGACCTCCTGGCCGGTGAATTCCAGCCCCTGAGCGGGGCGGCCAAGTTCGATTTCGTGCCCGCCTCCGGCCCCCTGGCCCGTCTGCGCCAGCGGCGGGACATGGCGGTCGTAGCGCTCTGCGGCGACCGAGCCCCCTGGGACAGCGGCGGCATGCCGCTGGTCGGGCCTATCGGCTACAAGCTGGTGGCTGTACGCATCGAGCGCGGCACCGGCCAGGTCGAGGAATTCATTCGCAATACCTACGCCGGTCCCTACAGCGGCCGCGACCGCGCCGGCCGCGGAGCCATAGGCCTGGAACGGCCCTGCGATGTGAAATTCGGACCCGATGGAGCCTTGTATATCCTCGATTTCGGCCAGATGCGCATGAAGGGTTCCCGCCAGCAGGTCACCGTCGGCACCGGGCGCATCTTCAAGCTGACCGGGTTGGCCGAGTCTCCGAAGTAGCCGTTGCCTCCACCAGCCGCCGCCGGGGCCAAAGCAGGATGCTCAAAGCACCCAGCGCCACGGCCGCCAGCATCAGTTCCTGGCCGATTTCCCGTCCTCCGGGTCGATCCCCTAGAACGCTCTGCAAGCGCTGCGGCCAATCCGGCGCGGAAGCGGTCGTCGGTCCGGCCGGCGGAGCATTGACCGCCACCCGGCCGCCCCAGCCGTTCACATACACCCCCGGCCACCAGCCCGCCGCAAGCTCCGAGCTGCCTCGGCTCGATAGTACACGCCACCCGGCACCAAGCTGCCCGGTCGCCTGGGCGCTGTATTGGCCGGTGCCCTGTCCCAGCCAGTCCAAAGCGTTCTTCCAGAACATCACATATTGCGGCGTCATCGGCCAGCGCTGGCTGCTGATTCCGCACCAGATCTGCCGCGCCGGTTCGGTGCGGATCGCCACCGCCGGGGCCGATCCGGCCGCCACCAGCGTTGTCCAGGCCGAGTCCGCGGGCGCTCTCGCCAGCCGTGCATCGCGCAGCACCACCGACCAGTCAATGGCCTCGGTTACAGGGTGCTGTGTCACTTTTGCGAGGCCTTGGGCTTCCAGCGTGCCCGCTGGCGCCAGCCAGATTCCGGTTTCGCCGGCGGCAAGTTGCTGGTCGGCGCTGATGGTCACGATGCGCGATGCATCTCCCGGCGGCTGCTGGCTGGCATACACCCCCAACATTCGCTGCACTTCCGGCGGCAGCGCACCGCGGGCCTCAAGTTTTGGCCACGGCTGTGCCAGTACCAGATAGGCGCTGTTGTCGGCCTCGATGGCGTCGGCCACGTCGATATGCGCCTCGACCACATCACCCAGCCGGGGCAAATCCAGAAAATAGGTGCCCCTTCCCGCCTGCGGCAGCGTGACAAGCTGCCGCGCGCTGGCGCCGTCAGAGTTGACGTGAAGCGCTGCCTGCGAAAGAGCCATGCTGCTGCTGATTCCCACCATCACCTGCGGCCGGGGCTCTTTACGCGCGGCCACGACGGTGATGGCCACATTGTCCACAGAGCCAATGGGCGATACCTGTACGAATCGCGATTGGCTGCTGGATAGCTGGCGATCACTGATGGCAATCACCGTCCGCGCCCCGCCCATGTGTGCCCCGGCCAGCGCTGCGGGCAGCAGTTCCTGCGTATCGACGGCCGTGGGCCCCAAGGCCAGCACGCTCTGCAGCCACTGGCCGCTGTCCAGTGAAAAACGCTGGCCGGGAACTACGTGCAGTGTTACCGGGGCATTTCGCCCCACCAGCGGCAGCAGGGCCTGGTGAAGTTCTTTGGCCAGTCGGGCAAAGCGCAACTGGCCGTCCTGCCGGGCGGACATGGTCAAGCCGCGATCCAGCACGATGCTCAGCGGAGGCTGCTGGTGTCCGTCGAAGAGATTTAACTGCGGCCGGGCGGCCGCCAGCACCGCCAGAAGCAAACCCAGCAGCGCCGCCGACATCGCCAAGCTTGGCGGGCGCAGTCCCCGGCGTCGCGGTGGGGCTTCGACCGGAGGCCACAATCCCAAGAACGGCACGCGCACCTTCCGCCGCAGCTCCAGCAGCAGCCAGATCACCAAGGCCGCCCACGGCCCCAGGCCCGCCAACCAGATCGGCCAGATAAAGCGCATGAAAAACCTTCGCCGGCACACCACCGGCGCCGGCGATTGTCACACACCGCCCCCGGCGGGTGCAAATCCTGCAATGTCAGTCCGTTGAAGAAGGCGTAAAGGGTTACACCGGCGAAACTTCGACCAGGTCCTGCACACTGGCCAGATCGCGCAGGCTCTGTGGCGTGGCCTTGATCGTGGCGCTAAGCCCTTGGCTGAGTGTCAGGTGCCTCTTGGAGGCGTATTTGGTCCAGATCCGCCCGCCGCGGCGCTTGGGCAGGGCCTTGAAACCTCGGCTGCGGGCCGCCAGGGGCTTGGAGTGGGCCTTGTCGCTCATGAACAAGCGCTCCAGGGTCTTGCGGGCACCCTCGCGCTTAATGGCCTTCTGGATGGTGACGCGAACCTGTTGTCCGCTCTTGATCGAGCCCATGGCGTTCTCCGTCTGGTAAAAGGAGGGGCAGTATAGCCATCCTGGCCGCAGTGGCAAGCGCTCTTGTGCGAAGCCGCCCCTTGGGCTTTACTGGTGCCATGCCCATCCTTGGACATGGCATCGACATTGTGGAAACCCAGCGCATCCGCCAACTGCTGGCCGATCACGAGCGCCGCTTCCTGGACCGTTGCTTCACCAGCCACGAGCAGGATTACTGCCACCGCAACCCCAAGCGCTTCGTCGAACACCTGGCCGGGCGCTTCGCCGCCAAGGAGGCCGTGCTCAAGGTCCTGGGCACCGGCTGGCGCGGTGGCATCGCCTGGACCGACGTGGAGATTATTTCCGAACCCTCCGGGCAACCGCGCGTGCGCCTCAGCGGCGAATGCCTGCGCATTGCCCGCGAGCTGGGCATCTCCCGCTGGCACGTCAGCATCAGCCACATCGAAACCCACGCCACCGCCAGCGCCATCGGCATGCGCGGCGAGTGAGCGCCGGGCGGTTACGGGCGCTGAACCTCACTTCAGCGCCGCAACCACCAGGTCGCCGACCTCGCGGGTGCCAAAACCCATCTTGCCGGCCGCCTGGGACTGCATCTTCGGCGTGGTGGCGACAATGGCCGCCTCCACGCGGTTGCCGGCATCGATCAGCTTCGGGTCGCCCTTGTTGTTGCCAGTCTCGCGCAGCAGCATGCCCATGGCCGCGATGGCCGCGATGGGGTTGATCACATTCTGGCCGGTGTACTTCGGAGCGCTGCCGCCCATGGGCTCGTACATGCTCACGCCCTTGGGGTTGATGTTGCCGCCGGCGGCCACGCCCAGCCCGCCCTGCACCATGGCCGCCAGGTCCGTGATGATGTCGCCGAAGATGTTGTCGGTGACGATCACGTCATAGAACTCGGGGTTCTTCACGAACCACATGCAGCAGGCGTCGACGTGGTTATAGTCGCGCTTGATGTCGGGATAATCCTGGGCGCCGATCTCGTTGAAGGCCCGCCACCAGGTGTCGCCGGCGAAGGTCAGCACGTTGGTCTTGTGGACCAGCGTCAGCATCTTCTTGGACGAATTGCGCCGGCGGCACAGCTCAAAGGCATAGCGGATGGCCCGCTCGGCGCCGAAGCGCGTGGTGACGTTGAGCTGCGTGGAGACTTCCTGGGCCGTGTTCTTGTACTGGAAACCCCCGGCGCCGGAATAGATGCCCTCGGTGTTCTCGCGCACCACGACAAAATCGATGTGCTCGGGGCCTTTGTCCTTGATGGGCGTCCAGACGTTGGGATAGAGCCGCACCGGCCGCAGGTTGATGTACTGGTCCAGCTCGAAGCGCAGCCGCAGCAGAACGCCCTTCTCCAGAATGCCCGGGGCGATCTTGGGATGACCCACCGCGCCCAGGTAGATGGCATCGAACTGGCGCAGCGCCTGTATTTCCGCATCCTCGATGACCGGGATGGTCTGGCGATCCGGGTTGCCGCCCCGGGCCAGGTAGCGGTCGCCGTTGATGTCGAAGGGTGTGGTCTTGAACTCCAGGCCCACCTTCCTGGCCACCGCCGCCAGGACTTTGAGGCCCTCGGCCACCACTTCCGGTCCGGTTCCATCGCCGCCAATGACTGCCAGGTTCAGCATATTGATTCCTTTTGATTCCTTTGGATGCGCGCCATCCGACGCCGGCCGGCGCCACCGTCAGCCGCCGCCGATTAAGGCAGGCGACGGGCCGACAGTGTAGCGGCCACCCCCGCCGGGGCAAGTATGAGGGTGACCGTCAAACACAAAGGCCAGAGCCGCGGGGGCGACTCTGGCCTTGATTCATTCCACTGGGCGACGGCCTTAGCTGCAACCCATGCTGTTGCCGCAGTTCAGGCACTTGTAGCAGGTGCCGCTGCGCACCGTGATGCTGCCGCACACGTCGCAGGCCGGGGCGTCCGACTGCATATCGCTGCCCTGTTGGCTCAGGGCGTCGGTCGCCACCGGACGAACGGCAGCGCCCGGATTAAGCCGCGCCGCCGTACTGTCGCCATAGTCAAAGGGCTTGGCCGTGTCCGGCTCCATACGGGGCCCGTGGCCGTTACCGCCGGTCTTCTTACGCATCGGAATGTCGGGCCGGGCCAGAGGCGGGGCTTCCTCGACCGAAACCGCCGGTGCCTCGGCCGCCGGCGCTGGCGGCGCTTCGGAGGCGGCAGCAGGCGCGCTCTTGGGCCGCTGCGGTGCGTTGGCCGACCGATAGCCGGCGATGAATTCCATCGCCAGCCAGCGGAAGATGTAGTCCACCAGCGACTTGGCAAAGGGGATATCGCGGTTGCGCGTCATGCCGCTGGGCTCGAAGCGCACGTGCTCGAACTTGCGCACCAGCGATTCCACCGGCACGCCATACTGCAACGCCACCGACACCAGCGTGGCGATGGTGTCCATCAGCCCGCCGATGGTGCTGCCTTCCTTGGCCATGGTGATGAAGACCTCGCCCGGGGCCCCGTCTTCGTACAGACCCACGGTGATGTAGCCCTCGTGGCCGGCGACGTCGAACTTGTGCGTCAGAGCCCGGCGGGTATCCGGTAACCGTCGCCGCAGCGGCCGCTCCACGATGCGCTCGATGATCTTCTCGATGGGCGAGGTGGAGGCCGGCGCAATGTTGTCGCCGCGCACCGCGGGCTGGGCCGCGGCCTCGACGGCCTCCGCCGTGCCACGCGCTACGTCGCCGGCAAGTTGGTCCTTGGCTGCTTCCACGTTGTGCTCGTCATCTTCATCGGTCTTTTTGTCCAGGTCCTCGTCGGATTTTACGTTCAGAGGCTGTGAAAGCTTCGACCCGTCACGATAGAGAGCGTTGGCCTTCAGGCCCAGTTTCCAGGACAGATAATAGCTGTTCTTGATGTCCTCCACCGTCGCCTCGGCCGGCATATTGATCGTCTTGGAGATCGCCCCGCTGATGAAGGGCTGGGCGGCGGCCATCATGCGGATGTGGCCTTCGACGGCGATGTAGCGCTTGCCCTCTCCGCAGCGATTGGCGCAGTCAAACACCGGGTAATGCTCGGGGCGCAGGTGCGGGGCGCCCTCGACGGTGCCCCGGCCGCAGACCACGTCGTTGGCGTCCTTGACGTGCTTGCGGGTAAAGCCCAGGCGCTGCAGCAGATCGAAATCCTTGGCCTCCCATTCGGCCCGCCCGATACCCAGGCGCTGCATGGTCGGCTCGCCCAGGATCCAGCCGTTGAAGGCGTACTGCAGCTCAAAGACGCCGGGCAGCTCGTGTTCGATGTTGTCCAGATCCTGCTCGGTCAGCCCGGCCAGGCGCAGGCTGTCGCGGTTGATGTGGGGCGCGCCGTCCAGCGTCAGCGTGCCCATGACGTGGCGCAGGATGTCGTGAATCTCGTGGCTGGAATAGCCCAGGTTGACCAGCGCCGGCCGCAGCGACTGGTTGGCAATCTTGAAGTAGCCGCCGCCGGCCAGCTTCTTGAATTTCACCAGGGCAAAGTCGGGCTCCACGCCCGTGGTGTCGCAATCCATGAGCAGGCCGATGGTTCCAGTCGGAGCGATCACACTGACCTGGGCATTGCGATAGCCGTGACGCTCGCCCAGGCACAGGGCCCGATCCCAGCACTCGCGCGCTGACAGCAGCATCCGCTCATCCAGCAGCGGATGCTGGCCGTTGAACTGCGAAGCATCAATCCCCACCGGAGGAATCTCCAGACCTTCATAGCTGCCCAGGGCCTTGGCCCCGGGGCCTGACCGGGCCACGTCATAGGCCGCCCGGCGATGGTTGCGCATCACCCGCAGCATGTCGGCCTTGTTGTCTTCGTAGCCGGCAAACGCGCCCAGCTCGCCGGCCATCTCGGCACTGGTGGCGTAGGATTCGCCGGTCAGAACTGACGTCATCGCCGCGCATAGGGCTCGCGCGGCTTCGCTGTCATAGGGAATCCCCGCCTGCATGAGCATGGCCCCAAGGTTGGCATAGCCCAGCCCCAGCGTGCGATAACGATAAGACAGTTTGGCGATGGCCTCGGACGGGAACGAAGCCATCAGCACCGAGATCTCCAGGACCACCGTCCACAGGCGCACGGCGTGGCGATAGGCGTCGATGTCGAAGCGCCGGCTCTCGGAATCAAAGAAGCTCAGCACGTTCAGCGAGGCCAGGTTGCATGCCGTATCGTCCAGGAACATGTACTCCGAGCAGTTGTGGACCGTCAGCCCGTTGGCCACGAACGAGCTGGTCACCGGTTCGGTCAGGTCAAAGACCTGGCGCTGGCCCAGCGGCATCAGCGCCGCAAAGCTGTCGTAGCTGTGCTCCGCGGCCGGGGGCGCGGCGTTGGCCAGCTCGGCCAGGCGCTGCTGGTCTTCCAGCAGGCCGATGTACCGCGCAAACAAGCGGAGGCTGCCCGGGTCGATTCGCAGGCCGTGGCGTCTGGTATCCGCGAAGCGCGAAGCTGTGGGTTCCAAGGCTCCGCCTTGCAGAGCCTCGTCGCCGGAACCGTGAAGATCCCGTCGTCCGGGCAGACCTCCGAGAGCCAAATCCGTAAATCCGCCGCTGGTCATGGTGCTGCGCACCCCAAAACCCAGCAGCAGGAGTTGAATGTCGTGCAGCAGACCAAAGCTGTCCGAGCCCAGCTCCAGGGTGTTGTCCACCCAGCGCCCGTCGGCGGTAAACAGCGCCCTGAGCAGATGCTTCTGCGCCGGCAAACCGGCCGTGAAGGCTTCTTCAGCCAGGCGTCGGCGCCCGCTGTCGCTGCGCACGAAGGCCGCCAGGCGGCTGATCAGCCGCCGGTTGGTCAGCGTCAGGGTCAGCATCTTGCCGCTGGTCTCGCTGCTGTCGCTGACCATGCTGGTGTCGACGTAGTCGTCGGGGTAGATCTCCCATTTCTCGCCCACGTACTGGGACAGGCGGTCGATGACCTGGCTTTCGTGCAGGCACTGATCCAGGTGTACCGACGACAGATCGCCATTGGCCGCCGACAAGTACAGCCCCACCAGTTGGAACAGCGCCGGCTCGGCCGGTTCGCCGATGCTCTGGACCACCGCCGGGCGCGCCGGCAGCCGCAACTGGTCGCTGGGCGTCAGCTCTCTGGCCCGCACCCAGCCGCGCTGGCGCGTCCACACTTGGTGGTCGGCGGTGAGCTTCACGCTATAGCCGCTTCGTGTGCGCAGCTCGAAGACTTCCTTGACCCCGGTGGGGAAGGCGCCTTCGGTCGCGTGCACTTTCTGGCCATCGAGATTGGTCATCACGCGGGCCGGCAGGTGGATCATCTGGTCGATGCGCCGCCAGATGCCCCCTGGGCAAAGCACGCGCGTATCGCCGGTGACGCAGGGATTGGAGGCATTGATCCGTCCCGAATGGGTGCAGGTGTGCCACTGGTTGATGGTATCGTCAAACTGTACCCCGGGATCGGCGCAGCGCCAGGCCGCAAAGGCAATCTGGTCCCACAGATCGCGGGCCGGCAGGCTGCGGGCCACCTTGCCGCTGGTGCGCCAGGTCAGGTTCCAGGCCGCGTCTTCCTCCACGGCCTTGAAGAACCGGTTGGGAATCCGCACCGAGTTGTTGGAGTTCTGGCCGGAGACGGTGTAATAGGCTTCTCCGTTGAAGTCATAATCCAGCTTCAGCCCCAGTTTCTCGGCCAGGTCGCGCTGGTTCTGGGGCAGGCGTTTGATGCCCTCGGCCATGGCGGCGACCTTGAGTTCTTCCCGCACTTTCCAGTTGACGAACGCCTGGATGTCCGGGTGATCCAGGTCCAGGCAGACCATCTTGGCCGCCCGCCGCGTGGTGCCGCCGGACTTGATGGCCCCGGCCGCGCGGTCGCCGATTTTCAGGAAGCTCATCAGTCCCGAGGACTTGCCGCCGCCCGACAGGGGCTCGTTCTCGCCGCGCAGGCGCGAGAAGTTGCTGCCCGTGCCCGAGCCATACTTGAAGAGCCGCGCCTCGCGCACCCACAGGTCCATGATCCCGCCGGCGTTGACCAGATCGTCGCTGACCGACTGGATAAAACAGGCGTGGGGCTGCGGATGGCTGTAAGCATCCTTGGCCTTGAGCAATTCGCCGCTGCGCGGATCGCAGTAGAAATGCCCCTGCGACGGGCCGGTGATGCCATAGGCCCAGTTCAGACCGGTGTTGAACCACTGCGGCGAGTTGGGCGCGCACATCTGGTGCACCAGCATGTAGGCCAGCTCGTCCTCGAAGGCCTGGGCGTCCTCGGGGGTATCAAAATAGCCGTATTTCTCGCCCCAGTGGCGCCAGCAGCCGGCCAGGCGATGAATCACCTGCCGCGCCGAGCGCTCCGGGCCGGTGACCACGTTGCCCTGGGCATCGCGCAAAACCTCGCCGCTGTCGTCGGTCTGCGGCACGCCGGCCTTGCGGAAATACTTGCTGACCATGATGTCGGTGGCCAGCTGCGACCAGCTCTTGGGAATCTGGGCATCCCGCATCTCGAAGACCACCGTCCCGTCCGGGTTGGTGATGCGGCTGGTGCGCTTCTCGTATTCGACACTCGCCAGGGCGTCCTGGTGCGGCTTGGTGAAACGTCGTGAAATCTTCATGGGCTTCCCTTCCACGCACAGTGAAAAACAATATCCATACCGGACCGCGGGGCGGCGCCCGGTCCTGTAACTCTAATCCACTCTGGGCAACGTCAGACCTGACTGATCCTGGTACTTGCCGCCCTTGTCGGCGTAACTCTTGTCGCAGACCTGGTCGGCCTTCAGAAAAATGAGTTGGGCGATGCCTTCGTTGGCGTAAATCCTGGCCGGCAGCGGCGTGGTATTGCTGATTTCCAGCGTAATCCGGCCGCGCCACTCCGGCTCGATGGGCGTCACATTAACGATGATGCCGCAGCGGGCATAGGTGCTCTTGCCCACGCACACCGCCAGCACGTCGCGGGGAATGCGAACGTACTCCACCGTCTCGGCCAGCGCGAAACTGTTGGGCGGAATGATGACGTGGTCCTTGCCGGCCTGGCGCGTGTCGATGGTGACAAACGAGTCGTCGGTGAACTGCTTGGGATCCACCACGCCGGCCGAGCCCGTCGGCGATACGTTGGTGAAGATCTTAAAGAGCGGACCCACCCGTATGTCATACCCGTAGGAAGAGACGCCGAAGCTGACCCGGCCCGGCCGTTTGATGTTCTCCTCGAACGGCTCGATGCCGACCAGTCGGCGAATTTGCGCATCACAAAGCACGCCCATAACGTGGCTCCCCGGCCAAAACAGTCCAACAAACCACCAACGCAACAGGCATCCTGCCCGCCGCAACAGCAGTGGTTGGCACTGGATTCTTTCGTTCCCGTCAGATGCCGGCGCCTGGAAAAAGACGCCAGCCAGCCATCACTCCCTGATCGCTGCTTCGAATGTGTTTTTCAAACTCAGTCGCTTCATCCCTGGTCGCCAACGGGCATGTTAACGACTGATGAAGCCACTGTGACTATACACTATATCTTGTGCTCTTCAATGGAAAATTTACCAAATGTAGTGCCAGAATGAGGGCTGAAGGTGCCTAAGAACCGCTTTTGCTTGAGCTTAAGGCGGCGAAAAATTTTTTTGCACCCACGCCTGTGATGTTTGACACGGCCGCGGAGCCTAGCGGCCGCCGCCGGCGGTTCCAACGGCGGCCGGCGCCCGGCTCAGGTTATGCACGGCTGGTCCACAGGAATCTGACGGAGCGACGGAGCGACGAAGCGACGGAGGGACGAAGCGACGGTATCTGCTGTCTACTGTTCTACTGGCTACAACCTACTGACCACGTGACCAATGGACCCACTACGGACGACTGACCACGGACTACTGACAGCGGAGCATCTCCTGTTCTCCTGTTCTCCTCCACCAAGGGCTACGAAGCACCACTAATTTTCAGTTCGGCGTGGGGCACCTTCGTGGCTCTTGGTGGCCCTTCGTGGATCGTCTCTCCTGCTCTCCTGTTCTTCTATTCTCCTGACCAGCCACTCAGTAACTTCGTAGCACGCCGATGACCACGCCCTGCACACGGCACTGGTCGGCCGGGACGATGCGCGGTTCCATGGTGCTGTTGGCCGGCTGCAGGCGGATGTTGTTGCCCTGGCGATAGAAGCGCTTGAGCGTGGCTTCGCCGCTGTCCAGCAGGGCCACCACCTGTTCGCCGTTGCGGGCCGTTTGCCGCCGCTCGATGATCACATAGTCCCCGTCGCAGAGGTGGTCCTCGATCATCGAATCGCCGCGGACGCGCAGCACGTATACGCCGTTCCGCGAGTGGAAGAGGCGCTCCAGGTCGATCTCCTCGCGGTTCTCGATGGCCTCGATGGGCGAGCCGGCCGCGATGGCCCCCAGCAGCGGCAGCTTGGTCGGCCGCTCCTCGTCGGGCAGCTTCTGGTCGGACACGATCTCCAGCGAGCGGGCCTTGTGGCGGTCGCGCCGCAGCACGCCTTTCTTTTCCAGGGCGTTGACGTGCTCGAAGATCGTCACCTTGCTGGTGCCAAGCTGGTCGGCCAGCTCCTGCATGGTGGGCGACATGCCGTGCAAATGGCGATAGTTGCGGACGGCAACGATGACATCAAGCTGGCGGGGCGTCAGGTTCATGGCCGGACCTCCAGGAAATATGGTTGGCAACTGTTCGGTCAAACAATAACCTAACAGGCGGACAAAGGCAAGGGAAATTTTTTGTGAAAAGCGACGGAGGGACGAAGGGAATGGCCGCGGATGGGGCACAGATGGACGCAGAGGATGGTGCGAAAGCGACGACGCGCGCGGAGCGCCCACCCCGGTCCTCGCCTGGGGTACCGGAGGGAGGGGGAGAGCGACGGAGGGACAAAGCGGTGCCAGGGGCTAGAAAGCAGGGGCTACAGAGCAGGGGGAGGAGCGACGAAGCGACTGTCTGCTGTCTACGGTCTACTGACCACGGGACCAATGGACCCACTACTGACCGCTGACTACGGACTACTGGCGACAAAGGGACGAATTGACGGAGCGCCGAAGAGGGGTGGAAATCAGAACTACCAACTATCAACTGCCTTGCCGTCGCGGCGGGGCAGCGTCAGCACTTCGACGGGGATTTCCGGAGGCAGCAGGCTTTCCAGGCGGCGCTGGAAGCTGCCCTTGATCATCTGGTGCAAAGCGCCGCGGCGGCTGGAGCCGATCAGCACCTTCTGCACCCCGTTCATGGCGGCCGTTTCGGCAATGATCTCGGCCGCGTTGGAGCCGGTGTCGTACATGGGAATGATGGGCACCTGCGCCTGGTGGCCGTGTTCCAGAAATTCGGTAAACAGCGCCTGGGCGGCCGGATCGGTGTCCAGGTTCAGCCGCGTTTCGGCCTTGACCTTATAGGACAAGGCGACTTCGCGCACGAAGCACACCACCAGGGCCGCGTTTTCGGCCTTGGTTTTTTGCAGGGCGGTGTCGGCCATCAGGTCCGAACCGGCCGTGGCCAGCAGCAGCTTGGGTTTGGCCAGGGCCTCGGGGGTGAGTTGTTCCATGATGGCCTGGCGCAAGAGGCTGGGCTTGGGACGGCGGCTGGCGGCCCACTGCGTGAGTTTACGCAGCACCAGGCCGCTCAGCAGTACGATGGTCACAAACAGCAGGGCCGGGCGCTTGGTCCAGGCCAGGGTCAGCCCAATACCGATCAGCAGCAGGCCCAGGCCGACCATGCATGCCCGCCGCCACCACTTGCGCAGGCGCGGGTGCCAGGCGCAGAGGTTGATGTTAATGGCCACGGCGCCCACGACGCCGATGGCGTACAGCGACGCCAGCGTCTGCAGGTCGTGGACAAAGACCAGCACTAGCGCCGGGGCCGCCGCCGCCAGCATGGCTCCGATCCAAGGCGCCCCGAAACTGTTGAGCTTCTGGAGGAAGCGGGGCATCTCGCCGTCGCGCGACATGACATAGGTGATGCTCATCAGCCCGTTGACGGCCGTATTGGTGGCCGACAGCAGCAAGAGCCCGCCGATGATGCGCACCGGGTATTCGCCCCAGACGCCCACGAAGATCTTGGCCATGTAGGCCAGCATGTCTTCGCGATGTTCATAGCGACCCAGGCCGCCGAGGCTGATGATGATCAAGGCCAGGACGACGTTCAGCAGCGCCACCTCGGTGGCCACGGTCCAGATGGCCTTGCGGGCGGTGCTGTAGACGGGCTTTTTCATGATGCCCGTCAGGTTGGCGATGGCCTCGACGCCCGAAAGGGCCAGCACGATGGCCACGAAGGCCTCCCACATCTGGCCCGGCGGGTGATGCAGCGGGGGCAGAGTGATGCTGCTCCAGTCCGTGCGCACCACCCCAAAGGCGGCCACCAGCAGCGTGATGATGACCATCCCCCCGGCTGCGAAGACTGCATAGCCGGCCGTGTGCTTGGGTCCCAGCAGGTTCATGGCCCCGATGGCCACGATGGAGACGATGGCCCAGAGGCCTGGCGAGTCCCAGGCCAGCAGCTTGCTGACCTGCCCGGCTTCTTCGGGGTGATGCAGGACAATGCTGTCGTCGAAGTTGTGGGTTGAATCCTGGCTGGCCGCCACGACCTGTGCATGACGGCCCAGGGGCAGGCCAAAGTAATGGAAGGCTTCGAGGGCGCTGAGCGAGGCGGTGACGGTGTAGTCGGCAAAGAGCAGCAGGGCCCCGACCACGGCCAGCATGCGGCTGCGTTTCTTGGCGGCGGTATAGACTCCACCGCCGTCGGGGTAGATGCGGCAGATTTGGGTATAAGCCCAGCCGACCGCCAGGATCAGCAGGCTCATGGCCAGGATCAGGTACAGACTGCTACGCCGGGCCGTGGCGAAAGCCAGGCCAAGTACGTATAGTCGGCTGGTGCCCCAGTCACCAAAGAGCAGTCCGGCCGATTGAAACCAGTTGACGTTCCGCGGCCGCTCGCTGCTAAGCAGGGCCAATGCCGGCGGAAGCGCTTTGTTGTCGTCCATGTCGGCGAATGAGCAGCAAAAACGGTATCCGCCCCCGGCACCGGACGCAAGGTATGATCGGCCATGGATGAGATCGGTTCTCAACTGGGCGGCCGGCAGAGCGCGAATGGCAGCCGCTCCAAGGCCTGCCAAGGCGCCAAAAAGCGGCTTGCATTCGCGGCGGCGGCCGGTATAGTACGCCGCTCTTTTTGAAGGAAAACGAGGTCCGAGCTATGCCCCGCGTCTGCTATTTCACCGGCAAGAAGACCAGCTTTGGCAAACAGGTTACTCACCGCGGCAAGGCCAAGTATCTTGGCGGGGTGGGCACCAAGACCACCGGCATCACCCGCCGCAAGTTCAAGCCCAATATCCAGAAGGTGCGGGCGGTGATCGACGGGCAGATCGTGCGCATCAAGGTCAGCACCAAGGCCATCCGCAATGGGTTGGTCGTTAAGCCGGTGCGCCGCCAGGTGGCCAAGACCTCGGCCGCCTGATTTTTGCCCCCCCCATAAAACCAGACAAGAGTCGAACCCACGGACAGTTGCGTCCGTGGGTTTTTCTTTTGGGTGGCATGGGCGTTGCGAGGCACCGGCAGACGACTAACACTCAGAAAGGAGCCGTCTATGAGCAGCAGCATGTCCTACGAAGGTTCCGGCCAGGATCCGCAGGAAATGGTGGACCAGCTTAACTCGCTTTTGCGGGGCGAGATTTCGGCCTCGGAGACATACGAAATGGCCATCAAAAAGCTGTCCGACAGCCCCAGTGTATCGATGAGCCACGCCAACGAGCTGCGCGAGCTGGCGGCCGACCATGAGCAGGCGGCCCAGACGCTGCGATCACGCATCCAGGACCTGGGCGGCCAGCCGGCCGACAGTTCAGGGGCATGGGGCGCCTGGGCCCAGACGGTACAAGGGACGTCAAATCTGTTTGGCGACCGGTCGGCTTTGAAGGCCTTAAAGGAAGGCGAGGAACACGGGCTGAAGGACTACCAACAAGCCCTGGACGACGTGGACGCCACCTCGCGGCAGGTGATTGAGAACCAGCTATTGCCGGCCCAGGAGCGGCACATCGACCTGCTGGATCAGCTCATCAACTCCGTTGGCCGGGCTTGATCGGCCGATGGAGGTTTTCCTTTGGGTACCAGGCTGGTCTTTTAGAAGGCGGTGGTGACGTAGGGCAGCAGGCCCAGGTAGCGGGCGCGGCGAATGGCCAGGGAGAGCATGCGCTGCTCCATGGCGTTGGCGCCGGTGCGTTTGCGGGAGAGGATCTTGCCGTTGGCGCTGATCATCTTCCGCAGGGTTTCGGTGTCCTTGAAATCGACGTAGACCGTGCCCGAGGCACTGGTGCGGGTGACGGGGATCTTGGGACGGCTGAAGCTTTGGAACTTCTCGGACCGCTCGCGTCGGCTGGGGCGCTTGCGCATTGCCATGTCATTGACTCCGGTTACTAGGCTCAAAAACGAGCGGCGGATTCTAGCAAGGGGCGGCATGAATGCAAGCCAGTGGCGAAGGAAAGCGACGGTGCCACGAAGGGTGAGGAGGGGAACCGGCGACGGAGGGACGAAGGGAAGATGGCCGCAGATGGGGCAGGAATCCTACAGACCACCGGACCTGTGGGCCGACTACGGACCACGGACTACTGATGGTGCGGAGCAATTGATTGTTGGGCCATTTTCTGCTTGACCGATATAGCGAACAGAGCCATAATGAACCAAGATGGCGAGGTTCCGGATCAACAACATCGCGGAACTTGCCCGCCAGATGCAGTTTACGCCGCAGGCGGCCCGGACGGCGCAGCTTGACGCTGCCGAACGGCTTTTGCACCTGGTGGACGCGGGCAAGGTCTATCCCCTCGACTTTGTTATCTATTCGATCACCGGCTACCGGCCGCGCAAGGGTGGCCAGGTTCTGCTGACGGGCATGGCCCTGTTGCATGACCTGGGGCTGCTGCTGGAGACGGTCAGCGCCAAGTTGTGTCTACAGGCCGGCAGCGCTGGCGAGCCGGTGCTGGGCATCGGTGATCTTACCGAGCAATTCAACGTCACCAGCAAGACGATCCAGCGATGGCGGCGTCGGGGCCTGGCGGCGCGCATCTACTATTTTGCCGACGGGCGCCAGCGCGTGGGCTTTCGACTTTCCAGCGTCGAGCGGTTCTTCGTGGATCGTTCCGTGGAAGTCGATGCCGAGCGGCTCCTGGGGCCGGTGGGCAGGTCGGAACTGGCCGCGATTTTGCGCCACGCGCGCCGGCTGGCCTTTGAGGGTGGCTGCTGCGTGGAAGAGATCGTACAGCGGGTAGCCCGCAAGACCGGGCGAACGCCGCTGAGCATCGTTCATCAGTTGCGCGATCACGACCAGCGCAATCCGCGTCAGGCCATTCTGTGGGGCGCGCTGCCGCCCATGTCGCCCCGCGAGCGCCGGCTGGTGCAGCGCGCCCGCCAGCGCGGGATCAGCCTGGGGCAGATTGCCCGGCATCTGCGCCGGCCGCTCAGCACGATCTATCGGGCGGTGATGGACCAGCGGCTGGCGGCGATATCGCGCTGCCGCGTGCGCTTCCATGATGATCCGCTGTACCACCAGGCCGACGCGACCGCGGTGATCGAGGCCCTGGTGCAGCAGGACAGCCTGCCGGCCGAGCCGCAGGTGGCCGAAAGCCGGCGCTGCGGCGACCTTCCCCCATATCTGGCGGATTTGTGGCGGATCGCCCTGCTGTCACCGGCGCGGGAGCGGGCGCTGTTCCTGAAGCTGAATTACCACAAGTTCCGGTTTGTGATGGCCAGGCGCCGCAGCCAGCCGGAACTGGTACGGGCGCAACAATTGCGGGCCATGGAATCCCAGTTGCGCCAGGCTGCCGAGGTGAAGAACCAGATTATCCAGGCCAATTTGCGACTGGTGGTCAGTGTGGCCCGCAAGCACGTTCGGCCGGGGCTGCTGCTGGCGGACCTGGTCAGCGAAGGCAACCTGACGCTCATGCGGGCGGTCGACGGTTTTGACGTGCATCGCGGCGGGCGCTTCAGCACCTATGCGACGCTGGCCCTGATGAAGAACTTTGCCCGCCAGGTGCCGATGCTGCTGGCCGGCAGTGGGGCGGTCACGGGCCAGAGCATCGAAGACATGGCCGACCACGCCTGGGCGCGGCAGACCCGGCAAGTGCAGGCCCGCGAGCACGTGCAGCACCTGCTGGGCAGCCTCAGCGACCGCGAGCGGCAGGTGGTGCGGGGCTATTACGGACTGGACGGGGAGCCGGCGACATTCCAACAGGTGGGCCGGCGCTTGGGTCTTTCGGGGGAGCGCGTGCGGCAGATTGAGCATCAGGCCCTGGCCAAGCTGCGCCTGGTGGCGGCGGCGACGGCCATTTAAGCTGCAACATTCGAGCACTTGGTGGTTATATTACAGAGGGGTTTTTGCTGGAGGTCTGGCCATGATGGGTCGGGTGATGCTCGCATCGACATTGTTGGCAACGATGGTCAGCGCACAGGAGGCGGCAGCGCGCAAGCCGGCGACGGCCCCGGCGCCGGTGCAGGTTCCGGCAGGTGTCAGGGCTGCAATCCGACTGGGCGGGGGAGGGGCAAACGTGGTGGTTGGCGGGAAGGCCGTGGCTGTTGTTGGCGGCCAGGACCAGCGCGTGGCGCAGATAGAAGCCACCAAACGGATTATCATGGCCCTGCCGGTTGCGGGGAAGCACAAGCTGGCGGACGTTGTCAAGTTCAGTCTGTCCGACGGGCAACTGAAGGTGGAATGGACCAACGTCGTCAACGCGGTTAACCAGCAGGTGCGGTTGCAGATCGAGGGTTCCAACGCCGTATGGGTGGTGCAGCCGCACGGCGTCGCCATAAACGTCTTGGCGGGGCAGCGTTTTGTAAACCTTACACGCTATGATTTCGAGTGCTTGGATGGGCCATGGTCCATCACTATGAACATTCAGCCGACCTCTCTCCACATCTACTCCCAATGGGGTCCTCGCGGCGAGGTCTACAACACCAGGTTCTTCCAATCCAACAACACAGTTTCGCTGACGGCGTCAAGCCTGGTGCAGGGGCGACATCAGCAGACGTTCCAGGGAGGAGCGGGAAGCCTCGCGGAGTTGCAGTCGAGCAATCCCGAGGAGGTGCGGCAGTACCTGGCGCCAATGCTGCGTGGCCTGGCTGGCGAGGATCTGCTACGGCCGGCGCCAGGCGATCTGTATCGCGTCTTCGACCAGTTGCCGGTCGATCCGCAGGTATCGCGTCAGGTGGCGGAGATAGTGCCGAAGCTGGAGTCAGCCTCGTTTGCCGAGCGTGAGGCAGCCAGCGCCCAACTGCGGGCGTTGGGGCGTGGCGGGCTGCTGGCGGCGATGCGCGTGGATCCGGCGACGCTGTCGGCCGAGCAGCGGGCGCGGCTGGCGGACCTGGTGGCCCATGCTTCGCGGCGGACGCTTAATAACCCCGCGGCGATGAAGCGGGACGTGAATTTCCTCCTGGAGGCGATGGAGGACGAGGAGGCGGCGGTGCGGGCGGCCGCCCAGGCCGCGCTGCAGGAGAGCCTTGGGCGTGCAGTGAATTATGATCCCGCCGCAGCGCCGGCGCAGTTGGCGGCGGCCGTCAGCGCTATTCGTCGCGAGGTGGCCAAGGCCAATGCCCCGGCTCCCACAACAGCGCCGGGTGCCATCAACGCTCCGGTGAATTGAGGCTGGGCGCTTGGCCCATGGGCCGGCGGCCGTAGAATGCGGTTATGGCCACTGCGGCGACACAGACTGCCGGGGTTCAAACGCCTTCTTTCTGGCATCGCCACGCGATTGGGCTCGTGGTCTTGATTCTGGCGGGGGCGCTGGCCGCACGGCTGGCGTTTTTGCTGCTGGATTGTCCCCTGGATTTGACCGGCGACGAAGCGCATTACTGGGACTGGTCGCGCCAGCTTGACCTGAGCTATTACAGCAAGGGGCCGCTGGTGGCATATCTGATCCGTGCCAGTTGCGCGGTTTTCGGGGACACGATGCCCGCGGTGCGCCTGCCGGCCGTGTTGCTGGCGCTGGCGACGTCGCTGTGCACCTGGTGGCTGGCGCTGCGGGTATTTGGCAGCCGGGGTGTTGCGCTGGGGGCGGTGGCGCTGAGCCACGTGATCCCGCTGTTGGCGGCGGGGGGAATCCTGATGACGATTGATCCGCCGTATTATTTCGCCTGGGCCATGGCGACATGCCTGGCGGCGGCGGCGGTCCTGGACGGCCGCAAGTGGGCCTGGCCGTGCATCGGTCTGGTGGTGGGGCTGGGTTTTCTGGCCAAGTACGCGATGCTGCTGTGGCTGGTGATGTTCGGGCTGTTTCTGGTGTTGGATCGCAACTCGCGGCGGACTCTGCGCACGGGCTGGCCGTATTTATCGGCGGGTATCGCTCTGCTGGGGTTGGTCCCGGTGCTGCTATGGAATGCGCGCCATGGATGGGTGAGCCTGGCTCATGTATCGACGCAAACCGGCGGCGGAGCGAAGGTGACGCTGGCGCACCTGCCGGCCTTTGTCCTGGGACAGGTGGGGGTGCTCACTCCGCTGGTGTTTTTGACGATGGTGGGGGCGGTGGTGTGGGCTATCGGGCAGGCGCGCCATGGCCGGACGGCGGACGCGCGCCAGCCCGCGCCGATCATCGACGAGCGGCGACGCGGTATCAAGCTGCTGTTGTGGATGGCGGTGCCATTTTGGCTTCTGGTGGTCGTGGATTCGCTGAAGGCCAAGACGCAGGCCAACTGGGCGGCGCCGGCGTATTTCACGCTGGTCATCCTCAGCGCCGCCTTCCTGGCCGAGCGGATGTCCGGTCGGCGGGCTGTCGTGTGGCGCGGCTGGACCTGGGCGATGGCGCTGACAGGCCTGGCGGCGGTGGCATATCTGCACGCGGCCGAGCCGCTGTATCCGCTGATGAACAGAGCCGGGCTGGCGCCGCGCAAGTTCGACCCGACGGTCAAGTTCAAGGGTTATGCGGAGTTCGGCCGGCACCTCTCCCAGCGATTGCAGCAGATGCCGCGGGGGGCCTTTGTCCTGGCCCAGGAATATCAGAAGGCTTCGGCGCTGGCGTTTTACCTGGAGGGTCAGCCGCGCACGTATTGCGTGGGTTCGTATTTTACGCAGTTGACGGACCGCAAACGGCGCACGCAGTTCGACCTGTGGTCGGATCGGAAATTGGAGAGCGCCGAGCTGCTGGGTCGAGATGCGATTTATGTGGGGCACGTGACGGAGGGGATCGGCGCCGACCTGCGCCAGGCTTTTGCGACCATCGAGCGCCAGCCGGATTATGAGATCGTTCGTCGGGGCGTTAAGATTGGCGTTTTTCGGGTTTGGCTATGCCGACAGTTTCGCGGGATGCGACATCCACCGGGGCCGCAGGCCCATTAGCCCATCGCCGGCCGGACAGCAGGCTATGGGCGATGGCGGTGGTAGTGGGGCTGGGTATCTTCGGGGCGGCGATGCTGTGGCTGGATGTGCCGGTGGGGCGCTGGGCCGCGGCCCAGGGCAAGTGGCCCAAGGCGATGGAGCAAGTGGCTCGGCTGCCGGGCCATTTTGTTTTTACGCTGGCGATAGGCGCGGCGCTGGTCTTGTGGCGGCGGCGCTGGTGGCCGGCGATCGCGCTGTTGTCGGCCGGGGCTGGTTCGGGCATGGTGGTATGGCTGATGAAATGGCTGGCGGGGCGTCAGCGGCCCAAGGTTGGCCTCGATCGCGCGTTTGTTTTCGAGCCGATGGGCGGCGGATGGGCCGGGCTGATCTGGCAGAAGCCGAATCTGTCGTTTCCCTCGGGAGATGTGGCGCTGGCGGTAGCGACAGCGGTATGCCTGGGCCACGGGCTGGGGCGCTGGGCGTGGGCGTTCTATGTTTGGGCGATCGTGGTGGCGGCGCAGCGCGTGAGCAGCGCTTCGCACTATGTCAGCGAGGTGGTGTTGGCGGCGGTGCTGGGCGTGGTCCTGGCGAAGACAGCGATCGGACTGGCCGGTGTACTGGGCCGCCGTGGCGAGGCAAGTGAACTTGGTACAGAAAGCGCGGAGCCATGACTGACAGCATTGATGTTTCCCTGGTGATTCCCGCGTTCAATGAGCAGGAGAACGTGCCGGTGCTGCTGGAGCGTGTGGGAGGGGCGCTGGCCGGCACGCATCGGCCGTTCGAGGTCATCATTGTGGACGATGGCAGCAGCGACGACACCCCGCGCCTGCTGGCGCAGGCGATGGAGCAGTATCCGTGGCTGCGGGTGCTGCGCATGGCCCGTAACGGCGGCCAGAGCGCGGCGTTCGATGCAGGTTTCAAGGCGGCCCGCGGCCGGTTGATCGCCACCATCGACGCCGATCTGCAGAACGATCCGGAGGAGATTCCGCGGCTTTTGCCGCTGCTGGATGAGTATGACATGGTGACCGGCTGGCGCAAGGACCGGCACGACACGCGGTTTCGACGTTTCCAGACGCGCATCGCCAACCGCGTTCGCAACTGGCTGAGCCAGGAAACGATTCAGGATTCGGCCAGCAGCCTGAAGGTCTATAAGCGGGAGTGCCTGCAGGGCTTGCAGTTGTTTACAGGCATGCATCGCTTCATGCCGACGCTGGTGAAGATGCGCGGCTTCAGTTGTATCGAGGTGCCGGTCAAGCATTCAGCGCGATATGCGGGCACGGCCAAGTACGGCTTTCGTAACCGGGCATGGCGGGCATTTGTGGATCTGCTGGCGGTGCGCTGGATGAAGAAGCGGTATGTGCGGTATGAGGTGACGGAGGTGCCGGCACAGGCGGCGGCCCAGGAGCAAGGCGCCTGTCGCTGACGGCTGCTGAAATTGAGAGTTGCCGGCCGGCGATTCAGTGAATGAGAAGGCAGCCGGAGAACGCGACGGCAGCGCGACGTTGCGATCAGAGTCAGGAAACGCTCTGGCCACGACGCCACGTCGCAACCTTCCATATTCGTAGCCGTTGCGTCGTAGTAAGAGCACAGAAGGCAGAAGAATCGAGGGGGAACCCTGGTAACGGACTTTGCCGTCTCATCTCGATTCCCAGGCCTGCGCGACGTAGAATATCCGGTTTAGGCGCGGGGCGGGAAATGCCCCTGTGCCACACGGAGCGCGCAGCCACCCCATGAGTTCCAAATTCATACGCATCCGCGGAGCGAGAGAGCATAATCTCCAGAACATCGATGTGGATATCCCGCGCGACCAGTTGGTGGTCATCACGGGCATCTCCGGCAGCGGCAAGTCCACGCTGGCCTTTGACACCATCTACGCCGAGGGCCAGCGCAAGTACGTTGAGTCGCTGTCGGCCTATGCCCGGCAGTTCCTGGAACAGCTTCAGAAGCCGGACTTGGACGAGATCGAGGGCCTGCCGCCGACCATCGCCATCGAGCAGCGCTCGGCCAGCAGCAACCCGCGGTCGATCGTGGCCACCACGACCGAAATCTATGACTACCTGCGGGTGCTGTTCGCGCGGGCGGGCACGCCGCATTGCTGGTTGTGCGGGCGGCGCATCGCCAGCCAGACGCCCAGCCAAATCGTCGATGCGGTCATGCAAAACGGTCCGGGCACGCGGCTGATGGTTCTGGCGCCGGTGGTCCGCGGGCAAAAAGGCGAGCACCGCGACATCCTGGCGGCGATTCACAAGCAGGGCTTCGTGCGGGCCCGTGTCGACGGACAGATTGTCGAGCTGTCGGGCCCCGGTTCGATTCCACAGCTTCAGAAGACCAAGGTCCACAACATCGAGGCCGTGGTGGACCGGCTCATCCTCAAGCCGGAGATACGCTCGCGGCTGGCCGACTCCATCGAGACAGCGCTGAAACTGGCCCAGGGGCTGGTGCTGGTGAGCCTCGAGGCCGGCGGTACCTGGACCGATCGCGTCTTTTCGGAGAAGTTCGCCTGCCCGGAGCATCCGCAGGCCAGCCTGGGCGAGTTGGAGCCGCGCATTTTCAGTTTCAATTCGCCGCACGGGGCCTGCCCGGACTGCCATGGGTTGGGCACCACCTGCAAGCTGGATCCGGAACTGATCGTGCCGGATGAATCGCTGTCGCTGGAGACCGGGGCCATCGAGGCCTGGCGCAAGAACGGCAAGCGGATGAACATTTATTATGCCCGGATTCTCCGCGACTTCTGCCGCACGCTGGGTATCTCGTACAGCACGCCCTACAAGGACATCCCGCGCAAGGTTCAGCAGATTCTGATGCATGGGACCGAGCGCTACGGCAACCTGGACACCGATCTGGAATTCGAGGGCGTGATTCCCAACCTCCAGCGGCGGTTTGAAAATACCGAGAGCGAATGGGTCAAGGCGCGGTTGCACCAGTACATGTCGGATCAGCGCTGCGCAACCTGCGGCGGCACGCGCCTGCGCAAAGAGGCGCTGGCGGTGCGACTGCATACGGTGCGGAGCGGGGCGGCCCAGCAGTCGTCCCACGGCAACGGCCAACAACTGCCGGGCTACTCCATCCATGATGTGACGCGGATGAACGTGCTGGCAGCGCGTGAGTTCTTCGATCAACTGCATCTTTCGGCCGAGGGGCAGGTCATCGCCGAGCCTATCGCGCGGGAGATTCGCAATCGGCTGACGTTCATGATCGACGTGGGGCTGGGCTATCTGACGCTGGATCGGCATACCTCCAGTCTCAGCGGCGGCGAGGCCCAGCGTATTCGCCTGGCGACCCAGGTGGGCAGCGGCCTGGTGGGGGTGTGTTATGTGCTGGATGAGCCGACGATCGGCCTGCATCAGCGCGACAACCAGCGGTTGATCCGTACCCTGCGGCGGCTGACCGACCTGGGCAACACCGTGCTGATGGTGGAGCACGACGAGGATTGCATCCGGGCGGCCGATTACCTGATTGACATCGGCCCGGCGGCCGGAGCCCATGGGGGCAAGGTGGTTTGTGCCGGACCGATGCCCGAGGTGCTAAGCAACACCCACAGCACCACCATCAAATACCTGACGCACGAGTGCGCCATCGTGCCGCCGCCGCAGCGCCGGCCGGTGGATCCGCTGCGGTCGTGCCTCGAGATCAAGGGCTGCCGGCAGAACAATCTTCAGAACCTTAACGTGCGCATTCCCCTGGGCGGGCTGGTGTGCGTCACGGGCGTCAGCGGTTCGGGCAAGAGCACGCTGGTCAACCAGACGCTGTTGCCGGCCCTGAAGCGGAAGTTGTATGCCTCGCGGGTGAAGGCCGGCGCCCATCGGCAACTGCTGGGGGTGGGCAAGATCGACAAGGTCATCGAGATCGACCAGTCGCCCATCGGCCGCACGCCGCGCAGCAATCCGGCGACGTATACCGGGGTCTTTGACGAAATCCGCCGGGTATTTGCCCTGACGCGCGAAGCGAAGATCCGCGGCTACCAGGCCGGGCGCTTCAGCTTCAACGTCAAGGGCGGGCGCTGCGAGGCCTGCCAGGGCCAGGGCACCAAGCTCATCGAGATGCACTTTTTGCCGGATGTGTTTGTGGATTGTGAGGTCTGCCACGGCCGGCGCTACAACGCCGAAACGCTGGAGATTCATTATCGCGGCCGGACCATCGCCGACGTGCTGAACATGACCGTTGAGGAGGCGCTGGGGTTCTTCGATAACTTCTCGCGCATCACGCAGATGCTGCGGGCGCTGTCGGAGGTGGGTTTGTCCTACGTCAAACTCGGCCAGCCCAGCACGCAACTGTCCGGCGGCGAGGCCCAGCGCGTGAAGCTGGCCACGGAGCTGGGCAAGACGGCCACCGGCCACACGCTCTATGTGCTGGATGAGCCCACGACGGGGCTGCATTTTGCCGACATCCACAACCTGCTGAACGTGCTGAACCGGCTGGCGGACATGGGCAACACGGTGCTGGTCATCGAGCATAACCTGGACGTGATCAAGTGTGCCGACTGGATCATTGACCTGGGGCCCGAAGGCGGCGATGCCGGGGGATTGGTGGTGGCAACGGGTTCACCGCAGCAAGTGGCGCAAAATCCGGCCAGCTACACGGGGCAGTTCCTCAAGACGCGACTGGAGTCAGAGCCGCGGACTTCACTGGCAGCGGCGGGATAAGCGGGGAACGATGGCTATCGCGCCGGGCGCAGGCGCCGGCGCATCAGCGACGCGGCCGCCAGGATCATCGCCGCATAGGGGGCGAAGAGGGCGAAGCCGTGAGCGCCGGCCAGGAAGGCCAGGGGTAGGTAGCGCAAGTGACGCATCGACGGGGGCGATGATAACACACCCGAGGGCGGAACCGGAAACAAAAAATCGCGTAAGGGTCGGGCCAGCGGCGAGGAGGATATCGCGAGTTGACCTAGTCGGTATTTCTTACCCAGCTTCGCATCGGGCGGGTTAATTCGAAGAGCCGGATCGGCGCGCTGCGGGTTGGTATCGGTTGCTGGTGCTGCCGAAGCGACCAGCCCTGCTGCTGGATCCACTCGATGAACCCGTCGCCGGTCTGTCGGCCGGGTTCGCCCAGCAGCACGTTGCCGCGGGGGTCCAGGTGTCGGCGCCAGAATGTTTCCAGATAGGGCCACTGGGCGCGTTCGTACAGAATGTCGGAGCCCAGAAGCAGACCGAAAGTGCGGTGCAACTGGTCGGTGCGCCAGTCGAGTTGGCGCAGGGTCACGCGGCCGCGATAGGGCAGGCTGTTGAGCGCGGCAAACAACAGGGCCGGGTTTTCCAAATCCGCCAGGGTGACTTGTGCCCCCAGGGCCGCGGCAACGGTGCCGGCCAGGCCCATTCCGCAGCCCAGGTCCAGGACCTGCATGGCGGCGAGGCGCTGGCGGTAGTGATGGACAAGAAAGGTGCCCAATCCCAGCGCGCTGTCCCAGAGTTCGGCCCAGTAGGGCAGGTGCAGCGGCTCCGGGGCGCTTGATGGGGGGGCGTCGGCGGCTTCCCAGCGAAGGCGCAGATCCTCCTGGGCCGCCACCTGGTCTAGCACGACATCGGGATCGGCGATGCGCGTAAACGGCAGCGACAGGTCTTGGATGATCAGCGGCCCGGTGACAGTCTGATAGTGTCGATGAATCCGCCACAGCAGGCGCTGGCGGCGCCGGGGCAGATCGCTGGGCGGGTTGACCGGCACGGGGTTCACCTGACCGATCGTAGCGGGTTGACCGTTTCCACCGAGCCGCCTTCGCTGGCCGCGTTCCATGCGGACTGGGCCAGCAGCCAGATCACCACGCCCATGGCGAGGGCACAGGCGGTGGGGATCAGCACACAGGTGATGGCGTTGGCGCTGTTCATGCGAAAGCGTCTCTTGGCCGTGGCCATCCACAGCCAAAGGACCCACACCAGGGCCACCGGTGGTCCCAGCAGCGGCACCACCGCCACGATGCTGGGCCCCAGGCAATAGCCGAAAGTGTTGTGGATCATGGAAACCGAGATTTGCCTGCTGCTCAGTTCAGCGGCGGCCAGGCGGTGGAAAAGCATGGCAATGAAGCGCAGGGCCAGCGGCATCAGCACCGCCAGCAGCAACCCGCCCAGGGTTGCTCCCAGCCAGAAAGTGGCCGGGTAGAAGTAATAGCCTATTTCCTTGGCGGTGGGCTGGGGCAGGGCCGCGTAGCGCAGGTGGAAGAAGATGCTCTGGACCAGCAGACCCAAAGTCCAGATTAAGCCGCAGCCCAGGGCGAAGAACGTGGCGTCGCTGTAGGTTTCCGGCCGGCGCACGCTGGCCAGCAGCTCGGCCGGTCGGCGGATGCCCAGGATGAGGGTTCGAAAGAAGGCCGGCACGATGCCGATGGCGCCACGGTCTTCCCACGGGGTACCGGCGCCGATGTTGGTTTGTCCGGGGCGGCGCGGTGCGGGCGTCGAGGGTGTCTGACTCATGAGAACGGCAGTATACACCGGCGGGGGCGCAGAGGAATGTTCGGCGCGCGGCAGCAGCCGGTCGACCGCCGGCACATGCAGGGTCACGCACAAGAGCCGCTGGTGCGTCCGCCTTGGACGTACCGGTCTCGGCTCTTGTGCGGACCCTTTCGTCTAAAAGCGACCCACCGATCCGCCTTCTGCGTGGGTCAGCGCGTCAGGAAATTGCCGATGACAGCGCCCTTGTCGAACTCCATCTTGAACTGGTAGGTGATGGTGGCGGCCTTGGGGCCGTTGGTGCCCGGTTCGACCTGCATATCCCAGCGCAACAGGTTCTTGGGACGCTGATCGCGCAGATAGCCGGCGTCCTTGCTCAACTCGGGCGTGGTCTGCAGCAGCACGATGCCCACCTGTTCGGTTTCTGAATGCGGAAGGCGATCCCATATCTGCATCTTCACGGCCTGGGTCTTGTAACTGTTGATGGTCAGACGGTACTCGAACTTGTGGACCTGGTTGCCGCCGGCGACGGTGCGGCTCTTGTCCACAAGCGTGCGCGTGACCTGGAGCTGCGGATCGACACCGAAGCCGGTGGTGAACTCCTCGCCGATGGCGACCAGCGGCAGTTGTCCGCGGCCGACAAAATCAGTGCCGATGTACATGGTGGCCTGGCCGGGCAAGATCACCAGCTTGCTGTCATTGGTGAGGGTGGCCAGTCGATAGATATGCGACGTGAGCACCGGCACGGCCTTGTAGAAGTACTGCGGCTTGAGAGTCATGCGGGCGACTTCGATGATCTGCTCATCGTCGCGCCAGGGAACGGTGTGCTTGCGTTCCAGGTGAAAGGTGACGCTCTGGCCTTCCTGCAACGGGGCATCGGCCTGGAGTTTACTGGCATCGTCGGTGTTGACCCATTCGTCGGCCTGCTGGACGGCGGCCGCGGCATTGAAGCGCTGCTGGGCGTCGGCGACGTTGCCGGCGTTCATCATGGTCTGGCCTTCCTGCTGGTACCTGGCTTGCTCGCGGCGGTTGGCCGCCCAGCTTCGCTGCAGGCTCAGGCTCTTATTGATGCTGACGTCGCCGGGGGCGGCCTTTCCGCCGGGCTGGGGCGAGGCGATGGAGACGTCCAGCATGGCCAATTCGGGCGGCGTAGCGTTGAGCATGGGCTGGGCGGTGGAAAGGACCAGGTCCACGCCAGTCCAGTCTTCGCCACTTTGCTGCTGGATGGCCGCCAGGTATTCCACTTGCACTTCGGGCTTGTCGTTGTCGGCCCGCAGCTTGTAGTGGGGCCGCCAGGAAGCCGAGGACACCAGGTAGTTCAGACGAACGCGGCCTGGTCCGGCGGCGGGCTTGTCGACCACGATCACCGCTTCACGCACCGTCTTATCGGAGCCGGCCGACAGCCTGCTGATCTGCTGCTGGAGATAGTTGATCTTTTCCCGGCCGGCGCTGATCTTCTGTTGCAGGACAACAATTTCCTGGCCGCGGGCGCCGCGGTTGGCCATGATGAATTCGGCCAGCTTGGTGACGGCCTCGGCGTTGAGCATGCCTTTTTCGGTCAACTGCTTCAGAGCGCCGGAGGTGAACTCCTCGAGCTTGGCCATCAGTTGCACGTTTTGCTGGGCGCTGACGATCTGCTGCTGGATGGACTGGTTCTCCTTCTCGATGTCCTTGGCCTGGACTTCGAGTTTGCGGACTTCTTCGGCGACGTTTTCCTGCATAAGCCAGGTGCGATAGCGCGTGGTGAGAATGCGCAGGCCGTCGGTACCCTCGGAATAGAGCGAACTTTCGACAGTGGAGGCGGGCAGGGGGCTGACGACCAGCTCAAAGGTCCCCGTGCCGGCGGGGGTAACGACCTCGCGCGTGACCAGGGCGCTGGTCTGGTAGACGGTGATGGCGACGATCTTGCTGGGTGCGCCTTGGACGGCGGGGCGGGTGGCCGCCTCGGGCTGGGCCCGAAGCAGTGTGCAGGAGCACAGGCCAACCAGCAGCGGCAGGATGAGGGTGTGACGTGTGGGCATGGTTTCTCCTTGTACGGGGTTTACAACGAAACAGTGTAACACCTCGGCCGCCCGGCGGGTGTAACGGCGATGTAACAAGCCCTCCGGCGTCGACTCGGATGCGCCTAAGGGGCGGGTCGTCGCACAAAGACATGAAGCTGGTCGCCATCGCGCGGCAGCGTCTGCAGCAGCCCCCACGGCGCCGGCAGGGTCGGGGCGGGTTCGAGCTGACCCTTGATGCGCCGCTGCACGCGGACCACGACCTGGGTGCGGCCGGAGCCGGGGGGCAGATCGGTGCGCGTGGCCACCGGCCGATTCAGATAGATGGACAGGTCCAGCGGAGCGAGCTTGCGCTTGCCGTCGGGGCGCACGTAATAGACTTCGGCCTGGGGATACACGGCGCGAATCGAGTCGGCCAGCGGCTGCATGTCGCTGCGGCCTTCGCTGCTGTGGCTATAGCCATGCATGTACAAGGCCTGCAGCAGCAGCATGACCAGCAGGGCAGGCCAAAGCAGAAGGCTCGGTCGGGTGCCGGGGCGCCGGGTGGCCAGCCAGCCAAAAATCAGCAGCGTGACGGATATCGCAATCGCCCCGGCCGCCAGCCACGGGCTGAACCAGGGGATGCCGTCGGCGCTCTTAAGGGTGCTGGTGCCGGCGATGGGCAGTCCCAGGGCTATCAAAAGCAGTGGCACCCAGTGGCATGCCAGGAGCACTGGCCGACGTCGCAGGGCCATCCGCAGTTGCTCCATGCCAAAGGCCGCCAGGACGGCGGCCGGGCCAATCATCGGCAGCAGATAACGATCCTTGCGGTCTCTGACCAGGCTCATCAGCACGATGGGCACCACCACCGAAAGCAGGCACAGCGCCAAGCCCTTGCGCGCCGATGCGGTCGCGTGCTGGGCACCCTGCCGCAGCGTGCGCAGGGTGAGCACGATGCCCACAAGCAGCATGGCCGTCCACGGCATGAGTTGCGGCAAGAAGATCAGGTGACTGGCCCAGTGGTTGGCCGTCATGTCCGTGGCACCGTGGCGTGTGACCTCGGCCAGCCATTGCCCCGCGACCGCGGGATATCGCAGCCGCACGAGGATGAACCAGGGCAGGGCAATCGCCAGCATGGCGCTGCAGGCGAATAAAAGTCGCCAGGTTCCGGCGCGATAGGTGGCGCAGCGGATGCCATCGTGGGGTCGCTGCCAGAGGGCGAAGAGGGCGGCGGGGACCACAGTTTGGACCAGCGCCACCGGCCCCTTGGCCAGAATTGCCATGCCCAGCACGGCGCCGGTCGCCACGGCTGCGGTCCATCCCTGCCAGCGTGGCTGGTTGGGTCTGAGCAGTATTCCCGCCAGCAGCCACTGGGCGATGCACACCCAGGCAAAAAGCTGCACATCGGTGCTGGTGATACGCGCATAACGAAGGAAGAAGACGCTGCTGCCGCAGATCAGCGCAACCAGCCACCCGCTGCCGCGCCCCAGGACCAGTTCGCCCAGTTGGTAGACGGCCAGCAGGCCCGCGCAAGCCAGCAGCAAGGCGGGTAATCGTATCTGCCAGGCCAACTGCTGATAGGCGTGCTGGCGGATGAGCGGGTCGGAAGAGTCCAAGGCGTCAAGGGTGGCTTGCCGGAGGCTGGCAGCGCTGAACCAGGCGGCCAGCGGCGGCTTGCGCGTCCGAGGTTCACCTTGCAGGGTGGGCACCAGCCAGGAGCCGCCACGGCGGATTTCCAGGGCGGTGGCCACCACCAGGTTTTCGCTGCCGCTGGTGAACTGCGGCCAGGTCAGTGTCGGGCCCACCGCCGCGACCATCAGCGCCACCACGGCCACACGCCGCAGCACAGCCCACAGAGGCGTGGCCCTGGGCGATGTCCACGGGGCATCGGCGACAGCGGCAGTCATACCACGGTGCGATAGTAATCGATGGAGCGACGCAGGCCTTCCTCGAAGTACACCTGCGGCTGGTATTTCAGCACACTGGCGGCCAGTGAAATGTCGGCCAGCGAGTCGCGCACGTCACCGGGGCGAGGCGGGTCGTACTGCGGTTGCAGGTTCGTGCCCAGGAAGCGGTTGGTCAGCCGCACCACCTCGTTGAGGCTGACGCGCTGTCCGCAGGCGATGTTCAGGGCCTGGCCGTGCAGATCGGGCGCCTCGGCGGCCAGCAGGTTGGCGTGGACCACGTTCTGCACGAAGCAGAAGTCGCGCGTCTGCTGGCCGTCGCCGAAGATGATGGGCCGCTGGCCGCGCAGCATCCGGGTGACGATCGAGGGAATGGCCGCGCCGTATTGGCTCTTGGGGTCCTGCTGCGGCCCAAAGACATTGAAATAGCGCAGGCTGACGGTGGCCAGGCCAAAAAGCGTGGCATAAACGGTCAGGTATTGTTCGGCGCAGAACTTGGAAACGGCATAGGGGCTGATGGGTGCCGGGGGCTGGTCTTCGCGCTTGGGCTGCTCGGGGCGCTCGCCATAGGCCGCGCTGCTGGCGGCGTAGACGATACGTTTTACCCCGGCCGCCCGGGCAGCCTGCAGAAGCTGAAGGGTGCCGGTGGCATTGACCTGGTGATAGCCCAGCGGGTCGTGGACCGAGGCCGGCACGCTGACCAGGGCCGCATGATGAAAGACAACGTCAACGCCTTCCATCGCCTGGGCCAGGGCGTCCGTCTCAAGGATCGATCCCTTGATCATCTGGTAGCGCCCGGCCAGGTCCTGCAGGCGGTCCAGGCGTCCGGCCGAAAGGTCATCCAGAACGCGCACAGTGCAACTTCGTGCCACCAGGGCGCGTACTATATGGTGGCCGATAAAGCCCGCTCCACCGGTGACCAAGGCCGTTTTCATCGATGCGGACATGCGGATACCTCGGGGTCAAAGCGGCCAAGAGAGTATGGGCCGGACGCCTCGCGGGCAAGTGGCAGGGCGGCAATGTGTTGTCGCCGGACGATCTGGTATGATGGCCGCGGATGGAGGCTTGGTATGATGCGTAGGTGCAGGCTCCTGTGTTGGCTGTTGGTTTTCGGCGGCGGGGCTGTTGCCCTGGGCCAGAACGCCGATTTGAAGCGGCTTCAGGAGCAGGCCCGCAAACAACAGGAGCAGTACCTCAACCGTGTTCGGCTGTTTCCGGGCACGTTTCGGATGGACCAGGTCTTGCGCGTGGCTCAGGAAGACGGCCAACTGGTCGTGCGCTGCGGTCTACCCAATCTGCCCGTGGGCGAGTCGCGGTTGAATGTCGAGGGTGTCAGGGGGACCACGATCGTAAGCCTGGGCGGACGGGTTGATGCCCAGGGCCGCGTGCCGCACATCAACGTGCGGAACCATGACTTTGACAGTCCCGATGCCATCCAGATCGACACGAATATCAACGCCTCGAACGGCCACTTTAACCTCAGTCGCTCGCGGCGTATGCCCGCGGGCTATCAGAGCATTTCCCTGCAACAGAGCATGGTCGCGGTAATGCCCGGCGCAGTAGCGCGGCGAGTGATTTTCAATGTGAACAAGAGCGACGCCAGTGGACGCATGCCCCAGAATATCTCGCTTTCCGCCGATGATTTTCCCACGCTGCGGCAGCGCCATGCCCGCGAACTGGAAGAGCATCTCCGCCCGCTGCTGCGCGAACTGCAGTTGGATTCGCTGCTGGCTGTGGATCCCATGACCGCCTGGCAGGTGTTCGTGGATGAATGGAGGCCCGACCCGAATTTGCGGCAGCGCATCTCGGCGCTGTTGCCGCAACTGGATGCCGATGATTTCCGCCAGCGGGAGGCGGCCCTGCAGCAGTTGCAGGAATCGGGGCGAGATGGCGTGCTGGTGGTCCGGCAGATCGATCGCAAGCCGCTGACCGCCCAGCAAAACATGTTGCTGGACACCTATCTCTCGGGTTTCCAGCCGGTGTCGGCCAGCGAGGCACGCCGGCTGCTGACGGATCAGCAGTTCCTGCTGGACTGTCTTTACAGCGAGGATCGGCCCATCCGCGCGGCGGCGCTCAAGCGGCTGCAGACCCAGAGCCAGGTTCGACTGGACTTTGACCTGGCACTGGAAGCGCAGCAGCGGCCGGCGGCCGTGGACCGCGTTCGCGCGCAATTGGCGGGCAAGCCGGTGCCGCCGCTGCCGACAACGCGTCCCCGCTGAGATTCCCCGTCACAAGAGTGTCTTTTCATCGGGCAGCGGCTCGGCCAGCCCGTCCAGGGGAATGCGCATGCTCTGCCACATGACCCACGCCTCCTGACCAAAGGGCAGGAACCCCAGCAGGCCGATCACGGGCATCTCGAAGTAGCGAAGGCCCTGCGAGGCCCCCAGGAAAGGCAGATGATAGGTCCACTTGGTCAGGGCCCAGAAGTTCCAGAATTCCCAGAGAAAGCCGCACAGCAGGCCGCCCGCAAAGGCGGCCAGGGTCCGGCCATACCAGCCGTTCTGCCAGTCGCGGAACATGCTGGGCCGCCCCAGTTTCTGGTTGATGGGATCCAGCAGGAACACCAGGCTGGCCCAGAGGGTGAGGTTGGTCACCGGGTCCGGATGGACCAGGGGCCAGATGAACATGGCGGCCCCGGCGGCCAGGGCCGCCCACTTGGCCCAGCGCGGCATGCGCCAACTGGCACTGCGGGCCCAGTCGAACCAGCCCTGGTTGAGGAGGACCTGTCCGCTCATGAGCATGCCCGGAGCGATGGCGGCAAACGAGATGAAATAGCCCCAGGCCCGCTGGAAGAATTCGGGAGGCATCCCGATGTATTCCCAAGCGCGGATGTAGTAGAAGTTGACCCAGTCGAACACGCACCAGATGAACACCGAGGCCAGCGACAGCAGCACAAAATGATGGGGGCGTTGGCGCACGGGGCTGCCCTGGCGCTGCAGGGCCAGGATGCCGTCCAGCAGCATGACGTAGCCGACCCAGACCAGGGGCGTCATGTTGGCCGCCACCCAGCGCGCCACCTGTCCCAAGGGGGTGCCGGGGACATTCTGTCGATAGGCGATGATGGCCTGGTCGCTGCGCAGGGCGCCGCGGCTGTGCAGATAGACGTCGGTAAACAGCAGCACCTCGCATAGCGCGATCCAGGCCAGGCCCAGGACCAGTGTGGCCGGGCAGCGCCGCCGGAGGGAGACGCCTGTACTGCTGCAGGATGTGGATGCGCTGCTCATGGGAGTAGCCTGGGAAACGCGGGAATATCGTCAATGACCTGTGGCATGGCTCTTGTCCGGGGCATCAATAGGCCTGGGCAAACAGTACCTGGGTCTCGGTTTCCTGCCCGCTGTAGATACACTGGCCGCGCTGGCCTTGCTCAAAGGGAATACAGCGGACGGTGGCCTTGGTTTCTTCCTTGATCTTGGCTTCCACGGCTTTGTCGGGCTGGAAGAAGCAGCGTACCAGGCCGCCCGGGCCAGCCATGATCTGCTTAAGTTCCTCGTAGGTCTGGGCGGTGCGCGTGTTCTGCTGACGATAGGTCGCCGCCTTGGCCAAGAGGGCCTGGTGGGCCTGGTCGAGCTTGTCGCGCAGCCAGGGCGCCGAGACCTGTGAGAGCTGGATGGTTTCCTTGGCGCGGTCCAGGCGGTGCTTGAGCACAAAAACGCCGCCGGCCACATCGCGCGGGCCGACCTCGAAGCGGAAGGGCACGCCGCGCTGCTCCCAGTGGTATTGCTTGTCGCCGGGACGGGCGTCGCGCCAGTCGACGATGATCTTCTGGGCGGTGACGGTATCGAAGAAATACTGGGCGATTTCGCCGGTGCTGCGCCGGGCGGCGGCGGCGACCTCGTCGGCGCCCACCAGCGCCGTCAGTAGCTGGTCGATGAACTGGCGGACGGTCTGCTTCTCCTGGTCGCTCTTCCAGATGGGCACGATGGCCGCCACGTTGGGTGCCACGCGCGGCGGCAGGATCAGCCCCTCATCGTCGCTGTGCATCATGATGGTGGCGCCGATTAGCCGGGTGCTGACGCCCCAACTGGTGGTCCACACGTGCTCCTGCTGCTGATTGCGACCCAGGAACTTGATGTCAAAGGCCTTGGCGAAATTCTGGCCGAGGTTGTGGCTGGTGCCGCATTGCAGGGCCTTGCCATCCTGCATGAGGGCCTCGATGCAGTAGGTGGTGACGGCGCCGGGGAATTTTTCGGCCTCGGTCTTGGCCCCCTTGACCACCGGGATTGCCAGGAAGTTCTCGGCAAAATCGGCGTAGACATCCAGCATGCGCAGGGTCTCGGCCTGGGCCTCGTCGGCGGTTTCGTGGGCGGTATGGCCTTCCTGCCACAAGAACTCGGCGGTGCGCAGGAACAGCCGCGTGCGCATCTCCCAGCGCATGACGTTGCACCACTGGTTGATCAAGACGGGCAGGTCGCGATAGCTCTGGATCCACTGGCTGTACATGTGGCCGATGATGGTCTCGCTCGTGGGGCGGATGACCAGGGGCTCCTCGATGGGCGAGGCCGGCTGCAGGCCGCCCTGGCCCTTCTCCAGGCGCGAGTGGGTCACCACGGCACACTCCATGGCGAAGCCCTCCACGTGCTGGGCTTCCTTGGCCAGGAAGCTGGCCGGAATCAGCAGCGGGAAATAGGCGTTGACGTGCCCGGTCTGACGAAAGCGGCGGTCGAGATCCCGCTGAATCGCTTCCCAGACGGCATAGCCTTCCGGGCGAATCACCATGCAGCCGCGCACGGGCGAATAGTCAGCCAGTTGCGCCGCCTTGATGACGTCGAGATACCACTGGGCATAGTCCTGGGCACGAGGCTTGATGTTCTTGGCCATAATGCGGCAGGAGTATAGTCGAGCTACGGCGTCTGGCCAGCCATGGTGATGGTAAACCGCGCCTTGGCGCCCCGGGTCAGCGCCCCGTGGTTGGGGCGGTCGCGGGTGCGCTGGCCGGGCGGCGCAGCGGCTGCACGGCCAGCGTGCCGGGGCGCGGCTGAAACTCGCCGGCCTGGTTGACGCTGAAGGTGATGCCTTCACGCGCTGTGGCTCCCTGGTTGTTGGTCGCCTGGACCAGCAGCACGTGGTCCCCATCCTTGACCTGGGTCGAGTCCCAGCGGCAGGTCCACAGGCCGCGCGGGTTGCGGACCAGGGGAATCTCCGGTCCATCGTCGATGGTGGCCCAGACCTTGGTCAGGGCTGCGGTGTCGTAAACGCGCACGCGGATCTCGATCTGGTTGCGCACCGCGGCCTCCGGGCCGGTGGCCATGAGGCGGCCCATGGGATTGGCAATCGCCAGCACCGGGTGCTGACCGATCTGGGCCGAATGCCATGACGGCCGCCCCTGGTCGATGGTCAGCAGTGCGTAGCCCTTGGGATTGCGGTTCAGCGGCGTGCGTGTGGCGGTGGTAGTCACCTGCACCATCGATCCGGTGTTGACCACGCTGTTGACGTGTGTGTGGCCGGCCACCAGAAAGCGAACGCCTCCGGCCGCCAGGGCCCGCCGCAGTTCCGCCTGGCCGGCCGGAACGCTCAGCAGGTTGTGGTGCAGAAAGACCAGCGGGGGCAGCTTTTGCTGATCCGCGGCGGCCAGTTCGCGGCGCAGGAAATCGAGCTGCGCCGCATCCACGGCGCAGGAATTCAATGCCAGCAGGCGCAGACCCAGGGCGGTTTTTGCGTAATAGGACGGTCCGAAAAGCCGCTGGTAGGTCGCGGCGCCGGCGGTCCAGTCGTGATTGCCCGGCAGGTGGAAGACCGGACCGCGCAGCGCTGCGATCGTTTGCTTGTAGAGTTCCAATTGCGGCTCGGTGCCGTCTTCGCTCAGATCACCGGTGACAACCGTGGCGTCGGGCCGGATGGCGGCGTTGGCAAAGTCGATCAACTCTTTCAACTCGGCGGTGGTGGAGGCATCAGCGATGTGGGTGTCGGTGATGTGCAGGATCACCGCGCCGTCGGACGGGGCCGTGGTGGGAAGCTCTGGCAGCGGCGGCTGGGCGGTCGCCGGCAGTGCCAAACCCAGTGCAACAAGGGCAAGCCACAGTTTGAGCATCGGGTTATTATGGCCTTGGCCGATGAGCAAGTGAAGGATCGCGAACTTTCGCCCGCCTGGGCACGTGTACAATAGGACCGCGTGAACCATGGATGCGCGTCTGACCCAATTGGCCGAGAAGGCCCGCCAACTGCCGCGAATGCCCGGCGTCTACCTGATGAAGGACGACAAGGGGCGCGTGATTTACGTGGGCAAGTCGGCCAGCCTGCGCGACCGCGTGTGCAGCTATTTCCAGGTGTCAACGCGCCTGGAGCCGCGCAAGGCTGGGCTGCTGGATGAGGTGACGGATTTTGACTGCGTGGAGACCGAGACCGAGGTCGAGGCCCTGCTGGCCGAGAACCGGCTGATCAAGGACATTCAGCCCAGGTACAACGCCCGCCTGACGGATGACAAGACCTTTCCGTACCTGATGCTGACCACCGACGAGGCCTTCCCCGGCGTCTATGTCACGCGGCAGCCGCGCAGCACGGGCGTGAAGCTCTACGGGCCATTTACCAGCGTCTATCAGCTCAAGGAGGCGGTGCAGCACCTGCAGCGGGCGTTCAAATTCCGCACCTGCCACCTGGATATCCGCCAGGATGATCCCAACCGCCGCTTTTTCCGGCCGTGCCTGCTCTATGCCATCAACCAGTGCACGGCGCCCTGTGCCGACAAGATTTCGCGGTCGGATTATCTTGAAGATGTGCAGCGCCTGGTGCGTTTTCTGGAGGGTAAGCGGGCGGTGGTGCTGCGGGAGTTGCGCCAGGAGATGCAGCAGGCGTCGGAGTCGCTGCAGTTCGAGCGGGCGGCCGCCTTGCGCGATGAAATTCGCGCGCTGGAATCCCTGGGCCACCGCGCTGCCAAGGGGGAGGAGCAATACTGGCAGCCCGAGGCCTTTGTCACCGCGCCCCAGGAAGGCGTGGCGGCGCTGCAGGAGGTACTGGGCCAGCCCGAGCCGCCGCGCATTATCGAAGGCATCGACATCGCGCATCTGCAAGGGGGCGAGATGGTGGGTTCCAAGGTGTGCTTTATCGACGGGGTGCCGTTTAAGGACGGCTACCGGCGCTATCGCATCAAACACGGCCAGGGCAATAACGATTACCTGAGCATCCAGGAGGTGGTCGGCCGGCGCTATCGCGAAGCGGGGCAGAACAACGAGCTATTTCCCGATGTGATCCTCATCGACGGCGGGCTGGGTCAGCTTCACGCGGCGCTGGAGGCCTTCAAAGACATGGACGTGCGGCCGCCGATGGTGATATCGCTGGCCAAGAAGGAAGAACTGATTTACGTGCAGGCACGTAGCGAGCCGCTGCGATTGCCGCGCAGCCACCTGGCGCTGAAGCTGCTTCAATACGTGCGCGATGAGTCGCACCGTTTCGCCCAGCACTATCATCACATCCTGCGACGAAAGGCCCAGTTGGAGGAGGATGTCAGCAGGGGCCGGCGTCCGCCGCGACGAAAGAAAGAGCCAGGCTCCTGAAGAGTCCTCAGGGGGCGGGATATTGCGGGCGGCGGTTTTCCAGGACGGCCATCACGTCGCGCACCACCCAGCTCATGTTCTCCAGCGCTGTCTGCGTGCGGGCCGCCAGGTGCGGAGCCAGCAGGACATTGCTCATGCCCAATAGCGCAAAACCAGCTTCCGGGGGCTCGGGAGCATAGACATCCAGCGCGGCGCCGGCCAGGCGCTTCTGGTGCAGCGCGGCCGCCAAAGCCTGGATGTCCAGAACCTCGCCGCGGCTGGTGTTGATCAAAATGGCCTGCGGCTTCATCAGGGCGATCTGGTCCTGGCCGACGAGATTGTGGTTTCCCGGGCGCATGTCCACATGGATGCTGAGGACGTCGGCCTCGCGGTAGAGCACCGGCTTGTCCACGCTTTGGGCCGGAAAATCGAGCTGCGCCTGCACATCCAGCAGATCGTTGTAGATCACGCGCATGCCAAACCCCAGGGCACCGATATGCCCCACGCGCCGGCCCACCCGGCCCATGCCCAGGATGCCCAGCGTCAGCTCATTGAGTTGTCGCCCGCGTACCGAGTTGCGGATGCGTTTGAATTCGGCCGGCGCATACACCTGCTCGCGGAAGAGGCACCACGGCCGCAGAAGCTGGAGCATGAAGCCAAAGACAAAATCGCCGACGGCCAGTGTGTTGGCATCGGGGGTATAGACCACTTCCACGCCGCGCTGGCGGCAGGCGGCCACGTCGATGTTTTCCAGGCCCACGCCGCCGCGGCCCACCACGCGCAGCAGGGGGGCCTGCGCCAGCAGGGCGGCGTTGACCTTGGTATAGGTGCGAACCACCAGCCCGCTGGCGGTGGCCAGGTGGGCTGCGAACGAGGGATGGTCGGCCGAGATCTCCAGCACCTGCGCCTGCTGCTTGAGCCAATCCAGCGGGCGCGGATCAGAGCCTTCGGTGACCAGGACGACGGGTAGTTTGTTTGCCTGTTGCATATCGTCTGCTCATTGGCGCATGTGGCGGAAGCGGTCCAGGGCGGCCGCCAGAACAATGGTGCCGCCGATGAAGATTCGCTGCATAAAAGAGCTGATCAGGGCGATGTTGCAGCCGCTCTGGAGAAAGCCCAGCATCAAAACGCCCAGGGCGGTGCCCAGCATCATGCCTTCGCCGCCAAAGAGACTGGTGCCGCCCAGCACCACGGCGGCGATGACCGTCAGTTCCACGCCGGTAAATTCCGTGGGCGGGCCGGCGCCGTACTTGGCCGTGGCCAGCGCTCCGGCCAGGCCGGCGGTGCTGCCGGCCAGGATATAACAGACGGCCTTCCAACGTTCCACGCGCACACCGCACAGCCGCGCGGTGCGCGGGTTGGAGCCGATGGCGAAGGTGTAGCGCCCCAGGACCGTCATATGCAGCAGGGGTATGCCCGCCAGCACGATGCCGATGGCGATCCAGGCATTGGGCGGCAAGCCCAGCACGGTCCCATAGTGCAGATGACGCAGCGAGGCGAACCCGGCGCGGGCCAGTTCCACGGACGGCCCGGTTCCGGCCTCCACCGGGACGCCGTTGGTCATGTACTCGGCCAGGCCGCGCACCGCGCCCAGCGTCGCCAAAGTGGCCACAAAGGGCGGCAGCGAAACGACCGTCACCAGTGTGGCGTTCACCGCGCCCACGGTGGCGCCCGCGGCGATACCCACCAGCACCGCCAACCACGGATTGAGCGGTGGCACCGTGTGGCCGGCCGCCAGGTGCCAGCCCAACCCCAGCACCGCGCCGCACGCCGCGGCCCAGAGCAGGGCACGGCTGGCGGCGCTCAGCAGGGCAGCGCCGCTGCTCAGTCGTTTCCCGGCCACGGCCAACGCGGTCAGCAGGCCGCCCGCGGCCGCGACAGCGATGGTCTGGGTCATGTCGGCCGGCGGCAACTGCTGGCCGCGCAAAGCCATCGCGCAGGCCACACACGACAGCGCCATGGTCGAGCCCACGGACAGGTCGATGCCGCCGGAGATGACCACGAAGGTTGCCCCTACGGCGGCGATGGCGATGGTATAGCTGCTGCGCGAGACGTTGCGCAGGGCGTGAACGCTCAGAAAATCGGCCGGGTTCCACAGGCCAAAGATCAGCAGGACCAGCGCCAGTCCGATCAAGGGCCCGGCCACCGATGCCATCGGCTTGAGCGCGCGGAGCAGGCCGCCGGGCTCGGGCGGCATGGCGATCTCCGTGGGGTTGATGGCCGGGTGCGACATGGCCCCAAGAGAATAAGAGGGCCCGAAGGCTTGTCCAGCGCCGCAGGCTCTGGTGGCAGCCAGCCTTGGGGGCGGCGGATTAGGCATTGGCGAGCTCAGCCGTGTGCCTTACAATCTGCTCCGGTCCCCTCCATTGGCATTAAGGAGCTTTCCATGAGCGACAAGTCCACTCTCGGCTCGCTGCTGCAAAATTCAACCGATGAGATTCTGGCCGACTGGCTCAGGGAGTTGAAATCCAGCGGGGTTCAGCGCGACGACCTGATGAAGGAAAACGAGCTGCGCCAGCAATGTCGCGAATTCCTCGATCTCTTGCGCGGTGCGGCGGCCGACGGCAAGCTCCAGGGCGAAGCCTGGAAGCCGGTACGGGAATTTCTGGTCGATCTTTCCCGCAGCCGCGCTACCCATGGCTTCAGCCCCAGCCAAACCGCCACCTTTGTGTTTTCTCTGAAACGGCCGCTGTTCGACCGGCTGCGGACTGTCCATGGCAAGAACGTCGACGCTCTGGCCCAGGACCTGTGGAGCACCAGCCAGGTCATCGACGCTCTGGGCCTGCTGACCGCCGAGGCCTATCAGCGCGGGCGAGAGGAGGTCATCCAGCGCCAGCAGCAGGACATGCTGGAGCTTTCCACGCCGGTGGTGAAGCTGTGGGATGGCATCCTGGCGCTGCCCATGATCGGCACGCTGGACTCAGCGCGCACCCAGGTGGTGATGGAAACGCTGCTGCAGCGCATCGTGGAGACCGGCGCCGAGATCGCCATCATCGACATCACCGGCGTGCCCACCGTCGACACGCTGGTGGCCCAGCACCTGCTCAAGACCATCACCGCTGCCCGGCTCATGGGCGCCGACTGCATTATCAGCGGTATCCGCCCGCAGATCGCCCAGACCATCGTGCACCTGGGCGTGAACCTGGCCGACGTCATCACCAAGGCCAGCCTGGCCGACGCCTTCATGCTGGCCTTGAAGCGTCGCGGTGACACGGTTCTGCGCCAATCCTCCATCGCTCAGTAAGTTCAGGACAAAATCATGGAACGAATCCCGATCCTGCAAATGGGCAAGTTTCTCCTGGTCACCATCCAGGTGGACATGCATGACCGGCTGGCGATGACGCTGCAGGACGACCTGACCAGCAAGATCAGCCAGACCGGCGCCCGCGGAGTGCTGATCGATATCTCGTCGCTGGAGATGGTCGATTCCTTCATCGGGCGCATGCTGGCCAACATCGCCTCCATGAGCCGCGTGCTGGATGCCGAAACCGTCGTCGTGGGCATGCGGCCGGCCGTGGCCATTACGCTGGTGGAGCTGGGCATGGCTCTTCCAGGCGTGCGGATGGCCTTGAATGTCGAGAAGGGCATGGCCTTGCTGCGCTCTGCCCTGGCCGATGACCAGGCCGTGGTCAAGGAGAGCGGCCATGCCCATCGTCAAGTCTGAGACCATGTCCGTCCGGACGGAGACGGACGTGGTGGCCGTGCGCCAGGCCACGCGCCGCTGGTCCACCGATGCCGGCTTCAGCCTGGTCGATCAGACCAAGATCGTGACCGCCGCCAGCGAACTGGCGCGCAACACCCTGCAGCACGGCCAGGGCGGGCAGGTTCGGCTGGAGCTTTTGCAGGAGGGCATTCGCACGGGCCTGCGCCTGACCTTTGAGGACCAGGGTCCGGGGATTTCTGACGTAGAGCAGGCCCTGCGCGACGGCTACACTACGGGCGATGGCCTGGGCCTTGGACTGGGTGGCGCCAGAAGGCTGGTCAACGATTTTGAGATATTTTCGCAACCGGGCAAAGGCACGCGTGTCGTGATCACAAGATGGAAGTTGTAGGCAGGGCGATCGTACATGCAGTCAAAGACCTGTCGCAGACAGGCGAGGTGCGCCGCGCCGCCACTGCGCTGGCGGCGCAGGTCGGCTTTGATGACGCTGAAGTGGGCAAGGTCGCGATAGTCGCCACCGAACTGGCCCGCAACACCGCTATCCACGGCGGCGGCGGCCAAGTGGTGCTGCGCCATGTGAGTCTCAACGAATGTGAAGGCATCGATCTGCTGGCCATGGATCAGGGCCCGGGCATGGCCGACGTCGGCCGGTGTCTGCGGGATGGATTTTCCAGCGTGGGCACCGCGGGCATCGGACTGGGCGCCGTGCAGCGGTTCTCGAGCTGCTTCGATATTTTTTCCGCCCCGGGCATGGGAACCACGGTATTCTCGCGACTCTGGCAAGTACCGCCGCCGCCGGCGGGCGACGATGGCCAGATCAAGATCGGGGCAGTGTCCGTGCCCCACAGCCATGAGACCGTCTGCGGCGATGCCTGGGCGACCGCCGTCCACGACGGCCGCGTCTGCCTGGCGGTGGCCGATGGGCTGGGACACGGCCTGCCGGCCTACACGGCTGCCAGCGAGGCCATGCGGCTTTTCAGGGAGAACCTGGGCCAGTCTCCGGAGCAGATCATACAGGCGGTGCATCGCGGGCTGGGTCCCACGCGCGGAGCCGCCGTGGCGATTCTGGATTGCGACCGTGCCACGCAGCAGGTGCGCTACTGCGGCATTGGCAACATCTCCGCGGCCATTTACTGGCCCGGCGGTGCGCTGAACCTGACTTCCCACAACGGCACCGTGGGTCACATCCTGCGCAAAGCCCAGGAGTTTACCTACCGCTGGCCGGCGGACGGGCTGCTGGTGGCGCATACCGACGGCCTGCGAAGCCCCGGTCGCCCGGACCGTTATCCCGGCCTGATGAGGCATGATCCCAACGTAGTGGCGGCCGTGCTGTATCGAGACTATGGTCGCGCACATGACGATGCGACGGTGTTGGCCTTGCGGCAGTCGCCGTCGCCGTCGCCTGAGCAAGCCGATGCGATGTCCAATTCTGACCATCCAGATTAAGCTCGAGCACGATGTGGTGCTCACCCGCCAGCGGGCGCGGCAGATCGCGGCCTTGCTGGGCTTTGACACCCAGGACCAGACTCGCCTGGCAACGGCGGTCTCTGAAATCGCTCGTAATGCGTATCGCTATGCCGGCGGGGGCAAGGCCGAGTTCTTCTGCGATCTGGACCTTCCTCAGAGCCTGGTGGTTTGCATCAGCGACCAGGGCCCCGGCATCAAGGACCTGAAGGCGGTGCTGGACGGACACTATACATCCACCACGGGCCTGGGGCTGGGCATCCTGGGGGCGCGGCGCCTGACCGATCATTTCGAGATCGAATCAGCCCCCGGCCAGGGCACCCGCGTGTGGTTGAAGAAGGACCTGTCGCGCGGCGCGCCTTTGACCGCGGACCAGGTGGGCGGCGCGGTCAAGGAACTGGCCGTCCAGTCGCCGCAGACGCCACTGCAGGAAGTCCAGCAGCAAAACCAGGAGCTGCTGCGGACGCTGGAGCTTGTCCGTGAGCGCCAGGCGGAAGTGGAGCGGCTGAACCACGAGCTGGAGGATACCAACCGCGGCGTGGTGGCGCTCTACAAGGAACTGGACGAGAGAGCCACCGACCTGCGACGGGCTTCGGAACTCAAGAGCCATTTTCTGTCCAACATGACCCACGAGCTGCGCACGCCGCTCAATTCCATTATCATGCTGTCGCGGCTGATGCTCTCGGGGGACCACGGGCCCCTCCAGGCAGAGCACGCCCGCCAGGCGGACATGATTCGCCACTCGGCCGAGTCGCTGCTGGAACTGGTTAACGACCTGTTGGATCTGGCCAAGATCGAAGCCGGCAAAGTGGACGTGCGCCCCGCCCAGTTCAAAGCCAGCGAAATGCTGGGCGCGCTGCGCGGCATGTTTCGTCCGCTGGTTCAGCCCGGCGTCGAGCTGCGCTTCGTGGTGCCGCAGCCCGACCTGCTGATCTACAGCGACGAAGGCAAGGTGTCGCAGATTCTTCGCAACTTCATTTCCAACGCCCTGAAGTTCACCGAGCGCGGCCAGGTGCTGGTCAAAGCCGGGCTTGATGGACATGATAGGGTCGTGTTTTCCGTGGCGGATACCGGCATCGGCATCGCTCCCGAGGATCAGCAGCAGCTTTTTTCTGAGTTTACTCAAATTGCCACGGCTGGTAAGAAGGCGATCAAGGGCACCGGTTTGGGACTCTCGCTGTCCCGCCGGTTGGCCGAAATTCTCGGCGGGCGTATTGAACTGGTCAGTGAGCCGGGCGTGGGTTCGACTTTCAGCGTTCACCTGCCGCTGCGATACCAGGCCGGCGAAGCGGAAGCCGCGTGCGGCGATGTCGCCAGCGCCGGGAGCTGAGCATGGCAGTGGATCACAAGTCCAGCGTTGTCCTGGTGGTCGACGACACCGAAGCCAGCCGTTATGTCGTGGCCCATATGCTGCGCAAGGGCGGGTTCCATGTGCGCGAGGCCGCCAACGGGCAGCAGACACTGCTGGCCGCGCAGGACAACCCCGACCTGATCGTCCTGGATATCAACATGCCGGATATGGACGGCTTCCAGGTCTGCCGCATGCTCAAGGCCGACCCGCGCACCGCCAGCATTCCCGTTCTGCACCTGACGGCCAGTTTTGTGCGCGTTGAGGACCAGGTGCGAGGCTTGGAGGAGGGCGCCGACGGCTACCTGACACAGCCGGTGACCGAGCAAGTGTTGCTGGCGACGGTCCGATCTCTGCTGCGAGGGCGGCGCGCTGAACAGGCGCTGCGCCAAACCAGTGCGTTGCTCAACGCCGTGCTGGAAAACGCGACTACGCCGATCTACGTCAAGGATACACAGGGGCGGTTCATTCTCAGCAGCCGTCACCACGCCCGTCTGCTGGGGTGTACGCCCCAGCAGGTCCTGGGCAAGACCGACGATGATTTTGCCACCTCGTCACCGCGCTGCCGCGAATACACCAGCAACGATCAGATGGTTCTGGAAGCGGGCCAGGCCCGCGAGTTCGAGGAGACGGTCTGCCAGCCGGACGGCGAGCACGTCTACCTGTCGGTGAAGTTCCCACTGCACAATACCGACGGCCAGGTCTACGCCGTCGGCGGCATCTCCACCGACATCACCCAGCGTCGGGCGGACGAGACAGCCCTGCGCGACCGCGAAGCCAAGCTGCGGGCCTTCGTGGACGCCAACGTCATCGGGATCCTCTTTGGCGATCTGGATGGGCGGGTTTACGACTGCAACGAGGAGATGGCGCGCATCATCGGCCGATCGCGCCAGGATGTGCTGGAAGGCAAGGTCCCCTGGACCGACCTGACGCCCGAAGAAGACCTGCCGCTGGACGATAAAGCCGCGGTCGAGGCCAAGGCCACCGGCCGCTGCGCCCCGTACGAAAAGCATTACCTCCGACCCGACGGCTCGCGCGTGCCGGTGATGGTGGGTTACGTGCTGCTGGAGCCCGAGCGGCAGAAGTCGGTCGCGTTCATCCTGGATATTAGCAGTCGCAAAGCTGCCGAGGCAGCCTTGCAGGAAGCCAAGGAGGTCGCCGAAGCGGCCAATCGCGCCAAGGACCGTTTCCTGGCCATGCTCAGCCACGAGCTGCGCACCCCCCTGACGCCGGTGCTGATGGCGGCCAGCGTTCTGCGTGAGGACCCGCGCTTCCCTGAGAGCTATCGCGACGACATGGAACTGATCCACCGTAACGTGGACCTGGAGGCAAGGCTCATCGATGACCTGCTGGACCTGACGCGCATCGTCCGCGGCAAGCTGGAACTGAACATGCAGGTGGTGAACGTCTGCCAGGCGATCTGCCATGCGGCCGCCACGTGCGATCCCGAGGCCCGCAGTAAAGGTCTGCGGATCGTGGTCGAGCCCGCGCCGGTGCCGCTGTGGATCAGGGGCGATGCGGCGCGGCTGCAGCAGATTTTCTGGAACCTGATCAAGAACGCCGTGAAGTTCACTGACAGCGGCGTCATCACGGTTTCCTGCCGAGCCGTGGACCCCGCCACGGCCCAGGTACGGGTGACTGACACCGGCATGGGCATCGAGCCGGCGGCGCTGCAGGGCATCTTCAATGCCTTCGAACAGGCGCCCGGCGTAACGCGCAAATTCGGCGGGCTGGGGCTGGGGCTGGCGATCAGCAAGGCCTTGGTGCAGATGCACTCCGGCCTGTTGGAAGCCCACAGCGAAGGACTGGGCAAGGGCTCAACGTTCACGGTGTGTCTGCCGCTGGCTACCGACGTGGCCCCTCCGGCCGAGCCCAGGGGGATGCAGCATGCCACGTCTGCGTCGCTGCGGATCCTGCTGGTCGAGGACCATCAGGACAGCGCCCGCCTGCTGGCTCGGCTGCTGCGCGGTATGGGGCATGGGGTGAGCGTCGCCGGCGACATCGCCACCGCTTTGCGGGTCGCCAAGGCCGAGCACTTTGACCTTTTGATCAGCGATATCGGCTTGCCCGACGGGACCGGCCTGGACCTGATGCGCCAGTTGCGCTCCCACAAGCCCATCAAGGGCGTGGCCCTGAGCGGCCATGGCATGGAAGAGGACCTGGAGCGCAGCCGCCAGGCTGGTTTCTTCGCCCACCTGACCAAGCCGGTCTCCATGAATCAGATTGAGGATATCATCGCCCGAGCCATGGATTCGGGGCAATGAATCCCCGCCGCGGTGAACTGTCCCTGCGGGCGTCCGTCCGCAACGTTTCACCGGCCTTGGTGTCCCGGTTAAAATAACCGGTGCCGGTGACCAGCGCGCGTGCCGGCAGATCGGAACTTTTGTGGCCGACCATCGTATCGAACGCCTCCGCGGCAATATTCAGTCGGTGTTCTTTGGTCCCGCACAGGCCGTGGACCATCTGCTGATTGGATTGGTCGCGCGGGGACATGTGCTGATCGAAGACGTGCCGGGCGTGGGCAAGACGGTGCTGGCCCGGGCCCTGGCCCGCAGCATCGACTGTAAATTCAGCCGCATTCAACTGACGCCCGACCTGCTGCCCAGCGACGTGCTGGGGGTGTCGGTCTACAACAGTCAGACCCAGACGTTTGAGTTCAAGAACGGCCCGATTTTCGCCAACATCGTTCTGGCCGACGAAATTAACCGCACCACGCCCCGCACCCAGTCGGCCTTGCTGGAGGCCATGAGCGAAGAACAGGTGAGCATCGAAAACCAGACGCGCCGGCTGCAGCGGCCGTTCATGGTTGTGGCCACGCAAAACCCCTTCGAGTTCGAGGGCACCTATTATCTGCCGGAAAATCAGCTCGATCGCTTCTTGCTGCGCACGGCCATCGGCTATCCGCAGCGGGGCGACGAGCAGCGCGTGCTGACGCTGCAGCCGGGCCGCGGCCGCCTGGACCTGCTTTCGCCGGTGATGTCGGCCGACGACGTGGTGGAACTGCAGGACCGTGTGCCGCACGTGCGGCTGGATGCGGCCGTGCTGGATTACATCTTGGACATCGCCGCCGCCACCCGTCAGGAGCCTCAGCTCCACCTGGGCATTTCGCCGCGCGGATCGCTGGCTTTGACGCAGGCCTCGCAGGCCAGGGCGCTGGTCATGGGACGCGATTATGTCATCCCCGATGATGTGAAGGCCTTGGCCGGGCCGGTCTGTACGCATCGGGTCATCAGCAAGGCTTATCTGCATAATGGGGACGCCGCCGCCACCGGGCGCATCCTGCAGCAGATCCTCGAACAGGTGGCTTGCCCCGGCTGAAGTCGTCCCCATGCCCGCTCCTGGGCCCAACATCCGCCGTCGACCCGCACGCAAGCTGGAGATCACCTTCGGTGGCTGGGTCTACCTGGGGATGACCTTGTTCATGGGCCTGGCGGCGGTGAATGTGCAGGTCAGCCTGCTGTTTGGCACGTTCGGGCTGATGGTGGGGGTGGTCGTGGTCAGTTTCATGCTCAGCCGGCTGGTGCTGCGCCGACTGAAGGTGCAGCGCCTGCTGCCCTCCAACGCTGTCGTCGGCCGGCCGCTGACGATCCCCTACGAGTTCACCAACCACAAGCGTTTCTGGCCCAGCTTGTCCGTGAGCGTGCGCGAGGTCGGCTCCCGTGCGTTTGCCCGGCAACCGGCGGCCTATCTACTGCATGCGGCCCCGCGAACCACGGCAACCGTGCCGGCGCAGGCCATGCCCCTTCAGCGGGGCTTGCAGCCGCTGGATGCATTGGATCTGCAGAGCAGCTTCCCCTTTGGCTTCTTGCGCCGTCGCGTTCGCGTGCGCCATCCGCAGTCGCTGCTGGTGTGGCCGGCCCTGGCCCGAGTGCATCCGCGTATTATCCAGCAGTGCCTCGCGGCCGAGCATACGGCGGCGGCCAACCCGTCGGTGCAGCCGCGGATCGGCGGCAGCGACGAATTCTACGGGGTCAAGGAGTTTCGCGTGGGCGACAATCCGCGTTTCCTCAATTGGCGGCGCAGCGCCCGGACCGGGGTCCTGGTAGCCAACGAAATGACGCAGGTGGCTCCGCCGCGACTGATGCTGCTGGTCGACACCTATGCGACGGACGCCGCGTCGCTGGAACTGGTCGAACGCGCCGTGGCCATGGCCGCCTCGCTGGCCACCACGGCTTTGGAGCGGGGTCTGGGCGTTGGGCTTCACGCCTGGGCTGATTCCTGGGTCACGGTCAGCCCCAGCCGCGGCAAGCGACATCAGCGCGATCTGCTGAGTCACCTGGCCTGCCTGCCGCGTAATCAGCAGCAGGATGTCATGGCATTACTGGCCAGCGGCGGTCCCTGGATGCGCCAGCAGGTGACCCCGGTGCTCTTGAGCCCGCATGCCCTGCCCTTGGAGGCCGGCATGCCCGCCGGCCGGCGCTGTGTGGTGCTGGCGGCCGATGCCCCCGCCAGCCGACAGTCTTTTGTCTTTGATCCCGAGGTTGATTTCGCCGCTTGTGCGGCGACCTGATTCATGTATGACCTGCGGCAATTCCGGCCGATGCTTTACCTGGTGCTGATCCTGGGCATCAGCGGCTTTGCCGTCTCGGCCAGCACGCCGGGGCTGTGGCTGATGGCCATGCTGGTCATCGCGGGCAATGCGCTGCTGCTGCGCAGCGGGCGCTGGGTCGTGCTGCCGGGCTTTGCCACCGGCGCGATCACGGTGGGGGCCCTGCTCTACGCGGGCTACGGGTTTTTCAGTTCGCTGGAACCGCCGCTGATGTTCATCGGCGAGTTTCTGGTCTACCTGCAACTGGTCAAGCTCTTCGAGCAGCGGGCCAACCGCGACGCGGCTCAGATCCTGGTGCTGAGCCTGCTGCTCATGGTGGCGGCGGCCATCAACACCACGTCGCTGGCGTTTGCGGTGGTGCTGGTGTTGTATCTCTTCACCGCCCTTTACTGCTGTCTGCTGTTCCACCTGAAGGTGGAGGCGGACCGTGCCCAGTCGCAGTTTCCGGTTCCGGCTCCGGGCATACCCCTCTCGACGCTGCGGCAGGACCGGCGCTTCCTGTCGCGTTCCATGCGACGGCTGACGGCCCTGGTGGCGGTGGTGTCGCTGGCGGTGGCGGCGGTGGTGTTCCTGTTCTTTCCGCGCGGCCGCCCGGGAGCGGCGCTGGGCCAGCTCCAGTTGCCCTATGGGCCTACCATGACCGGCTTCAGCGAGCGCATGGACTACCAGCACCTGGACCGCATCCGCCAGGATCCGCGCGTCGTCGGCCATGTCACGCTTTGGCGCGATCTGCGGCCGTGGCGCAGCGGCCAAAGCCTGTATCTGCGCGGCGCGACCTATGACGTCTATGGCGTGGAGCCGCGGCTGTGGAGCCGCCGACCCCAGGCCATGGAGAGCCGCGAAATCACGGCCGGCGTGCGCCAACTGCTGGTGCGCTCCGGGCTGGCGGGCCAGCATCTGATCCATCAGAAAATCAGCCTGAATATCGCCGGCGGCACGGTCTTTGCGCTGCCGGGACCGGTGTTCTTCCAGGCCCCGCGCGATCTGTCCCTGCGCATCAACCCCAGCGATGAAACCCTGCGGATCGCCGAGCAGCACCAGCCCGTGCTGGAGTATGAGGTCTGGTCGACGCTGGCCCCGCAGCGGCCGCCGGCCGCCCTTGCAGCCTCAACATCATCCGGCTCGACGAGTGATCCTGATTTGCTGAGCGAGGTGCGGCTGTTTACCCGGCAGGCGCCGATCGTGGGCCCGCTGGGTATGCGCCGTGTTCCGGAAGGCTCGCCGCGCGAGGAGGATGCCCAGGTTGCCAAGGCCATCGAAACCTACCTGCGGCGCAACTATGGCTATACGCTGGACCTGAGCGGGCTGCACCAGGCCACGGCCGGCGGTGCGTCGGCCGGTCGCGATCCGCTCTTGGTCTTTCTGCGGGAAACGCGCCAGGGCCAATGCGGCCTGTTTGCCGGGGCCATGACCGTCATGTGTCAAAGCCTGGGCCTGCAGGCGAGGCTGGTGGTGGGCTATCGCTGCGACGATGCGGACTACAACCCCATTGGCGGCTATTACGTGGTTCGTCACTCGCATGCCCACGCCTGGGTGGAAGTGCTGACGCCCGCGGGCTGGCTGACCTATGACCCCACCAGCGACCAGGATGCGCGCCCGGGACAGGCCGGCGGCTGGTGGCGCACGGTCCGCAATCTGCTGGACTTCTTTGAATACAAGTGGGCGGAAAACGTCGTGGCCTTTGACCGCCAGGCGCAGGACGACCTGATCGGGGCCGTGGACCGCTCGCTGGCTCTGTCGGCGCTGCGTGCCGAGCAGTCCGTGCAGAGCTGGCGCCGGTGGTTCAACACCGCCGAGTTCTGGAAGCTGGCTTACCAGGTCATGGGCAACGTGCTGGGCATTTTGATTGGCCTGCTGTTCCTGTTGCTGGTGGGACTGGTGGTGGGCTACATCGCGTGGCGCTGGCGCCTGTGGCGTCGGGCCCGGCGCATTGGCCTGGATACGCTGCCCAGCCAGCAGCGATTGGCGCTGTCGCGGCAGTTGGCGTTTTATGATCAGCTCACGCAGCTTTTGGAGCGGCACCGCCTGCGGCGGCCGCGCCACCTGACGGCGCTGGAGTTTGCGCGGGCCCTGTGCGCGCTGCCGGTACAGAGCTATCACGATGTGCGCCGGCTGACGCGGATTATGTATCGGGTGCGTTTTGGCGGGGCGGTTGTGCCCCCCGCGCGCCAGCATCGCCTGCACGCGGCCGTGGCTCGCGTGGCCACGGCGCTTCAGCCTTGATCGGCCGCCTCCAGCGGCTCTGCGACCACCTGCCCCAGCAGTCGATCCACATCGGCGGTGTTCACCACCCCTGAGACCAGCGTCAGGCAATTGGCCGCCGCCAGCGCCGTGCCCAGTCGGCAGCCGTCGACCAGGCTTTGTCCGCGCAGCCTGGCCAGTGCCAGTCCGGCCGTCATGGCGTCGCCGGCCCCCATGCTGTTCAGCACGCGGATCGCCGGCGGCCGCACCCGCCAGTAGCCGCGCCCGTCGCTGGCGATGGCGCCCGCGGCGCCGAGGGTCACCACCGCGGACTTGGCGCCCTGGGCCAAGGCCCAGTCGATGGCCGTCCGCAACTGCGCCGGACTATCCACCGGCAGTTCGGTGGCGGCGGCCAATTCCGCGGCATTAGGCTTGATCAGCGCCGGCTGGGCCGCCATCGCCAGGCGCAGGGGCGGCCCGCTGGCATCCACGATCGCGGGCACACCCGCCTCGCGGGCCATCTGAACACAGTGCCGGTAAAAATCCGGCGCAGCGCCCGTCGGCAAAGACCCCGACAGCACCAGCAGCGCTGCTCGCTCCAGATGCCGGGCGATCCGGGCGGCCAGCGCTTCCCAATCGGCCGCTTGCACTGCGGCGGCCTCCTGCACCATTTCCGTATGCTGCTGCTGGCTCTGATCGATGGCGGTGGTGCAGAGCCGGGTGGGGACGGCCGTCCTCACGAAGTCGTGGGGGATTCTTTCGCGGTCCAGGTGCTCCAGCAGCTCATCGCCGCGCCTTCCGCCGACAAACCCCGTGGCCAGAACTTCCTGGCCCAGCGTGCTGAGGACCCGGGCCACGTTCACGCTCTTGCCGGCGGCGGTTTCCAGCACCTCGGAAGCCCGATTGACACGGTCCAGCACCAGCCGGCCAAAGACCAGCGTGCGCTGCATGGTCGGAGTTGGGCCCACGCACAGGATCATCGCCGGCGACGTTAATGGTGGGCCGCCGATGGGTCAAGGCGGCACGGGGCGCCTTGGCACTGGCAGCACCGACAGCATCCAGGCTTTGTCGGCCTGTGCTGACAATAGTACAATTCCGCTGGTTGTCGCACCCGTAGCTCAGATGGATAGAGCATCGGATTTCTAATCCGACGGTCGCTGGTTCGAATCCAGCCGGGTGCGCTTTCGTCTTCGATCGCATCAATTCGCATCGGGTCGTTGTCGTCCGCATTGTCCGAGTGATTCCGCGCGCTCGTCGCGACGATCTTCAACGCGCCTTCATCGCATGGCGTCACGTGGAATGGTGCGGAATCGCCCCTCGTGCGCGCATCACGTCAAGAGCATAATCGGCAAGGCTGAGATTGTTGCGATGTCATTCCGCATGGCAACGGCCGGTCAGGGTTGAGTCGGGGCGGTAGCCGACTGGACCGCGCCTGCTCCAAATGCTTGGTGGCCTGGCGACATCGAGGCCGACGGAGTTGTCCGGCCCCGGACCCCCTAGCCGCCGATTGCGGCGGCGGGGTACAATTCGACAGGTTGCCAACAATTCGCGACATCTGCCCCGCCGAGTTATCACAATGCTGCTGCGCCGGCGTCCGAGGGCCGCTGCGCAGCATCATGGATAAAGTCGGGAAGGGTATCAGTGGTTACGACGCACCGGCCGGTTTGTTGTCGGCCTGGTCCTGCCCATTCGGTTCGTCGTCGTCGTCCTCGTCGTCGACGGTGAATCGCCAACCGCAGGCGCGACAGCGGCACGGAGCCTCGGTAAAGACCAGTGGCAATCCCGCAAACAGCACCACCCACAGGCCGCGCATACCCATCCAATGCGACCGGTGGATGTCCGCGGACTTACACTTCGGGCAACGTACCTCCCGCTCGGCCCTGCGGCCGGGAAGCAACGCCAGCGCACGATCGACATCGTCCCGCCGGACCTGAAGCTTGATGCCGCCCAACATGTTGGTGTAGACGCCCGAGCCAAGAGCAACCATGTTCTCATCCGCCAACGCGGTCGGGATGCCCTCAGCGTCCAGCCTGGCAATCGCCAGATTGGCCTCGAACTGATCGCCATAGGTGCGAATCGTCACCAGCGAGTCTGCGCCCGGCCTGGTATAGTCCAGCACCGGCGCGGGCAACGCTTGCTCATCGGCTGCGCGAGTCTGCTCGGGTGTTGGCGCTTGACTCATGGCAGAGCAACGGTATTGGCTGATCGGAAATCTGATTCCGCCGGGCCGGGTGTTGCGTTCGCCGCCATAACGCGCATCTCGCTCGGCTTAGCGGATCGTGATTGGGCCCGGAGAACATCCCCGAGCACCGCAAGGATAAGCTATCGCCGGGCCCGGATACCGTCAATCGCCGAGTATGCGGAATGGCGGCGGGGTCTGCCAATTCTTTGGGGCGGGCGAGTTTGTGAAGAAACCATCGGGGCTGATTGTGCTGGGCGAGTTGGAGCGTTCCCAGACCCGGGATCGCCAAGCTCCAGCTTGGCCCGCCTGTTCTCCATGCCGAGTTGGAACTCAGCGTTCCCAGGGCGTCGCGATTGCCGTCGCGGCGTCGCGCTCTCTGAACCATTGGCGTAACCCGCTGAACCTCCGACGCTCCTGCCCAGATTTATTGGCAGACCCTGGCGGCGGCGTTGTCAGTCTGATAGCTGCCGGCGATCGTGAACCCGACGTGCCTGGCGCCCAGTTTCACCTGCAGCGGCGCGGCCTCCCCGTCGGCCAGCACCGTGGCAACACTGTGCAGTGGCACCGTCAGTGTGCCGGCCAACCCCTGGGTGCATGCTCCCGTTCCAGGGCGTATATCCGACGTCGTCGGTTCGAATCCAGCCGGGTGCGCTTTCGTCTTCCCGTCGCATCAATTCGCGCCGAATACTCACTTCATTTTCGCTGTTTCATTCCCACGGTGTCCTCTTTTTCCGAGACGGGGTCTTTGGGCTCGGGCCACTCATCCAATATGGATCGCCCC